>Ga0193750_1000081_pt1 | contig 33328 bp, 31 predicted proteins | sample L1c1metaG_FD_160569 | JGI IMG/M metagenome (GOLD analysis project Ga0193750, IMG submission 160569) | Soil microbial communities from a riparian zone of the East river system, Colorado, United States - L1c1 | ecosystem: Environmental > Terrestrial > Soil > Riparian zone | place: USA: East River... | reverse complement strand
CACCGCGGTATACGACGTGGAGCCGTTAAGGAGCCGCACCATTGCGAGCAAATTCGGCGCGGCGTCTGCCAAATCGCTCGATGATTTCATCGCGACGGTTGATGCCGCTTCTGTGGCAACGCCCACCAATACTCACTACGACGTTGCACGGGCTCTCCTCACCAAGGGCAAACATGTGCTGATCGAGAAACCGATTACCGACAACACCGCACATGCTACCGAGCTCGCGGAATTGGCTGCACTTAACGGTCTCATCTTGCAAGTGGGCCACGTCGAGCGCTTCAACCCGGTTCTGGGCGCCCTCGAAAAACATCTAACGCATCCGCGCTTCATCGAAGCGCATCGACTCTCACCGTACACGGAACGCAGTGCTGATATCGGCGTCGTGCTCGACTTAATGATTCACGATCTCGAAGTCATCCTGAATTTCGTCCGGTCGCCCCTTTGGAGTATCGACGCGGTCGGCGTGCCCGTCCTCAGCCAGAGCGAAGACATTGCAAACGCGAGACTCCACTTTGAAGACGGTTGCGTAGCAAACGTGACCGCCAGCCGCATTAGCCCCGAGCGGATGCGCAAGATTCGAATCTTTCAGGAAGACGCGTATATCTCGCTCGATTATCAAAATCAAAGCGGCGAGATCTATCGCCGCGTCGGCAAACAGATTTGGCGTGACAGGGCCGAGATCGAACACGGCGAACCACTCAAGCTTCAGCTCACGTCCTTCATTGAATGCGCAAGCACCGGACGACAGCCGCGTGTTTCCGGTTCTCAAGCGACGGCGGCGTTGGAGCTGGCTGTCAAGATCACCAAGCAAATCTCGTCGATTGGATAAGACGGCGTGGTCATTGGTTGCTGTAGCCACCGTCGTGTAGGCGGTCTTTTTGTGAGCATCAACAGTGGACGGGCCACACGCCCGTGGCTACAACGGAGATGAAATCAATGACCATCTATTTTGTCGCGGGTGAAGTGAGCGCCGATAACCACGGCGCAGCGTTGATGCGCTCGCTGCGCGTGTTAGATCCTGAGCTGAAATTCATCGGCCGCGGTGGCCCGCAAATGCAGCAGGTCGCCGGCGCGCAATTTAAGAACTGGATCGGTGATGCAGCCGTCCTCGGTTTATGGGAAGTCCTGAGAAAGTACGGTTATTTTCGGGCGCAATTCCGTCAAGCACTCAACGAAATTCGCGAGAGCAAACCCGACGCAGTCGTTTTGATCGATTATCCGGGTTTCAATTTGCGACTGGCGCGCGCACTGCGAAAGCAATCGCATAGCCGGAAAACAATCTACTACATCAGCCCGCAGGTCTGGGCGTGGAACCGCGGCCGCATCAAAAAGATGGCGCGCTTCATCGATCTTGTGCTCTGCATTTTTCCGTTCGAGACCGATGTTTACGCCGCATCGGGACTTCGCGCAGTGTTTGTCGGTCATCCAATGATCGACAGGCTGGAAAGGCAGAAGATCGACACTCACCGTGATCGGAACCTGATCGGACTTTTTCCGGGCAGTCGCTCGCGCGAAGTGCGAAAAATCTTTCCGGTGATGATCGAAGCGGCGCGCCGGCTTTTAGAATCGAACCCACCCTTGCGCTTCCAAGTCGCAGCCGCATCCGAGCAACTCGCTGACGAAATGCGCAAAATAGTAACCCCTCACTTTAATCCTCTCCCCTCGGGTAGGGGAGAGGCGAAAGTGGAAGCAGAACCGAACGAATCGTTGCATCAGATGTCTGCCTCACCGACGGGAAAGGCGAAAATGGAGATTGTACCTAACGAGTCGTCGCATCAGAGGGTGAGGAGTGCCAAAGGACCTCTTCTGGACGCGATTGAAATCGCAGTCGACCAGACTGCGGACATCATGCAGCGCGCCTTCGTAGGAATCGTGGCCTCGGGAAGCGCCACGCTTGAGGCTGCTTATTTTGCAATGCCGTTCGTGCTGATTTACAAGGTTGCCTGGCCGACCTACGTGGCAGCGCGTCTCGTCGTGAATGTAGATTTTCTCGGCATGCCTAATTTGCTTTCAGGCAAAGAAGTCGTTCCGGAGTTTATCCAGCACGAGGCAAAACCCGACGCCATCGTAAAGGCTGTCTGCTTGCTAATGGAAGACTCACCCGCGCGTGATCGAATGATTTCTGATTTTGATGCGACTATCAGCGAACTCGGCGGCACCGGCGCCAGCGAAAGGGCTGCGCAAGCAATTCTTGAGGAGCTCAAGGAACGGCGATCCCCAGATCGCCCTGGCAGTGTGCCGCCTTCGCAACGCTATGGCGAGCCAGGGGAAACCTCCTCTCCTTCGAGAACGCGATGAAGATCTGGGACATCTCACGAACGCTATCGAATGACTTTGCCGAATGGCCTGGTGACGAACCGTTTCGTTATCGTGTTACGCACGAGATCGCAAAAGGCGCGAGCGTAAATCTCGGCGCGATCACGATGAGCGTGCACAACGGCACGCATGCCGATGCTCAATTTCATTTCGAGACGACTGGCGCGCCGATCGAAAAAGCATCGCTCGAGATTTATCTGGGCCGCGCAATCGTAGTCGATCTCTCGGAAACTTTTTTTCAATCGACGGAGAAACATCTGATCACTCGCGAGGATCTTCGTCCGCACGCCGAAGAGATCGCCGCGACTTCACGGCTTCTCGTAAAGACTGGCCGATGGAGCGACTCAACAGTTTTTCCAAATCGAATCCCCATAATCGCGGCCGATGTTCCGGCGTGGCTGCAAAAGAACGGCGTGAAACTGCTGGGTGTCGATCTGCCGTCGATGGACGAGCTCGATTCGAAATCGTTGCAGAATCACCACGCGCTTGCCCGTGCCGGAGTCGCCATCGTTGAATCACTTGATCTGCGCGACGTCGCTTCCGGCATTTACAATTTTGCGGCACTGCCTCTGAAAATCGCGGGTGGCGACGGCGCACCCGTGCGCGCCGTGCTTTGGCGTGATTGAATGCATATGACTGTCATCCCGAGCGGAGTCGAGAGATCCCGTGGCATAGCCCTGAGGGAACTTCGCGGGATGCCTCGACTTCGCTCGACATGACAAGAGGTCTGCTCGAAGACCGCCGCGCGCAATGGATCGTCGCGGCACTCATCGTCGTTTTGTTCGCGATCGCCAATTTGCCGTGGCAACTCGACGACTACGATCAAGCGAAGCAGGCATTTACCTCATTCGAAATGGTTAAGGAAGGCCATTGGCTCTATCAGCACACGCCGCACGAACGAGTCGCGACAAAGCCGCCGTTGGTCGGCTGGATCTCCGCTGCGCTTTTTGCGGTGACGCGATCGTGGGAGATCGCGTGGCGTTTGCCATCGCTGGTCGCTGCACTCGCGCTCGCGGTCGTGTTATTCCGTGCTGCTAAGGATGCGTATGGAAAAGTCGCCGCGGTAATTGCACTCGGCGCGTTTGGACTGAATCTGTTGAGCCCGAGGCTGGCTACGCTTGTGCGCTCCGACATGCCGTTGGCGCTCATGATTTTTCTGATCGGCCTGCTGATCTGGCAAAAGGTCCGACATGAAGACGAATGGAAACTGCGCGATCAAGTTTACGTCTTTGTTCTGCTCACCGCGGCGATGTTGATCAAAGGTCCGATCGTTTACGCTTTTCTGCTGCCGGGCATTGCGTTGAATGTTGTAGCCGTCGCCCTACGGGCGACGCGCTCACCTCGCACAGCGAGGTGGCTGCAGAGCGCTTGGCCCGGTTGGTGGCCGTGGCTTGCCTCACTCTCGATTTTTCTCATTTGGGTAGCCGGCGGCATTCGGTTTCAGCCGGGATTTTACGAGGAAGTTGTGATGCGCGAATTCGTCGGCCGCTTTGGTGAAACAATTCATCGTCCGCAACCGCTTATTTTTTATTTGCCGCATCTATTGCACAAATTCGCGCCGTGGAGCGTGTTGATGATTGTGATCGCGGCTCTCGATTTCCGATCGCGAAACTGGCGGTTACGCTCTGCGTTTCGCGAAATGTCTCCGGAAACTTTCTGGCTGCTCTGCTGGAGCGTTGGTGGACTGGTCGTGATGTCGCTCATCCCATCAAAGCGCGTCGATAGAATTTTCCCTGTGGTTCCACCGCTCTGTTTGCTGCTGGCCACTCAGCTCGCGCCGCGCACTTCCTGTAGCCACGGCCTTGCAAGCCGTCCTTTGGGAAGTTTTGAACCAGACGAAGCCGCCCATAGGGCGGTGGCTACAAGGATTGCGCTGGCGGGTGTTTATTGGTGGAGCACTATCGCTCTAGCCTTTGCAATCCTTTTCACCGGCGGCTACACAGGTTGGAAGGTGATCACCGGCTATCGCGATCATCGCGACGCGCTCGCCGTTTTTGGAAGAAATGTGCGACACAAAGCGGAAGCACATCACTGGCGTTACGAAGTCCTATCTGCCAAAGATGAAGGGTTGCTTCTCTATCTTCGAAAGACGCATTTTGTTGAGCTGGCTCACGCCGTCGCAGAATGGAATGCCGGAAATCTGGACGCGCTTGTTGGTCCGAAAGAAAGAGCGGCGGTTCTAATGAGCGAGCTCAAAGGTGTTGCTCTTGTTCAATCGCAACCAAATGAGCGAGAACAACACCAGCAGGGCAGGGGATACGTTTTGATTACTCGCTAACCTTCTGCGAATTCGCACACAGCTAGCTGCTAGTCACCCTGTTGAGACCAGACATATCGCTTGCCATTCCAATAAATCAATGCGCTGGCGGCTTCGCTCTTCTCAACCAACAGCGCATCCCCGCGAAGACGTGGGGCGCTGATTTCAGAAGCGTGGCCGGCACGCGTTTTGGAGTAAACCTGCCAGGAATCCATCCATTCGAAGTCATCGCCACCGTTGCCGACGCCAATACCGGCCCCGAGAATTGTTACCTTTCCAGTCGTGCCATGAACGATCGCAATCCCAAGCTTCCCGGTCGAGCGTTCTGTTACAAGAACCGCTACGTCCATCTTGCCGTCGCCATTGAAATCTCCTTCGAGGTGAGACGGGTCGATGCGAAAGGAGAGGTCATACTCTTTTTCGGTCGAGCCGTTCGTTAGGGCTTTTTTGACTGTGTCCGGCACGTCGCGAATCGTTCGTGGCGATGGCGACGATAGTGAGTCAGGTTGCATTATCGCTTTCGTGTTTACATCGACCTGATAGGTCTTTCCACGTTCGGCTGTGACAATAAGCCTGCCATCCTCGATGTTTAATGCCTTGATGAACACCCACTGAACGTCTTCCTCGATGTTTGGATCGATAGGATTAGTAAAGATTGTTAATTCCCAAACCTTCTTGTTAGTCCCGACATTCCAAGCTTCGATATAGCCGCGGCGGCCGTCATCATTCGGCGCGACATAGCGGATACCTTCGTAAATTACAGGGTCCACCTTCACTGCTGGGAGACGCTTGGCAGAGGTCAATTGGGGCAGGAGTACCGTCAACAATAGTAAGCCCGACAATCGAGTCATAAGCCTACGACCTAACATCGCTTATCATCAGCGGGTACGCGCCTTCCAAGCCGCATTCCACTCGCGCCGCCGAGTGTAAAAATAGCCGGCCACGCACCAATCGAAAGCTGCGCAAAAAGCGCCGTACGCCAACGGGAGCGCAGTCAGTTCGTGAGCGCCGAATGGACTGACTCTGCCATAGGCATGAATCTCATGAAGCACATCCCAAAAGCCGTGCAGGCAGTAGCCAATGATAAGCACAGCCGGCAACCTGAGACCGAGAATACCGAACACGGCGAACACAATCACCGCTCCGGTTTCAAGTCGCCACGCTCCCTGGTCTCCAAAATAGGCGGTGAACGCCAGATAAAATGCCGCGATTGAAATGAAAAACAGAGCAAAAAAGATCTGCTCTGCTTTCGCCGAGAATAATTTTTGCGAAATGAAGATGGATCCTGCCGCTGCCAGAATTCCCACGCACACATACAGGACGATGATTATCGACAGCGCCATTTGGAAGAGTTGAGGAGCTGAAGGACTGAACGTTTCATCACGCGAACTTGGCAAAAATCAGGAGTGCTAGAAACAGAAAGACCGAGGCACTCAAGAGCGCGAGAGAAAATCTGCGCCACCTTTGGTGAATCACAGCGCTCAGCATAGCCAATAGAGCGGTCCCAATGAGTCCGACCCCGGCAGTGAGGGAACCCCACGCGAACCAGCTGAGCGTTTCCCAGGCCGTGGACATGCATGCCCACGCAATCATCACCGCGCCGATGACAAATACGAAAAGCGAGCCGATCGCAAACCTAAGAATCCAAGGCATAGTCAGTTCGAACCCCAGATCAGCTCAGCTGCTCTTAAAACTCGGTAACGTGATGTTCGAGGTTGCATAACAGATCGATGCAGCGATGAGCAGTAAAATAGGATAAGCAAGTGCTTCATAGGATGATGTAACGAGAAGGAGATAAGCCAGGGCAGGATTTCGTGGCAATACATTAAACTATCTCGACGTCATCCGTTGGCTTCGTCAGAAGGACGCTTAGGTTCGCCCCGCCCGTGCGGCGCGCAGCCAGCATGCCGCGAGGAATACGATCAGGCAGGCCCCGCCCACTATCCAGCGAAGGTCCGGAATGACCACCTGTCCCGATGCCGGCACAAGCGCGATTTCCAGCGCCGCGAGCTTGTAAGGCGCGAACTTCAGCCACTGCGGATCGGTCAACAGCTCGAAGAACGCGCGGCGGCTCGGATAGCGCACGACGAGAATGCGGCTCCAGTCGTCGATCGCGGGATCGAAGCCGTCGAGGTTGCTGTGCACCTTGCCGTCTGCGCGTATTTCCATCGTCTCGCCTCCGAACAGCGGATATGCACCGAGGCGGAACAAGATTGGCATCACCGCTTTCTCATAAGTCGCGTTTGCTTCCGTAGGCGTGCCGCGGACGCCTTCCATCCCGGGCCCGCGCTTGAGCTCTGGGTAGTAGCGCATCAAGTTCAGCATGTACACGGGCCGGCCATCGTCGGCGAGGCCGAAGGCGCGCATACGCGCGAGGAACACCGCCTGCTCCGCGGGATTTCCGGGAAGCTTGTCATCCAGCTTGTGCAGGTAGGCGTCAACGTCAGCAGAGCTTAGCTTTTGGAGGTTGCCTGGGGTCTGCCAGATCCAGAAGGCGACGAACATCGCCGCCAAAACGGCGCCGAGAAATAATCCGAAGCGATGTGTTTTCAACGGAGCTCTCCTCAACGCAAGAATTGCAGCAGCAGCGAATTCAATTTCTCCGGGGCTGTCAACTGCAGCCAATGATTAGCGCCGTCGATCCGGACATAGCGGAAACCGGCGTCGCAGTAGCGCTCTGAAGCGCGCATCTGACCCTCGGTGAGGAAGACATCGCCGTCGCTCCAGATGCCGATGACCGGAACCTTCACGCGCGGGAATGTCTTGCTGAGCATCGGGCGCAGATTCGCGCGGTAGTAATTGAAGCCCGCGGTGAGTCGCCCCGGGCGCGACAGTAGCCTTCTGATGTGCGGAAACTCCGCCGGGTAGTGAAGCAGTAACCGAAATAGCCACCAGTCGAAGCGTGTGACGAAGAACTCGATCAGTCCGCGCAACTGGATGCAGAATAAGTAATAGCCCTTGAGCTTCTGCGCCATGCCGCCTCTCATGTAGGCGGCCGGATGCCCTACCGACATTGCTATGCAGCGTTCCACGCGCTCCGGATGCTCCATGGCGAAACACCAGGCTTGCACCGCTCCCCAGTCGTGGCCGACGAGCCGCGCGTTCGCGATCCCGAGCGCATCGAGCAGCGCAACCAAGTCGGCCACGAGCTTATCGATCGCGTAATCGCCCTCGCGCGGCTTGACCTCGCTCTCGCCGCAGCCGCGCGTGTCGAGCGCGATCACGCGGTAGCCGGCGTCGACGAGTGCCGGAATCTGGTTGCGCCAGACCGTGTGGTCGTCCGGGAAGCCGTGCACGAGCAGCACCTCGGGGCCTTCGCCTAGGACGACAACGTTGAGCTCAACATCGTTGACTCGCATCCGGCGGCTGTTGATCGCGCGACGTGTCATTTTGCCACAGTCTAACCGCGGAGCTGAGCCACCGCTGTCGGCGAGTATACCGGGAATGCAATCGGTCATTGCACCGACACGTTGCGATCTACAGGTTCGTCCAATTTCTTGCGGGCCCCGATCCTGCCTTTAATCGAGCGCAAAAGTCTTCGCGCAAAATAGAAGAAAACGCCGATGGCGATTAGAAAGATGATCAAGGCCAGCAGGGGAGCGAAATGCACGAGAGTCAGGCCACCCAGCACGGCAGCGTCTTCGCCAAGACTTAACCCGATATTTGAAAACGGTTCCGGGGATGTATTGCTGGCGAGCCGTGTCGCTGCTTTCGCCGTGTGCGCAACGAGGCTCGTCCCCCCCGCCAACAACGCGACGATGACCGTAAGCGCGGGGCTGGGATGACCGAGCACTTGAATCGCAAGCAAAGCGCCCCCGATCGGGCGAATGACAGTGTGGACCGCGTCCCAGATTGAATCCACCCATGGAATCTTATCGGCGAAAAATTCGAGCAGATAGAGGACACCTGCGATGCTGATGATCCATGGGTTCCCGAGTATTTCTAGCGACTGATACTGGGGCGCGAGAGTGATCCAGTGAAAATGGATTGCAAGGCCCGTGGCAAAAACAGTCAGGTAAAGATTAACGCCTGCGAGCACGGCGAGGCCGAGCGCCACGCTGAGGAGATCCAATCTTTCCATCAAGCAAATATGTGTCCTTGGCCCTTAATGTCACGCAACGAGGCATACGCGCATTTCCGGGTAACGCACGCGTCACGCGTGCTGGCGAGCGCGTCCTCGCGATCGCGAACTTCTGAAAGCGCTGACTGCTCTCGAAGAACTGACCTTCAAGAGACGTTCTTTTCGGCGCGACGCCGAAACCAACATGCCAGAGGCATGCGCTACCCAATCGCATTTGCCGCCAACGACCCCGGCCTCTACAATCGCAGCCATGCTCGACATCCGTCTGATTCGCGAGAAACCGGATTTCGTCCGCGAGCGCCTGGCAGCTCGCGGCGGCGGAGATGAGGTCAAGATCGACGAGGTATTGCGAACCGACGCCGAGCGGCGCAAGAGCGAGACTGAGCTGCAACGGCTACAGTCGGAGCGCAACCGTTTGAGCAAGGAGATCGGCGCGCGGCGTTCGCGTAAGGAACCGAGCGAAGAACTTGAAGCCGAAGTGCGAAAGATCGCAGAACAAATCGCCGGTGTAACGCAGCGCGCCAACGCGCTCGACGAAGAGCAGCGCAACTTACTCCTGGATATTCCAAACCTGCCGCATGCGAGCGTTCCCGTTGGGAAGGATCCCAGCGCGAATCGGGTTGTCCGCAGTTGGGGCGAGAAGCCGCAATTGACCAATGCTGCCGATCACGTTGCGCTCGGCACGAGACTGAATCTCTTCAATCTCGAATGGGCGGCGAAACTGAGCGGGAGCGGTTTTATTTGTTTTACCGGTGCAGGCGCGAAGCTCGAACGCGCATTGATCAATTTCATGATCGACCTGCACACGCGTGAGCATGGGTATTTTCAAGTTAGTCCGCCCTTTCTGGTTCGGCGCGACTGCATGATCGGCACGACGCAGCTGCCGAAGTTTGAGGCCGACATGTACGGCTTGGAGGAGAATCAGCTTTTCCTCGCGCCAACAGCGGAAGTGCAATTAACAAATCTCCATCGCGAGGAAATCATGAGTGTTGGCGATCTTCCGAAAAAATTCACCGCCTATACGCCTTGTTTCCGGCGCGAAGCGGGTGCCGCCGGACGCGACACGCGTGGCATTATTCGAGTGCATCAATTCGACAAAGTCGAATTGGTGAAAATCGTTGCGCCGGAAAAATCTTACGAAGAACTTGAGTCGCTCACTGCGGATGCGGAACGCGTGTTGCAACTGCTTGGGCTGCATTATCGAGTGATCGAGCTTTGCGCCGGCGATTTGGGATTCGGCTCAGCCAAAACGTACGACATCGAAGTCTGGTCGCCCGGGTCCCGCGACGGCGGGACGTTTCTCGAGGTCTCGAGCTGCTCGAACTTTGAAGATTTTCAGGCTCGCCGGATGCAGCTGCGTTTCAAAGATCGCGACGGGAAAAATCGCTTGTGCCACACGTTGAATGGTTCGGGTGTGGCGTTGCCGAGATTGTTTGCTGCGTTGATTGAGAGTTATCAGCAGCCGGATGGCTCGGTACGCATTCCGGAAAAGTTACAGCCTTACTTCGGTGCGGAGAAGATTAACTAATCAATGCAATTGCTGTAGGGCGTTTCTGTGAAACGCCGGCATAACGATTGGGCGTCTGACACAGACGCCCTACAATTCGGGTAAACGTTATTTGTCGACTATTGCAACCCCGGTATTCCCAAGCCGCTCAGTCCGCCGGTGATTTTCGTCATTTCGGATTGGGCCAGCGCCTTGCCCTGCTCGATCGCTTGCTTCACTGCGCTTAGCACCATTTCCTCAAGAAATTCGACGTCGTTCGGGTCGACAACTTCTTTATCGATTTTGATGGCAATGATATCGCCAGAGCCGTTTGCCGTCACTTTCACTTTCCCGCCGGCCGCGTTCACTTCGACAGTTTTCTGCTCGAGCTCGGCCTGAGTCTTGGCCATTTGCTCCTGCATCTTCTGCGCCTGCTTCATCAATTTGTTTAGATTCATAATCAGTTCTTTTTCATTCCGAGCGAAGTCGAGGCTGCAACGCAGCGAACGAAGTCCGCGAGACCAGGCTTTCCATCCCGCAGCGCTCGCTCAGGGTAATGCTCAGGATCCTTCGACCCCGCTGCGCTCCGCTCGGGATGACAAAAGCATGCATTCATGATCTTACTCGTGCGTTGAATAGTTCGATAGCTTCCTGGATTAATGGTTCGTCCTTGAAATCACGAGAAGGCGAATCTTCCGCGACTACTGCCGTTTTGGAAGCGAGTTCTTCGTTCACGGTTAGCTTCAACGTCCAATCCTTCCCGGTGATTTCATGCAGCAGCGTCTCCACGAACTTGCGATTCGCTTGTGTGCCCAAGATCTCCATCATGGGCTTGTCGCCAGACGCGAAACCGAGTTTAAAATTGCGCCCTTCGATTCCAAGAACGTGGGCTGCTGAAGCTGAGTTTCGCACAAAGCCCTTCTGTGCTGGAATCTTCGCAAGAACGCGCTCCCAAAGTGTTTGAGGCTCGATTGTGTCGCTGTCGCTCTTTTCCTCGACGCGCCCTACTGTAGTGGCAGCCGTGCCGGCTGCACGGGCCTGAGGAGCAGGCGACACGTCTGCCGCCACAGGAACAGATTTCGTTGGCGGGCCCCCTCCGCCGTCTCGAAGCTCGCCTAATTTCTCGATCACTTCATCGAGCGTCGCTTGTCCGAGACTCTGGATCGCCTTGATGATCGCAACTTCGAAATGGAGCTTCTTATTAGGCGCCCATTTCATTCGCCCTTCCGCAGTGGCGAATTGATCGATCACCTCGAGCAAACGATCGGTGGAAATAAGTTCCGCGTGCGCGGCAAGCGATTTTTGAACGTCAAGGTCAACGTCTTCGTTCAGCGCATCGGGTTTGGCTTTGAACACGAGCAGATCGCGCAGATAAGCGATCAGATCAGCCATGAGTCGCATCATATCTTTGCCGGCTTCGGATTGCTCGTGCAGTAGATCGATTGCTTCCGGTGTTTCTCCCCGCAAAATCCGCCCAGTTAAATCGCTAACTGTTTGTTCGCTAGTGAATCCGAAAATATTGAGCACATCGTTCTCGGCAATTTTCTCTCCGCAGAAGGCAACGAGCTGATCAAGCATCGACTCTGCATCGCGCAGGCCGCCCTCTGCGCCACGGGCGATCGCGTGCGCGGCCGCAGGTTGTAGCGTGATCTTCTCTTTCTTCGCGATGAATTGCAGGTGCTGCGCGATCAGATTTGCCGGGATGCGGTGCAGATCGAATCGCTGGCAACGGCTGAGGATGGTTGCCAGAACCTTCTGCGGCTCGGTTGTAGCAAAAATAAATTTCACGTGCTCTGGCGGCTCTTCCAACGTCTTCAAAAGCGCGTTGAACGCGGCGGACGAAAGCATGTGCACCTCGTCGATGAGGTAGATTTTGTAACGTCCTTTGGCAGGTGCATACCGAACGTTCTCGCGCAACTGGCGCACGTCTTCGACGCTGTTGTTGCTTGCGCCGTCGATTTCGATCACGTCGAGACTATTGCCGCCGGCGATCTCGCGGCAGTTATCGCACACGCCACATGGCGTAACCGTCGGGCCTTTGATGCAGTTGAGCGACTTCGCCAAAATTCGTGCCGTCGAAGTTTTGCCAACGCCGCGTGGGCCAACAAAAAGATACGCGTGCGCGAGCCGGTTCTGCGCCACCGCATTTTTCAACGTGCGCGAGACGTGGTTCTGACCGACCAAATCGTCAAACGTCTGCGGCCGATACTTTCTGGCGAAAACCTCGTAATTCACGCGCTTAATCTAAACGGGAACGCACACCGGCGAAAGCTTTTGGCGATGCAAACTGAACGCTCCCGAATCGGCCCTACGTTCGGCAAAGCGGGTCGCCTCAAACAAAGAGGCCCCGCCAGTTTCCCGGCGGGGCCCTTTGTCAAACTGCCCGAATTATCGGGTCATTGTCATGCAGCAAGCGCCGGGGCAGCAGGCGCCGCCACCGCAGCAGTCTGCGTCACTGGACGAGATCGTCGTCGCGCTCGTCAGCGTCATAACTGCTGCGATCAAGAGTAAATATTTCATGATTTTCTCCTGTTGAGATTTCGTGAATTCTCGGCTGCGTAAATACGCACGCAGTGCGCGCGTGTTTTGCGCCGAGCCGAATGCTAGTGGGAGAGAATCAAATCCGCGGTGGCGGAGTGGGCGGCCGTTCGAGTCGTTCGGACGCGGTTGCGTCGTCGATTGCAAAAGTGTGGCCGTTAAAACGCGGAGTAGAAAATCTTTCTGAGATCGGGCAGAAAAGAATCAGCGTCGAGCACGAAACGGTGCAACAACTGCTGGTCTGCGATTCGTGCCCGCAGCGATCATGATGGGACGTCTGTTCAGGCGGCATTTTGCACCGTGACATTTTGGAGCAGCAATCGGGCGCTTTCGTCACCGTGATCGTGTTCGCCTTGCCTACCGTCGGGCAAAGAAAGGTAACGAGACAGACAATCAACAAAGCACTTAGACCCGCTCTGCGCATGACGTTTTGAGCTTAAGGCTGGTCGGATTTAAATCAAAGCGTGCTTTTCCATTTAAACGGATTGGTTTAGATGAACCTTCGCCGATGCGAATACGTACAATCGCTTTTTTGAGTCTGACCGTTTTGTTCGGTCTGGAGCTTTTGGGCCGCGAGCCGATTGAATCACCGCCGCCGGTAAAGCAGCCCGCCGAGGTCAAAGTTGTTCGCGCGCGCGATCTCGCTGTGCCGTTCGATGGCACGCCGGGGAAATTGAACTCGATCACGGATGTCCCCGGTGTGGAGGTCGGTTATACGACCTTAATCAGTGGCGAAGGAAAACTGGATGTTGGCAAAGGCCCCGTGCGCACCGGCGTTACCGCAATCATTCCGCGTGGGCACAATTCTCTCAACGACCCGGTTTACGCCGGCTATTTCAACTTGAACGGCAACGGCGAAATGACGGGCACCGCATGGGTAGACGAAAGCGGGTTTTTGGAAGGACCAATCGTGATTACGAACACGCATAGCGTCGGTGTCGCTCGTGACGCTGTCATTGGCTGGAGAATTAAACACGGCGCGCCCGACACCACCGGATACTGGTGGAGTTTGCCCGTAGTCGCCGAAACGTGGGATGGATGGCTTAATGACATCAATGGTTTTCATGTCAAACCGGAGGACGTGTTTCATGCGCTCGACACTGCGCACGGTGGCGTAATTGAAGAGGGGAGTGTCGGCGGTGGAACGGGGATGATCTGCTACGAGTTTAAAGGTGGAAACGGGACGGCCTCGCGCCAGATTGATATTCGCACGTCGAAAGACGCTTCGCCGCGAAGCTTTGTAGTGGGCGTGTTTCTACAGGCGAACTTCGGCCGGCGGTCGCAACTCGTGATCGCGGGCGTACCGGTGGGTAAAGAAATTCCTGGTGAAGTTTACAAGCAAGAGAGCGGCTCATGTATCGCTGTTGTTGCGACTGATGCACCACTGTTGCCTAACCAGTTAAGACGGCTAGCACGGCGTGTGTCCCTTGGGCTTGCACGAACGGGAACAGTTTCCGGAAACGGCTCCGGCGATTTGTTCATCGCGTTTTCGACTGCAAATCCAAACGTCGCGAATCCGGATCAAGTGACGCACACCGTTCAAACAATTCCGAATGATTTGATGGATCCGCTTTTCACAGGCGTGGTCCAGGCAACCGAGGAAGCAGTAGTCAATGCACTGGTGGACAACCAATCGATGACCGGCCGCGACAATCACTACGTCGAAGCGCTCCCGCACGAGCGCTTGCAAGGGCTCATCAATCGCTCCCGCTCACTGCGGTGATGCGGGCTGTAGCGTGCGCTTTTTTCAGCGCATGAGCCCGTAACGGCTAAATCAATGCGATCGCCACCTTCGCAGCTATCTCCAGAACTTGTAACGTTAGTTTTTCAGCGCGTTCCTGTGCTTGCGCCGGCTGGCTATCGACGTACACCCGAAGGTCGCGCTTTTGGTTTTCTACAAAGAAATCGAAGTCCTCCTTGTCGATCTTTCTTTTTTTTAGGAGAACGAGACGCCGTTCGAGTTCCTCTGCATTTTGCCGGACGAGCTCGCTAGTGTCGCCTTTAGCCTGCGAGAGCAAATCCTGAAATTCATCCTTTGTTGCTGCGAGCGATTCGTCACTGATCTGACCAAGTGCCGAGTCGAGCTCCGATTTTTTCCGGGAAGTTTTCCCGGAAGGCTTCCTGTGTTTGGGCTTACCGGCCGAGGGCATGATCGTAAGTCTTATTGATGTCGGTCTTCATCTCGGTTGCCAGCGCTGGAGTGATTTTACCGCGGCTGGCTTTACTTCGCAGATGCGCAGCATCAGCATCGAACTGTCCTTTCAGATTTACGAGAACCGGACGACGCGCGGTGAATTTCTCATTGGCGATGGCCTGCTGAAATTTTGCGTCGCCTTCGTTCACCTTCGCGTTGAACGCAGTGGCGTTGAATTTTTTGCCAGGCACAGCAAACTCGTCGATAAAGGCAAGTTCAAAATTGCGCAGGCTTTCGATCGTGGCATCGCTTCCGGTTTTGGTAAACGTCGCCGTGCCACAACTCGTGATGAGAATCATAGCGGCGCAGAAGAAAACGTTTCGAGAAACAAGCATCGGATTCATATGGCGCTCCCTTAAGCCGCCGATCTTGCGCCGATTCGGCCCCACGTGTCAAGCCCTGAGGACCGCGGGTTCAGCGGGTCCGAATCCGGTAGCTTTGGTGTGAATGTTTATTGCCCGGTAGTTGCTGAAGTCCCCCTGTGCTCTCCTGTTCGTAATGGGAACGCCAAATGCCATCAAATTCATGACGATCATGACGAGCGCGAAGAGGAACAGCCCGATCATCAATCCTATGGCAGCGTGCATTATAAAAAAATACGACCGAGATCCGCCGGGACCAGGTTAAACGGCGGGCAGATCAGCGAGCGCCAAAGATTAGAACCGTCCCACCACCCGTTGCCAAGGAATTTTGCCAGGCTGCTGATGAAGTAAATAAGGCACAGATGGCACCTGCAACACTCGCAGCCGAAAAGCCAATGACTTTGGGTTATTCGGTTTTGGTTTAGCTACCCAATGGCAAAAGAGTAACGGCCTGGCAGTGGAGATAACATCAGGTAGAACACCGCAGTCGTCATAAAGTTATCGGCGTCTAATTACTTAACTTCTATGACCGGGAACCGGAACAGTGAAGAAACATAGGCGCATTCAAGCACTGTGGTTGAGCGCTTGTTTGTTAGACTTGCCCAGCAGGGCGCATGTCCCGACGGCGCCCTGGTGGGAAGCGACTGAGCAGAGCTGCAACGCTCGTACGTAACACACCCAGTCCCGAAGATCCTGGGACTAGCGCCGGCACTCTATGGCTACTCAGCAGCCCTAAAGGGTCGCTGCCACTGCTTTCAAGTTCTGAGCTGCCGTATTGCTGTCGTTAGTTCCTGGCAGGACCGCCTCCACAAACCACGCGCAACTTGGGCGGTTAACAGCGTAGAACGTTGTAGCATTGTCCGTTTGAATGCTTTTCAACGTAACCGCGTTTTGGGTTTGTGTGGGCGCATGCATTGCTATGGCATTGAGACTGATAACAGCAACAGTTACTAGCATAGCTGCGATTATACGTACGGTGAGTCTGGCTTTGATGTTTTTCATAACTCCGCGTTTACCAGCACTTTGAGTGACTGTCAATCCAAATCAAAAAGCCTTGCTGTGTCGTTGTTTGTAGCTTGGGTCGAAGTTACCCGTTACCGCACGGCACTAAGTGTTGTGCCTGTGGCAGATCGTCCCGTAGCTTTCTTGACCGAACTAGACGTTTAAAGAAACGTCGCGCGTACGCTGGGTCGTAGTTCTGAAGCTATTTCGGTGCGAGTGAATCGACGATTACTTCGAAGCGCGGATCGCCTCGTAACGGGTCCCATAGCGGATGAAGGCGCAAGTAGCCGTAGCTGATATGGCTGCCCGGCAGACGCATTGTCTCAGCAAGGCGTTCGATTGCGCGATCTTTCTGGCCAGTCCATGCATAAATAATCGCAAGGTACCGGACGAGGTTTGCACCCTCGATGGCGTTTTTGCTAACTGGTGTTAACTCGACTGCACGTTCGCCTTCGCGAATCGCGTCGTCCTTATTCCCGAGTACGGCATCAACGACGCCAAGCGCGCAAAGCGCAGCCGCATAATCGGGCTGCTTCTGTACCGTTTGAGCAAGTTCGTTTCGCGCGCCGTCGAACGACGCTCGAGCTGCCGACTCATTGCCGCGCAACTTTGCAAAGAGACCCTCACACCAGCTGCTGGGAAATGGAATATTTTCGTCAAAGCATCCACAGCTAGCCGTGTTGAACAATGCGCGCTGGATCGCTATCGGATCGCGCGCACGCAAGACAAGAAAGAGCCATGGATTAACAAAACAAAGCGAGGTGTTCGAGTCCTCAGCCAAAATCGCGTCAACTGCGCCGAGGAAGAGGCTAGGATCTGCCCGTTCCTCCAGATCCACCAAGGAACGTCGCACCCGGCTGGGAACGTCTTTTGGAGCCATCGCCAGCACGCGATCAAGGCTGCCGGCCATGTCCTTATATCGTCGCAATGCCTCAAAGGTAAGAGCGATTTGCTGGAGTATCGAGAAATCACGCGGATTCAGCTCCAATGCTTGCTTCATCTCTTCGAGAGACTTGTCCCAGTTACCCTGACGGCGGTCAATATAGGCGGCCAAAAGTGGTATCCGCGATTCGTTGGGCAGCGTTTGCTTCGCAAGGACTAACTCCTGCTTCGCCCGGTCGTAATCCGCGTATGCCCAATAATGATGTTGGGCGACCGCCAAATGTGCTTCTCCAGATCCTGGCCGCAGCCGCAGAATCGATTGAATCACTGTTTCAGACAATTTAAGACGCGCGGCAGTGTGGTCGAAACCGAGGAAATATGTTCGGTCATGCGCTCCAGCTAACTGGCAATAGGCGTCCAGGAATGAAGGGTCTCGCGCAACAGCTTGATCGAGCAACTGCACCGCTTGCGATAGATCTTCGTTCTGGCGCGTACTAAAGGAGAGGTCGTTGACGAGGTCTTTTGCCCGAAGGTATGCATCGTACGCGACGAGATCTGTGGTGGGCGGCTCATCGATGGCGGCTCTTTCGGTGGATGAAACCCAGGCGCCGAGACGATCGGCGATTTTTTGCGCGATTTGAGTTTGGAGAGCGAACACGTCATTGAGATCTCGATCGTATTCCTCCGACCAAACGCTAGAATCGTCGCGTGTATCAATCAACTGGACCTTCAGATGAATTCTGCCCGCGTCCCTTCGTACGGTGCCCACGAGAATATGAGCTACGTTTAATGCACGCCCGATCTCCTGTGCGTTGTGAGCGCCGCGATACTTTGCGACGCTGTTGTGGCTTATAATTTTGAGGCGGGCCACTTTTGCCAGCTTGGTGGAGATACCGTCGTACAATCCGTCGGCAAAGAACGTGTTTTCTTTGTCTGGACTCAGACTTTCAAAGGGCACAATTGCAATGCCAGTTGGAGGTCCGGCGTCCTTCACAGCAACTTCGTTTTTCCAAATCAATACGCCGACGGCTATCGCCAGCGCGAGTAAGAGCGCCGACATTCCGGCAACGATCGGGTTGCGTCTTGCCCATCTCCACACATGCACCGGCGGCGACACCGGTCGCGCTACAATCGAACGGCCGTGCAGCCATCGCTCAAGGTCGTCGGCCAATTCACCAGCCGAGCGATAACGGGCATTTGGGTCGCGTTCCAAGGACTTCGCGCAGATTGTTTCCAAGTCGCGATCCAGCGCTGGCATCAGAGTGCGCAATTTGGGAGCCGGTTTTTCGGTTGCCTGTTGAATGGTCTTTAGCGCGTTCTCACCTGTGAACGGCGTCTGGCCGGTTAACAAATAGAACAAGACGGCCCCCAGACTGTACACATCAGCCGAATAAGTAAGGGTTCCCGTTGATGTGTTCACTTGTTCGGGGGCGATGTAGCCCGGTGTCCCAAAAACGGTGGGTGTGCGCGTGAGGTGGCCGGTCGGATCAAGCCATTTCGCCAATCCGAAATCGCCGACAAGAGGTTCGCCGCTACCGTCCAACAAAATGTTTCCCGGTTTCAAATCGCGATGCAGGATTCCGTGATCATGTGCGTGTTGCACCGCCCGCGCCACTTTGGCCATTAGCGCAACAGCGCGACGCGGTTCGCTGCCTAGAACTGAAGCCGCTTCGAGTAAGCTTCCGCCGCCGGCAAATTTCATGCTAAAGAAGGGCAACCCCTCGTGGGTCTCGCCTACTTCATAGATTGGAAGAATGTTGGGATGATCGAGGTTGGCGGCCGCCTGAGCTTCGCGCCGAAAGCGCATCAGCGTGTCCTGGGAATCAGCGTGATAAGACAAAATGCGCTTGAGCGCCACGATCCGGCGCGAATGCCGTTGCCGCGCGCGATAAATTACGCCCATCCCACCGCGTCCGATTTCTTCGAGAATTTGATAATTCCCGAGAAGCCAATCCGCGTCCTGCCCCTGGATGTCGCGGAGCAGGTCCTCCAGCGTCGGTTCGTTCGCCCGATGCTCGCCGTTGCCATTCATTCCCGTCGAAAGAAGACACTTCAGACAAAGACCGCGACCCACTCGCAATGTGGACCCACATTTTAAGCAAACGCCCGATTCATTCTGGAGATGCAGAGAAACGGTACCGCCGGGCGAATTCATGAAGGATTACAAGCATAAACGAGGTTCAACCGTTGCCAACGCAAATGCACAGGATATTCAAAAGTTTAGCCAAAAAGTTGGCTGAAACCTGAGTCGATGAAACAAAATCAGTACGGTGCTGAGACCCCGCGACTAAGAGCGCGAAGAGTCGAGAAATTTGGGCCGAACTATTCCCCTGCGCTTAACGCCGCACAGAGATAGCGCAACTCGTCGTCGATCTCATTTTCTCCGCCCACGGTTTCGGCAACTTCTTCGCGGAGCAGAGCGCGATAACGTTCGCGCAATCGGTGCACAAGGTTTTTTACTGCCGTTTCCCCCAGGCCGAGAATCCTGGCAAATGTTGCGTACGACACGTCTTGCCTGTCCGCAGTAAGGCAACTGCTCAGGACATCAAAGACACGCCGTCGGCCGTGCTTTTCACACTCGTCGCCTAATCGTCGCAGTGCGCGCTCGACTACCGTCGCCGCCCAGCGCACATCGAAAATTCTTTCCGGCGACCAGTTGTCAGATTCGTGCTCTGGAATCGACAAGTGGGATGGCGCCTCCGCCATCCAATCATCCCAGGAAACGAAACGTAGGTCGCCACCGCGCTTTTGCGCATGACGTTTATCGCCTTCGTCGTGCAAGAAACGCTGCAGCGCCGTACGCAGAAGTGATCGGAATCTCCCTCTGTTTCGGTCAGCGGATTCAAAGAGGCGCCCTTTGATCACTTTCGCAAAAAACTCCTGAGTTAGATCCTGGGCGTCAGGAACGGGATGGCCCTGCCGGCAGATGAAGGCGAAAACTGGTCGCCAGTAAATTTTGCAAAGTTCGGCAAGTGCAGCCTGTGCCTTCTCCTCACCTGTTGCAGAGTCCGAGCAGGATAAAACGATGCTCCATCGCGTCGTCTTAAACCGCGCTTGGCCGAAGCCGTCGAGGGGGGTTTCCATTCTCACCGCCGCGGAACATCTCATTTCACAAGCAATCAGGCAAGCTTAGGGCAGGTCCAAGACCCCCTTCCGGAGCGATTTAGCATTACCTTCAAAGTTTTTTCGAAACTTCGACCTCAAAAATCCGAACTACATAGTGACTACAAACAGCTGTGGTCTGTACTATGAGTTGGATCACCGTTATCTGGACGATGAACGCCGGAGCATGTCTGGCGCTCGCAGTGTTCTATGGGGCGGTCTGGTCCAAACAGCGCGAAAACCGGGTGTATTTGCTGTTTTCTTGTAGCGCCGCCGCGGCGGCGGTGATCTGCGCGTTGGAGTTATGGATGATGCGTGCTTGGACAGGGGAGCAATACCAACTGTTGGCGAGCTGGATACATGTGCCGGCGTGGGTCCTTACGGCGATCGTCGCGGCAACGGCATATAAGCTGAGTAGCGACATGGCTCGAGCCGCGCGTCTCACGCGTGAATTGGAACTTAGCGAGAAGAGATTCAATCTCGCCGCAGACTCCGCTAACCTCGGAATGTGGGAGTGGGATCTGGAAAAAGATGAAATCTGGACCACCCCGACAGGTCGGGCGCAGTTGGGTTTCTCTGCTTCTAGAAAAATCACATTCGAAAAGCTCATTTCCCGATGCCACGAAGATGATCGTGACAAAGCCCGGCAGGCCGTGAGTGAGACGATCCAACATGGCAAAGATTATCAGGTAGAGTTTCGGGTTGTTCGGGGGGACGGCAGTATGCACTGGATTTGCGCGCGCGGCCGCGTGCAAGTGGATGAACATGGCAAGCCGAAGCGACTTACGGGGATTAGCCTGGACATCACGGCGCGAAAAGAAGCAGAGGGGTTGGCGCAGCAGAAGCGCAGCGAACTTGAACGACTTAGGCAGCAGAAAACCGCGTTCCTTGAGAGAGAAGTTGCGGAGCGCGCGAGGCTCGAACGGGACGTGATCGAGGGTTGTGGCCGCGAACAGCGGCGCATCGCATATGACTTGCACGACGGGGTGGGGCAACAACTCGTGAGCATCGCCTTAAGCGCGAAACTGCTTGAAGAACAGTTGCGCGCAGATCGGCCTGCCGAAGCCCAAAAGGCGTCGGCTATCGTGGGGCTCGCTAATGAAGCGGCCAGGCAGGCGCGACTCACCGCACGCAGTCTCGAAGGTGCCGACGGAGTGGTCGATTTAAAGACGGCGCTGGAGTCGCTGGCCGTGAACCTCAGTCAAAATTGCCGTGTGAGAAGCACGGTTAAAGCCAATGACGCATCCTTGCCAGTTAGCGCGCCCGTAGCGGCTCAACTTTACCGGATTGCTCAGGAAGCAGTGCGTAATGCTGTGGAACACGGTGCTGCTCGCGAAGTGCTGATTCAGCTCACATTCGGTGATCGCAACATGGTGCTCACGGTCCAAGATGACGGTCAAGGCTTTGATACCAAATCCAAGGGCCATGGTATGGGACTTCGAATCATGCGCTATCGCGCCCAGTGCATCGGTGGCTTATGCGAAGTGCACGCCGGGCCCACTCAAGGCACAATCGTCCATTGTCGTGTGCCGCTGGAAGCGCGGCATTCCGCTTCTACGATCTTATGAATGCAACAACACCAACCGAAAAAAAATCGCCCGTGGTCGTAGTGGAGGATCACCCAGTGCTATGCGACGGGCTCAAACAGCTAATCAACAGCCAGTCGGACCTCGCCTGTGTCGGGGTCGCGGACGACATTTCGGGCGCCAAACGGCTCGTTGAAGAGTGCAAACCCCAGCTGATGATTCTTGACCTGCGATTAAAAGGCGGCGACGCGCTCGATTTCATCAAAATATTGCGGGTCGAGCATCCGGAAGTGAAGGTGCTCGTCCTTTCGCAATACGACGAGTTAATTTTCGCGGAGCGCGCTCTCCGTGCCGGAGCCTCTGGTTATATCATGAAGGAAAACGCTACCAATGAGGTGCTGCGAGCGGTGCGCAAAGTCCTCGCAGGCGACTTGTATTTCAGCGAACGCGTTGCCACGGCGATAGTGCAGAGAACATTGCGCGAAAAACCGAACGGTTCGCGTGCCGGCGTCGAGCGCCTGTCCGATCGCGAGATGCAGGTGTTTCAATTGTTAGGCGCCGCATATAGTGCCCGGGAAATTGCCGAGCAATTTCATCTTAGCCGGAAAACAATCGAGACTCACTGCGAAAAAATTAAGCATAAGCTAAGCCTGTACACTGCAGCCGAGCTCAAGCGGTTTGCCCGACAGTGGGCTGCAGAAAATCTGGCGCCGTCAGAACCCTGGGTTGTGTCCTCGTCCCAAAACAGCCGGTCAACAAAGTAACGAAGCTGTTGCCGCCATGATAAGGGACTGTTCGCCTTAACCTGTAACATGAGGGCTCCGTGGGAAGCTGCGGAGCCCTCTTTGTTGTTGCAGGTGTCGACCTGCAGGCGATTCGCATTCGAACTTCGCTCTCGTCGGTCTGATCATCGAAGCGCCACGGCGTCTGAGACAGACGCGATAGAACCTCACTTAGTCGTCTGCTGCAGTGAGGAAGGGTCGTCGAGCAGAATCCATTCGACCACGGAAATCGGAAGGCTGCCGTTCTTGATCAGGTCATCGTGGAATTGGCCGAGCAGGAAATTTTCCCCCAGTTTATCTTTGTAGCGGCCTAGCAAATTCATGATCTGCCATTTGCCGGTAATGTAACTAATCTTTTGCGTCGGACTTGACGCGGCGCCGGCGGCTTCGCCTTCGGCTGCTTCGCGATCCAGTCCGCCGGCTTCCATGAAGTACTTCACTGCTTGTTCGAAAGTCCATCGGCCGGTATGCAGATTCACATCGACGCCAATGCGCGCGGCCCGATACCGCGACAGGCGCAGGATTTGTCCTTGTGCCGGTGAGTTGTTCGGATAAAGCCCAGTGCGAGACAGCATCTCCTCGCCATAAAGCGCCCAGCCTTCAACGAAGACGCTATCCTCATGCTGGCGACGGATTTCATCGCCCACATGATTTGCGATTGAGAGCTGGAGAAAATGTCCCGGAATGCCTTCGTGTCCAAGGATCGGCCGCGGATCTTCAATTGCCGCGCGGATATAAAAGTTCTTCGACTCCGGGCTATAAGTAGGAATAAAGAAAAAACCGGTCGGATTCTTGTCGTAAACGCCAGGAGGATTCATGAATCCTCCTGGACTGGTCGGTTTAAACGCTTCCGGTAACTGCCGAATTTGGAACGGCCCAAGGTAACCCGGCAGCGTCACCAAATTGTGCTCTTTGAGAAAATTAATCATCTCGGTTTCACGACTCTCATACGCTTTCAAGAACGACTCCTGATCGGGTGGAATGTTCGGTGCCCGTTTCGGATCGGGATCGGCGAGCTTCGGATCAGGCAGTAGCGCTTCGAGCGCACGGTAACGCGCCAACTCGGCGCGCCCGATCATTTCCACCTCCGAGGCGTTCAGCGGCAGGAGCAGAACGTGCTTGAGATAATAGTTGTAATTTGCTTCGCCCATCGGCGTGAAATCCACCATTTTTGGAACGCGCTTCTCCAGTTCGTCGGCATAGGCATGCAGAGCCGCGAGTGCCGCGTCGCGCGCGTTCACTAATTCCTCATGCTCGTTAGGCGACAGACCCACATCCAGCGCCATCAGGCTGTTGTTCAAAAGCGGATCCATCGAACGGGCGGATTGAATCGCGAGCTGTGCATAAAGTTTCACCGGTTTTTGCAAATTGCTCAGGCCTTGCTTCAAGAGCGCTGGCATCTGCTTGAGACGCGCAGTAGCCGCGAGCGCGCGTTTCCGCGGCGTGTCGTAGTCCTTCTTTAACAGCGAAAAGATGGCGTTCGTGCATTCGCCCGTGTAAACCTGCGGATTTGTGAACTCAAACTTCAGGACGCGATCGCCGAACTCGACGTTCTCGAGCTGCGCGCGAAAGAGAGTCCAATCGATGCGTTCGTCTTTCGGCCAGTTGTCGGTCTTCATCGCACGCACCTTGTCCAGGAGCGAACGCACGTGCTGAGCGCGTTCGGCAATTTTACCCGGCGAATAATCAGTCAGCCGATCGTCCCAGGTATGGAGTCCGGCCTCGCTGCTGCGGACCGGATAATTCTCATTCCGCCACGCGTAGTAGTCGTCTGCGAACTTGTGCAGCGCTGCCGATGCCGCGCTCACACTTTGATTTTTGAAAGCGTCGGCATTGATGCCTGGAGTCGACTTTGTGATCAACGCCTTGTTCGAAACGTCTGGGTTACGCTGTGACTGCGATTGCGCCAGCGCACTGCTCATAGCAAGGCAAAGGAAAGCAATGATTAGAAAGTCTGCTGGCTTCACCCGCACAATCGTAACGTGGCTATCTGAAATGACAACGCTGCAAAGCAACTTCACAGGTCTTTTCGCTCACTGTAGCCGTCGCCCGATGGGCGACGCGCTTTGCACAGCGAAGCGGCTACAGCGACTGGTATGCAAAATCCTCAGTCTCTCTGTTCCAGTTCGCGCAGCAATTGCTCCCTCAAATGCCGCCGCCCAGCCTTCTTGATCGCGCGACGCTCAGCGGCTACCCCTTGCTTCTCCGCCTGACGTTCGCGCGGTGTTCGCGGTTCCACAGACTGCGACACGTGCCTGATCTTGGGCCGGCGCGCTCCGATGCTTCGCTCTTTTGGTTTTGCGTACGGATCCATGAATGTTAGCGCTACCGGTTGGCGATAAAAATAACAGGAACCGCGGCGTATCGCGCCATAACTTTATCGAAGGAGGTTTGTGGTTAACAAATGAAAACGCTTGGGATCATCGGCGGCCTTGGACCGGAAAGCACACTGGACTATTACCAAAGGATAATCGCACTTTTTCGCGAGCGCACCGGCGACAGGCATTATCCGGAATTTGTCATCGTTAGCGTTGACCTGAGAAAGGGACTCGACTTCATGGACGCAAACGACCTAAGCGGCATGGCTAATTTCTTGCTCGAAAGCATCGACAAACTCGCCCGGGCGGGCGCAGATTTCGGAATAATCTCAGCAAACACGCCTCACATTGTGTTCGATGAGGTTGCGCCGAAGTCACCGATTCCACTCATCAGCATTGTCGAGGCGACGCGCGCTGCGGCCAAAGCGCAAAACCTGAAACGGCTCGCCTTATTCGGGACGCGCTACACGATGCAGGCAACTTTTTATCCGAAAGTGTTCGCGCGCGACGCTATCGAGCTATTTGTGCCGGACGCGCAAGACCAGAATTACATCCACGACAAGTATATGAACGAATTGGTTCCCGGAAAATTTCTGGCAGACACCCGCGCCGGCTTGTTAGCCATTGTCGATCGGATGAAAACAAGGAGCGACACCGACGGAGTGATTCTCGCCGGAACGGAGTTACCGCTAATTCTTCGCGATCCGATTCACAACGGCATCCCATTTCTCGACACAACAAAGATCCATGTCGAAGCCGCCGTCGCTCATATGCTCTCCTGAGGTATCAATCGCAAATCGCAAATCGGCAATGGGAAACCTGGGCGGTGAAGGTTTCGAACCTCCGACCCTCTCGGTGTAAACGAGACGCTCTACCACTGAGCTAACCGCCCTGGTCGTTTGACTGTAGTGGCAAGCGTCTGCGCTGCAAACAGACTTAGCAAAGCCGCTTGGAGTTGGGGCTGTGTCTCGACGATCAATTCCAACGGGCAAGCAATCTTTGTTGCAGACGCGCACCGCGGCGACGGAAAGCGTTTCGTTATTCATGCGGATAACAAGTTGACTGCATTTTTGGCACTCGATTCGCGCTTGCGGCGAATAGCATCGACAAGCTGACGAGATTTTTCCAAACTCACTGGATATGAAACAAGCATTCCACCAGTTCTAATCGCATTTTGCACTCGTCTGCTTTGCGCTTTCACCAAAAGTGCAAGCAGTTGTCCCGGCACCAGACGGCGCCTATCCGAACTTCACCACGGCGGAAGGGCAAAACGCGCTTCGGAGTCTTACCATTGGCGCTGCCAACACAGCACTTGGTGCGTACTCATTGTTCGGTACCACTACTGCCAGCTTCAACACCGCTGTTGGCGCCGGAGCACTGGACCTCAACACCGCGGAGTCAAATACGGCCACTGGCGGTGCAGCGCTTTTGTTGAACACCACCGGCACAGAAAACAGGGCCAATGGAACAGCCGCGCTTGAATTTAACGACACCGCCAGCCACAACACGGCCAATGGAGCGTTCGCGCTTGGATTCAATGTTGATTCCTTTAATAACACCGCCGTGGGGGCCGAGGCGCTCTTTAATAATGACTTGACGGACAACGCCCTTGCCAACAACAACACGGCAATTGGCTGGCGGGCGCTCAGCGCCAACACTGATGCGGCTTCAAACACCGCCGTGGGCTCCCTCGCGCTCCGATTTAATGACGCCTCCGGAGCCGGCAACGCAAACGGCAACACGGCAGTTGGCACTCAGGCGCTCTTTACTAACGGTAATGGCGCCTTCAACGACGGTGTCGGCGCCTTTGCGCTCGTTGATAATACTGACGGATTCGGCAACAACGCTTTTGGCAACTCCGCGCTTTTCTCTAATGTTATCGGCGCTGAAAACACCGCCCTTGGTGATGTCGCGCTCGCGTTTAATGACTCTGATGGAATGGGTTTGGGCAATAACAACACGGCAGTTGGCGGTGCGACGCTCTTCAATAACGTTGATGGCAGTGAGAACACAGCCTTGGGTACAGGGGCAGGACCAAACGTGATCGCTGGCGTCAATAACACTTACGTGGGCGACTTCGTTGGTACCCTCGCCCCCGACGAGAGCAATACGATTCGCATAGGCGACATCTCGAACGGGAACGGGGCCGGGTCCCTTAGCCTGCTTCATCGTGGTATCTTCAATAACCATCAGCCTGTTGGCGGCGGCGTTGTTGAAGTTACTCTAAACCTAGATACCGACGAGCTTGGCTGGGATATTGGCCCGAGCCAGCGTGGTAGCGTACCTGCTTCGCCTCGTAGCGCACCTCTGCGTCGTAGCGCACCCGGCGCGCCTACCCAGCGCCCAGCTACGCTCAATGGCAGAGTTGGCAAAATTGAGAAGTTGGAAGCAACGGTCGCGCAACAACGGAAACAAATAGAAACTCTCACGGCCCAGCTCAAAGAGCAGGCTGTGCAATTCACGATGCAGCTCAAAGAGCAGGCCGCGCAAATCCAGAAAGTTAGTGCGCAGCTTGAAGCGAGCAAACCTGCTCCGCAAGTGGTGCACAATCTCTAAAGCCGCGTCCACCCGACAAAGCAGCAGAATTCAACAATCAGCCGCCACGCTTCATCGCATGGCGGCTTTTTGCTTCACGCGTTACAGCTCTTTGAACTCGCCCTTGTGTTCGTGCGTCCCGATCACATCCCCGGCAACACCGGCAGCGCATCGGAGATTAGATCAACGCCGCGATGATCTTTGCGCGGGCGGACTTCGTAAACATGCCTCGGAATCGTCGGTATCGGCTTCCTACTTCTTCGCTGTGACCTTCCGCTTTGCTGCCCAGCGTGCTTTCATAAGTTGGGATAGCTTCCTTCTTCCCGCAGGAGTAAGTCCACCCTTCTTTTGCGGTGACTTATAGACTGCCGACATGTGCCCATCACCTTTCCCACCTGTCGAATCAGAGTAAACAGAACCGCCAAGCAATGCCGCAAGCCTCTTTTCAAGAGTCTCGATTTGCCGACGAACGGAAAGCGCTTCTTCCAATGAATCAAGAGATATGTCCATGGCAAAGTAACTAGCAAGTTGGTAAACTTTAGCAACTATCCTTTGATGAATTTATGCTTTATCAAATGAATTCGCAGTTTTTATCTCACCAGAACTCACGAGGAAGGTCACGCGCGAAGCGAGATGGTCGCACGCTTTTCATCTACGAGAAAGAGATAAGCCACGGCAGGGTGTTGTGGCAAGCACGTTGAAGTTGCATCGCTTAGGGGCAATCGGCTTCATAGGTGCTCCTATCTGGATCAAAGAGGCGTAGATACTGGAGGCGAGGTCGAGCGTCCGGCAAATACGGCTACCAACAGTAAAGCGTAAGTGACAGCACGCAGCACTGACCAAACCATCGAAATGCCCGCCATTACCGATGCACTCTCGATAATAGTGTGGCCGCTGTGCTTGATCCAAGCTTGCACAGCAGTCTGCGCGACTGGAACGGCAAAACAAAGAACCGTAGCGAGGCCGAATCCGAGAAGCGCCCACATCGAGCCCTTGGAACCCTGCTTCCACCTCGCGAGAATAACAACGCCAGCCACAAAACAAACGAGCAACGTAGGCAACTGTATCGCGAACATTGAGAGCAACACTTTAATCTGGTCAGTATTATTCATAAATGTCCGATCTGCACGTTTGGGGCCTAACTATAATTAGACGGCATTTTGCAATCTATTTCTTGTCGCTGCGAGGGAAACGATTAAGAGGCTGCACGGCGAGAATTGTGCCGAATTATTCGGGATTTAGGAAGCGGAATCGTTTAGAAACGAAGGCTAACAATCTGAGCAAAGCCGGTTGGAGTTGGGGCTGTGTCTCAGCGATTGATTCCAACGGGCGAACGATCTGGATTGTGACCGCGCATCGTGATGACGGAAAGCGGTTCGTTGTGCACGCCGACGAAAAGCTGACTGCATTCGTGCAACTACAAAGGGCGACCTAGCGCGATGTTCCGGTCCGAGTAAATCGAATGGAAGCTACGGGCGCGGTACTGGAGTAGGACGCGGTCTCGGTGTCGGTGTACATTTGCCCGTGCATGGGGTTGGGGTCGGCGTCGGCGTCGGCGATGCCGTGGGAGATGGAGTGGGAGTTGGCGTGGATGTAGCGGTTGCTGTAGCTGTCGGTGTAGCGGTTGGCGTGGGGGTTGGCCTAGGCGTGCCAGTAGGCGTAGGAGTGGCTGTCGGGGTCGGTCCCCCGATAAACATCAAAGCCGGGGCTGCCGTAATTCACGCCGTAATCGAGCACAAAATATCCATCGGCAAATGCGCCGGGGCTGTCGTGGGGCGTATTCAGACTTCCCCGCGAACCGTCAAAAGCTCGCAACAATTGCAGCGTGGTTAGATTGTACGCGAACGTCTGACTCTCGCCCATGATCCAAAGGACATTATGCGTCACTGCCGGGCTCACCCCGCTTGCAAAGGATCCGGGAATCGAGCGAAGCGTTGCCCCCGTGGCGGGATCTAATTCCCAGATCACGCTATCTCCAGCGGAATAGACCTTCCCTGTGGGGCCGATAGCCACTCCCGCGCCACCATAAACGCCTGCGCCGCTTCGTTGCCACAACAACGCGATATGCGCATTATCGGTGTAGTTCCACGCCGTCACGGCTGGCGTGGGATTGTAATCCTCTAGCACGTAGAACTGCTGGCGCGATGCATCGTAGGCAACAGTGGTACCTCCGCCGCCGGAAACTCCACCCGACCAGAAGTGGTTCTCCGCGCCAGTCGCTTGATCGAAAGCATAATACTGACCCGGTCCAGCCAGGACAATCGAAGTGCCGACAACAGTCGGAATGGAATCACCGCCAAAGTCGCCGGATTGCGTCCACAGCACCGTTCCGCTCGTTTGCCCGAGCGTGATAGCGCTGACTTGTGTGCCGTCAGTCACAAACGCAGTAACGTTGCCAGTCACTAAGTCTTGGACGATCGTCGGCATCAGCGAGCGGGGTCCTTCTGTAGTAGGCACAGTGTACCGCAGCGTACCTGTAGCTGCATCCAGCACGTAGAGCGAAGAACTGGGACCAGTAGTACCGACAAACGCAACAAACCCGCCGCCAACGCCTGCCTGCGACGGATTCACTGAAAAGGTGCCGGTATAACTCCAGTTGATTGCGCCAGTCGGTAGATCGAACGCGCTAACGGTCGTCTCAGATCCACTGATGCCCGGTTGCATGGCATAAATGGTATTGCCAATAATAACGGGGGTGGAATATCCAAACTGCGACGAAGGCGCACTCCACGCCAGCGACAGCGTCTGTGGACCAACCAGCGCGTTGGAACGGCCGGTGTGCGAAGCATCATGCTGATAATATGGCCAATCGTCTGCTGCGACCGATGTGACGAACAGGATTGGCGAGATGGCCACTAGCAGCAGGCGAAACCAGCCTTGAATGCGATACATTTTGATGATTGACCTTGATATGCGTCGTCTGTTCGTCCGACTCTTACTCATAGCTAATTCGGGTTTGGTAGCGTGATTGAGTGGGGTCGCAACAAGAAATCCAGACATTTCTAGCTTTTCCACAAGTTTATGGCGCTCGGTACGTTTCTGGAATTGGAAAGCGCGGTGTGTAACATCACTCGCGCTGGCTGAGGACTTCAGAACTGTTAGCGGGAGGGCGGCCTTTGGGGCAAATGAAGGACTGGGAAATAATCGCTGACAACCTCAGCAAAGCGGGATGGAGCTACGGCTATGTCTCACCGCTGGATCAGCAAGGGCGCACAATCTGGATCGCAGACGCGCATGGCTACGGAAAGCGTTTCATCGTGGGAGCTGAAGAAATCCTGACAGCATTTCTGGAAGCGGAACGGGCGATTCACCAGTTTGCGGTGGATGCAATGTCGTAACTGCACCACTTCTTGAATTCGCGCTGGGAAATCATCGCTGACAATCTCAGCGAAGCCGCATGGAGTTGGGGCTGGGTCAGCCATTGATTCTCAGGGCGAACAATCTGGATTGTTGACGCGCGTCGCGGCGACGGAAAGCGTTTCGTTGTGCACGCGGATGAAAAGCTGAGGTAAGTATGCACCTGCTTTTACTCGCGGTCGAATCGATGATGTTCCTCTGCGTGCTGACCGTCGTCGGCTGTTTATGTTATATTGAGCGGCACGGCTGTCCTAAACGCCCCACTCGTACTTAACCAATGAAATGGTAAACGACGAGTTGTGCGGTAACAATCTGGCGTCCGGGGTAACCTTCGAACGTTTATACCTGTCGACTCGTTCCCAATTTCGGGTTGGAGCCAGGATGCCGGCAACGCTGTTTCCCGGCAACAATAAAGTGATAACGTCGTCTGGCGAGCCAGTTAAAGCCGGCTGACGTTCTCCCGGGCAAGTTAACCTTCGCTGATAACCAGTGATCACTCTTGGTGGCAAAGCCTTTTTCGACATTCGCCTTGCGCCTAAGGATCAATCCATCAAACCGGAGAAGCCATCTTTCCGGCTACGCGGTTTGGGAAAGTCTCCCGGGCATGGCGTTACACATCGTTCAAAAAATTGCCGAAATAGTTTAGGTTTTTCCTCGCAAGCTCGGGCTGGATTTCGTAAGACTCGTTTATGAAAATCACAACACTATCCACAAATTGCATTCACTGTTCGCTCCGCTGGTCTGCTTTACTCTTCGTTTCACTCCTGATTGGGTGCTTTGCCATTTCACCGATGGCCCAAGCGGTCAGTCCAGCGCCGGATGGTGGATATTCTAATGGCAATACTGCAGAGGGAACGAATGCGCTATTCAGTCTTACAAACGGCGCCACCAACACGGGCATCGGTGTGAACGCGCTATTCAGCCTCAGGACCGGCTCTCAGAATACAGCCGTTGGCGCTAATGCGCTGAAAAACAACACGGCCAATCGGAACACGGCCGTTGGTTTTCAAGCGCTTCTAAACAACACTAGCGGCAGCAACAACACCGCCAGTGGAGCGTTCGCCCTCGTTAGAAACACCACCGGCAGTGACAATACGGCCATTGGTGAGCGTGCGCTCTTTAGCAACACCACCGGCATCGAGAACACAGCCACGGGCGTCGGGGCGCTTTTGAGCAACACGACCGGCGGGTTTAACACGGCCAACGGAGCGTTCGCGCTCTTTAGTAACACCGAAGGCGACGACAACACAGCCAACGGTGTTCAGGCGCTCGAAATGAACACCACCGGCATCGACAACACAGCCAACGGTTCCGGTGCGCTCTTGGAAAATACTACCGGCAACAACAACACGGCCAACGGTTTCGGCACGCTCTCTCTCAACACGTCCGGCAATGGCAACACGGCCAGTGGCAGTGATGCGCTCTCGAGGAACACCGTGGGCAACGACAACACGGCAACCGGTTTGCAAGCGCTCGAAGTGAACACCACCGGCGGCGGCAATACGGCCACCGGTAATCGGGCTCTGTCCGGCAACACGATGGGCGGCGACAACACGGCAGTCGGGGCTGGCGCGCTCTCCAGCAACACCACCGCCGGCGGCAACACAGCCATCGGTGGTGATGCACTCGCTTCCAACACAACCGGCAATAGCAATGTCGCCCTGGGCGTGGCCGCCGGATTCAATGCGACAACGGGCTCAAACAATGTCTATATCGGCGTAGGGATGCAGGGGGTTGCTGGTGAGAGCAACGCCTGTCATATCGCGAGCATCTTTGGTCAGACCTCTGCCAGCGGAGCAGCAGTATCTATCAACTCGTCCGGAAAACTTGGTACGATTACCTCATCCCGACGCTTCAAAAACGACATCAAACCTATGGACAAGGCAAGCGAAGCCGTCTTCGCGCTTAACCCGGTGACATTTCGTTACAAGAAAGATCTTGATCCGCAAGGAATCCCGCAGTTTGGGCTGGTGGCCGAGGATGTCGAAAAGGTGAATCCTGACCTCGTGGTGCGCGACAAGGACGGAAAACCCTACAGCGTGCGCTACGAACAGGTGAACGCGATGTTGCTAAACGAGTTCCTGAAAGAACACCGCACAATACACGAATTGAAAACGACAGTCGTGCAACAGCAAAAGCAGATTGCAGCGCTTACTGCGGGCCTACAGAAGGTAAGCGCACAGCTTGAAGTGAGTAAACGTGCACCGCAAACGGTTCTGAACAATCAGTAAGCGCAGCCGTGTCGGTGAAGTCCTGGGAAATCATCGCTGACAATCTGAGCAAAGCCGGTTGGAGTTGGGGCTGCCTGTCGGCACTGGATCGCAACGGACAAACAATCTTTGTTGCAGACGCACACCGCGACGATGGAAGGCGATTCGTTGTCCGCGCCGACGAAAAGCTGACTGCGTTCTTGGAATTGGAATCCGCAGTGCGGGAGTCGAAAAGGGCCAGCCGCTTTGATTGAAAGCAGTTAGGCAAAGGGCAAGAGCTAGGGTTGCATTGAATTGACGGACAGTGGGTAAAGGGTCAAAACCCGAAAAGGAAGCCCACATGAAGACACAGTTAAGTAAGCCGGCTCGCAGCAAAG
>Ga0193750_1000080_pt1 | contig 33639 bp, 30 predicted proteins | sample L1c1metaG_FD_160569 | JGI IMG/M metagenome (GOLD analysis project Ga0193750, IMG submission 160569) | Soil microbial communities from a riparian zone of the East river system, Colorado, United States - L1c1 | ecosystem: Environmental > Terrestrial > Soil > Riparian zone | place: USA: East River... | reverse complement strand
GCGAGTGGACCGGTCAAGGGTTTCGCACTCACGCTGACCATCGGCATCGTGGCGTCAATGTTTTCGTCGCTGCTGGTCACGTACACCTGTTTTTCGTGGGCATTCGCGCTCGGCTGGCTGAAGCGCGTGTCCATGCTTCATCTCATTCGCTCAAAGGGATTCGATTTTTTAGGAAACGCACCCAAGTTCGTCTCGATATCGGCCGTCGTCATGCTTCTGTGCCTTGGCGTTTTACTCATGAAGGGTCAGCGCAATCTTGGTGCGGATTTCAGAGGGGGCGATTTGCTTGTTATCTCTGCGGCGCACAAGCTGACACCCGATGAAGTACGCGGCGCGCTGGCCCATACCGGGTTCCAAAACAGCGTTATTCAATCGGAAAAGGTGGCGAACCGCGATCTTATCAGCATTCGAGCTGATTCAGGCGCCGCCGATAAAATCAAAGCGCGGCTGAGCGAAGCCTTGCCGACAGCAGGTCTGAAGTTCGAACAGACGGATCACGTCGGTGCGCTGGTCGGAAAAGAACTGGCGACAAAGAGCGCGTTGGCTCTCGCGCTTGGACTGCTAGGAATTTTCGTGTACGTGAGTTTCCGGTTTGCAACGTCGTTTGCCGTAGCTTCACTGGCAGCGCTGGCGCACGACCTTATTATCACCATCGGCATCTTCGCCCTGAGCGGGCGTGAGCTTTCGTTAATCATGGTCGCAGCCGTTCTGACCATTGCCGGTTATTCAATCAACGACAAGATCGTCGTGTTCGACCGTATTCGCAGTGGCTTGCGCGATCGATTGTCGGGATCGGTGGCGGAAGTTATGAATACGTCAATTAACGAAACGCTCTCGCGAACGATCCTCACCGGAGGCACAGTTTTGCTAACTGTGCTGGCGCTTTATTTCTTCGGCGGACCTGTTCTAAACGACTTCGCGTTTTCGTTTCTTATCGGTGTTATCGTCGGAACGTATTCGTCCATTTTCATCGCGTCGCCCATTGTCCTGTGGTGGACGCGCGCGAGAGGCCGCGATACAAGCGCGCTTCGTCGCGAAGTGATTCAACAGACGACGACTGCGGGCCGGCTGGCGCCCCGTTCATAATTGCCAAAAAGCAAGCGTCCTTTCCTGTCGCAAACATTCCCAGGCGCTGCGGTCAGGGAATATTTGCGAGAATCTTCTCCATCTCAGCGCTGGTGAAAGCGCGCAACGTCTGCGTCCGGATATTGCCCAATATATCTGCGGATAGTAACACGCTGGCAGCTGTCTCGTCGTTTGGTGCCTCGAAGACGCACACCTGGTCATAGTGACCGAGCGTCCAATACATCTGCTTGATGGTAACTCCCTTCGACTGCACCTTCGCGGCCCAATCAATTACACGCTGAGTCGTCTCCTTGGCAGCGTGAATGCCTTTATCGGTGAATTGGACCAAGCTGATGTATGTCGCCATGATTTTAGCCAGTAATTAATTGCAATTGCTCCAGTGGCAAGTGCAACATGCTGCCAGCCAGATTTGGAAGCGACAAAACCGTTGCCCGAGAATTTAGCGATGCCTGCGCTCGAGAATTAGAATCAGAAATGGAGGCGAGGGGAGTTGAACCCCTGTCCTCTTCGCCATCCACGCAAACATCTACATGTTTATCCGGTGATAAGTTTTAAGGAGCCGAACGTTGCACCGGCACACTGCCAGCTCCCGAGCGTCCACGAATTTCCTTCACCATCCGGCGCGGTCGCTCCGCCGTTTGATTAGCCTGCTGTCCACGTTTGGCGCCGTAGCAGGCGTCCAACTCCAAACGTCACGGTCAATTAAGCCGCGAGAGCGAGATCTTGGTGATCTGCGTTTATTTGTTTTGGTCCGGTTTTTAACGAGGCCAACGAACCGTCCTCGACATGCCGTCTGCGCTTCCAACGATGAGTCGAAGCCAGTACGCCCCCAAAATAATTCTGCTTGAATAAGTACCTCTGTTTGCAGTCTTATGCAAGCAGTCCGAGGGTCCCCCGAGTTGAATGGCGATCGAAATCACATCTGATTCTTTGGCCGGTGCACAGCCGAAACCGACGGCTGATTACAAGGAAAGCCCGCTGGCGGTGTCTGAGTTTCCATGTAGCAGCCGGCGCAGTTCGCGGTCGCGACTTCGCCTAACAAGTTCGACGTGGACCCGACGCAACTTTAGCAGTCGCGCGCGCGAACTCTCAGGCGGTGACGCCATCATTCTCTCCATCCCGAAGAGTGGCCGCACGTGGCTTCGGGCATTTCTTTGCGCTTACTTCTGCAGACGCTTCGGCCTTGAGTTCACGTTGCGTCCGGGACGTTACGCGCTGCCCGGTCTTCCGCGAATTGTCTTCTCTCATGACCTATTCGAGCACAGGACAAAAGGTGATCGCTGGGACAAGGTTCGCGGCAAATATCTCGTACCGCGACGCGAGCTTAAACGGGCGAAGATCATCCTCCTGGCCCGAGATCCGCGTGATTGTTTTGTTTCTCTTTACTTGCAACTGACGCGGCGCGATCCAAACGCGCCGGTTAAGCTCAGGCAAAAGTCCGTGAGCGAAATGTTGCGCGACCAAAAGTTTGGCATGCGCGCCATTATTAATGCCATGAATGATTGGCTTAACGAGTTCTCTCAGCGCGACAATTTCACTCTGGTTAGGTATGAAGCACTGCGTGCATCACCGGCAGAACATTTTCGGGATCTGCTCGCCGTGCTTGGCGAATCACAGCCCGACGGTACGATCTTCCATGACGCACTCGAGTTTTCCCGCTTCGAGAACATGCAAAAGCTGGAGGCTGCTGGGGCGTTTGATTCAAACATCCTGCACCCAGGTGATGTGCGCGATCCAGAGTCGTTCAAAGTGCGTCGCGGGAAGATAGGCGGCTATCGTGAGTACCTTTCGGCCGAGGACCAACAATTTGCTGCAGACGCAATGACAGGGCTCGACCGGCGGTTCGGTTACACCGCCTGAAGAGGGCTGAGCGTCTCCTCAATTCTGCAGCGGCAGTTTCAAAGTCTTCAACTGCGATCGGCATCGGTCGGCTGCAGACCGATCTGTAAGCACGTCGTCGGAAGGAACCGGAAACCGCTTGGCGGATCAGTAACGTCACCCTACCGCCAAAAACATTTTGCGATCCGATCTAAAAAATACTTGAACTTTTATTTCCTACTGCCGCAGTATGATATTGAAACCCTAGTAAACCAGTAGACAATCACCCGTAACAGAGGAACCGGAAGTGAAACTTTCCAAACGTGGCGAGTACGCATTGCGCGCGCTCATTGACCTGGGGATCGCGTCCGAGCTCGGCTGGCCCATGCTTCAGATCAGCGAACTCGCTTCAAAAGAGAAACTGCCTATCAAATTTCTTGAGCAGATTTTCACGCAGCTAAAATCCGCAGGGTACGTGGCAAGCAGGCGCGGAAAATTCGGCGGCTACTCTCTCGCACGCCCGATGAGCCGAATTAAATTCGGCGCCGTCATTCGCCTCATTGATGGCCCGTTGGCGCCGATCCGCTGCGTTAGCCAAACGTCATACGCTCGCTGTTCATGCCCGGACGAGAACCACTGCGGGCTACGGATGTTGATGTTCGATGTGCGAAACGTCATCAGCACAATTCTGGATCGTTATACTCTCGCAGACATCGTCGAGATCACGCTTCGCAAATATCGCCGCGACAAAGTTACGCCGCCTTTTCTGCACCGATCGATTCCGCTTGCATCGGTGTTACTCCAAAAAAAGGAGGCACTTCGCAGCAGGCGAAGAGCCGCGGCACGCAATCGATTTTCAGGGTCGTTAGGGAAGCAAACAAACAATCATCCGCCAAACGTGCGGTGAAGTAGGAGAGAATCATGTTAATGACGAAACATTGTTCAATCAGAAACATCGCTCTGCTTGCCAGCGTCCTGGCTGCCATTCAGCCGCTAACTGCGCAGAGCGCTTCGGAATCTGACCGACTCGAAAAACTCGAACGCGCTGTCGAACAACTGCAAAAACGCAACGTAGAACTCGAGGCCGAAGTCCGGAGCCTGAAGAAGGAAACTGCGGCCGTTCCTGACGGAAAATTCAAAACCAAAGTGAAGTACGACGGAAAAACATATGTCGAGCAAGCTGTCCCCGCACCGGAGAAACCACCTCTGTTTGTGCAGCAGCGGGGGCCGGAGCTGAAACTCGTGCTGGGTGGATACGTTCAGATCAACTTTGAAGACGGCGATGTGTCCGCGTTCGAAGGTCGCTTTGGTCAGACTGCGTTAAAGGATCGTTTCCGTCTGCGCCGGGCGCGCATTAATTTAACCGGTGATTTCGCGGAGCAATTTGATTTCAAAGTCGAAGGCGACTTCGAAAATAGTGATGGCCTCAACTCAAGCCGCACCGCCTTTGAGGCCACGGACATCTTCGTTAACTGGCATCAGTTCGCGGAAGCGAACATCAAAGCCGGCCAATGGAAAGCGCCGTTTGGCTTGGAGCAACTTACTCCAGACCCTTCCCTGATCATCATCGAGCGCAGTCTGCCCACTGGGGCGATCACACCGGAGCGGCAGATCGGTGTTCAGCTCTGGGGAAAACCCTTCGCGAACATTTGGCCTGATGGGAAGGATTTCCTGACATATTACGCTGGCATATTCAACGGGAACGGACGCAACACAACGGTTAATGATAACAACAATTTCATGTATGTCGGCCGGTTGGAATCCACTCTGTTTCAAGGCGTTTTCGGCAAGGATTCTTACCTCAAGCTTGGCGCCGACGTTCTCAACAGCCGCGATGACAAGGGAACAAATATCTCGCAAACATTGAACCTATTGGTGAACTCTGACGGTTCCCTTTCGCCTTTCGTCCTGCCGGGAGCGGATGAACGAACGGCGTGGAGTGTGGATGCGTGGCTTAAGATGGGTCCATTCGATCTAATTGGTGAATACCTCCAAGAACACGTCCAAGGGCGTACAGTGAACGGTGTGCCACCGGGATTTGCCGACTTTACAACCAACGGATTCTATATAACCGCAGCCTATTTCCTGATCCCGAAGAAGCTTCAAGTTGCGGTTCAGTGGCAGGATTTAAATCCCGGGCAAATGGGCAACGACGGTATTCATTCCATCACCGGCGGCCTGAATTACTACATCCACGGCGACGACCTCAAACTGATGGTCGACTACATCCATACCTGGTCCGATTTCCGCGAAGCGAATCCGGAGTTCGGTCAGGACGACTTCGACGAAGTCATTGGGCGCGTGCAGGTGATGTTCTAAGCAGCCGGCGTTGAACTCGTCGGTAGTCGTGAACCGCTCTTCGAATCCCAATCAAACATGAAAACAATAACAGCAGCGATAACTGGAGCGGTCCTTTGTTTTGGATCGTTTGCCACTGCAGAACAAAAAACCACAATTCGGTTCGGCCATTTCCCAAACATCACTCATGCGCAGGGCGTAATCGCACACGCGCTTTCGCGGCAAGGCAAAGGCTGGTTTGAACAGCGCCTTGGGCCAAACGTCGAGATTCAGTGGTTTACTTACAACGCGGGGCCTTCGGCAATGGAGGCGATCTTCGCCAGATCGTTGGATGTAACATACGTGGGGCCAGGGCCTGCGCTTAACGCGTACTTCAAATCGAACGGCGAGGAGATTCGTGTCATTTCTGGTGCCGCCAATGGCGGTGCGGCTCTGTTAGTGAAGGCGGATTCGCCGATCAAGGCGCCGGCCGATTTTCGCGGAAAAAAGATCGCCACACCGCAACTCGGCAACACTCAGGACATTTCGTGTCGGGCATGGTTGAAAGCGCAGGGATTCCACATCACCCAAACCGGCGGCGATGTCATGGTGATTCCGACTGCCAATCCGGATCAACTCGCGCTGTTTCAAAATGGCGGCGTTGACGCGGTATGGACAGTCGAGCCCTGGGTAACCCGGCTCGAACGTGATGCGAAGGCGCGGGTGTTTCTCGAGGACAAGGACACGATCACCACCTGGCTCGTATCCAGTGTGAAGTTCCTGCGTGACCGACGCGAGTTTGCTAAGAAAATCGCAGACGCGAATGTGGAACTAACGAAATGGATGCAACAGAATCAAGCAGAAGCGCAGAAGTTATTGATCGCGGAACTCAAATCTGAAACACGCGCTGATTTCGCGCCGGATGCTGTCGCGCAGGCGTGGAATAGGATTCAATTCACAAGCGAAGTATCCCGTGATCTGATTGCCAAATCTGTGCGGGATGGAAAAGATGCGGGTTTTTTGAAAGGTACGACAGACACTTCCAAGCTAGTCGAAACTCCGTAATGCAACGACTTCCCCGCCAACGTTCCTCAGCCGCCGAGGAGCTCGAGGTCATCGCGCCCTCCAAGCTCTCGATTGAGAACGTTTCGAAAAACTTCAAAGGTGCATCTGGAGCAGTCCTCGCGCTCGATTCTGTGAGCTTGAACGTTGCCGAGGGTGAATTCGTGTGCCTCGTTGGCGCCAGCGGCTGTGGCAAGACGACATTGCTCAATATCATTGCCGGGCTCGAGAAACCCGATAGCGGCACGGTGCAGGCCGATGGCAAACCAATAACCGGCCCCGGACGCGAGCGGCTCGTCATGTTTCAGGAACCGGCTTTGTTCCCGTGGTTGAACGTGTTTGGGAATGTTCTATTTGGACTCAAGCTCAAGCCGAATCTGACAAACAAAGATCGGCACGACGTTGCCAAGTACTACCTCGAACTGGTCGGTCTCAGCCGATTTGAGCGTGCCAACATTCACGAGCTATCTGGTGGAATGAAGCAGCGCGTCTCGCTTGCTCGCGCGCTGGCACCAAATCCGCGCATGCTGCTCATGGATGAGCCGTTTGCCGCTCTCGATGCGCTGACTCGTGAGCAACTCTATGGAGATCTTCAGCGAATCTGGAAAGCGCGGAACAAAACAATCGTGTTCGTTACGCACAATGTCCGCGAGGCAGCTTGTCTCGGCGATCGTGTGATAGTTTTTTCTCCGCGTCCCGGTCGCATTCGAGAAGAGTTTGCTGTGGACCTGCCTCGGCCGCGCGACATCAATAGTGTCGATCTTGCCGTTCATTCCACGGAAATTATGAAAGCGCTGAAGAGTTATAGCCAACTGGAGGTCGCAACCACAGAATGAAACGTTTTTTGTTGGCGGCACTTTTTTTTGCTGTTCTCCTGATGATTTGGGAGGTGCTGTTTCGTGCAAAGATTTGGTCGCCTGTCCTCCTGCCTTCGCCGCGGCAAGTGGCAATGTACTTGGAAGACGCTGCCTTGGATGGAACTTTGGTGAAGGCCACGATCGTTACGATGCGCCGATTGGTTATAGGCTACATCATTGGACTTGTTGTAGGGCTGCCATTGGGATTGTTGACCGCGTGTTGGAAGGTGTGGCAAGACACGATTGGAACCCTAGCCCTTGGTCTCCAGACGTTGCCGAGTGTCTGTTGGGTCCCGCTTGCGTTGTTGTGGTTCGGACAGACGGAAGCCGCTATGCTTTTCGTAGTAGTAATGGGCACACTCTGGTCCGTCGTAATCGCAACGGAGACTGGCGTGCGCAACGTGCCGCCAATCTACAGCCGTGCTGCTTTGACCATGGGCTCCAAGCGTCTGCACATGTGGTTCAAGGTTATTCTGCCCGCGGCCCTTCCATTCATTGTTAGCGGGATGAAGCAAGGTTGGGCATTTGCGTGGCGTTCACTTATGGCTGCCGAGATTTTCGTGACGATTCTGACCGGTTTCGGGCTCGGACAGCTACTTCACTACGGCCGCGAATTAAACGCCATGGAGCAGGTCATCGGCATCATGATTGTCATCGTCGTCATCGGTTTACTGGCCGATAAAATTTTCTTCTCGCCCATTGAAAAATTCCTGCATCGGCGTTGGGGTACCAGTCAGGCATGATCTTCAGGCAAAAGCGAGCGTCCGTGTCCGCGCGGCGCGAGGTCCGCGTTAGCAACAAGCTGGGATTACACGCGCGCCCTGCCGCTCACTTTGTAAAACACGTCAGAATTTTTCGATCAGAAATCTGGTTCGTGACAAATAACGGTCGGTATTCTGCTTCAAGCTTAATCGATGTTCTCCGTGCCAACCTCGATTGCGGAGCTACGGCAACACTCGAAGCTCACGGTGTGGATGCTGAGGAGGCCGTTGAACGACTACAAGCGTTACTCGGTGAATTGGACAAGTTCGACGAATCCTAACGCAAAGGTCGGGCCACCAGGATTCCGCTGTCGGAACCGTAGCGATACAGATATTTCGAGAGCCGGTCGTCCACCACAACTTTGCCGTAATTGCTGGGCGAGGAAGCGTGCATGAAATGCAAAACGCCGTCGCTCGTGCGCAGTGCCAGGCCCACATGCGCAGTCGAATGGAGCCCGTTTCGCTCGCGCGAAATCACGCCAATGACGTCGCCGCTGCGCAATTTCGGCTCGATGCTAGCGACCTGGCTTTTTGGAATTTCGTAGAGCGGCCGCGATGACACATTCGCTTCCATTCGCGCAAGAGGCCCGAGCAACGAGCGATTCGAAGCAAGATAACGATAGTGCAGCCAGCCAACGCTCATTTCGCGCGCAGAATGCGCCACGCTGCGCCCGCCAAGTTGACGCGTCATGTCGCTAACCAAGCCGCGGCGATCGTTATCGTAAAGCCAGTCTTCCAGGTAATGCAGCCGGGAAAGATAATCGCCCGTGCATTGGCCGCCGCGATAACGGTCCATTTCGATGTAGTTCAGTAAACGTTCCGGAGTCCAATTTGATTCCGGCTCGTTCAACATTCGCGCGAAGCCAAGCGCCGTTTCGAAGAACGTCCAGCAGTCCATCCCGTTGAAATTCACCGAAGGCGATTCGATTCGGTTATCGATCTCAAGAGTGAAATGTTTGTAGCGAGTACCGACCAGCGCTTTTCCAACCGCTGCAGTGCGATCACCGATCGGGAGTGATTTCCAATTCTCTGCTTTCGCCTTGGCAACTAGCCGGTTGAATTGGTCCTGCCCTCTGAACACCGTGCCGAATGGCAAGCGCGATTCGGATGCTATCCCGGCTGAACAAATCAAAAAAAGTGTGACGCAGACCCTCCAGCTCCTCATCTGAAGAATTAACTGAACGCCGGTTGTAGAAAGTTACAAGGTCAAAGGGTTAGTGGCTTAGAACGTCCAACGCTCGCTCAATCGCTATGTCTGAAGTTTGTAACGTTTTAACGCTTTCCACTTTGTAACTGTCCCATATCGTTCTAAGACCCGTGCCAATCCGCTTTCCGAAAAAGAAACGGCGAAATATTGTTCGCCAGGCGCCAGACGGCGATACTCCTGTTCCAGCGGGGCGGCATTCGACCCGCGTCCGGCTGCGTCCGCGGTCCGATTGGCATAAACGCAATTTTCTGACCAGCGTTTTGATTCCATCGCTATTCGTGAAGCGATCCGGCGAATACGTGCCGCCGCAATTTCCTAAGATCCGCGAAGGCGAGATCTGCATTACTTGGATCGGCCACGCTTCGTTTCTCATCCAAACGCACGAGGTCAACATCTTGATCGATCCGATTTGGTCGAAATGGCTCAAGGTCATCAAACGATTGAAACGGCCTGGCTTCGAAATCCATCACCTGCCTTCGATTGACTTCGTACTCGTGACCCATGCGCATTTTGATCACCTCGACCGGCGTACGCTACGGCGCGTAGCTGCGAACCAACCGATCGTGGTTCCAACAGGCGTGGGAAACCTGGTCCACGATCTCGGGTTTCACATCGTGCACGAACTCGACTACTGGCAGACCGTCGAACTTGGGCCGCTCAAGATTTCGCTTACGCCATGTCACCACTGGGGAGCCCGGTTTCTCGCGGATTTGCATCGCGATTTCGGTGGGTTTGTGATCGCGTCGAATGGTCGCACGATTTTTCATTGTGGCGACACAGCTTATTTCCCGGGCTTCAAAGAAATTGGCGACCGCTTCAGTGTCGACTTGGCGTTGCTTCCCATAGGCGCCTATGAAGCGCCTACAGGCCGTGAAGTTCACATGAATCCGGAAGAGGCGGTAAGAGCTTTTCTGGAGTTGCGCGCCAAGACGCTAATCCCAATGCATTATGGGACGTTCCCTCTCGGTTTCGAGCCGCTCCACGAACCGCCGCAGCGATTGCTTGCAGCGGCACGCGCGCACGGAATCGAAAAAAAAGTGCTGGTGATGACTGAGGGCACGCCAGTTGTTTTATGAAGAGAAAAACGCCGAACGCCCAACATCGAACATCCAACGCCGAGGTAAAGAAACCGAGAACCAAGAGCGCTGAATGGTCGACGGTGAATATTGGATGCGGTCTGCATGGGTCTCGTGTTAACGACTTGGCGGATTCCGAATACGGCGTGAGAAGAGATAGGCGGTATGATCTCGAAGACAGATTACTGGATTTCGCGGTAAATGTAGTCGAACTCACTGAGTCGCTGCCGAGCACCAGGGCGGGAAATCATATCGCTGCACAGCTTCTGCGCTGCGGGACATCGCCTCTCTCCAATCACGGCGAGGTTGAGGCAGCAGAATCGCGCAAAGATTTTCTTCACAAGCTGCGAATCTGTTTGAAAGAACTTCGCGAAACAAAACGCTGGCTGCGTCTGGTTAGCCGACTGAAAAAACTTGGTGAGCCGGCAAATCTGCCAGCATGTCTAAACGAGATAGAGGAACTAATTAGAATTTTCGCAGCAAGCGTTAAGACGGCAGAAAAGAACGCGAAACTGTGAGCTGCCCTTTTGAGTTGATGATTGGGCGTTGGGCGTTGGGCGTTCGGCGTTTGCTGTCTTAAATGCCCACTTCGCGCTCCACCCGTTCGGAAGTTCTTGGCGCAGTATCAGCCGGATTACTCGTCGTTGCCTTCTGCCTGATATTGCTCTGGCGCAATCCGCTCGTTTTTTGGAATGACGATTACGAATTGTCGGTGCTGCCAGTGTTCGCCGACATGGCGCGCAGTTGGTCCGAGGGTCATTGGCCGATCCTGAGTCCGTATTCCTGGGTCTGTGGCAATCTCGCGGGCGAATTTCAGTACGGCACGTTTTCGGTGTTCGTGAATGCGGCCGTCGTTTTGATCTGGAAATTTCCGCTCGCCTTTCCACAACAGGCGGCTGCGCTTTCGATCGCGCACCTTTTCGTACTCGCGATTGGCGCATTTTTACTCGCACGCGATCGCGGCTTTTCAGTCGCCTTATCCATCTTTGTCGCGCTGATTGCCTCGTTAAACGGCTGGATCATTTGCTGGGGGGCGACCGATTGGTTTGGTGCACTCGGCGCATTCACCTGGCTGCCATGGGCGTGGTGGGGCGCGGAACGCGCTCTGGATTCGCGACGAACGAAATGGCGATGGCTCTGGCCGGCGCCGTTCGTTTATCTGCTCGTTACGGGCGGATTTCCCTACACGGTTCTAATGCTGCTGCTCCTCATTGCGTGGTTGTCGATTAAAACAATGTGGGAGCGGCCTCAAGGCCGCGACGGTCGGGCCACTAAGGTCCCTCCCACATTTGCAGTGTTGCCGATGCTGTTTGGTGTCGCTCTGGGTTTTGGGCTTTCCGCACCCGCGTGGCTGGCGCTGCTTGATCTGGTTAAGGGTTCGGCACGCGAGTTGCAGTCCGCCGCAGCACATTGGCAATGGCGCGTTCCGCCTGCGGCGCTGCCGGGATTAATCCTGCCGTCGTGGACGGCGAACTGGACTGATTTTTCCTCGCGCAGTCGCCCCCATGCGGCAGCCGAATTGGCTTGCGGGTTAGTCGCTTCTTCCGCGCTTATCGCCGGACTCCTCTGGCATGCGCGCCAACTCGTTAGGCAAATCAAATGGGAACTCGTATTGCTCTTGCTAGTGCTGTTGCTCTGCATGATTCCAACCGCCGGCCTGTTCCGTTGGAGTTTTCGATGGCTGCCATTTTTCCATCTCGTCCTCGCAATCTGTGCGGCGGAGGCCCTGCATTTAAAGCCGGGGTCACCGACCCCGGCTACGGTGGCGCTTGCGCTGGTCGTTTTGGTAAGCGTCGCCGCGTTGATCTTCCATACAACTGGTTCGGACGCTTTTCCGCTCACTTGGATTTTTATTGGATTGGCTGCGATTTGGGTTTGTTTGGAATTTTTCCTCCGCAGTTCCGATTCTCGATCGTGGACGCCCGCCGGGATCACGTTTTGCGCCTTCCTCACCACATATCTCTGCGTTCCGACGAACGGTGGAGTGCCGCGCTACAATTTTTCTCAAGAACTGCTTAAACCTGCGCCGCTCGATCCACAGCGGCTTTATCTCAGTGTGTATCCATGGGCGGAGCTTACCTATTGTACGGCAAACAAACCGGGACCGGTTGGCCAAACGCTACGGCCGGGAAGCACGTCGATGTGGGCGGGATTACGATTCATCAATGGCTACAGCCCGATCCGCGCCGCAGGTGTAGCACGCGAATTTGAAACCAGCATTCATGGTGAAATTAATCCCGATGTGGGAAGCCATTTACTGAATGATCAAGCCGGCAGGAATGGCCAGCTAGCTTTGATGGGCGTGGACGGCATCGTCGTTGCGCAAGAACTGAGTATCACGCCCCAGCCGAGTTCTGAATGGGAACTGGTTGTTTCAACCGAAGAAGGAAACGTCTTTCATCGGCGCAGCGCGCCGTTTTCACGCGTGCGCTCGGTTACCTCAATCGACTCACGGCCTAACGATCAGTTTGTACTGGCGACGATCACGGGGACTAATGAGTCCCGAAATTTCGTTAGCGCAGATATTGATGTCCCGGCTGGTGATCGGCCTGCGCTTCTGACTTTTTCGCGCCCGTATTTCCGCGGATACAAAGCGCGCATCGGAGATCAGAAACTCGCCATCACATCCTATCGTGGATTATTTCCAATTTTGGAAATTCCAGCAGGCACACATGGTCGACTTACGGTTGCGTATGGACCAGCTTGGCTGCTGTGGGGAGGCGGCATGGCTGCCGTCTGCGCATTGATCGTTCTGCTCGGTGTTGTCGCCGCGTGGCGTTACTCTTCTTCGACTGGAACGGAATCCTGTCCCTGATTTCTTATGACAAGCGCGGCTCTCAGAGTTCTTTGGGATTTCCGAGAAGTTCGATCACGCGCTTTAGTAAACGACTGGCGCCGCCACCGTCGATGCTGCGATGATCGAAGCTTAACGTGATTTGCGCCTCGGTTTTGGGGACGAATTCGTTTTTCGCTTCGTCCCATGACGGGACTTTTTTGCCCATACCGAGGCCGAGCAGCAACGTTTGATCGGGCAGAGGAATGGGCGTGCCCCATTCCATTCCGAAAATGCCAAAGTTGGAAACGGTGGCGATGCCGCCGGCCTGCATGTCAGGCGAAATCCGCCGCTGTCGCGCGAGTTCGATCAATTCCTTGTATTTTGTCGTGAGATCGGCAAGCGAAGTTTTGTCTGCGCCACGAATGACCGGCACCATGATTCCGTCCTCGGCTTCCACAGCGATTCCGATGTCGATCGAGTTTGATTGCACCACGCGGTTTCCGATGAATTTCGCCGCCGCGGCAGGATTTTCTGCCAGCGCAAATGCGAGCGCGCGCAGCGCGTAAAGGCCGAGACCGGGCTTCGGATTGCGCGATTGGCGATCTTGTAGCGCCGGATCAAGATTCACTGACGAACCAATTGTTGAAAGAGGACGTGTCCAACTCCGACGCATCGCATCGGCCACGCCGGCGCGAATCTTTGAAGCTTCGTGCGCTGTCTGGTTCTCGATCTTGTGCAGAAAACTTTCAAGGTCTTTGATCGTCACCCGGTTGCCGGCGCCGGTTCCCATGATTCCTGCGAGATCAGCAGTTGTCAGCTGCAGTTCAGCCATGCGCGCGCGCACGCGCGGGGACATGAAAGTTGCGCCTTTCGTGATTGCTGGAACGGGCAGACCGCCGGCCCGTTCGCCGTTGCCATCGCGCGCGGCGATCTTTTTCTCCCGCGCCGGAGCAACTTCCTGATCGGAGCGGGCAGGAATTTCTTCCGCGACTTCCTTCTGTGGCGGCGGCGGCGCGTGCTTCGCAAAGCGCGCAGCGTCTTGTTCGCTCGCTTCAATATAACCGAGCACCGCGCCCACTGGGTAAGTCTCCTTCAATCGCACTGTGATCTTATCGATCTTGCCTTTGCACGGCGTGGTCACGCCCATGACCGCTTTGTTCGTCTCGACGTCGATGATTTCCTGATCGTCAACAACTTCGTCGCCAGGTTTGACTTTGATATCGACGATTGTGGCTTCGGCGATTGATTCGCCAAGCTGCGGCATGATGATCGGGACTTGCGGCATAGATTCTATTCTCGAAGTAACGCCCGCGCCTTTGCGACGATATTTTTCGCGTTCGGCCGGTGCGCGCTCCAGAGATTTGGATGATACGGAATCGGAGTGTCTTTCGCATTGAGACGTCGGGGCGCTGCATCGAGCAGATGAAAGCCCTCGCTGGTGACCCGCGCAATGACCTCGGCGTTCGTGCCGCCCCAGGGAAATGATTCGCCGACGCAAAGCAAGCGGCCGGTGCGCGCCACCGATGCAAGCACGGTGTCGGTGTCCAACGGCTTAACTGTACGCAGATCGACAACTTCCACTTCAAGACCTTCACGCGCGAGTTCCTCCGCAGCGGCGAGAGACTCCTGCGTCATCGCGCTGTAACTCACGATCGTGAGATCGCGCCCTTCGCGTGCAATGCGCGCACGTCCCGTCGGTAAACCTTTGTCCGGCAATTTGTCGGCCTTGAGATGGTAATAAAGATATTTGTGCTCGCAGTAAACGACAGGATCATCGATTGCCACAGCTTCTATCAACATCGTGTAAGCGTCTTCCACGGTGGCCGGCGTCATCACGATGAGACCCGGATAATGCGCATAAAGCGATTCCATCGATTGACTGTGAAACGGACCGCTTCCCTTTGTTCCGCCGGAAGGCAAACGCACGGTGATCGGCACCGGCACGCCTGTTCGCCAGTAATGCGTTCCCGCGTTATTGAGAATCTGGTTTAGGGCGATGCTTGAAAAATCCGCAAACTGCATCTCGACAATCGGCCGCATTCCCTGCATGGCAGCGCCAATGGCAGTGCCGACGATCGCATCCTCACTGATCGGCGTGTTCAACACGCGTCCTGGAAATTCCGTCGCCAAACCTTTCGTTGCTTTGAACGCGCCGCCAAATGCCCCGCCGACATCCTGTCCGTAAATGAAAACGCGATCATCGTCACGCAACAGCTTTGCCTGCGCTTCTCGGATCGCTTCGAGATAAGTGATGCTCATTATCAGAATGACGAAACCCGAATTCCGAATGACGAAACAATGACGAAATCCGAATGACAAAAAGTTGCGCCCAGAACATTCGTCATTTGAACCTTCGGACTTCCTTCGTCATTCGACATTCGTGCTTCGTCATTCATTCTCTTCCGTGTTGTCGACAAGATCGCGCGTAGATAACGCGCACCAATCTTCTTTGTCAGCTTCCGGCACTGCTTCTTTTTGAGCAGTGGCCACTGCCTCGTCCACCTGCGAGACGGCGTCTTTTCGCCATTCGGCCAGTGTGTCCTGATCCAGCAGATTGCTTTCGATAATCGTTTGCTCGGCGACCTTCACACAGTCCCGCGCAAACGCCTGACTCTTCATCTCTTCGGACACGTAGCTTGCGTCATCGTGTTCGCCATGACCGGAAAGTCGCAGCACGGAGGCAACGACCAACTGTGGCGGACGCCCCGCACGCGCGCGTTTTACCGCGCCGCCAATTACATCCAGGCACGCGGCAAGATCGGTTCCGTCCAGATTGTAACCTTCGAATCCATATCCAATCGCACGTTCCACCAAATCATCGCACGCAAATTCGCGGTCGTTAGGCGTCGAGTACGCGTAATGATTATTTGTCGCGACGATCACCAGCGGTACTTGTTCCACCGCGGCAATGTTCATTCCTTCGTGAAACGCACCAGCTTGCATCCCGCCTTCGCCGATACATGTGAGGCCGACAAAGTCTTTCTCTCCACGAAATCGCTTCGCCATCAACGTTCCGACGGTAACTGAAACCATCGCGCCGAGATGACTGATCATCGCCAGTTCGTTATCGCGTGGATGCCCTCGATGAATATTGCCGTCGCGCCCGCGCATCGGACCGAGGCGCGAGCCGAGATACGTGCGCGTGACGTCGACTAGCGGTTCGCCAAACGCAGATCGCCCAGCCTGGTCGCGAATCAACGGCGCAAAAATGTCGCCTTTTTCTAAAAACAAACCGCATGCGACGCTGACTGCTTCCTGGCCTTTACCGATGTAAACGCCGCCCGTAATCTGACCGCCACGGTAAAGACTAACGAGCTTTTCCTCGAGCGTGCGTGTCAGCAGCATCCAGCGGAACGCTTCGAGAAAACGCTCGTGGGGAGGCGCGGTTTTGTCCGCAGCAGCTTCCCCCAGCGATGCGGACGCTCTCTTTTTTCTTTTTAACTTTGCGGTCTGCTGCGCCGTCTGAAGCATCGCGTCATTTTAACCAAGATCGGTAACTGCGCGCAAAGTTTTTTGTGACCGTTGAATAGTGTAGCAACCGATGGAGCCGGTGCGCCCTCGCGCCGAAGACCAACGGCCCGAGGGCGGGCCGTCTCCATCGCGTTCGAAGAAGCTGTTCCAGCTAACGCGCTGCGAACGCGAGGCGCCGCTGCGTCGGCGCGTGCTCGCCGCCGTTTGAGGCTGCTTCAGTGACAGGTTGCGCCGGGGCAGTCAGTTTGACGCCGACCAACTTGCTCACGCCGCGCTCTTCCATCGTTACGCCATACAGGACATCAGCTTTGGCGATAGTCCGTTTGTTGTGCGTGATGATGACGAATTGGCTTTGCTGCACGAACCGGTCGAGCACGCGGATGAAGCAGTTAATGTTATTTTCGTCGAGTGGCGCGTCCACTTCGTCGAGAATGCAGAACGGGCTTGGGCGCACCATGTAAATCGCAAACAGCAACGCGACGGCGGTCATTGCACGTTCGCCGCCACTCAACAGTGACACGCTTTGTAATTGTTTCCCCGGCGGCTTGGCAGTGATTTCGATGCCGCAATTCAGCGGGTCGTTCTCGTCCAGCAGCGCTAAGTCCGCGCGCCCGCCACGGAATAACTCGCCAAACATTTCCCGGAAATTCGCCCGGACTTGCTCAAAGGTATCGGCAAATAGTTTCCGTGTTGTGGAATTGATACGCGCGATTACGTCGAGCAGTTCGCGTTGGGAATTCGTAAGATCGGTGTTTTGCGTTTCGAGGAACTTGTAACGCTCCTCAAGTTCGTCGTATTCGTGCACCGCTTCGAGGTTCACTGGTCCCATGTTGTCCAGTTGTGTTCTGAGACCGGCGATAACCTGTTCCAAATCTGGAGGGGTGAGCTCCGGCGAGCCCGGCGTCGCAGGAGCTCCGCCCTCCAGTTTGTCGTTGCGCTTCACTTGCGCTCTCAAGATCTTTTCAAACGTCGCTTCATCGGGTTTGAAGCCGCGAAGATCGATCTGGTAACTGCGGGAGATGTGTGCGAGGAGATGATCGATCTTCATTTGGAATTGCGATTCCCGGACTTGCCCCTGTGCGCGTCGGTCCTGTAATTCGCCTAACGAGTCTCGCACATGCCGCAGTTCGCTTTCCCGATTGGAAATCGCGGCAAGTCGTGTGGCGCGCTGGCCGGCGATTTTCGCGCTATTCGCTTGTGCCTCGTCACGCTGCGCCTTTTGAGTTTTGATCAGCGTTTCAGATTCACGCGACTCCTCAGCCTGCGTAGCTAATTTCCGTTCGTACATCGCGATGTCAGCGCTCCGCACTGTGATCAACTCGGCCAGTTCGGCGTCGCGGGCGCTCATTGGTTCCCGTTGGGCAATCAAATTTTCATGTCGCTGTTGCTCGGTTGCGACGCTCAACCGCAGTTCATTAGTTCTCTCGGTTAACTCTTCCTCGCGCAGCACGGTCTTCTTCTGCGCGGCTTCGAATGCGGCTAGCTCGGTCTTATGATGGGCCAATTGATCGCGCCACGATTTGAGATCGCGTTCCACATGCGCGATCCGTTCGTCAGCAGCCGTAATCTGGCGCTCTAAAGCGGTTTTTTCCGATTGCAAAGTATCGGTTTTGCGTCCGGCCTCGGTCAGTTCGCGCTGAAGCCGAGAAGCGGTTTCAAGAGCGGTTTTCGCGTCGTCCCGCCTGGTGGAGACTGAATCGTGTTCCTTTGCCAGTGCAGCTTCTTCTTTTGCCAGATCGGCGATCTGCGCTTTGCGTTCGAGCAAAGAGGCCGCGCAGGCTTCGCTGCCTCCCGTGAAAACGATTCCTTCCCGGGAAACATATTCGCCGGCGAGCGTGGCCATCGCCAGAGCAGGTTCTACCTTTTTGTAATCGAGCGCCTGTTCGAGTTCCGGAAAAATTACGATGTCGCCGAGCAATCGCGTGACGAGTGCTTCCAGCGGTTTCGGTGCACGCACCTTGTCAGTGGCCCACGCGAGCGCCTCCGATGGCAGAACTTTTTCCGACGTTTGCGGCGCAGCCGCCGTCAGCTTGGGGATCAACAGCGCGGCGTATCCCAGCTTTTTTTTCTTTAGATGACCAATTATTTCGGAAACAACGTTCGCATCTTTTAAAACAATGGCGTGCAGATTACGGCCCAGGGCGGCTTCGATCGCTTGGATGAATTTTGGATCAACATCGAGTTGCGCAACGAGCGAACCGGCAATCGTGTCCCGGAACTCTGCGGAGCCGTTGATGCCCTTGAGCAGAGCTTGCGAACCTTCGGCGAGGCCTTCACCTTCTTCATTCAGCTGACGCAACACGTCCAGGCGCGATCGCTTTTCGGCGAGTGTGCGATGGAGCGTGGTAAGATCCTGTTCCGCTTGCGCGACTAGTTTCTCCTTTTCGCGAAGACTGGCCTCGACATCGAGCGGTTGACGACGGGCGGTTTTCAGCGAGACAGCGATTTGCCCTGCGAGTTCTTCGCGCGCTTCAGTTAACGCGTCGATCTCTTTTAGAAGTTGTTCAACCTGTGCGTGAGTCAATTCACGGCGCGCTTTGGTTCCAGTGAGTTCCTCTTCCAGCGCTGAGATCCGGCTTTCGGATTTCGAAAGCGCGAGTTGCAATTCTTGTAACCGCGTCACGCGATCGCTGCGTTTCTTGTGGATTTCTCCAGCCAAAGCTGATAGCTCGGTCAGCTCGGCCTCCTTTTCTTTTAAGTGCTGCTCGATTTCCGCGATCGAACTGTTCGTTTGCTTGATTTGAGCTTCCTGCTGGTGGCGCTTGTTTTCAGCCTCATCGATGTCGCGCCGAGCGCGGTCGATTAATTCGGCCAGTTCCTGCGCGCGCTGACGGTTGAACTCGATCCGATTGCGGTGCGTTCCAATCTCGCTGTCCAGTCGCTGCACTTCTGCACGGGACTCGGCGATCTCGGTGTCGATCTTGTCCAGCGCGCCGCGTTCTTCGGCGAGCGCGGTTTCGCCGCTATCGATTTTCGCGCGGACGGTCTTCTCGCTATCCACCAGACTTTCGATTTCCTTTCGCGACGCAACCAGGTCGCACTCGAGCGAAGCGAGCTGTTTGCAAGCATGGTGTGTCTCAAGCACACGGAGATCTGCGTGCAACGCCTGATAGCGTCGCGCTTTCCCCGCTTGTCGCTGAAGTGAACCGATCTGGCGTTTAACCTCTTTGATTACGTCCCCGATGCGCAACAGATTCGCGTCCGTTGCCTCCAGTTTTCGGAGCGCCTCGCGTTTTTGCGTTTTATATTTTGTGATCCCGGCTGCTTCTTCGAAAACCGCACGCCGATCTTCGGGACGCGAGCTCAAAATCATGTCGATTCTGCCTTGCTCCATCATGGAGTAAGCGGTTCGCGCGATCCCGGTGTCGGCGAAAAGACCTTGGATGTCGCGAAGTCGGCACGGCGTTTTGTTCAGCAAATATTCGGAATTTCCATCGCGATAAACTCGGCGGGTCACGCGCACGTCATGCCACTCGATTCCGAGTTCTTCAGCGCAGTCCGTGAATGTGAGTGAGACCTCCGCAAATCCCACCGGCTTGCGTGTATCGGCGCCGTTGAAGATCACGTCAGCCATCTCGTCGCCGCGAAGCGATTTGGCGGATTGCTCGCCGAGCGCCCACTTTACGGCGTCGAGCACATTGGATTTTCCGCAACCATTCGGGCCGACTATCGCGGTGACGCCCTCGTGAAAATTGAAGACAGTTTTATCCGCAAACGATTTGAAACCGAATAGCTCGAGCGATTGTAAATGCATCTTGGGCCAAACCCCGGGCCTTTGGAGCCTCAATACAGCACGCTTATTTGGGTGACAAGCGGAAAATCACACAATTTGAAGGGGTTCCGGGGCCACCCGGCCACAGGATATGGTGTTTCCATCCAGCATCGCTCCAAACGATGCTCTCTTTTCTCGCCTCTCTCCTTGGCGAGGGGAGAGGATGAACGTGAGGGGTTTGGAAGAGTTACCGGCGCCTTGAACACGACCCTCACCTTCCCCCTCTCCCTCACCAGGGAGAGGCGTCCCTCCGCGCGCGCAATGCTGCAATTCCCCGCCATTCTGAAAAGTACGTCCTTGGGTGAAAACTTAACCCGCACCTTGCTTTGGACAACTCAATCACTCACGATTCGCCGATGCCCAAAGAATCGCCAGCGTGGATTGAGCAGGAAGAGCGCATCGACCATCAACTGGTTCGCGGCATTGGAATTCCAGCTCTCACCGCGAATATCGTCAGCTCGACAATCGGTGCTGGAATTTTCGTGATCCCGGCGACGGTTGCGAAGGGGCTTGGGTCGGCGGCGCCTCTCGCATTTGTGTGCTGCGCAATCGCGATGGTCTTGTTTGTCACATGTTTCGCGATCGCTGGCAGCCGCGTTTCATTGACAGGCGGTCTTTATGCATATGTCGAAGTGGCGTTTGGGCGCTACGTGGGATTCCTCGCCGGCATGCTTTATTTTCTTACGGCACTTGGCGCGGTTGCTGGCGTGGTCAACGTATTGGCAAACTCCGTCGCTTTGGTGGTGCCGTTCCTCGGCGGTCCGGTGATGCGGATTATCGTGATGCTCGCGGTCTATGGTTCCCTCGTTTTGATCAACATTCGCGGCGTCCGCCAGGGTGCCGGTGCCGTCACAGTGATCACGGTGGCCAAGCTTCTGCCCCTGCTGTTGTTCATTTGCGTCGGAATATTTTTTATTCATGCGCCGAATCTTGCCTGGAGCGGTTGGCCGAGCAGCAAGTCGTTAGGCGACGCCGTTATCCTTTTGATTTTCGCGTTCGTGGGGATCGAGGTGGCGTTAATTCCGAGCGGCGAAGTGAAGAATCCGGCGCGCACCGTTCCCCGTTCCGCTTATCTCGCGCTGGTGATCACGACAATTATCTACCTGATGATCCAACTCGTCGCGCAGGGCACGCTCGGTCCCGATCTCGCGAACCATCCCGCCGCCCCTCTCGCTGAATCGGCGGCGACATTTCTTGGCAACATCGGTCGCATGATCCTCTTGGGTGGAGCGAGCATCTCCGCATTCGGATTTGTGACGAGCGACATCCTGAGTTCGCCTCGAATGATCTTTGCTTTCGGCCGCGACGGCGCGTTGCCCCAGTTTTTCGCGCATGTGCACCCGCGCTATCGATCACCGGATGTCGCGATTGTTACGTACGCAGCGCTCGCGTTCGCGCTTTCGATAAGCGGCACGTTCGAGCGGCTGGCGGTCCTTTCGAATGTCGCGGTTCTGTTGATGTATCTGCTCTGCTGCGCTGCTTGCTGGGTTCTAGTGCAACGGGATGTGCGCTCGGATGGCAAGCCGTTCAATTTTCCTGGAATGAAAATTGTGCCTGCGCTGGCCATCCTCGCCATCGTTTGGATTCTCGCTCACGCCACGGTTCGCGAATTCCTCGTGACCGGAATTGTGCTGGCGCTATCGTCAGTTTTCTATTTTGCGCGTACGGAGTTTCGCCGGAAAGCGTAGGCAAACGGCAAAAACCGATTAGCTTTTCGCTATGCGCGACAATTATCTCGAGGAGTATTATTCGTTCCTGCGGTTTCCAAGCGTCTCGACTGATGACAAGCATAGAGAAGAGTTGGTCGAGTGTGCAAACTGGCTGGTGAACAAACTCAACAGGATCGGTCTGCAAGCGCAGCTCGTACCTACGAAACGTCATCCCATCGTGTGGGCCCGAAATGAACACCGGCCCGGTCGTCCGACAGTTATGATTTATGGCCATTACGATGTGCAGCCGCCGGATCCTCTGGAACTTTGGGATTCACCGCCGTTCGAGCCGGTCTTGAAGAACGGCTACGTGTTTGCCCGGGGGTCGACGGACAACAAAGGCCAAATTCTTGCGCACATTCTCGGAATTCAGGAGACGATTGAGGAGCGTCGTGAGCTGCCGGTGAATTTGCATTTGGTGATCGAAGGCGAAGAGGAAATCGGCAGTGCAAATCTCGGCCTTTTTCTCAATCAAAATCGCGACGCCCTGAAATGTGACGTGGCAGTCGTTTCCGATACGGGGATGATTGCGCGTGGGGTGCCGACCATGAGTTATGGCCTGCGCGGCGTCACCGCTCTTGAGGTCAAAGTGACCGGTCCGAAAATGGATTTGCACTCGGGCGTTTTTGGCGGGGCTGTCGCAAACCCGATCACCGCATTGGCGCAATTGCTCGCCACGCTGCACGATCGCGACGCACGCGTGGCGATTGCAGGATTTTACGATCGCGTCAAACCACTCGAAGACTGGGAGCGCCAAGCATGGCGCAAACTTCCCGTCGACGGCGACGAACTGATTCGGGAGGAGACGGGTGTGCCTGAGCTTTTCGGGGAGGCTGGATACAATTCAGTGGAACGCATTTGGGCGCGGCCGACTGCCGAAATCAACGGAATTGGCGGCGGATACCAGGGGCAGGGGACCAAAACGGTGATCGCAAGCCACGCGTTTGCGAAACTGACGTTCCGTCTAGTTCCCGACCAGAAAGGCGAGGAAATTCTGGAACTGGCGAAAACGCATTTGCAAAAGAATTTGCCCAAAGGCGTCACGATGGAAGTTACCATGGGCCATACCGGGCCGTGGTATCTCACAGATCCGCACTCCGCGATGGGCGAAGCGGCACAACGCGCACTGCGTAAAGCTTTCAACCGCGACGCCGCGCTCATCCGTGAAGGAGGCAGCATCCCAATTGTCTCCGAATTCCGGGAAATTCTCGGCGTCGAGACGCTACTGATGGGACTCGCTTTACCCGATTGCCGCGCCCATTCCCCAAACGAAAATTTCCCTCTCGAAAATTTCGAAGGCGGCATCCGTCTCAATAAAGCCATCCTTCAGGAGCTCGCGCAATCGTAGCACAGACATCTTGTCTGTGGTGCTGGCGGGCATCCTGCCTGCCGCCGATCTCCACGTACTGTTAGCGTGCGCTGTCCTCGGGGCATCCGGCCGAACTATTCGACTCGAATCTCCGCTGAGGAGAGCGGAAACTACAACGTCGATTTATGAAATGGCTCCTAATTTTTGTGATCTTGTTCGGAGCTGTTGATGCTGCGCCTTCGGCTCAGGAATCGCTAGGCACAAAGATCAAAAAAGCTTTCGAGCCATCGCCCACACCGACTCGCAAACACCGAAAGAAGAAAGCGACACCAACTCCGTCGCCAGAGACTTCGCCGAAACCAAAGAAAGCTTCTCCGAGTCCATCGCCAACCGCGACCCCCAAGAGCAAATCAAAGCGCAAAAAAGCATCTCCTACTCCCACACCGAGCGAATCCCCGTCGGCAACAGAGACGCCGTCTTCGAGTCCGGCGGAAACACCCGAACCGGCTCGAGGAAAAAAGGGCTGGCCGAACGCTTCACTTTCGCCTGACCAAATTGCGGACTACGACAGCGATCCGCCCAAAGTTCGCCAAATCCTGGACGCCGGCCTCGCCCTGACAAAACAAAATCTGGGTTACACCTATGGTTCCGCCGATCCCGCGAATGGCGGCATGGATTGCTCCGGTTTCGTTTATTACGTTCTTAAGCAAAACGGTTTCCCTGATGTCCCGCGCGATTCCAGTCAGCAATACGTCTGGGTGCGCAAAGGTGGCAACTTCAAAGCGGTCGTGAGCCGTAAGGAAGACTCATTTGAACTTGATGATCTCAAACCAGGCGACCTGCTCTTTTGGCGCGGCACCTACAACATCGATCGCGACCCGCCAATCACGCATAGCATGATTTATCTAGGCCGCGAAAAACGAACGAACAAGCGCGTCATGGTCGGGTCAAGCGACGGCCGCACCTACGACGGCAAACAACGTTGGGGCGTCAGCGTCTTCGATTTCAAAATGCCGCCACCACCCAAAAGCGGCGACGCAAAAATCAGTCCGGGTTTCGTCGGGTACGGCCGAATCCCGGGCTTGAACACGCGGAGTTCTAGCGAATAGCGTAAAAGCGCGAGAACGACGCGCAATGCAGCCTCTAGTTCGTAAGTGGACGAGCGATCTGGCTAGCTTGTGCCCGATTGAAAACCTTTAAACAATTGTTTGGCTTTTCAAATCATTGAAAACGGAATCGGCGAGCGCTGTGTCACGTCAACAAAGGGCCTTCATCAAACAAGGTCGTATCGCGCGACTTACACTCGTAGCGAGCTGCGTAATTTTAGTACCGCTACTTTCTTATTCTCTTGTTCAGAACAGGCTGGTTAGCAGGCTTAAGCTGTCAGGAATCGCGACCACGGCGCGACTAACGAAGAAAAACGAGACCGTTCTCGGTCAATACTGGAACGGCCGGCCTATCGACAAGGCGATAATAACATTCAAATACGACGTCGGTTCGGCAGAAGCCGTGGAAACTTGCCAAACTGTTACGAAGTCGTCTGTGGCCAATCTGAGCGTGGGCGATGAATTCACTGTTTGGCATAATCGTGCGTACCCGGACCGTGTGCTGACGCCTTGGAATGATGATCCCGATGCTATAGAGATGCGGATCATCGGCTTCATTCTGCTTCTTGTACTTGTCACGGCAGTGGTCTTCGCTGTGACCCGACCCCGCAAACCGGTCGAGACTGGCTGAATGGTTATTCAGTCCTCTCTTTAAACTCAAGATCCTTCGCGAAAATAAACTCTATCGCTCATCTTTCGCTTCCATAGGACTCTGAGACGGTTTCGCTTCTGTTGCGGCGGTCGGTTGAACCGGACGATGGTGAACGCGGCGTTCATATCCAATGAACGCAACCGCAATCAGAACCAGGGTCACAATCAACACGACGCGCTGTTCGTTCTTCGAGAGTTCGAAGATTCTCAGCAGGCGTTTCATTTCTTCGCGTAACGGGTCGGATCGGTTATTCCGGCTTCGCGAAAGCCTTTGAGACGCAGGACACAGGAGTCGCATTCGCCGCAGGCGAGACCTTCCGGCGTTGGATCGTAACAACTATGGGTGAGCGAAACATCGACACCAAGCGCGACTGCTTTGTGAATGATGTCGGCTTTGGAAAGTTTGATCAGCGGTGTGTGAATCTGGAAGCGCTGGCCTTCCACGCCAGCTTTGGTCGCTAGATTGGCCAGGTTCTCGAACGCTTGGATAAATTCCGGCCGGCAATCTGGATAGCCGCTGTAGTCGATTGCGTTTACCCCGATAAAAATGTCATTGGCCAGAATCACTTCCGCCCAGGCAAGCGCATATGCGAGAAAGATGATGTTGCGTGCGGGGACGTAGGTGACTGGAATTCCGTGCGCGATTTCTGTTTCCGAACGCTGCTTGGGCACGGCGACATCATCGGTAAGCGCGGAGCCGCCGAAGACGCGGAGGTCGATTTTTGCGATGCGATGCTCTTTTGCGCCTAACGATTTGGCGACGCATCGAGCCGCTTCCGTTTCGATTTGGTGACGTTGGCCGTAATCAAATGACAGAGCGTATGTTTCGTAGCCGTCTGCTATTGCGATCGCCAGCGTCGTAGTTGAATCAATTCCGCCACTGAGGAGAACGACTGCGCGTTTCATTTTACTGTTGGCTTGAGAGACCTCGCACGAAGCCCACTAAGGGACACAAAGAACTTTCAATCCAAACTGCGTCGTGACCGCTGTGTCCTCTGTGTGAGCTCTTTCTCAACGCGTTTCTCCGTATACTCGGCGCGGACGGTGAGCGCGATTCCGCCGCGCGCGGAGAATTGCGCCGTCACGATCGCTTCGCGCGGCGCACAGGATTTCGCGAAATCGTCAAGAATGCGGTTTGTGACGGCTTCATTGAATGCGCGCTCGTTACGATAGGAGGCGAGGTAGAATTTCAATGACTTGCTCTCGACGCAGAGACGGTCAGGCACGTAATCGATATCGATCCGAGCAAAATCGGGCTGGCCTGTCACGGGACAAACAGAAGTGAAATCATCGGTTTCAAAATGAATTCGATAGTCCCGCTGGGGAGCGGGATTTGGAAAAGTCTCGAGTCGCGCCTCGGCGGGTGATGCGGGCAGTCTCGCGTCACCGTGCCCGAGCAATGTTAATTTGCCTTCGCGTTTTGATTTTGCCACAGCGACGTCAAAATGCGCTCGGAGACGATTGAGGTCAATCGCCGCTACCCTTGCTGGAACGATCGCAGATCGTCGGCCACGTCTGGATATTTCGCCGCCAGCGCTTCGACATCGCCGATTTCGACGTCGACTTTCTCTACGCCGGGCCATTCTGTGCTCGCACCGAGGAACCAGCGCCGTTGTCCGATGACGCGCGCAGTGTGGAACGTATTGCCCGGGATCAAAAGCTGCACGCATTGGCCGGCGCGGAGATCTGGACCAACTATGGCGCGCTCGCTTGTGCCATTTTCGTGCAACATAAGAATTTCAATGGGATCACCCAGGTAACGGTGATAAAGCTGATCGTTGCGAATGCGATGGAGTCGCACCGGCGCATTCGGCGTCACCATGAAATACAGTGCGGAGCCTGCTGGCCGGCCATCAAGAAATGGTGCTGGGAGCCCGCCGGGCGCAATTCGTTGGTTGCTGATAAATGTGACGCGCACGAAGCCGCACGTGGCGTGGGGCTCGAGCTTGAGCAGGGCGCGAACCTCGTCGGCACTCAAATCATTGGTCATTCGAGTTTGAACATGGAACGTCGAACATCGAACGTCCAACTCCGAAAGGATTCGCGAGCAGGCATCGAATCGGATCATGGACATCGAACCTGAAATTTCAAATAGCGAAAATCGAACAAGCGTGATCGATGTAATCGCCCACGACTCGAAAACAGGTGAGGCGGTTCTTATAATGAACCAGCCTAACGAATGGGACAGCTCGGATGAGCAACTGCTTTCGTTGCAGGAGCGGTTCAACGCGTACGTTTCATTCTTGCTCGATGGTGAAATGGCTGAAGCGCATCCGGAACTTGTCGGTAAACCAACCCGAATCGAATTGCGTTGTGCGCACATGCCCGACGCACGCGCGCTCGAATTGCTCGGTCACATCCATGATCAGTTGGCGTTTCAAGACATAAAACTTGAAGTCGTCGTGCGAAATGAAGCTGCAGGGCCGTAGCGTTCGCTGTCCTCAGCTGCTGGGAACCTGTTCGGTTATTGCGACGCTGCTCGCCTTGAGGCTCCGAGGGGTTAGAGTCTTGCAAGCATCGTCATCCTGAGCGGAGCGAAGCGGAGTCGAAGGACCCCGCCCAATGGCCTAAGGTCGCGCCACGGGATTCCTCGACTTCGCTCGGAATGACGCGATTCAAGGCTTTGTGGATTCTAATCGGGCGAAGAAATCGTCAAACAGCGAATCGTAAATTCGGCTGCGCTCGGGATGATATTGGACCGCGAGTCCGAAAGGATATTTCCGCAGCCGCACCTGCTCGATGATCCCGTCGTGCGCGGCCCACGCCTCCACTTCCAAGTCGTCGCCTAATTGATCGATCGCCTGGTGATGCGCGCTGTTCACTTTGGGAAAACGATGCGACGCGCCACGCGCGCTGCGCAACGACTGAACTTCCCGTTGCTTTTGCTCGGGCAAATTATGCCCTTTGATGTCGAGCTTGAGCGTGCCGCCGAGTGCGACGTTGAAGACCTGAAGACCTTTGCAAATTGCCAGAATCGGCAACCCGCGGGAGAGCGCGTTCTGGACAGCCTGAAACTCCCAGCGGTCGCGCTGCGGGTCGATCTGTTTATCCAATACCGACGGATCGGGAATGTCTTGCCGCAGAAATTCCGGGGAAATATCGGAGCCGCCTGAAAGTAAGAGACCGTCCATCTCATCGAGTGGAACATTTCGGGTGCGCGCGTTCCAAACTTTGATGTCAGGATGTTTGGCAAAAATTGTGCGAAAGGACTTAGCGTCTTTTGGGCGAATCCAAGTAGCCAGATTTGGCATAGGCGAATTTGCGACTTGCCAATGGCCATGTAAAGAGCACTTCGATGTTGAGCGTGGATGTATCCAACGGATTGAGCGAGGAACTGGAAGCCCTGGCTCTCAAAAACAAAACTCGAGCCATCGGAGTAGCACTGCACGATCTCGAGACCGGATTCCGATTTTCGTTGCGCGGTGACCGGTGGTTTCATGCTGCGAGCACGGTCAAAGTCGCAGTGCTCCTTGCAGTATTTCGAGCGGCAGACCAGGGCAGGCTTCGGCTCGATGACTCGTTACACGTGCGAAACCGTTTCTTCAGCGCAGCAGACGGATCGGTCTTTCGCGTCAGCCAGGATCGGGACGCGACGCCGGAGCTGTATGCGGCTATTGGACGGACCGCAAAGATCTCTGCGCTTGCGCATGCAATGATCTGCGGGAGCAGTAATCTCGCGGCCAATTTGCTGCTCGATTTTGTGAGTGTGGAATATGCGCGGACGGTTCTGCGGGAAGCGCAAGTTGATGGGGTTGAGCTCCGGCGAGGCGTGGAAGATCATGGTGCACACGAGCGCGGGATAAACAATGAAGCGACTGCCGACGGGTTATTGAGTTTGTTGTCAGCGATCCGCGGTGATTTTCTTACGCCCGAAAGCAAACGAGGGGTGATCCGCATTCTTCTGGAACAGCGATTCAACTCGATGATTCCCGCCGGTCTTCCAGCGCACGCCACAGTCGCGCATAAGACAGGAGAAATTTCGACTGCCTGCCATGACATTGGAATCGTCTATTTGCCCGAACGTGAACCTTACATCACCGCCATTTTAACTGAATTTGATCCTGACAAAGAAGGGCGGCGCGAAACAGTCGCAGCTATTTCCGAAACGATTTATCGGTCGCTGCTGCAAACGAAGCCGAATTCAAATGAGGACTGAGTTTCTGCGGCCGATTGACGGTTTGCGTCTGGCTGAAGAGTATCGTGCGCTGTTGCGACCGGGCGAAAGCGAACCTGGTGTTAACGGCGCTGTTCATCGTCTGCCGCGTTTCTTCTATGAAATTGGCAGCTGGGAGGAAGCGCATGAAATTCGGCTGGCGCCGCACTTCACGCTCGCGGAATTGATGCTCGTCGACTGTCGCGAGGCGAGGCTTCTCCTAAGCCAGTTCCCTCATTACGTACCATGTGCAATCCTTTTGCTGGCCAGATTCCTGGAGGACTTCCGGCGCGAAGTTGACGCGCCGGTATTCGTCAGCGCGAACGGCGGGTACCGGTCGCCGGCCCATCAAATTGGCGGCGCAAAGAGCATTCATGCGTGGGGTACAGCGGCAAATATCTACCGGATTGGCGATACCTTCCTGTCCGACACGAAGTCGATGGAGAAATACCGGACGATCGCAGCCTTGCTTAGTCCGGCTGTTTTTGTTCGGCCATTCGGACGTGAAAAAGGACAGACCAGCGACCACCTCCACATCGATTTAGGATACGTGAGGTTAACTCCGCGCGAATGCGGCGAAGCGAGTTAGTCTCGCGTTGAGCAAATGAAGGACCGCCGAACAGAACGCGACACGCATCGTCTTCGCCTTCGCACGCTTGGGGCAACGCCGCCGCGAGCGGTGATCGGGTTGGAAGCGGAATTTAATCTTCTCGTTGATGGACGCAGACGGCGTCCGGAAAAAGTCTTTGGTGATCCCAGCCGCCTGATCCGACGACGAATGATTCCGCGCACCGGCAAATCGTTTCAATTGCCCGCCGGCGGCGCAATTTACTTCGACACCGGCGTGATCGAAGTCGCCACGCCCATTGTTGAACTCGAGGGCGGCTGTTGTTATCGCGCGACACGTTTGTTGTGGGAGCAGATCCGCTATTTGCGACGCGAGTTGGATCACTGGGCCATGCGACACAAATGTCAGTGCACGCTCCAGGGCTTCAGCGCGCATTACAATTTTTCGTTTCCAACCGCGCGGAAATCAAAGCTTCGAAATGCAACAAAGCTTGCGTATCTGCTGGCACACATCCTGCCGGTGCCGGTGATCTTGCTGGCAACGAACCGGCAGAGCAGCGCAGTCGGTGTACGCCCGCGCGGAAACCGGATAGAAGTCACAGTTGATTTCACGCCGGATCCCGCGTTGATGCTGGCAACGTGCGCGTTTATCGCGGGCGCCATGGAAACCGTGCTCCGCTGGGGAGATTTTGGACTAAGACAATTGGGGCGGCATGGCCTGCCTCGAATAGCACGATTTAGTCTGCGAAAACATTCGTCGCGACGCGGGTGGCGCGTCACCGCTGATTCGTTAGGCCGAAATCCGTTTACATCTGACATCAACGAGTCCGTTTGGAAATTGCGTGACGGCCGCCGGTTGAGCCTGCGTGCAATCGCGGCAGAAACGTTGCGGCCATTTGGCCCCCGAATTCGACAGATCAGTGATTCGAGCACCTTGGAGCACATCGCAGCGGTGTTCGGTGGAGACGCGCGCTCACTTCTCGACTTCGAGAAGCGGCCCGACGCCTACGACGACGTCGGGCATGGCATTGATTGGGGTCGCCGTCGAATGCGACGCTGGCCACGATCGAAATACGAAAAAGTCATTCATCGCGTGATCGCGCACGAACCGATGCGGATTGGCCAGAAACGCTATCAGGTAGATCGGATGAACGGCTGGTATGAGGTCGAATTCCGAGAAATCGGAAGCAAACGACGTCGAGTATTTAATCTCGATGAATTAGTGCAGATGCGAGCTGCCAAAAAATCGACTGCAACTGCATCGCGCAAACGCAAAGACGGCAAAAAGCGTCGAAATAAATCCAAGGAATGACGGCTTCCCAGCCGTCATGGGCTAACTCGACGGCTGGGAAGCCGTCGTTCCTTGTTACTCAATCTGCTTTGCCACATCGCTTTCGTACAGAATGTATTCTCCGGGTTTCAAATGTGGCTTCTCTGGATTACGCCGGATGTAGCGGACACAATTTCGAAAATGTTTTTCGTCCCGCACGAGACGATCGAAGTAGCTTCTTTGCCATAAAGTCCCCGAGCGTCCGACTAATCGATTGATGGTCCGTGAAGTGAACGACTTCCAGCTGTGAAGCAAATCTTCCAACGGATGTTCTACATTCTGAATTAACAATGCATGAACGTGATTCGGCATAACGACTGATGAGATGAGGTCGAGGCGCTGGCGATCGAAATGGCGCAAAGCGTCATCGACGATCTTCGCACAGTCGACTTGCCGTAACACACACGAACCATATCCAGCGTCGAGCCAGCGTTCAATCGCACTGGTGAAGCGTTTGTGATACTCGAGTTCGACTTCGACGTCCCATGGCTCAGGATGAAATCGCAGCCATCTGGCTCGTTCCTCCTCCCATTTTGTCCACAAGTGGGCGGGTACCGAATCAGCTAAACGGAACGTCACGAAGTATGTCGCGCCGTTCTGCTGCCAATGTGGAAGAAGATTTTCTGTGAACCGAATCTCCTCGTAGGGATTAAAGAAGCGCGGTGTCTCCACAGGGTTCAAGGAATAACGGCCTCCAGGCCGCCTCGGGCTAGCTCGACGGCTGGGAAGCCGTCGTTCCTTGAAGTATCTCCCGCAGGCATTTCACGGGCGGGCTGCCGTAAGAGATTACCTGGTCGTTGTATTTTTTGAGATTGAACTGGTCGCCGAGTTTTTTCTGTTCGGCAGCGCGCAGATCGAGATGCTCTGTGGCGCCGACGAAATAGGTGGAGAGTTGAGCGGAAGTAAGCCGGGCGCGTTTCCATTTGGCCACCGCTTCGCCCTCCTGCTGGTAACCTTCTTTGGTCATCAAATCCATCGCTTCTTGCTCACTCATATTCCCGGCGTGGATGCTTTGATCGAGAATGGCGTTGCAAATCGCGCGCAGCCGCATCTTCAATTGCTGCATCTTAACCTCGGGTCCGCCGTATCCCTGTTCCGCCATCACCTGTTCGCAATAAACGGCCCAGCCCTCAATGAAAGATCCGCTCTGGAAAATTGCGCGAACCAGCGTCGGCGCGCGGAATTCATTCGAGCGCGCGAGTTGTAGAAAATGTCCCGGCATCGCCTCATGCACGGTCAAATCGCGAATCATATAGTTGTTGTATTCGCGGAAGAAAGATTCCTTTCGCTCTTTCGACCAGTCCTTCGGTGTAGGGGCGACAGCGAAAAGTGTTTTGCCATTTTTCTCGAGTGGCCCCGGCGCATCGCAATACGCAATGGCGACGCCGCGTTTGAATTCCGGCATCGCGATCACATCCAGTGGGACGTCGGGAACGGCCACCACATCGTGTTGCTTAACGAAGCCAGTCGCTTCCGCGGTAATCTTCTTCGCGTAATCGACAACAGTAGCGTCATTCGGATGTTGCTCGACGAGCTTCCCGAGAACCGCGGCTGTCACCTTGTGTTTGTCCGCCAGTCCGGCAGCTGCCGGATCGGCGTTCGGAAAATATTTTTTGTAAAGCGGCAACGCCGTTTCGTAGATGGCGGTTTGTGTTTGCTCCAGATCGGCCTTTGCCCGTTTCAGGATTTCTTCCATCGGCAAATCCGACGCCAGAGCAAAGCGCAGTTTCTTCCTGTACTTCTCCTCGCCGAGACGGAAGTCGCCATCGGAGCGGGGGAGCAGATCCTTCTGGAGCCATTTTTTGTAATCCTCCAGCGCCGCAGCGGTTTTGTCCTGCAATGGGGCTAGCTCCTTCTTCATTTGCGGCGCCTGATCGAGTAGAGGGGCGAGTTCGCTGCGCACGAGATTGATTGCGCCCTGCGTTTGCTCAATCGCCGTCTCAGTGTGAATGCGCGGCGGATGTTGCAGATTGGCTTTCGCTTGCGCGATGACGCCCGGGATTTTTTCCATGCGCTGGCGCGAACTCGGGACCCGCTTTTCGGCCGGCGCGAAGTCGCGCGCGACCAAAAGATAAAGGCTGTTGGCCAGACTCTGCATGTAAACCAGAGGATTCCAGTCCGGCTCCTTCAGCTCTTCGGCCCGGAAGATTTCGTAATCGATGTTCTCTTTGAGAATTCGAAAATCGACGTTGTTCGCGCCAGTGAGTTCCGTTCCATCGATGGCGTTCAGCTTGTCGCGAAATTCTTTTTGTGTGGCGAGATCTTTGGCTCGCGCTTGAGCAGAGTAGTCGGTTAACTCGCCATCAAAACGATGGTCACCGAGCTCAGTCGCCTGCTCGGGATTGGCCTGTAAATATTGTTCGACGTAATCGTGCGCAACCTTTTGGAACGTGTCGTCTTGCGAAGTCGCGAACGTGTTTAAAATCGACAACGATAAAGCGGCCGCGGCCGCGATAATGATTTTCATTCCGACGTCAGCTCGGTGTGCCGCCGTGAAGAATAGGTTCGGTGGCAACTTCATCGGGCGTGAGCTGTGATTGCAAATAAGTTTGCCCTTTATAAAAGCAAGCGACGATGGTGAAAACAGCAGCGGCTCCGAACATCAACCAGGTGAAAAAGGTAAAGTACTGATATGCACTGACCTTTTGAGT
>Ga0193750_1000079_pt1 | contig 34118 bp, 24 predicted proteins | sample L1c1metaG_FD_160569 | JGI IMG/M metagenome (GOLD analysis project Ga0193750, IMG submission 160569) | Soil microbial communities from a riparian zone of the East river system, Colorado, United States - L1c1 | ecosystem: Environmental > Terrestrial > Soil > Riparian zone | place: USA: East River... | reverse complement strand
TCGTTGACGGCGGCGTACAGCGTGGTGGTTTTACCGCTGCCAGTGGGTCCGGTGACTAGCACCATTCCATAAGGCTCGGCAATGTAGCGGCGGAATTTTCGTAAGTCTTCTTCGTCAAAGCCAACCACATCGAGGACCAGCTTGTGAAACTTCTCACTCATCGACTCTTTGTCGAGCACGCGAAGCACGGCGTCTTCACCGTGTATCGAAGGCATGATGGAGACGCGGAAGTCGATGGGACGCTCAGGCTGTCCGTATTTCACCCGGAAACGCCCGTCTTGCGGAACCCGCCGTTCAGAAATGTCCAACTCGCTCATCACCTTGATGCGGGAGATGATGGTGGTGTGATGCTCCTTGCCGATGGGCGGCATGGCCTGGGTCAGCACTCCGTCAATGCGGAACTTGATGCACACCGAATCATCGCGGGTCTCAATGTGAATGTCACTCGCGCGCCGTTGCAAAGCGGTAAATATCGTTGTATCCACCAGACGAATGATAGGGCTGATGTCACCCTGAGCGGTCAGCCGGTCAATAGAAATGCTTTCGTCGCCGCCGGCCTCATCTTCCCGGATTACATCCAGGGTGAAACCTTCGCTGGCATCCTGGAGAACTCGTTGCGACTGTTCTGTCTTCTTGAGGATTTCGCTGATTTGCGCCAGGGTTGAAACTTTGGTGACGATGCGCTTGCCCAGCAGGAGGCTGATCTCGTCGATCATCATCAACTGGCTGGGGTCGGCGATGGCGATGGCCAGGCGTCCGTCCTGAGTTTCCTCGAGAGGAATGAAGTTGTAGCGGAACATCAGGTGCACAGGAATCTTCTTGAAAAGATCGTGGTGGAGCTGGAAATTATGCAGATCGACGAACTCGCAGCGATAACGACGCGCGACATCCTGCGCTTTTTCCAAGTCGTCGGCATGAGCGGCGGGCGCTATGCGTCCGCCATTCTCACCGTTCACGAACACTGATTTTTTCTCTGCCATTCTTGGCATTCCAAATCTACCTGCAAAAGCCCAGAGCCAAGTTCCGACGTCTAGTGAAGAGCGCCGCCCGATCCTAGAGTAAAGATCGGCATATATAGCGAAATCAACACTCCACCGACGAATACCGCCATGATGATCAGAATTAGGGGCTCGATCAATGCCATCGCCGCGCCCAGCGCGGTTTGAACATCCTCTTCATAAAATTCCGCCACCGAGTTCAGCATGGCGGGCAAAGCGCCGGTAGATTCGCCCACCTCGATCATCTCAACCGACAAATCGGGAAACATCTTTTGTTCTTCCAGACTGCCTGCCAACGTCCGACCTTCCCGCACCCGCGAAGCGGCTTCCGAAACGCCAATCAAGATTCTTCGGCTGCTCATGGACTCGCCTGCGGTCTCCAGAGCCTGAACCAGGGGAAGACCTCCCGAGAGCAACGTCGATAACATGCGGGCAAAATTCGCCACCTGGTATTTCAACCAAATTTGGCCCAGCAGCGGAAGCCACAAAATGGCGCGGTCGATATGCTCCGCTCCGCGCTCAGTGTTCTTCCACCGCCAGACGAGCACCACAAACAACACCAGGGCAATCGCGAACACCGGAGCATACTTCTGTGCATTGGTGCCCACCGCCAACATGAGCACTGTGATGGCGGGCAGCTTTGCGTTCAAGTTTTCAAATAGCTTGGCGAATTCCGGAACGACATAAGTGATCAGGAAAACCAGCATCACCAACACCACAGTCACCAGCAGTGCCGGATAAACCAATGATACGGCCAGCTTCTTCTTGAAGGTCAATGCCAGACGCTGAAACGAGATGTAGCGCCCCAATACTTCTTCCATGTTGCCGCTCTTCTCTCCTGCCAGCAGCGTCGTGGGGTAGATCTTGGGGAATGCCCCTTGTCCGGCGAATGCAGCGGAAAGCAACTCGCCGCTTTTAACCCGATCGCGAACGTTTTCCAACAAGGATCGTAGATAAGCATCTTTTTGACGCTTAATGAGCAATTCCAGCGAGTTCAAGATAGGTAATCCCGCCTTGATCAGAGTCAGGAATTGCTGGTTGAAAATAACAAACTGGCTCTGTTTGACTCCCCTTCGCCGAGGCAGCCGGAACTCGCCCGCCGCGAACAGCCCGCGGGGCTTGACCCAATACACCAGGTAGCCCTGCTGAACGAACCTGTCGCGCACCTCGGATTCCGAGTAACCGGTCTCCACCTGCTGCAACAGGTGACCGCGTTCGTCCGCTACTTTTATCAGGAATTCGGCCATTCCGGGGGCACGATTACGGTCTCGTCCTCTTCAAGTCTAGCATTCAAAACCCTAAATCCGCCTCATCTCCCCAAGCTCGCCACTATCGCTGGTAACGGACAGAACACCGACCCGAGTGGCTCCATAACTTCAATAGCTACAGTAAGTTGAGTGGCCAGTGGTCGGTGGTCAGTCTCTTTGCTGACCACTGACCGCTGGCCACTGACCACTTGTAGTTATTGCCCAAAATCATCCTCGACCATTTCCACTCCCGGCGGGGGATTGAATCGGAACTGCTGGTCGGAAGCTTCTACGTTTTCCCGTTGCTGAGCGAAACGATATTCAGTGACCGAGCCATCCACTTCTTCGATCACGATGCGAGCAATCTGACTCTCTGGAGTGATCTCCAGCAGAACCTGGCTTGCCCGGTCGGTCATCCCCTTGGGCATACCCCGCAGCATCACGTTGCCGGGAGTCAAAACAGCGACGTCCGGTGCCAGAGACAAGCCTTGCAATTCCTTCTCCAGTCGGGTTTTACCGAGAAGCAGACGTAACGGCGAGCGCAGGTCATCAAGTTTACGTACTGACGCCTTGCGGACCTGGGCGTCGCCTGGCAAGTAAAACCAGGCGTCCTTGCCATCGCTTACGAACAGCTTCTCCTTGGGAGAACGATACTCCCAGCGCATCTTGCCCGGTTTTTTTAACCACAAAGTCCCCAATTCAGTGCGTTCCATTCCGGCACCGCGGTACACCTCGGTGAATTCAGCCTGCAACGTGCGGATGTGGTTGTAACGATTGTCCACATTCTGGGCGATGGTATGGACGTCGGGCCCGGGACTGCCAAAGGCTACCGCGTGTGCAAGCAGCAGAACAAGAATACTCCGCAGAATGGAACTCATCTTTCCTGATTGAATGATACGACTGACCTCTGTTCCGGTTAGATGCGGGGAGCGCAGTTTCTCTATTCTAACCCGCGACAGCCTCTGAAGCCTTGTTGGTTGTCAATCGGTTGTTAAAAAAACTCGGGCATGTCACACGCATGTCACTTTTTTCCCATTCTTGACTGACAACATCGTTAGCACTGTCTCGGCGAGGAAGTCAGTTCCATTTCATTCATCAGGCGACAGAGCGGCTGGCATAAACGCAGAACTGAAGGGTACCGCTGTGTTTTCCAAGTCCACTACACTTGGCCAATACGTGATCGAGCAGGGGATTGTGATAAAGCACATACAAGGGACGCGGCTCTTCCCGTAAGGAGCGCTCGAGATTGGCTATCACTTGAACCAGTCCTTCCTCGGGTAAAGGATTGAAAAGGTAAAGCACGGTTGGCTCGGGAGGAAAAGTGAACTTGCGCGCGTCACCGAGAATGGATTCGATGGCAAAGCACTGTTGCGAGTCACTCTTGTACTGACTCAGGTTCTCCTGCGCTACTCGATTCAATTCGGGAAACAGTTCAACTCCCACGATGCGGCGAAAAGGATAATCTGCTGCCATCAATAGCACTCGCCCTTTTCCTGAACCGAGATCGATGAAGGTAAATTCATGGAAATCGATCTTTAACCCGTTCAGCATTTCATGAAAGAGGGACGGCTCGGTGGGCTGGTACGGAGAATGAAACATCCCCAGCAACCGATCCCGCCAACCAACGGTGGCGCTTGTCGTGTTGACCCGGTAATCCCAATCGTATTGCACATCGCCATAACGTTGCCGGCGACGGCCGGGCGTGGAATTACGAACATACTCTCCGAGCATCACAATCAATCGCCACAGTGTAGGAAAGAATCTGTCGTGCCTGCGATGATCTTTCCACCATTGGAGAACGGTTTCGATAGGTTTCGGTTCGCGAGAAGAGGACATAAAGAAAGTGGCTAGTGGCTAGTGACTAGTAGTTTCACTAGCCACTGACTCTGACCACTGGCAACTGACCACTAGCTACTGTTTTAATCAGACGGCAAGAGCTTCGGCTTTATCGGCGGAACGTATCCCGGTGGGATACCTTTTTTGAGAAATGGCAGATCATCGGGAACGCGAACTACTACGTGACCATCCGGCATCAGCCTGTAGGGACGGCCAAGAGGATCCGTTGCCGTGCCACGCAACAGGCCGGCTGCTTCCAGGTCTGAAAAACTGTTGGGGACGCGGCCCGTCTTGTCTCGATATATATTCACCAGACGTTCCAGGACAAGAACGTCTTCATCCACCTGTAATGCGCGCAAATGAGCTGCTGCGTTGGCGCGGATCGAGCGATCCTGAGTGCTCTGGTACATCGTCGTCCACAGCATGCGCGCGGTTTGCAGATCTCCCGCATGCTCCGCCATTTGTGCAGCCATCAGTTTCAGCCAGGGGTGCGCATTGGGCACGCGCGAGCCCCGGTCAAATGCGTCCGCAGCTGCGGCGTAATCCTGCAACTCCGTGTAGTAAATAAAACCGAGCTGATAATAGAGCTTCCACTCATTTGGGTTATTGCGGATACCATACTCCGCCAACTCGATCGCCCTTCGGGGCATGCCTGCGCCATCGGGCGGTTTGGGCGCGAGAAAATTCGCTCCGTACTCGTAGGCCACCAGCAATTGGGGATCAAGCGCGGTGGTGATTTCCAACAGGGGAGCGAGTAGTTCGTAATGCTGAGCGCCATTATGGTGCTTGCTGCCAAAATACTGGACGGCGCGCGTCCAGTACACGTCAGCGAGCAATCCTCCGTATCCCAGGCTGCTACGTTTCAGTACGGTAGGCGAAGAAATGTAGAGCACTTCCTCCGCTGTGCCGCCCGAGCGCAGTTGATCCAGTTTGCGCAGCAGGAGCACACTGCTCATCATGCAGATGACCAGGACGATGCTGGCAGTCGCCATAATGCGCGTCGAAGATTTCATTTGAGGTTTCTATGTTCGAATACCAGCACTGCCCCGCAGAGCGCCATGGCGGCGTAGACTAGAGCATACGCGGTATTGTAGAAGATGAGTTGCCCGGAGACCGGCTGTTCGTGCGCCACCGAACTGATCACATTCAGCGCGGAGAAATTTGGCACCAGGTACGCTGCTCCTATAGCCAGCCAGCGGGTGATTCCTTGCCTCATGCTGGCGAAGCCCCGCAGGTCCTCGGCAAAGCAGCCGATTACAAACAGCGCAAAAGCGAATACCGCCGAAAGTAACGGGGAAGAGAATGAGGAAAACAGGAGCGCCAGTGCGGTGATAATCAGAAATTGCAGAACAATGAAATATAACGCCACCAGAAGCCAGCCGTCCGCTTTCTGGAAGTGATGAGAAACGTACAGCAATGCAACGAAAACGCCGATGGCCATGCAAACCGTATTTACCACTAGCGTCCCCGCGAGCCCCAGGAATTTGCCCACGATAAATTCCCAGCGCCGCACGGGACGTGAGAGCACAGTGTAAAGAGTGCGCTTGTCAATTTCTTTTGAGACCAGTCCAATGCCGATAAATATCGCGATCACCAATCCGAACAGCGACACTGCCGTCAGCCCCAGATTGATCACCACCAGGCGCTCAATATCGATCGAGATCTGTCCGACCAGGATGGCGGCTCCAGACATCAGCAAGGCGAAAGCGATTAAGTTGTACAGCACCCGGTCGCGAACCGCTTCGCGAAAAGTGTTAGAAGCGATATGCACGATGCGCATGCTCATGAGGTCACCTCAACCGTCGCCTCAGCCGGTTTGAGCTGCTGCACAAAATAATCCTCCAGCGACATACGCACTGGAGTGAGCGATATCAGGCGCAAGCCTTCCCGTCGCAAGGCTTCCATGGCAGCATCCTGGCGGGTTTCAGACACGATGGCGCGCACCGTGTCGCCGGTTATGTGACATTCCGCGCCCAACGTCCTTAATGACTGCGGCACCGCGTTGCCTTGCCAGACCAACTCGACGTTGCCATGCACGCTCGAGGTAAGGTCCGCGACGGCGCCAATACCCCTGAGCTCGCCCTGATGAATAATCGCCACCCGATCGCACAAAGCTTCGGCATCTGAAAGGATGTGCGTGGAGAAGAAAACGGTCTTGCCTTGATGCTTCAACTGCTCCATGAGATCCCGCACTTCGCGCCGCCCCATGGGATCGAGTCCGGACATGGGTTCGTCGAAGAATACGACCTTGGGATCATGCAATATGGCTTGCGCAATACCTACCCGTTGCAGCATGCCTTTGGAAAATTTTCGTAACTGCGTCCCCGCGGCGTCTGGTAGTCCGACCCGTTCAAGAACTTCGCTGACCTTGCGCGAGCGGTCCTTCGCGGACACGCCGGAGAGCTGGCCGTAATACTCCAACAGTTCGCGAGCAGTTAGATAGTCGTAGAAATACGGTTGCTCGGGAAGAAAGCCAATCTGTGCCTTCATGTGCGGGTCGTTGATTTCCAGGCCCAGGATGCGCGCAGTACCTGCGGTGGGGAATACCAGGCCCATCAGCAATTTCAGCGTCGTGGTTTTGCCCGCTCCGTTAGGTCCGAGAAAGCCGAAAATCTCGCCTTCTTCCACCTTAAGGTGAAGCGGCCAAAGGGCACGCTTGGGCTTTTTTCTCCAAAAGCCCACGCTGTAAGTTTTTTCCAGGCCGAGGATCTCTATGGCAGTCATGGCAGGCGACTAGGGATGATTTTGCATCTTGAATTTATGATTATAGGCAAAGCAGCGCCGAAGTGAGTTGGCAGGAAAGGTACTTAGGATTACCAAAGTAAAAAGGCCAAGACTCTGGTCCTGGCCTTTCTTAACTTTGTGCTCTTCCTCAGATTTCGCCAAGGTCCGCACTACTGCAAAATCGTAAATGCTTGGCAAGCCGCTACGGTGTTTACTGGCGTACTGCCCGCAGCTCCCGGATCAAATCTCAATACACCATCCTCTGTGGAGCAAAAGTCGCGTACGCCGCTGACATTGAATGTGACCGGCGAGGCTGCAGATACGAACGAACTGTTCGCGCCGCCGATGGGCACCAATCCGGTCGCCTGAAACACGTAACCACTCTTGCTGCCGACGCCGGGTGAGGCGGACGAAAGCACAGTATCAATCATGCAGGCAGTCGCCGGAGCCGGTATACAACCGTTAGCTGGTCCGCCCAGGTTCGCCAATGCCGCGGCGTAGCCGGTGGTCGGATAGGCTGTGTTATAGGTAAATTCCGCAGTATTGATGGATCGGATTGCGCTCACCGCGGAGGACTCGTTGGCGGCGATGCGGGCCCGCAACAAGTTAGGAATTGCGATAGCGGCGATAATCAGAATGATCGCCACTACGATTAACAACTCGATTAGAGAAAATCCCTTGTTTCGTCTCATGGTGGCTAGTTTGACGATTCCAGAGTTAAGAACCATGTCAGCTTCCTAGTTGCACTTTGGACGCCAATCCCCGGCCATTTGCCATTACGTCGGTGTCCCGTATGTACTTATGAATCAATCACTTAACAAAATACTCTTGATTGTGCGCCTATTCAACGAGAACGAAGGACACAATTCGTCGCAGGGGCACGACAGAATCCGTCATTCTCCGCAAAAACAAACGGAGCACCGGATTTTCGTCCGATGCTCCCTGGCTGATACCCTCCCCCAGGTATTTCGCCAATCAACTTAACTACTGCAGTACCGTGAAAGCCTGGCAAGCTGCAGTCGTAGTGACCGGAGCGCTGCCCGCTGCGCCCGGATCGAACCGGAGCACACCGTCTTCGTTAGAGCAGAAGTTGCGCACACCGGATTGGTTAAAGGTTACCGGCGAGGCGCCCGCTGTATAGGTGGTGTTGACACCGTTTACGGCGTTAGCACCCACGGCAGCGAAGGTGTAGCCGCTCTTGTTGCCAGCGCTAAGGACGCTATCAAGCAAACAACCAGTGGCGATGGCGGGTACGCAAGGAGTCGCTCCACCCAAATTGGGCAGAGTTCCTGCATATCCCGTTGTGGGAAAGCTGGTCGAATAGGTCACTTCGGCCGTGTTGATGGTACGGACCGCGCTCACGGCAGACGATTCGTTGGCTGCAATACGTGCACGCAGCAGGTTCGGAATGGCGATGGCGGCGATGATTAGAATGATCGCCACTACGATCAGCAACTCAATTAGTGAGAAACCTTTGTCTTTCTGCATTTCGTTTTCCCTCTTCTCCCGTTAGCAGTGTGGTCTCAATAGACCCAATTAGGGAATTTCTTCGCATTTCACCTACCACAGTTCGAGAACGGGACGTGGATTCATGGATTGTGTGTTTTCAATAGCTTGAAAGGAAATTAGGGCGAATTGTGCCGCCAAAGGGTCCCAAGCCCAGCTCACTTTGGCAGATTTTGTCGAACGGGGTGACAAGTTGTGTCATTTTGGGACAAAGGTCATGTTTCCGACCCGCGGAGGGAACCAAAGCCAGGCCGCCGCATGCCCAAAAAATCAGGAGCACCAGATTGCTCTGATGCTCCTGTTTGATCCCGACTTTGAGTCAACCTACTGCAGTACGGTGAAAGCCTGGCAAGCCGCAGTCGTAGTGACCGGAGCGCTGCCCGCTGCGCCCGGATTGAACCGGAGCACACCGTCTTCGTTAGAGCAGAAGTTACGCACACCGGATTGGTTAAAGGTTACCGGCGAGGCGCCCGCTGTGTAGGTCGTGTTGACACCGTTTACGGCGTTGGCGCCCACGGCAGCGAAGGTATAACCACTCTTGTTGCCACCGGCAAGCACACTATCAATCAAACAAGCAGTGGCGATGGCGGGTACGCAAGGAGTCGCTCCACCCAAATTGGGCAGAGTTCCTGCATATCCCGTTGTGGGAAAGCCGGTCGAATAAGTCACTTCGGCAGTATTGATGGTACGGATTGCGCTCACCGCCGACGCTTCGTTGGCTGCAATACGTGCACGCAGCAGGTTTGGAATAGCGATCGCAGCGATGATTAGAATGATCGCCACTACGATCAGCAACTCAATTAGTGAGAAACCCTTTTGTTTCCGCATCTCGTTGTCCCCTCTTCTCCCGAGTAAGTGTGGTCTCAATAGACCCAATTAGGGAATTTCTTTCGCACTTTGCTAACCACACAGCTTGATGGTATCAAAAATCAGGCCAATCGCCACAAGTCCTGTGTTTTCAAGGTAAATGCAACTTTTGTCACCAACGGCTTCCGGCCAAGGACCGTCTTCAAAGTCTCTTACCTGCCAGATTGTGTCTAAGGGTGACAACTTGTGTCATTTTGGGACAGCCGCGAAAGAAGCTCTAAGCTGAGAATGGCGTGAAGCTCGCATCTTGCAACAAGAAAAAGGAGCATCGGATTTCTCCGATGCTCCTTGGGGTATTCCAGTAACTCTGCTAAATCGCTTACTGCAGGACAGTAAAGGCCTGGCAGGCAGCGGTCGTGGTTACCGGGGCAGATTGTCCGGCGGGGCTTTCGAAGTGGATCACACCATCTTCGCTGGAGCAGAAGTTGCGCACACCGGTCTGGTTGAACACGGCTGCTGAACTTCCCACTGTATAAGTCAACACCAACGTGCCTGAAACTACACCACCAATTCCGTAGTAGTAACCACTCTTGGCAGTGCCGGCAGAGATGGCGTTGGCCAGGACGTTATCCAGCAAGCAGGCATTGGCCTGAGCCGGAGCCGCACAAGCCGCTCCGCCTGGTCCAAGCGCTGGTAAGGTGACGGCATAACCCACGGTTGGATAGGACGTCTGGTAAGTGACTTCTGCGGTATTAATGGTTCGAATCGAACTTACTGAGGAGGCCTCGTTGGCCGCAATGCGTGCCCGCAGCAAGTTCGGGATAGCGATCGCGGCAATGATCAGAATGATCGCTACCACGATCAACAGCTCAATTAATGAGAAACCTTTTTGTTTGCGCATAATCTCCGTTTCTTGACAGGCCGCGAGCGCCCGATGCTTTTATCACGGCAGTTGCACCTCCATCCGCGGTCAGGCTCAGGAATTGCTCCCTTGGCTGAGTAAGCCTCATTGCTTGCAGCGTTGGTGCAGAGATCAGAACGGCGAGGATGAATTTAGTTTTCCGCAGTGATTTCTCCGAGACCATATAGTGGCACAATCAGTGACAGATTGCGGCAGCGCCAAAACGGCACCCGTCCCATAGTGGCATCAGTTATTCCCAATCTGGAACGCGGGCGAAAATTTACCGGCGGAGTTGCTGCGGAGATCAGCTGAAAAACTCGACCCTGCAAACGTCCAACATTCATTCGACTTTCACCACCATACAGGTGATGTCATCGTGTTGTGGCGTCGCCCCCACAAAACTGTCGACGTTCGTCATGACGCGGCGCAGCAGCTCTTCAGGAGTGGTTTCCGCACCCGCTTCGATAACAGTAAGCAAGCGCTGCTCCTCGTACTCCTCGAGGCCTTCGTTTTCTGCCTCCACCAAACCGTCAGTAAAGATCACCAGCCAATCGCCCGGCTGCAAAGTGATGGCGCCCGATTCATAAGCCGCGTCGGCCTTAATTCCCAGCGGCAAGCCTCCCGCCGTCAGACGTTCTACCAGCCCGGAGGCTCGTCGCAGAATGGGAGTATTGTGACCGGCATTGATGTAAAGGATGGTTCTGCTGACGGCGTCGAATTCCGCTAAAAATGCAGTGGTAAAACGTAATCCGCCCTGGCTGTTGGTGCACGCGTAGCGGTTCATGCCTGCTACCAGGTCGGGCAGAGAACAGGAGGTGGCCGAGAGCGTCTTCAGGCTAGCCTGGAACGTGGCCATCAGCAGCGCGGCAGGAATACTTTTTCCCGCAACATCTGCGACCGCGAGTAGATATCGCGTTTCAGTCGAAGCTATCGCGGGCCGGGCAAACACATCGTAAAAATCTCCTGCGACGGTATTTGCCGCGCGGGTGGCAAAAGCAATCGCCAACCCGGGCACTCGAGGTGCATTCGCGGGCAGCAGCCAGCTCTGGATGTCGCGCGCAATCTCCAAGTCGCGTTTCATCACCACCCGGTCGGCGACTTCCAGCATCAGGAGAATGAACAGCACCACTCCACCGTAAAAATGGAAGTCAAATTCAACGACTTCAACTCCAGATTGTCCCTGATAACTGAATCCACCTGCGGGGAAGATCACAAGCAGCACACCCAGCAGCAACAGGATGCGCCGCGCCGGCGTCAGTTTCTCCAGGATTGCCCAAATGAATTCTTGCGCGGTATTAAAAAAGTTGTGGCGGCGAGTGCCTTGTGGCGCCCGGGCTACGAAGTCGCGCGAATATAGGCGATAGCTAGCGCGGGCGTCGGCACGGAACTGCGACCACAGTTGGTTCAGTTCGAGTCCTTCCGTTACTCTTTGCCAAAACTTATCCAGCTGGGAGAGAACTTCTGGCCGGCGTTTTGTTTTCGCTTCTGGGATGGGTTGAGAACCAGGCGTCGGAGGCTGAGGAGCATACTCCCAGCTTCGCGGAGACTTGGGCGCGCTTGGCGGATGAACGGACACCTTAAGCAGGGATTATAGTCGAGCAAAACCCTTCACGGGATCTTGGAACTATCGAGTTACTCACGGAAGGGATTTAGAAAAGCGTCAGTTGCGTTCCGGAAGATGTGAGCGAGTTTGTCGGAGCTCCGCGATCGTAATTCTGGTGGAGACCGTGCTTTTGGCGCAGTCTTGCCATGAGCTGCGAAAGTCTTTGCCCGTAAGCCTTGGGCAAGAACGCGCGGTCCTTATACCGCTGCTGGTAGCTATCTACCAGGTGAGGGAATTCCTTCTCCAGGAAAGGCAGGAACACCGCGGCGGAACACGGTTTCAGGAAAAGTGGATTGGCATAAAAGTATTTTCCCCCAGCCTCGGCCGTCGCACGGACTAACGCTTCCAGATCGCGGGGAGAATCAGTGATGCCGGGAACCACAGGAGCGCAGATCACTCCGGCATTCACCCTTTCCAGGTTTAGCTTGCGAACAGTTTCCATGCGGAGGTCTGGCCGAGGCGCGCGTGGCTCGAGGATTCGTGCGAGATCCACGTCGAGCGTGGTAATGGTCACGTTTACGAAAATCTGATTGTTCTCGGCAATTCGCTGTAGCAGGTCAATATCGCGCAAAACCAGGTTGGACTTGGTGACGATGCCCAACTCCAGCCCGGCGTGGTGCGATAGCTCTTCCAAAATGGCGCGGGTCACTTCCAGACGGCGCTCAATTGGCTGATAGGGGTCGGTCGCAGTCCCAATGGCAATTTCCTCTCCCGGTTTTACGCGACGGAGTTCCTGCCGGAGCAATTCAGCGGCGTGCTGCTTGACGTAGATCTTTCGCTCGAAATCTACACCGTCGCGGAGTTCCATAAACTCGTGGGTATAACGCGCATAGCAATACTTACAGGCGAACTCGCATCCCCGGTAAGGATTGATGGTCCAGGCAAATGGCATTCGGGCAACCGTGCAACGGTTGAGCAGCGAGCGCACCGGCAGAGTGAAATATTCCACGTCGTGCCCTTGCCGCAGGGACTCGCCCTCGGCAGCGAGACGCGCAATCCCAACCAATCGGGGACCTGGAGTGTCAGGCAATAAGGGAAGTGTTGCCATTGGGTATATTCGCTTTTTATTCGCCTAGGATAATAGCGCGGAGGAGAGGCTCAGTCAAATGGTTTTCCGCTGCATCCTCGGTAGGATTGTTCGCGGGCACTGAAAGTTGCTTTGCGTTGCCTTCGGCCAGCGTGCGAAAGAGCGTTCCCGATTTGTCTACTTCGCTTCGCCTTGCTTCTCCGCGGGTGGCGGTGGGATGGTGATATCTACGGGCGTTACCGGGCCCAGTGAAGACAATGGTTTGTCGAACTCGGATGTATTCCCGACAACTAATATTCGCAATTTCTCCTTGTGCAGATACTTGGCTCCGGCGCGGGTCACGTCCGGAGTCTGCACTTTTTCAATGCCCGCCCGATATTTCTCCAGAAAATCTGCGGGATAGCCATAGAACTCGTATGCCATTCGTTCGCGCAAGACCTTGTCAGGAGAATCAAAGTTAAAGACAAACGAATTCAGAATGGAATCTTTGGCACGTTTGATCTCGTCGTCGGAGATCGGGTGCGAATTGAGATCGTCGATTTCCTGATAGAGTCCCTGGATTGCCTCCACCGTAGTCTGACTCTTGGTGCCCATTGAGAGGCGCACCACGCCAGGATGGTCGAAAGCTGTGCCGATTCCGCCACCGACCGAATAGGCCAGGCCTTTACCCGTACGCAAGTCGCGAAACAGACGGGAAGAAAATCCTCCGCCGAAAGCCTCGTTAAAAACTTCAATAGCATAGTAATCGGGATTGTCACGGGTCGTGCCTAGGTCAACCATGCGAATCGCGCTCTGGTTCACATCTTCCTTGGGGATCAGATAGTAGCCGGGCTTAGCGGGTTGGAATTGGATGTCAGGTTTTTTGACCGTAGGGCCTTTCGGCCAGCCAGTGAAGGCCTGGCGAAGTTTGGCTTCCATAGCCGCGGAATCAAAATCACCCGTTATTCCAAGGATGATGTTATTGGGATGAACGTGGCTGTGATGCCAGTCGATCAGATTCTGGCGAGTCACTGCAGACACAGTGGCGTACTCTGGAACTCGCGCGTAGGGGCTTTGCGGACCATAGGCCAGTTTGACCGACTCTCGAGCCGCGATGCCGCCGATATCATCATTGCGCCGGGAGATGCTGTCGTATTCTCCCTGTTTGGCGATGTCAATTTTGTCCTCACGGAATTCCGGTTCGTGAAGCAAGTCCGCAACAATTTTGAACACATCGTCGAAGTCGCCTTTGAGACATGACCAGCCGATGGTAGTGGAATCGACGCCACCATCGGTCTCCACTTTCGCAGCACGAATTTCCAGGAAGTCATCCAGTTGATCCCCGGTCTTGGTTTTGGTTCCACCCGTACGCCAAACTTCGCCGTAGATGTCAATCAAGCCAACTTTGTTTGGCGGTTCTTCTCGAGAGCCGCCACGCACCCGTGCAGTACCATCAATCAGAGGCAGTTCACGATCTTCCTGGAGGAAGATCACCATGCCATTCGGCAACTGAATTCGCTTGGGCTGTCTCGGCTGGAAAGGGTGTAAGGGGCGAATCGGAATTTGACGCCAATCGCCTTGCGCCAGGGTCACTGTCGAAAGAATTGAGATCCCGATTAGCAGAGAAACAAGAACCAAAGAATAAGAGGCGAGGCGTTTCATTGCTGGCCTCCCTTGTTCGTCGACGCGGCTGGAATGTTTTCGATAATGCCGACTGTGCGATTGGTGGGAACGAAAATCTGATTAGCGACACGGCGGATATCTGCTTTGCTGACCTTGTCAATGCGATCCACCTGACGAAATGATTCTCGCCAGTCTCCGTAACGTGATTGGGCCTGGCCCAACTGAAAGGCCAGTCCCTCATTTTCCGCCAGACCACGAACCAGGTTGGCTTTGGCACGGGTCTTGATCATCTTGAGCTCGTCATCCGTAATGTCTTCTTTTTTCAGACGCTCAATTTCAACATGGATAGCGTCCTCGATTTCGTGGGGTGTGTGTCCGGGTAGCGGAAATGCGAAGAAGGCGAACAGGTGCGGATATTTATTTCCCGGAAAGCCAGTAAATCCAGCTGATACCGAGGCGATTTTTTTGTCGCGGACCAAGGCCCGGTATAGACGGGAAGTTCGTCCCTCGGACATTAAATCCGCAATGGCATCGTAAACCGCATCATCTTTGTCGAGATAATCTGGCCGGTGATAGCCCTCGAGGTAAACCGGCTGAGAGGCCTCGCGGAGAACCACGCGGCGCTCAGAATTTTGAGGGGGTTCGCTGGTCGACGCTTCATCCGGCTGGGCGTGCGATGGAATCCTGGCGAAGTATTTCTCTACTATGGGCATGGCCTCAGACGCTTTTACATCACCGACCACCGCGACCACCATGTTTGATGGAACGTAGTAATTATCAAAGAAATGCTGCGCATCCGTAGCGGAGAAGTAGTTCAGGTCGGCCAGCCATCCTATCGTCGGACGATGATATGGATGCGCCTGGAAAGCAACAGAGATGAACTGCTCCAGCAAACGTCCAATGGGCCGGCTATCGGTGCGCATGCGGCGCTCCTCGATCACCACATTGCGCTCTTTATAAAATTCGCGCATCACGGGATGGATGAAGCGCTCGGATTCGAGATAAGCCCACAATTCGAGACGATTTTCGGGAAAGGAATAGTGATACCCGGTCTCATCGTCGTTGGTAAATGCGTTCAGGCCTTCGCCTCCGTTACGTTCGACGATCTCGCCAAATTCATTAGGTACCACATACTGGTTGGCTTCCTGCACCGCGTCCTGCCAGGCTTTCTCCAATTGTTTGACCTTGGCATCATCGCCACCCACTCGTTTGTCGCGCTCGTAGCGATAGGCAGCGTAAGCCTTCTCAACTTTTTCCAAAGCAACTTTTTCCGCGGCGTAGTTCTTGGTTCCAATCTTGTCCGTGCCCTTGAATGCCATGTGCTCGAACATGTGCGCCAGGCCAGTCTCACCCATGGGATCCTGCACTGAGCCGGCGTCCACGTGAGTGAAGAAAGAGAATACTGGCGCTTCGGGACGCTCGCAGATCAGCACGGTCAGGCCGTTAGCAAGTTTCTTAACCGTGGTGCGCTTTTCAAATGAAGCGAGATCCTGCGCCTCCGCCAGCGAGATTAATACGAAGAATGTGACTAGAATTCTGAGCGCACGGTGCTTCATCGGCCCTCCATTACGGTTGAATCAAGCAAGCGGGAAGAATTTGACGTTACGTGGGGAGAGGGGAAGTTGTCAATCCAGCTTATGTTGGAGAAAAAATGGAGCAGCCCGTCATACCGCCTATCTCTGGCATCCAAGCAGCGAGCGCTTTTTGCGCCGCAAGCATCGGCGTCAAGAATCGAGTCTGAAGGGAGACCGGCGTGAGTAAGGAAGCGGTGGTTGACATCGAAGGTAAACACCTAAAGCTGTCAAATCTGGACAAGGTACTTTATCCCGCGGCCGGATTCACCAAAGGCCAGGTCATCGACTATTACGTGCGGGTCGCGCCTGTCTTGATCCCGCACATTGCCGGACATCCCCTGACTTTGAAGCGTTATCCCGAGGGCGTAGATCATCCTTTCTTTTTTGAAAAAAATGCGCCGAAGCACCGTCCGGATTGGGTAAAAACGGCCCCAATCTGGAGCGAGGGAAACAATCGCAACGTCAATTACATTTTGCCCAACGACTTGCCCACACTGGTTTGGGTGGCCAATTTGGCTTCCATCGAATTACATCCATCGCTTTCGTTGGCGAAAGATATCGAATGTCCGACCATGATGGTCTTCGACCTCGACCCTGGTCCGCCTGCGAACATCGTGCAGTGTTCGCAAGTCGCAATGTGGCTGAGGACGATTTTCGATCACTTCGGATTGCAGAGTTTCCCGAAGACATCCGGCTCCAAAGGGCTTCAGATCTATGTTCCCCTACATACGCCGACAAGCTATGACGTCACCAAGCCCTTTGCCCATGCGATTGCGCGATTGTTGGAAGACGAGCACAGGGATCTGGTCGTCTCCGACATGAAGAAAACTTTGCGCGTCGGCAAAGTGCTGGTTGATTGGAGTCAGAACGATGAACATAAGACTACTGTGAGTGTCTATTCGCTGCGAGCGCGGGAGCGTCCCACGGTTTCCACACCCGTAAAGTGGGAAGAGGTCGAACTGGCGCTGAAGAAGAAGGATGCGAGCTTGCTCGTATTCGAAGCTAAGAAGGTTCTGGAACGCGTGGAAAAAATGGGCGACCTCTTCGAACCCGTTCGCCAGTTGAAGCAGAAACTGCCAAAACTAGCTGGCATCGAAGAAGGGAAGCCGGAGCCTATCAAAGTTGGTTTGGAAATAGCTGCCCAGGCGGAGCCCGCACGCAAGATCACGAAACCGCGCGGGAAAACTGTTCGTCCGCCGACTACGCCAAAAAAAAAACGTCGGAAGGTATAATGCGCCTCATCCATGGCAGCGGAGTGATCGATGGCGCAACTGTACGCCGGAACATCGGGATGGGCTTATCCTAGTTGGAAGCCAGAGTTTTATCCCGCCAAACTTCCGCAGAAGAATTTCCTGCAGTATTACGCCACCCAACTCAATGCCGTGGAAGTGAACTTCACCTTCCGGCAACTGGTGAAAGAGACTACAGCCCATAAGTGGATCGCAGAAACCCCGGCAGGCTTCCGTTTCAGCGTGAAAGCCCACCAAGTCATTACCCACATCAAACGTCTGAAGAAGACCGAAGACTTCATTCCACGATTTCTGAGCACGATTGAGCCGCTGTCGCAGGCTGGAAAGCTGGGACCAGTGCTGTTTCAACTGCCGCCGAACCTGAAGGCAGACACTCAGCTTTTGGAAGAATTTTTGGCTGCACTGCCTCGCGGGGTGGTTTCGGCATTCGAGTTCCGGCACGCATCATGGTTCAGTGATGAAATTTTCGATCTGCTGAAATCCTGCAATCGCGCTTTATGCGTCGCGGAAACTGAAGAGCGGGTTACGCCCGATGTAGTGACAGCTGATTTTTGCTACTACCGCTATCGCAAACCTTCCTATACGCCCGAAGAACGCCAAGCCATGGTGGATCGAATTCAGGAACACCGCGATCAAGGCCGCGACGTGTTTGCCTATTTCAAACACGAGGAGACTCCGCAGGGAGCGCTTTACGCGGCGGATATTTTAAAAACTGTGACAGCGGCGTAAGCAGAAGCTTCACGCGGGGAAATTACGGCGCGCCCGTTTCCAAGAGAATCGGTTTGCTGCCAATGCTGACCGCGCCGCTGATCGTAGCAATGTTGCCGGCGAGATCTCGAGAACGCTTAAATTGCGTGGGCGACTGGAAGGACTGAGTGGCCGAATGATTCCAGACGATTTGTCCTTGATACCCGCCCGATCGGCTCAGAGCACACGTCCAGGTATCGTCCGCTGCTCGTATGCAGGGCGAGATCGTAGCGCCTACCAGCCAGTCGTAAACTTGTCCGTAGGCGACCCCGGCAAGGTTGGGCGTTCCGTCAGGATTGGCGATTTCTCCCCACTGCTGGCTGGGAGTGCCGCCAGGATTGCTATCGCCCCAACTGAACCAGTACGCCGCAGGAACGCCAGCGCCGGCCTGCAAGATATACCATCGCGCCAGCCAGGCCGCCTGCTGATCAGGATCCGTGATATTCGCTTGCCCCCAACTTCCTTCGCTGTCGAGCATGGATTTGCCCGCGAGGCCATTGGAATCGAAGGTAGCGCGGAACGTGTTGGCGCGGGTCACAATGTCCCCGTAAGAAGTGTTGTCTTCAGGGAAGGGATAAGGACTCGTACCGTTCGGTGACAGATATCCGTGAAATGTTCCTCCGTCGGCATATTTGTTGCCTCCCGCTTGCAGATAACCTTGCATCCATATGTTCGCAACGGAAAGGTTTCCGGTAACGGACGGAGTCAGCAACAGAGATGAAGCGTCCTGGTGAATGATCGGATATGCGACCTGCGCCAAACTGACCAGTTGGGCCTGACTGCCTGTCCAAAATGTGCTTTGGTTGGCTTCATCCCAGAGTTCGTAGTACTTGATATGGGGTGCTTGAACTCCGTTGTAGTGACTGACTACGGCGGTAACAAAATCAATCCAGTCCTGAATATTGTCTGGGGGATCGGTGCAAATCGTGCCCATGCAACTGGACTGGTTGGCCAAGGCCCAACTTGGTGTAGAGCCGAAGGTCATCATAAACGGCACGCCATGGTTGAACGCCCTGCCAACGAAGGTGTCATAGAAACTCCATTGGTAAACTCCTTTGGAGAGTTCAATATTTCCCCACGCTAACCTGGTGGGATGACCGATCGCGCCAATAGGTACGTTCGTGGGCGGGTAAGAAGCGGCGTCGCCGATTGTCATAGCAAAGAAACTGGCTGCAAGCCCCGGAGAGTTTCCACCAGGTGGCGGCGGTGAAACCGAGGATGAGCCGCCACCACAGCCAGCTAGAGACAACAGACAAAACAGCGTGAGTCCGCGCTTCATACGTGAAATCTTGCCACACTTCAATGATTGCGGATAGGGCGCGGGGCTTGCCTTCTCTTGGCGCAGTCGATTTGGGACCTTTTTTGCCACTTTGCCTGGTGTCCGATAACGGGCATACTCCACGCGTGTCTTCCCTGGTCAATTCACAAGCGATCTTGGGTTTCCTCGACTTTCTAAAAATCGAGAAGGGGCTCGCAGCGCTAACTATTTCTGCTTACAAGACCGACATAAGACAATTCGCGGAATTTCTGGAAAGGCGCAAGCGCACACTACTAACCGCGCGCCGAATTGAGGTGCGCGACTTTCTGGGGCAGTTATTAGGCAATCAGGTGGATGGACGATCGGTGGGACGTAAGCTGTCGGCGCTGCGACATCTTTACCGGTATCTTCTGTTGGACAAGTTCATTGCGCACGATCCCACGCTGAACATCGATTCGCCCAAGCAATGGAAAGTTTTGCCCAAGTCATTGGGGCACGACGAAATCGATCTCATGTTGCGCAACCCAGGGCCGGCTTCCAATCGCAAAAATGCTGAGGCCTTAGCCGGACGCGATCGGGCGATGTTGGAGATGTTCTATGCCGGCGCGCTGCGGGTCTCCGAAATTGTCGGCGTCAAGCTGGAGGATCTAAAACTCGACCTGGGTTACGTTCTGGTGCGCGGTAAGGGGGACAAGGAACGCATCGTACCTCTGGGGAAGTCCGCTCAGGATGCGCTGACCGCCTATATGAAAACTTCGCGTCCAGTGCTCGCAGCCGGGAAAAGTTCGCCACTTTTATTTTTCGGACGAGGCACGCGCAAACTGAGCCGCCAAAGGATCTGGCAGATGGTGCGTGCTGCTTCCTCAAATGCCGGGCGCAACGCCAGTCCGCACATGCTGCGCCACAGTTGCGCTACTCACATGGTAGAAAACGGCGCCGACCTTCGCACCGTGCAAACAATTCTTGGCCATGCGGATATTTCGACGACACAGATTTACACACATGTGGCAATGGACCGGCTGAAAAGCGTGTATCAGAAGCATCATCCACGAGCCAAGGCAAGATAAGAAATTGTTGATTGTTGATTTTTGATTGTTGATTGGCAAGGCGACGCAGGTTTGGTTTCAATCAAAAATCAACAATCAAAAATCAACAATGACCACACTTTCCCGCACAGTTGTCCAAAAAGCCGCCGATGAGTTCTTGAAAACTCTCGAGCACCGAAACGCTTCCAGGCACACCATCAAAGCTTACCGGGGCGACCTCGACAACTTCGCCGCCTATGCCGGGTCGCGCGATTGGAAAAGCATCGATCACGTGGCCATTCGCGGATTTCTCTCGCAGCTCTATGAAAGAGGTTTGGACAAGACTTCCGTGGCGCGTTCCCTGGCAGCGGTGCGTTCACTTTATCGCTGGCTGGCGCAGGAAGGTGTCGTGGAACAGAATCCCGCGGCTCTTGTGACGACTCCGAAGCTACCTAAAAAACTACCGCGTGTGCCCACGATTGAGGAAATGAACACTGTGCTCGATGGAGAGATGCCGGATGCGGCAGCTTTTCCGGAGCGCGATCGCCTGATACTCGAGTTGCTGTATGGCTGCGGCATCCGTAATTCGGAGCTCACCGGGATCAAACTCGACGACATACGACTCAGCGCCGAGGCCATCCTGATTCGCGGCAAAGGGAAAAAAGAGCGCTACGTTCCTTTCGGCGAATCAGTCAGAGTGGCACTCGCGGCCTACCTGCCAGTACGTCAGCGATTGCTCGGCGGCAAGAAAAATACTCCCGCATTGCTGATCAATCAGCGAGGAGGCCCGCTCACGACACGCAGTGTTGGACGTATCGTCAAGAAAATCGCGGTCGCAAAGGGCCTATCCCCCGACGTTCATCCGCACACCTTACGTCACGCGTTTGGAACTCACATGCTGGAGGAAGGCGCCGATCTGCGCGCGATCCAGGAAATGCTCGGTCATGAACGTCTTTCGACCACCCAGCGTTACACGCAGCTTTCCATCAAGCATGTGTTGCAGGTTTACGATCAGACGCATCCGCGGGCGAAGTAACATCGAGCAGCACTTGGCACTTAGCATTTAGCACTTGGCCATCCACCCATGAATACACAGACGTTATCTCTAGAAGGCACAATATCCGACGGACCAAATGCCAAGTGCCAAGTGCTAAGTGCCGCTTTTCCTCAACTCTTCCCACATTTCCACGATTCGCCTTCTCAGCTCGCCAGTGAGTGTCTCGTAAGCAATTTCGGATGCTTCTGTTTCGGGAGGAGGGTAAATAGGTTCACCAAACTTTATCCGAAGCGGCGCCAATTTCTGAAAGCGTTTCCCGCGCGGCCATGCTTCGTGAAAGCCTTCAATCGCCACGGGAACGATCGGCACCTGCCGGTGAATAGATAAAATCGCGGCACCTTTTTTAAACCTCGTTGGCTTGCCATCGATGCTGCGTTGACCTTCCGGGTAGAGCATAAGGATGCGACCGTCCCGGAGTCCGAAAGCTCCAGCTCGCATGGCAGAAATCAAATTTGCATCCGGGTCCACTACCACGACCCGCAGTGATCGGGCAAGAACGCGCATGAATCCTGATCCAAAGATTTCACTGGTTCCCACCGAAAAAAGCTGGCGAAATACTGGCGATGGAAGAACACTGCTCAGTATCACGGGATCAAGGAAACTCTGGTGGTTGGAAGAAATGATGTAAGGACCGCGGGCGGGAAGGTGTTCCAGTCCGGTCAGGTGCAGGTTGAATCGATCGTCGGCGAAGAGTCGAACGATCCGGCTCAGCACGAACCAGAAAATTTCCGCGAACGGGCGTCGAGCGGCGAGAGCCAGAGCCAGAGCTTCGGGATCGACTGGCTCCTCTTGCAGCACCGCTCGCCAGCCGGCAAATTGCTCGCGTGACGATCCCGCAGTTCCGGATGCCGCGCTCTCCCGTACCAGGTCAACCAGTTCACGCACCGTGTAAATTTCGGACGCCCTCGACTCATCTACTTTACCGCCCAGTTCTTGCTCCAACGCCACCAGAAGTTCGACTCTTTGCATTGAATCGAATCCCAGATCAAGCTCGAGACTATCCGAAGGATGCAGCTCTTCGGATTTGGTTTTGGTTGCTTGACGAATGATCTCGAGCGCGCGCTGAACTTCCGGCTGATCTAACCATGCCGCATCCTCTGCGGTTAGCGGCTTTTCTGAAGCAATTTCGGAATCGCTTCTCAGTCCCTGCGCCGCGTTGGCCTGGATTTGCTTTTCGATTTCGAAGCGTTTCAGTTTCCGCGTTGTGGTTCGAGGCAAGTCCTGCTGCCAGATTTCATAACTGCCAATTCGCTTGGTCGAGGGCAATTTCGCGGACAGACCCTCAATGTCGAAGCGAATCACTTCCTTGGCATTGACGATCTTTCGCTGCCTAAGCAGTTCAAAGTTCGGTACGATCACCGCATGAAGACGGTCCGACATGGCGTCCCCGGGCCGGGCTTCCAACCCCACTACGCAAATTTCCTTGATAAAGGGAGAGTTCAAATAGTGCGTTTCGATCTCTTCCGGATAAATATTCTTGCCATTGCTGAGGACGATGACTTCCTTCATTCGTCCAGTGATAAATAAATTTCCCCGCGTGTCGAAATATCCTAGGTCGCCAGTGTGCAGCCATCCGTCTTTCAATACGGCGGACGTAGCGTCAGGCCGATTCCAATAACCCTTCATCACGATGGGACCACGAATCGCAATCTCGCCGACAGGCTGGCTATCTTCTTCACTCGCCTGAGAATCGATAATTCGCCCCTCTGAACCCGGCAACGGTCTGCCTACGGCCCCAACCACGTTGTCGTCGGGTGAAGTGAGGAAAGCACCGCCGGTTGTCTCGGTGAGGCCGTAGGCCTGCAGGATGTCGATGCCAAGTGCGGAAAACTCGCGGCCCACCTGTGGATCAAACCGGGAGCCGCCCGTTATCAGGTAACGCATCGTGCCGCCGAAAGCTTGATGAATTTGCCGGAAGAAAATTCCTCCACCGTTGAGTCCAAGCCTGCGCAGCATTCGATTCAGAGACATCAAACCGCGCACGGCGAATTGCACGATTTTTCCACGCTGCGAAATTTCTTTGAAGATGCGTTCGTGAATGAGATAGAAAAATTGCGGGACTACGGCGAAGGCCGTAATCTTCCGCTCGCGGAAGGCGCGCAGCAAGTCGTTGGTATTCAGAGTTTCCAGATATACGACGCGGGCTCCGGTTACAAGCGGAAGTAACAGATTCGCCATCTGAGCGAGGGCATGGAAGAGCGGCAGCAAGCCAAGCACCGCATCCTGTGGCCCAATCCGCAGTACCGCAAAAACTCCCTCGACTTCACCCATCAAGTTGGCATGGGTCAGCATCACGCCCTTGGGGTCAGCAGTTGTACCGGAGGTATAGAGCAGCGCGGCGACGCTCTCGGACGAAACTGCGACCGGGCTGAAGTCCTGGGCGCCTGCCGCGAAAATTGCGTCAAGTTGCGACACCGGCTCCGCTTTGACTGAGCCACTGCCGCCTTCGATCAGCACAATGCCCACTTGCATCCCGTTCACCGCTTGAGAAGCCACCCCATAGTTTCTGGAGTCGCAGAACAGCAGGGAACTACCGCTGTCGTTCAGCAATTTCACGACTTGGTTGGGACGAAGTGCAGTATCGAGAGGGACCGCGGTGCATCCCGCGGCAATGATGCCCAGGTAAACTGTTACCCAGCGCGGATGATTGTCCGCGAAAATCGCAATTCGGGCGCCCGGCTGGAATCCATTTTCGACGAGCCAATGGCCCACTGATTCCGCCATCTGCTTCACTTCGCGATAGCGATAACTCTCCAGGCGGTCGCGGCGTTGAATCTCCAGCGCGATATGCTCGGGCCAGAGCTCGGCACATTCGCGAAAGCGGTCATAAAATGTGGGCATGCTTAGCGCCGAATATTACATGAGAATGCAGAATCAGCCGACGTAAGCAGCGCCATATTCCGTCGCTAAGCGTTACCGCGACTTACAACCTTCATCCGCATCTAATATGCTAGGCTCTAGACACGGGCAGTGTGCCCGCTTAAGGGACGGATTTTGATTAACTACGCCATTGCGAAGGTCTTCGGGACCAAAAACGAGCGCGAACTCAAGCGCCTGAGGCCGAACGTCGAGGCCATCAACGCGCTCGAGCCCGCCATGAAAGCGCTCAGCGATGATCAGTTGCGCGCCAAGACAGATGAATTTCGGCAGCGAATTAATGAGCGCTCAACCCAGATCGCAGACGAGCCTGACGCAGATCCCGAACGGCTCAAAGAATTGGATGACGAGCGCAGAAAAGCAGTCAATGAGGTACTCGACCAAATCCTGGTAGAGGCCTTCGCTGTAGTTCGCGAGGCTGGGTGGCGTGTTCTCAACATGCGCCACTTCGACGTTCAATTGATCGGTGGCATGGTCCTGCATCAAGGCAAAATCTCCGAAATGAAGACCGGCGAAGGAAAGACCTTGGTTGCTACCCTGCCGGTTTATCTGAATGCATTGAGCGGACGCGGCGTGCATGTGGTCACGGTCAACGATTACCTGGCCAAGCGCGATTCGGAGTGGATGGGCAAACTGTATCGCTTCCTCGGCCTTAGCGTGGGCGTAATTGTTCACGAGCTAGACGATGAGCAACGCCGCGAGGCCTATGCCGCGGACGTGACCTACGGTACCAACAACGAGTTCGGTTTCGATTATCTGCGCGACAACATGAAGTTCGATCTTAAGGACTGTGTGCAGCGCGGCCATAATTTCGCCATCGTCGATGAAGTGGACTCCATCCTGATCGACGAAGCTCGCACCCCTTTAATTATTTCTGGCGCCAGCGAGGAATCCACCGACAAGTATTACCGCGTCAATCGCATTATCCCGAAGCTCGAAAAAGGTGAAGAGACCGATGTCGCTCCTGGCGAGCCGAAGCTGCTCAGCGGCGACTACGTGGTGGACGAAAAACACAAGACCATCACCGTCAGTGACGAAGGCTGGGAAAAAGTAGAGCAGCTTTTAGGTATTGGGAACATTGCTGATCCGGAAAACTGGGATTTGAAGCACCACGTCGAAACCGCCATCAAAGCGCATGCACTTTACCGCCGCGATGTCGAGTACGTCGTCAAAGATGGCGAAGTCATCATCGTCGATGAGTTCACTGGCCGTCTGATGCCGGGCCGGCGTTGGTCGGATGGCCTTCATCAGTCCGTGGAAGCCAAGGAAAACGTCAAGATTGAGCGAGAGAATCAGACGCTGGCGACCATCACTTTCCAGAATTATTTCCGCATGTACAAAAAGCTGGCTGGAATGACTGGTACAGCCGAGACGGAAGCGCCTGAGTTCGAAAAGATTTATCGACTGGAAGTGATGGTGATTCCTACCAACCAGCTGATGCGCCGGGCGGAGAATCCGGACATGGTTTATCGAACGGAGAAAGAGAAATACTTCGCGGCCTCGGACGAGATCTTCAAATTGAATCAGACGGGACAGCCGGTGCTGGTCGGTACCACGTCCATTGAAAAGTCCGAGCGGTTGTCTGAGTTGCTAAAGAAAAAAAATATCAAGCACGTGGTGCTCAATGCCAAATACCACGAGCGCGAAGCCGAAATCGTGGCCCAGGCGGGACGTAAGAATATGGTCACCATCGCCACAAACATGGCGGGCCGCGGAACCGACATCTTGCTTGGGGGCAATCCTGAGTTCATGGCTAAGCAGGAATGCGTGAAGAAGGGAATTGCACAGCAACTGCGCGCTGCTCAAGGCAAGATCCAAATCGATGTGGACGAAACCAAGAGTACGGTTTGGTACTATGCGGGCAACGAATATGTAGTTCCAACCGACCAATGGACGGAAATTTTCAACCGCTACAAAAAAGATACAGACAAAGAGCACGACGAAGTCACCGCGGTTGGCGGCCTGCACATTCTGGGCACTGAGCGTCACGAAGCCCGTCGCATTGACAATCAGCTTCGCGGACGTGCAGGTCGCCAGGGCGATCCCGGCTCCTCGCGCTTCTATTTGTCGCTGGAAGACGACCTGATGCGCATCTTCGCCAAGGAGTGGGTTTCGAACCTGCTTCAGCGGCTGGGCATGGAAGAGGGCGTGCCCATTGAGTCGCGGCTTATCACGCGCCGTATCGAATCCGCGCAGAAGGCGGTCGAAGCTCAGAACTTCGAAGCCCGCAAACATCTGCTCGAGTATGACGACGTGATGAACAAACAGCGCGAAGCTGTCTACGGTCTTCGCCACCAGTTGCTCGAAGGCGTCGATCAGAAGGAACTCATACTCGAAGATTACGTTTCCGGCATCCTGAGCGACTTGATGGATCAATTCGCTCCAACCAAGGTTCATCCCGAAGACTGGGACCTGAAAGGCTTGAAGGATGCGATTTTCACCCGCTTTGGCGTGGATGTGCTGGCGGAAGGACTCAAGCCTGAGACGCTTAACCGCCAGGAGTTGGGTGACGCAATTTTCGACAAGCTCAAAGAGCGCTACGACGCCAAAGAAAAACTGATTGGCCCGGATGCAATGCGCTATCACGAGCGCATGATCATGCTCAGCGTGCTGGATTCGCAATGGAAAGACCATCTCCTGGGCATGGATCACCTGAAGGAGGGTATTGGCCTTCGGGGTTATGGGCAGCACGATCCGCTGGTGGAGTATAAGCGCGAGTCTTTCGACATGTTCGAAGCCATGATGCAGCGCTTCCAGGAAGAGACCGTGCGGTATCTCTACTTGATGCAAATCCTGGAGCGGCCTTCTGAAGGTGGCGCCCAGGAAGCTGACTTGGCTGTTCCCCGCATCGGCGGCGATGGTAACGGACGACGCCCTGCGCGCGCGGTTGCCACTTCGGTAGACGAAATTGAAGAAGCCTTCCAGCGCAAGAAACGCCGCGAATTGGAGCAAGCCCGCATGGCTGGCTCCGGCGATCTACAACCTGTGCAGCAAGTCGTCCGTGGCTCAGCAAAAATCGGACGCAACGCTCTCTGTCCGTGTGGCTCGGGGAAGAAATACAAGAAGTGCTGTGGGACGAACGCTTAGGCTTTCTTTCGATAAAGCCACAAACCTCAAAGGCGCGCGAAGTTACTTCTCCGGCTTCGCAATCACAAACGATTTCACCACGATATTGTTGGGTTGCAGGCCGACCGGAATCATAGTCAGTAGGGCATATTCACTAGGCTCGAGCTTGGACGGTTGTCGCTTCTGGATTACCGTGACGTCGCCCGACTGCGAGTTCAGCACCAACAGGTAGTTTTCGCTCCTGGAAAGCGCCAGGCCGTCAGGATGGCTGCCCACCGGCAGGGATGCGATTACTTTGCCTAAATCGATGTCATAGACCGCCACGTTATTTGACCCGAAGTTGCTGACATACAATCGCGAGTTATCCGCAGTGATGATGCCGCGTGCCGGCCGGGTGCCGATCAGATAACTGCCTCCGACTTCGTTAGTGGTGGTTTCGATGATGGAGATGTTATTGGAATCGAAGTTGCACACGATAAGCTCGCCGCCATCGGGTTTCACGGTCAGGTCTACCGGCGTCTTTCCAACATCGAGCAATGCCAGCAATTTATCGTTCTTGAGGTCAATCGAAGCGACTTGGGCTGAGCCCGCGCAGGCTACGAAGGCCTTGCTGTTGTCGGGCAGGATGGCGATGTCTTCGGGCTGCTGGCAAACTGGAATTGTGCTGCGAACTCTGAGCTGATCCGCGTCAATCAGCGATACCGTGTTGTCACCCCGATTGCTGACAACGACCGTCTTGCCGTCCGGCGAGATTCTTGCCAGACCCGGAGCATTGCCTACCCGGATATTTCCCAGCAGAGTGCGCTTCTCCAGATCGATGACGGAAATATTTGACGAGCCAGAATTGGCCACGTATCCGCGTCTTCCATCCGCAGAAACATCGATGAAGTAAGGACGCGCATGCACTCCGATGGTAGCCACAACGGCATTGCGCTCAGCATCGATAACGCTGACATTACTCGAACCCGCATTAACCACGTAGATTTCGTTTTTTTTGCTGTTAGCCGCGAGTCCCGTAGGCTCAGTGCCAACCCTTATGGTTTTCGCCGGCTCAAATGTACGCAGGTTAATGACGGTAACGGTGTTGCTCTTGCCATTGGTGATGTAGGCATATTCGCGGTATGCAGGGCCGTAATTGGGCAGGGTTTGCTGACGGAAGTACCACCATCCCAGGGCGGCGGCCAGCGGAAGCAGCACCACGAAGAGGAGGAGTTTTCGCAAAACAGTTTTCGCAATTAGTGCGCGGTGGCAGGCGATGCGACGTGTGCGATCGATCCCTTCGCTGCTGGAACCTGAGATCCGATCGCGGGTGCAGTTCTTCCCACCACCGAGGCGATTTGTCGCACCTGCGTCATCAATTCATCGAACTGCTCGGGATAGAGCGACTGCATACCGTCGGAGAGTGCACGATCAGGCTGGTGATGAACTTCAACCATCAGTCCATCCGCTCCCACCGCGATGGCCGCACGGGATAACGGAGTAACTTTGTTCCGTTTACCGGTACCGTGACTCGGGTCCACCACGATGGGGAGATGACTCAAGCGCTGCACCGCCGGCACCACACTTAGGTCGAGAGTATTGCGAGTATGGTCGGCAAAGGTACGCACGCCGCGTTCGCAAAGAATCACGTTGTAGTTGCCTTCGCTCATCACGTACTCGGCTGCCATCAGAAATTCTTCCAGCGTCGCCGACATGCCTCGCTTCAACAGCACCGGCTTCTTGGAGCGTCCCGCACGCTTCAGGAGCGAGAAGTTCTGCATATTGCGAGCGCCAATCTGAATAACGTCGGCGTACTGCTCGACTAGTGCCAGAGATTCATTGTCAATCGCCTCGGTAACGATTTTCATTCCGAATGTTTCCCGCACCTCGGCCATGATCTGCAAACCTTCTTCACCCAAGCCCTGAAAAGAGTAAGGGGAAGTTCGAGGCTTGTAGGCGCCGCCGCGAAAAAACTGTGCGCCGGCACGGCATACTTGCTCCGCCACGATCAAAGCTTGTTCACGGGTCTCGATGGCGCATGGACCGGCGACGAAAGCTAATCCCTGTCCGCCAAAAGTGGCGCTGGTGCCGGGAAAGCGGATGACGGTATTTTCCTGTTTAACGTCGCGGCTGACCAACTTATAGGGCTTGCTGACCCGGATCAGTTCCTGGACTCCCGGCATTTCCTCCAGCGTGCCCGCTTCGACTTCACCTTGATTCCCAGTGATGCCAATCGCGGTGCGCTCGGACCCCGGCATAGCATGGGCGCGGTATCCCAAATCGTCGATCTTTTTACAAACGGCGCGCACCTGCTCTTCCGTGGCTTGCGCCCGCATGACAACTAACATGACCCCACCTCGTTGTTCTCAAGTCTATCGTTATCCGCGCAAGCACCGCAAACGAGGAAGACTGGTCTGGTTATACTGCTGACGTGCCTCGCTCCATGGCTCGCGAACAGGACATCCTCAAGCTCGCGCCTCCGAAACGCGCGCCCCGCCTGACTTCGCGCCGGATCGGCATTCATACTTCCAGTGCCGGTGGGGTGCAGAATGCGGCGGAACGTGCGTACCGGCTGGGGTGCAATACGTTTCAGGTGTTCTCCTCCAGTCCTCGGCAGTGGGCGCCCTATGAGCTTAGTCGTCCGCAATGCGCTGAGATGAGCCGGCTTCGGGAGAAGTACGATCTCAAACCGCTGGTCATTCATACTAACTATCTGGTGAATCTTGCCAGTACGACACCGCTGTTCCTGAAGAAATCCATCGAAGCGTTTCGCGGTGAGATTGAGCGTGCTCTGAACCTGTGTGCTGAATATCTTGTGCTTCATCCCGGTTCGTTTCGAGGTGCGGACCGCGAAGTGGGGCTAATGCGGACCGCGGCAGCTATCGCCGCCTCGACCGTAGGCTTGGACTTAGTCAAAGGGAATCTCACTATTCTGATTGAGAACACTGCCGGGGCGGAATACTCCCTTGGAGCCAGCTTCGAACAAGTCGCCGAAGTGCTCGAACGACTGCGCGGAGTGGTTCCGGTTGCCGCTTGCCTTGATACCTGTCATACCCACGTTGCGGGCTATGACATCGTGAGTGAATCTGGAATGCGCGAGACTCTGACTCATCTCGAAGCAAGTATCGGTCTTAAAAATATTCCGGTGTGGCATTGCAACGACGCCAAAGCAACGCGTGGTTCGAAGCTGGATCGGCATCAGCACATCGGGAAGGGAAGCATCGGCCTGGAGGCGTTTCGCCGGCTTTTGAACGATCATCGATTGGCGCATGCTGCATTTATTGCGGAGACACCGATTGATGAGCCAGGGGATGATAAGAGAAATGTTGCCGCATTGAAGGCCCTGGTTAAAAGTGAAAGCTAAATCACCGGGCTAATTGAGTTGCCATCGCGACGCTATTACTCCATGATCCTCGCGGGCGGGGGCGCTCGCGCCCCACGTGCCATCCATGTCTTCGTTGTAAAATCTAAGGTTTATCCATAGTCCAACCAATCCACCTATGCCGCAAGAACAAAACGTTGTGCCAGCCCGCGACGAACGCTATGACCCTCGGCGCATCGAGACCAAGTGGTTTGAGCGCTGGCAGCAGGATGATTCGCTCTACGCCGCCGAGCCCGACTCGACTAAGCCGAAATATTACGTTCTTGAAATGTTGCCGTATCCCTCAGGCGCGTTGCATATGGGGCATGTGCGCAATTATGCGATCGGCGACGCACTGGCTCGTTATATGTGGATGAACGGTTACAACGTGCTTCATCCCATGGGCTGGGATTCGTTCGGATTGCCGGCAGAGAACGCCGCTATCTCGAACCAGACTCCACCACGCGAGTGGACGTTTCGCAACATCGCCAACATGAAGGCGCAGATGAAGCGCCTGGGTTTCGCCTACGATTGGGCGCGTGAAGTTACAACCTGCCTGCCGGAATATTACAGGTGGAATCAGTGGTTCTTTTTGAAGTTCTACGAGCGTGGACTTGCTTACCGAAAGAAAAGCAAGGTGAACTGGTGTCCCAAATGCGCCACCGTTCTAGCAAATGAGCAGGTAATTGCTGGTCGTTGCTGGCGTCACGAAAACACTATTGTTGAGCAGCGCGAACTCGAGCAATGGTTTTTGCGAATCACGCAATATGCGGAGGAGTTGCTGCGTGATCTGGACAAACTGCAGGGTTGGCCGGAAAAAGTTCGCATCATGCAGCGTAACTGGATCGGCCGCAGCGAAGGCACGCTGGTGGATTTCAAACTCGACGGACCGTCCGGGCCGGCCGGATCGACGATTTCGGTTTTCACCACACGGGTAGACACCATTTACGGAGCAACGTCGGTGCAACTCGCTCCAGAACATCCACTGGTAGCCGACCTCACGGCGAACGATCCCGCCTTGGGAGGCAAAGTGGATCAGTTGATCGCCGAACAACGAAAAGCGAAAGAAGCGGGTGATATCGGTGAAATCGAAAAGCACGGCGTGAACACGAGTCGCTATGCGATCAACCCATATAACCGCGAAAAGGTTCCTGTCTGGGTGGCGAATTACATTGTGATGGATTACGGCACCGGCGCCATCATGAGCGTTCCGGCTCATGATGAGCGCGACTATGAGTTCGCCAAAAAATATAACCTTGCGATCCGGCTGGTGATCGTCCCTCGAGCTGCCGATCCGGAAGAAACCGTCGCCGAACCGGCGCTCCCATTCACTACGTTGAACGGTACTTTGGTGAACTCCGGGCCATTTAGCGGCCTCGATTGCGAAGAAGCAATTAAGAGGATGTCGGAACACGCGCAGAAAAACGGCTTCGGTAAAGCGACGGTTACATATCGCATAAAAGATTGGGGCATTTCTCGACAGCGTTATTGGGGAACACCTATCCCGATGCTTTATTGCGAGAAGGATGGGATTGTGCCGGTGCCCGAGAAAGCCTTGCCAGTGATCTTGCCCGAGAACGTGGACATCACACTGACTGGAGGCTCACCTCTTGGTCGAGTGCCGGAGTTTGTGAATGCTGTCTGTCCGAAGTGCGGCGGACCGGCGCGGCGTGAGACCGATACCATGGACACTTTTGTCGACTCATCGTGGTACTTCTACCGCTACACCGATGCGCACAACGACAAAGCGCCGTTCGCCAGCAAGACCGCCGCTTATTGGTTTCCTATTGACCAGTATATTGGCGGCGTGGAGCATGCGATTCTCCACCTCATCTATTCGCGCTTCTGGACTAAGTGCATGCGCGACCTCGGATTGGTACAGAACGATGAGCCAGTCGAACGCTTGTTCACCCAGGGCATGGTGATCAAAGACGGCGCCAAGATGTCCAAGAGCCTTGGAAATGTGGTTACGCCCGACGAGATGATCGCCCGTTACGGCGCCGATGCCGCGCGTCTTTACAGCTTGTTTGCCGCGCCTCCAGACCGGGATCTAGACTGGCAGGATAAAGGGATCGAAGGCATTCAGCGATTCTTAGGGCGAGTCTATCGATTTGTGGCGCGGCATGCGGAGCCCGAACATCCGGACTGGCGCAAACCAGTGCCCGCCAATTTATCGACCGAAGCGCGCGCTATTCAACGCAAGCTCCACCAAACCATCAAGCGTGTAAGCGACGACTTCCAGGGACGGTGGCATTTCAACACCTGTGTTGCGGCCATCATGGAATTGGTGAATGAGCTTTACGGCATCGACGATCGCAGCGCAGGGGCCACTGCATCCGCGTCAGTTGTTCCAGTCCCACTGCTTGCGGACGTCCAGCGTAATCTGGCGCTCTTGCTCGCGCCTTTTGCGCCTTACCTTGCCCACGAATTGTGGGAAATGCTAGGTGAGAAGACCAGCCTGCTCCGAGCGCCCTGGCCGAAGTACGATCCGGCTCTGGCGAAGGAAGAGGAAATCGAAATTCCGGTGCAGATCAATGGCAAGCTGCGCAGCCGCATCGTGGTGCCGGCGGACGCTAACGAAGATGTCCTGCGTGAGCGTGCCCTGGCTGACGAGAAAATTCGCGCCGCTATCGCGGGGAAACAGGTGGTGAAGGTTATCGTGGTGCCCGGCAAGCTGGTCAACATCGTCATTCGATAATCCTGTGCTTACGCTATCCTAGCCAAGATGAATTCTCACTCCCCAACCTTGGAAGGTTTTCGCGTCATGTTCCGGCGGCCGTCGTTAGGCATGGCGGAGATCGCCTGGCGATGGAGCCTGGGCTTCGCTACGGCATTGCTGTTCTTTTTTTCGCTTGTGGAGTACCTGGATACTTTGCCTGTGACTGACGCTGACTTGCTGCTTTTGCGCAGCCGCCAGCCTTTTCTGATTTCCCATGCCATCCTTCACATTTTCAGTGGCAGTGGGCCGCGCCTCGTTGCGGCCGGAATTCTTCTGATATTCGCGATGGCCTTGGCTTGGATAGGAACTGCATCATTTGGACGCGCAGTCACGCTTAGGGCGCTGGTCGATTATTTCGGGACAGAAATGCAATCCGTTCGCGCAACTTTCTCCGGCCAGGAAGGAACGTGGCAGCTGCGTTCGCTGGTGGGATTGAATTTTTGTCGAGCCGCCATCACGCTCGCCGCTCTTGTAGGTTGCGTTGGAGGATTGCTGCTCGCGGGCCTTGCTTCATCCAAGTCCGATCCTTCACCAGGAAGCGCCACACTAATTTTTCTGACGATGGTAATGGTGATTTGGCTCGCATGGACGGTCCTGAACTGGTTTCTATCCATAGCCTCAATCTTCGTGGTTGCTGAAGGACGCGACACATTCGGGGCCGTCGCATCTGCAGTGGACTTTTGCCGAGCGCGCACCGGGTCTGTACTGGCGGCCGGAACGTGGTTTGAGATTGCACACGTGGTCGTCTTTGTGGTGGCGAGTTCGGCCGTCGCGATTCCGTTAGCTTTTTCCGGAGTGCTGCCTGCTGGAGTGATCCTGGGCGGTGTGCTTCTCGTAGCGCTCTTGTATTTCGCAGTCGTGGATTTTCTATATGTAGGAAGGCTTGCTGCCTATCTCGCAGTCCTGAGCTTTCCGGAACAAAGTTTGGTCTCCCAGACAGTTCAACCAGTTTTG
>Ga0193750_1000078_pt1 | contig 34136 bp, 22 predicted proteins | sample L1c1metaG_FD_160569 | JGI IMG/M metagenome (GOLD analysis project Ga0193750, IMG submission 160569) | Soil microbial communities from a riparian zone of the East river system, Colorado, United States - L1c1 | ecosystem: Environmental > Terrestrial > Soil > Riparian zone | place: USA: East River... | reverse complement strand
AGAGTGGCGTGCTATTTTTAAGCTACAGTTTTGGGTTACCCGCTATTGCGGCTGATGTAGGTTGTTTGAGAGACGAGATTATCGAGGGCGAAACCGGCTTTATTTCCAGGCCGCAGGATTCATCTGAGCTTGCTAGTGCAATCAGGCGTTACTTCAAGAGCAAGTTATTTTGTGAACTCGAACATCGGCGGCCACAAATCAAGGAATATGCCAACGAACGATATTCGTGGACCAAAGTTGTTCGAATGACCACGGCTGTTTATTCTAACCTTCTATCTTCCCGCCGAGTCCGGAACTTCAGCGCGGACGAGCTGGATTAGCCCGGATCTGCGGTTTAAAGCTTCGACATAATGAGACCTCTCGTCTCGATCCTCATACCTGCGTACAATGCTGAGCGATGGATCGGGGATACGATCCGCTCGGCCGAGGCACAGAACTGGGCACGGAAAGAGATCATCGTGGTCGATGATGGGTCTCATGATCAAACACTTCGGGTGGCTCGAGAATTCGCTTCAAAGAATGCTTTAGTTGTCAGGCAGGAAAACCAAGGCGCCTCCGCAGCGAGAAACAAGGCTTTCGAACTATGCCAGGGAGATTACATCCAGTGGCTCGATGCCGATGATCTTCTTTCAATCGATAAAATTGCAAAGCAGATGGAAGCTGCGGAACAGTCTCAAAACAAACGGCTACTTCTTTCTTCGCCGTGGGGAGCTTTCATGTATCGCGTCTCCGCAGCACAATTCTCCCCGACGTCACTTTGGGGTGATCTATCGCCGGTTGAATGGCTTTTGCGGAAAATGGGTGAAAACCTTCATATGCAAACGGCAACGTGGCTTGTCAGTCGAGAACTGTCGGAAGCCGCTGGATCGTGGGACGTCCGGCTGTCTTTGGATGATGATGGAGAGTATTTCTGTCGGGTCGTGCTGGCGAGCGATGCCATCCGATTTGTCCCGGATGGCAAAGTCTTCTATCGTCAGCGAGGGTCCGATAGCATAAGTAATATCGATGCGTCAGACAAAAAACTGGAATCGCAGCTCCTTTCTATGCAACTTCACGTTAGTTATCTTCGATCCCTTGAGGAGAGCGAACGGACCCGGATCGCATGCCTGGAGTATTTGCAAACTTGGTACATGTGGTTTTTTGAAGAAAGACTGGACCTTGCTCAGCAAGTCGAACGGCTTGCTGCCACCTTTGCCGGCCGGCTGAAGGTTCCACGACTCAGTCGGAAATATCACTTAATTGAGTGGCTTTTTGGCCACCGAATTGCCAAACACGTGCAGTTTTTTCTTCGTAGGATCAAGTGGAGCTTGCTGCGACTTTGCGACAGAGGACGGCTGACTTTGGAACAAGTCAAACTGAGAAATAAGAACGGGTGATATTCGATGACTGATTCCTGGCGCGATATCGGCCGGTGGCGGGGAAACACCAAAGTGCGATCTCAGCACGAGTTTACTAGCCGTTAACGTTCGCGTTCGGCACAAGAATCGACAGGGCTAATGATGGAAGAATACATGCGCTACGGCCAAAATGTAGAGTACAAGTACGTATTCGTCTGCGGTCTGCCGCGAAGCGGAACAAGTGTGCTAGGTCGCAATATCGGTAGGCTGGAAAACTGCACCCAGTTCAAGAATACGGGCGTATTCGAGGACGAGGGTGAATTTTTACAAGATGTTTATCCCGTCGCTTCAACCTACGGCGGCGCCGGCAGTTTCGGTTTCGATCCACGTGCCCACCTGACCGAAAGCTCAAATCTCTTGACAGCGGAAAACGTAGCCAGATTGAGGGCAAGTTGGCACACACATTGGGATAATAACAAGACAATCTGCGTGGAGAAAACGCCCGGAAACCTCCTCATGACGCGTTTTTTGCAGGCTGCGTTTCCTAACGCATACTTCGTAGTTATCAAGCGGCATCCTCTGCCAATGAGTATGGCCTGTCAGAAGTGGAAGGTAGATGTCAACTCACTTTACAGCACGTTTGAGCACTGGCTACATTGCCACCAGCTTTTTGAAGAAGACAAGGAACATTTAAGGTTTGTATACGAATTGCGATACGAGGACTACGTCCAAAACCCTGCGAAGTACCATGAGGAAATCGCGGCATTCATTGGGACGCGGGTTCCCGAGCCGCCAAAGGAAGATAAATTCCGTTACGTGGCACAATGGCGTAGTCCATCCGGGCTGCGCGTGCCAGAATACGCTATGGAGGAAGTCTCCGGAGCTTACAGCAAGAAGTACTTTGACCGATGGTCTAACTTGCTGAACGACTCGCCTTTCAGAACCTACTACCGGTATATCCTGACAAAATATGACAGCAGATTTGCGCGTTATGGATATTCGCTAACAGAAGGTTTGGATGAACGAGACAAGGTGCGCCTTGGCTACTGCAACATTTCGCGGATTGTCGGAACTTCGTACTGCCTTGCAGCAGATGCTGCGGCTTTTGTCGTGCGCATAAGAGCGCGATTCATAGGACAGATGAAGAAGCAGCTAAGAGCTCGGTTGCCTGAACCGGTAAAGTTAAAAATCAGGCGTGTTCGCCGGCGACTTATTGTAGCAACAAGAAGCTAACCATACTTTTGGTTTAGCTTTTGATATTGCCGAGCTACGTAATCCATCGGAGGCGGTATCTTGGTCGAGAATCGACAAGCCTTTACTCCAAGACCATAAACGGTTGTAGGGGCCCACGCCGAACCGCGGACCAAGATCGAGGCTTATTTACGGTTTTGCTCCCGGTCTTAGGTGAGACAGTTAGCACTGCTGAGGAGTTACAAGCAAAAAAGTAAAAGCAAAATCCATTTATGCAAAACGACGAAACAGTTAACCGTAAGTATGTATTTGTGTGCGGCCTGCATCGCAGCGGAACCAGCATTCTTGGCCGCAATATCGGCAGGTTGGAGAACTGCACTGGCTTCGATAATATGCCGGATTCACTCCCGGGCGAGGGACAATTTCTACAGGACGTTTATCCAACCGGGCGCAAGCTTGGTGGTCCGGGTAGGATTGGTTTCGATGCTCGTGCGCGCCAGACAGAGACCTCAACTTTGTTGAGACCGGAGAAAGTAGCCAGGCTGCGCGCCAGTTGGCATCGTCATTGGGATAGGAAAAAGCCGATCTGCGTGGAGAAAACGCCGACGAATCTTCTTATGACGCGATTTCTCCAGGCGGCGTTCCCCAATTCCTACTTTGTCGTAATCAGACGTCACCCGGTGCCCGTGTGCTTGGGTACTCAGAGAATGCGGAACGCGCGACCGACGTCTCTTCATCGGTTATTCGAACATTGGCTGCTGTGTCACGACCTTTTCGAGGAAGATAAGAAGTATTTGAAGCACGTTTATGAGTTAACCTACGAAGATTACATCGAAGATCCTGGACGGTATCATCAGGAAATTGCCAGCTTTATTGGGACAGATGTTCCAAGTACAGGAATGGAAGAAGTTAAGATGGCTCCTAGCAAGAAGTACTTCGATCGGTGGGGAGATCTCCTGGCGAACTCTCCTTTCAAAAGTTATTATCGATATGTTGCGATGAAGTATGAGCCGAGGTTTGCGGCTCATGGCTACTCGTTGACAGGATTCGGGCCGACTAGAGAATGTCTTCGAGAAGTGAAGCGACTTTCGGCTGCAGCGGGCGCTTTGTACTGCCGCGCGGCCGATGCTTATGCTCTGATATGGCGCTGTTGGACATGGCCTGCATTGTATTTGAAGCAGCAAGCCAAGGCCTTTTTACCGGAACAGATCGTTAAGAAAATCAGAGAGGCGCGGCAGAGAGCGTCTTCGGACAAAGCCAGGCCGGACATGGTCTCGCCCTAAACGAGAACAGGCAACTACACCGAGCCGCCTAACACGGGGCAACGATTGCGATTGCGTCGAACTGTGGCATTCGTTCTCTTGATTTCAGGTCTTCTCTTGCGTTTATCGGACGGTCTGGGGGGCCGTGCTTAAATGAAAATAACTAGCGCGCAAAACGGCATTCCAGCCCACTACAAGTACGTGTTTGTATGTGGGTTACATCGCAGCGGAACCAGTATCTTAGGGCGAAACATTGCAAGACTCGAAAATTGCACCGGGTTTAAGAATACGGGTGTAACCGAGGATGAGGGCCAATTTCTCCAGCGGGTTTACCCAATCGCATTTGCCTATGGCGGGCCGGGCAGATTTGGATTTGATGCTCGCGCGCACCGCACAGAGAAGTCACCTTTGCTGACAACCGAAAACGTGGCTGAACTGCAGGCGAGCTGGCACGCGCACTGGGACAAGAGCAAGGCGATCTGCGTGGAGAAAACGCCGTCAAACATTCTCATGACCCGGTTTTTGCAGACAGTATTTCCGAACAGCTACTTCATTGTGATAAGACGCCATCCAATAGCGGTAAGTATCGCCAGTCAGAAGATGTGGAGGGTCAACATAACCCCGCTTCATAGATTATTGGAACATTGGTTGCACTGCCATGAGCTTTTCGAGGAAGACAAGAAATATCTGAAAAATGTCTACGAACTTACCTATGAAGATTACGTTCAGAATTCCGCCAGGCATCACCAGGAGATTGCGGCATTTATTGGAACGCATGTCCCAAAATTACCGAAGGACGGGACATATCGCCATGTAGTCCACGTTGCTAATCAGGGTAGTTCGCGTGTGCCGGAGGAGGCGATGGAGGAGGTTAGTGATGCTCTTAACGCAAAGTATTTCGAAAGGTGGTCGAATCTTCTGCGAAATTCATTTTTTAGCGATTATTATCAATATATCGCCAGAAAGTATGAGCCTGAGTTTAACAAATACGGCTATTCGCTAACAGAAGGAACACAAAAGGGCGGCGGCAAAGTGTTTGACCAAGGGCACAAAATTTCACCGGCAGTGGGCGGTTCGTATTGCCTCGCCGCAGATGCGTACACTTTGATGTGGCGGATATCAGCGCAGGCGAAGGAGAAGCTCGTGCAAATATTTAAAGCAGTGTTGTCCAAAGCTGTCATCCGGAAACTCGGTCGGTCGTCCGGGAAAGAGTCTGTAGGCAAAGAAGCAACTAATTCTCATGCGTCCAAGCCTGAATCGACCCCCATTTATGCAATTCGACGATAATAGTTCTCGCAAATATATATTCGTGTGCGGGTTGCATCGGAGCGGAACCAGTCTGCTTGCGGAAAATATTGGAAAACTGGAAAACTGCACCGGTTTCAAGGGCGTTCCACCTTCGGTGTCCGACGAGGGCCAAAATCTGCAGGATATTTATCCATTCGAAGCGGAATATCGTGGTCCTGGCAGGTTTGGATTTGATCCACGCGCACATCTTACCGAGAGCTCGAAATTGTTAACGGCGGAGAATGTTATGAGACTGCGGGCGAGCTGGCACTCATATTGGGATAACGGCAAGGCAATTTTCGTAGAGAAAACTCCAGGGAATCTTCTCATGACGCGTTTTTTACAAGCAGCGTTTCCTAACAGCTACTTTGTTGTCATAACGCGTCATCCCATTCCGGTGAGTATGGGCACCCCGAAATTGGGTCAAGCCAGCGCCATTTCTCTTCACCGCCTCTTTGAACACTGGCTACACTGCAATGAGCTTTTCGAGCAAGACAGGAAGTATTTGCAGCGTGTATATGAGTTAAAGTACGAAGACTACATCGAAGACCCAGCGAAGTATCATAATGAACTGGCTGCGTTTCTCGGGACACGTGTTCCGGAAGGCGGGCTGAAAGAAGTAAAGGCAGCTCCTAGCAAAAAGTATTTCGATCGGTGGTTCAACCTCCTGACAAGCTCATTTTTCAACAGTTATTACCGGTTTATTGCCGCCAAATATGAGCCCAGGTTTGCTAAGTATGGGTATTCTCTGACAGAATTGTCGGGCACGAATGGGGACGTGCTTTGCGAAACCGGCAAAGTCAACGCTGCCCTTGGCAGTTTGTATTGCCTTGGGGCGGATGCTTATGCTCTGATATTGCGCCTTCTGAGTTGGCCTCCTCCGTATTTGAGGCGGCGAATTAAAGCGCGCCTGCCCGAATCGGTCCTGGTGAGAATCAATCAGGCGCGACAGAAGGCATCTCTGAGCAAAGACAGAGGCGAAGTGAGTTCAACTTAACGGGGTGAAGCGAGCCTTCTATAAATTCGCTTGATGACATGAATCAGACAACGGTACACGTTTACCCTTCGTCCGACGCGCTTGATAGACGCATTCGGGAGGCGATGGCTTCTTTGGTGCCCGTAACCTTTGTCAGTTGTTCCGATCTAACGGCATGCGCTGAAGGGGATGCGGTTCTCAATGTTTCCGGCGACCGTGAGGTTATCGAAGGGTTGCGAGGGAGAAAAATCCGATCTTTCCATGCGCCGACCGGAACCACCGGGGACAATGAGGCGCCAGCAGATGGTCGGACAATTCATTTTACTCGCTCCAGGGTCCTGGACGAGCGGCTTCGCGGCCGATCGCTGGCGCATGAACCGTTGCGAGGGTATTCAGGCCTCCGGACTGCACCAGGCGACGAAGTTCTCGCCTGCTGCGGGGAAAATCCTGTTTGGATCGTAAGGGAACAAGAGGGTTTACCGATCCACCTGGTATCTGTCCCTTTGCCCGCTTTGCTTCCGGGCGAGGTACCGTTTCATCGGCTCCACGCCGCACGATTTTTTGAACTACTGCCACTACTGCATTTTTTGCGAGAAGTGACAGCGAGTTCGGGCTGGAAGAGTCCGCCATTGCGGGCGTGCATGATGTTGGACGATCCCAATCTGCACTGGCCTTCCTATGGATTTTTGCGTTATGAGAAACTTGCCCAGCAAGCGAAAGCACGTCGTTTCCATGTCGCCTTAGCTACTGTGCCGCTTGATGCATGGATAGCGCATCCGGGAGCGGTCAAGTTATTTCGTGATCATCCAGAGCAACTCTCCCTCCTGGTTCATGGGAACGATCACAGTAAACACGAACTCTCCCAAAGCCGTTCCAAGGAAAATTATTTACGTTTGGCCGCGCAAAGTCTACGTCGGATGAATCGCTTCGAGAGAAGTACCGGTCTCCCTGTGGCTCGAATAATGGCGCCACCGCACGGTGGCTTTGTTAGTAATTGCCTGGCTGCGCTATTGACCGCCGGCTTTGAGGGCGCTTGCGCCTCATTCGGCGATCTTTTCGAGCGTAACAGTGAGTTGTTTGGTGGTTCTACGTTTGGTCTTGCGCCGGCCGCGGTCGCGCCCGAAAGCGTTCCCGTTATGTCGCGATTTAAGCTGGATCCTTCGTGCGAGGGGGCAATTGTCCTTTCTGCCTTTCTGGATAGGCCGATCATCTTGGTGGGGCATCATCATACCGCCGCAGATGGACTGGAACTGCTGGCCCATACAGCGGAAATGGTCAATTCGCTCGGTGAGGTATCGTGGGGTAGTCCTGAAATGATGCTTCGGTCCAATTTTCGCACTTGTCAGGAAAACACGACCTTATGGATTGAACCGTACTCCTGCCGGATACACTTGACCGTGCCTCAAGGAATTACTGATTTGGGACTCTACCCCCCGAGATGCTCTGTTCCTAATGCGGATTTGGAATTCGCACTTCGCGTCAAACGCGGATCCCACTTGCTTGGCCAGCAAAAAATGAACGATACGCCACTAAAAGTGATGGCTGGTGATCGTATAGAATTAGTTTCGCTCAGCTTGGGAAAAGTGGATTACCGAAAGGTTGAGAATCCCGAATCATCCCTTTCCCTCCGAGCATTTCCGCGCCGGCTGCTCTGTGAGTTTAGGGACAGGTCGATGCCGCTAATTCCTAGCGACCTGATTCCCGATAAATGGACCAGTGGCTGATTTTGCCCGGCTCGGGCTACGCCTCTCTGAGGGTAATCGCTACAATCCAAGTCAACATTCGGGGGGGAATACTCTTTGCTGATTAAGTAAATATTTTATCCAATGTCTGTAACATTTGAGCTATTTAGAGCAGGGCAGAGGCGAGTTCTCGTCATCGGTGTCCCCACTTTTACAATCGATGGCTCTTTGCCAGCGACTGGTATTGGGTTCCCATGAGTGCATCTAGTCCATTAGGGGTCAATCTGGCGAAGAGTAAAATTGCCAGCGGGGAAGGGGATCGCTTACCAGGTCGTGAGACCGGCTATTTTGAAACCGATCACCTGCTCGACAATTTGCACGGGCGGGCTTTTCGCGGCGGCCTGGTAACATTAATAGGTCAGGCCGCAAGGCTAGTCCTCCAAGTGCTGTCGGCCGCAGTTCTCGGTCGACTTTTGCTACCACGGGACTTTGGCCTTCTCGCCATGGTAGCCTCCGTGACTGGTTTCGTTGGGATGTTCAAGGATCTCGGGCTTTCCAATGCCACAATCCAGCGTCCACAGATCACGCACGGTCAGATCTCGGCTTTATTCTGGATCAATTGCGCGTTAGGGGTGGGAGTCACCCTTCTGGTAGCGAGTTTGGCGCCGTGTATTGCCTGGTTCTATCATGAGCCCAAGTTGCTTTGGATCACTCTAATGCTGTCGGTCAATTTCATCTTTAGTGGCTTGACGGTACAGCACCAGGCATTGTTGCGCCGCCAGATGCAGTTCAAGAAAACGGCTATAATTAGCGTAGTATCGATGGCCTGCGGGGTAGCGACTGCCATACTTATGGCTGTATTAGGTTTCCGCTATTGGTCATTGGTGGGAGCGGAGTTTGGAGCCAGCATTATCAATTGCGTGCTCGTATGGACCAGCTGCCACTGGAGACCTGGCGCGTTTAAAAGAAGAGTTGGGGTAGGTCCCATGCTAAGCTTTGGAGGGCACCTAACGGGCTTTACTCTTCTAAACTACCTTACTCGTAATTTCGATAATATTTTGGTTGGTCGGGTCTTGGGGCCTGCTCCATTGGGAATCTACACGAGGGCCTACGGGTTGCTCATGCTACCAATCAGCCAGGTTAACGCCCCACTGGCGGCGGTTTTACTTCCAGGGTTAAGTCGTTTGCAAAATAATCCGCCGGAGTATCGAAAGCTATTCCTTCGAGCCGTCGGCGGGATGTCGTTTGTCACTGTGCCTATTGTGATTTTTTCATCTTTCTTTGCACATGATGTTATCCTGCTGTGGTTGGGTCCACATTGGCTGGCGGTAGCGCGTATCTTTCAACTGCTCGCACCGGCAGCAACAGTTGGGGCGATGGTTTTCGCTCCAAACTGGCTCTCTCAGTCGCTTGGGCGTCCCGCACAGCAGTTTCGCTATGCATTAATCGCTGCACCGGTGTGTATCACCGGTTTTGTCATTGGAATCAGATGGGGATTGGAAGGTGTGGCGACAAGCTTCAGTGTCACATTTGTCGGTCTGCTTTGGGCATATGTTTGGTACGCGACGAAAAACAGCCCGGTTCGATTTTTCGATGTACTTGTGAGCTTTCTTTCCGCGCTTATTCCCGCCTGCATTGCCGGGGTGATGACATGGGCTTTACGCTGGACGGTATTGCCGGACGCAAGTGCTTTAATAGTGCTAGCTGTGTGTGGTCCCATTTTCACAATCCTATGTTTTTCGATAGCGATGCTATCGAAAAACAGCAGGTCGCTGGTTTTTGAAGCAGCAAGAGCCTTCTCCGCGCTAGCTTTCCGACGGGGTAACTAATATATCGATAAGCGTGTTAGTCGCCTGGGGTTAAAACGACCGATAAGGATTCGGGTGGAACTACACGAATTTCGATGAACGTTCCCGAAATCAGAGTGGCGCGCCACGACAATTGGCTATGCAAGTTTGATTTGGTCACAACGAAGTAGCGACATCTTATTAATGACTCGAGAACAAGCCATCAGCCTGATCGATTCTTCCCTGCGTGCAGGCGCCGATTTAAGCATTAAAGTGGCGCATGAATGCGGCGAGGCGATTGTTGAAGCAGCCTTCTTAATTATTGGGTGCCTGCGGGCAGGAGGCAAGGTGCTGTTCTTTGGGAACGGTGGCAGTGCGGCTGACGCCCAACATTTGGCGGCGGAATTTGTCGGGCGATTTGTTCGAGAGCGCGCGGGACTGCCAGCAATCGCGCTAACCACCGATTCGTCGATTCTCACCGCCGTGGGCAATGATTACGGATTTGATCAGATCTTCGCCCGACAAGTGCAGGCGCTGGGCCGTGCGGGTGATGTTGCTGTGGCCATTAGTACCAGCGGCGATTCATCGAACGTGCTGGAGGGTGCGAAAGCAGCAAAAAAAGGGGGACTAAAGACGGTCGGTTTGTGCGGAAGGGATGGCGGAGCGCTCGCCAAACAGGCCGATGTCGCCATCACAATTGCTTCGACCAGCACTGCCAGGATTCAGGAATGTCACATTGCGGTTGGACATCTTCTCTGTGAGTTGGTGGAAGAGGACTTGGGGAGAGTCCAGTGAGTACGGACATATAGTCCTTGCCTCACGGGCCAGCAATGAACGTGATCAACAATTCTACAGCGGTCAAAAACGATACCGTTGAGATCCGACGGGTGGAATCAGCCAACTTGCCGAGGCAAAGCGCGCTCGGAGGCCTTCTGGTGCGTCAATATCGCTGGGGCCTGTCGCGCGGGGCGAAATTGCTGTTACTAATAGCAGTCATCGCCCTTGTGGTAACAGCATTTCTGGGTGTTTACCCTTTTTTAGCGATCACTCAACGGGTCGATACCGATGTGCTGGTCGTTGAGGGATGGGTACATCCCTATGCCATCCGGGTCGGCGCGGAGGAATTCAAAAGGCATCCCTATCGTCACTTGTTTACTACCGGCGGTCCCATTGTTGGCAAAGGGGGATACGTCAACGATTATCAAACCTCAGCTAGTGTCGGTGCAGATTTGCTCAAGGAGGCGGGTATTCCCCCCGAGCTGGTCCAGATGGTCCCTTCGCATGTTATTGGCCGCGATCGAACCTATAGCTCGGCGATCGCATTAAGGGACTGGCTTCACAAACACGACACCCAAGTACGAAGCATCAATATCGTAACCGAAGGCACCCACGCCCGCCGCACGCGCCTATTATTCGAGCGGGCTCTTGGACCAGGCGTTCGCGTCGGCGTGATTTCCGTTCCCAGTCCCGATTATGACGCAAGACATTGGTGGCTCTACAGCGAAGGGGGCGAAGAGGTAATTATCGAGGGCGTTGCTTATGTTTACGCCAGACTCTTCCTTTTTGCCTTCGGGAATGATTGATGCGGCGAGAGATTGATGTTGGGTGGCCTGACGACAGGGTCCAGAACTAACTACTTATAGTCGCAAACATTGTTGTCGTATCAAAAATAATAAAAAATAGTTGTGGCATGCTGGTTTCTCGTTACCATAAGCAAAGGCTGACTTCTATCGATGCGTTATAGGGCATTAACTTCGCGGGGTGCGGTGAGAGTATCAGCCCTTCTTGCCGGGATTATCGCAACTCTGAGCCTGGGGACAGTTGGATCTGCAAGAGCGACCACTATTGATCTTGATTTGGGAACTCCGCCCCACGTCACTTCTAAGGTCACGAACTCCTTTGCTGCACTGAACGGCACAGCTTTACACGGCCAAACTCTCTCGCTCGATTTCACGTTTTCGCACGGTGAGTTTATCCGCCTGTTTACTGTTACGAGTAATCCATTTGTCGCCCTCCTCAAATTGCAAACAAATAGCTCCGGCATGGTCGATTTCCTGAGCGGAACAGGGTTTTTGGTCGACCAGCACGGCAATCCGCTCGGGCAGCCTCAGCTGTTAGGAAGCGCCTCCGGCGATAATGGCTCGCTGGCCGCCGGTCTCTTTCCACTTTTGCCTGGGGATGTGCAACGCCCTCTGGATTTCTTTGGGGTCCATTTCGATCTGACGCTACCGGCGTCTCTGTCTACTTCCATCACGGGCGAAAAGTTTATGTTCAAGTCCCAGGGCAATGGTCCATTTGGCGTCGGTCCGGGCATCCCGAGCGACATCGTTCCCGACCATGGCAGCACTTTGGTTCTCCTGAGCCTTGCTTTGCTGGGACCGATCCTGACACGGGTTCGACTTTCGCCCGCGGACTGAACATCGATAATCCTTACTCGCCCCGAGCTTTTTCTGTCGCGGCGTACCTCTAAACAGATGACGATTTGCGTTGTCGGCCTCGGTTATGTTGGATTGCCATTAGCGATCCAGTTCGCTCGCTCAGGTGCGAAGGTGACCGGGCTCGATATCGATCAAAACAAGGTCAATCAGATCAATCGCGGTCGCAGTTACATTAAGCATATTGCAGCGAAGACGATCGGCGAGGTTTTAAAGGCAAAACGACTGACCGCGTCAACGGACTTCAGCCGGATCAAAAAAGCCGATGCCGTGATTATTTGCGTTCCGACACCGCTGAGTAAAAATCGTGAACCAGACATTTCGTTTATCATTGAGACCGGACGCCAGATCGCACCGTATTTACAGAAAGGCGCGTTGGTGGTGCTGGAATCGACCACCTATCCGGGAACGACCGATGAGGATTTGCGGCGCACAATTGAAGAAAACTCGAAGCTGAAAGCGGGCGTCGATTTTCATCTGGCCTTTTCACCGGAGCGGGAAGATCCCGGGAACCCCCACAGTGTCGTAGCGACCATTCCTAAGATAGTTGGCGGCTTTACTCCGGCGTGCTTGAAAAAGGCAATGAAGTTGTATTCTATCGCGATCAAGCGACTGGTGCCGGTCTCATCCTGTCGAGTAGCAGAAGCAGCCAAGCTACTGGAAAATATTTTCCGCAGCGTCAACATCGCGCTGGTTAACGAGTTAAAGATGGTTTACGCCGCGATGGGAATTGATATCTGGGAGGTTATTGAAGCTGCCAAAACCAAGCCTTTCGGCTTTATGCCATTTTATCCCGGGCCTGGACTTGGTGGGCATTGTATCCCGATTGATCCGTTCTATTTAACCTGGAAAGCACGCGAGTATGGACACAACACGCGTTTCATCGAGCTGGCGGGCGAAATTAACACCTGGATGCCCGAGTATGTGGTTCGCCGCGTTGCCGACGCCTTGAACGCTCGCAGCAAAGCGGTCAGGGACAGTCGCGTTTTGATTCTGGGCATTGCTTACAAACCGAATGTGGATGATGAACGCGAGTCCCCCAGTTACTTGCTGATGAGCTTGCTGGCGGACCGCGGCGCCGAAGTCGAATATTACGATCCATATGTGCCGGTGATAAAACCTACCCGCGAACATCCGCGCTGGGCGGGAAAGAAGTCGATTAAGTGGAACCGGGCGAACGTTCGGAGTTTCGACTTAGTCCTAATAGCAACGAATCATAGTTCGGTGAACTATCGTGAGCTGGCGGATTGGACCGATTGCGTCGTCGATACTCGCAATGCCATGGCCGCGGTTCCGCCGTCTAAAGCCAGAGTCTGGAAAGCGTGAGAGCAAACCTGGTGGAGCTCGCCCGTATTTTGCTACCAGTTTGAAGGGCGGCGCTTAGTCCTTCATTGCAGAGGAGAGTCTTGAGTTTATCAAATATCGTTAATCCCGCTGCCAGCAACGGAATCGGACCTTCCAATAGGAGGGCAGCGATGAACAGGCGCTTTGCCGGCTGGTGTATCTATCTTGTCATCCTGTGCGGCGCGTTTGCTTTGCCATTGCGCGAGTTCGTAACTTTTGCGCGTCACAGCGAAGTGCATTCCTATGTTCTGCTCATTCCGTTCGTCACCGTTTATCTTCTATATATCCGATGGAGACATCTTTCGCGCGAACTAAGCACTGCCTGGGGATATGCTTTGCTGTTTGCATTGGCCGGAACGGGCGCGCTGTCCACCAGCTTGTACTTTACCGAACTCGGCCAGAACGATTACATGACGCTGATTGCGCTCTCATTTGTCTGTTTTGTGATCGCCGGGGCCTTCTTATTTCTGGGGCGCAAATGGGCGCACTCCGCCATGTTCCCGCTCTTTTTCCTTGCCTTCATGATCCCGTTGCCGGAGGCCGTGGTTGATTCGCTGGAAAATGCATCGAAGGAAGCTTCGGCGGAGGTTGCTAACTGGTTATTTCTTATCAGCGGCACCCCGGCGCTGCGTATGGGAACGGTTTTTCAACTTCCCGGAATTTCTATAATGGTGGCCAAAGAATGCAGTGGGATCAGGTCAAGCCTGGTCTTAGTGATCACCAGCCTCCTGGCAGCGAACATGTTTTTGCGCACCAACTGGCGACGGGCCCTGTTGGTGGGAGCCGTGATTCCATTAGGTCTCCTGCGTAACGGTTTCCGTATTTTGGTCATATCGCTACTGTGCGTCCACATCGGTCCTGAAATGATCAACAGCCCAATTCACCGGCGGGGTGGACCTGTTTTCTTTGTCGCTTCCCTAATTCCGTTGTTTGTCGTGCTTTGGTGGTTGCGCCGGGGAGAGGTGGCAGCGCAACAACTGCGTACGTCGGAGAATCCGAAATCGATTCCTGCTGATGTCCCGATTGTTTAATCTGAAATTCTGGCGGCGAGCGATCTTTGGAATTGCGATTTTCACAAGCGCATTCCTGCTCTTTCAGGTCCAACTGCTTCTGGGCAAATTTTTATTGCCGTGGTTTGGAGGGACTTCCGCGATATGGGCGACCTGTCTCCTGTTTTTTCAAGTCCTTTTGCTTGGCGGATATGTATATGCACACCAAATCGCCAGCGCATTTCGCCCCTCGTTGCAGGGCAGAGCACATCTTGTATTTCTGGCGTTCACTTCCTTCTGGCTCGTCGCCGCCTGGTATTTTTGGAACTCACCAGTCCTTCCCGACACTTCCTGGAAACCGGCTCCAGGCGCGGCACCGATCCTGGGAATCGTGGAATTGTTATTTATCAGCGTAGGCCTGCCCTTTCTCCTTCTTTCCGCCACCGGGCCGTTGCTGCAAAGCTGGTATGCCCATCTTGATCTTAGCGAGCACAATAAGCCGCCCTATTTTTTGTATGCTTTGTCGAACGCTGGTTCGGTCCTGGGATTATTAAGCTATCCCTTTCTCCTGGAGCCGACTTTTCGTCTGAAAATTCAGAGCTGGATCTGGGGCGGTGGCTTCGCGGTTTTCGCATTGAGCTGCGCCGTTTGCGCATGGCAGGTACATCGCTCACGAGCCGAAAAAGCGCAGCGTATCGAAGAAGATTTATCGCCGATAGGCGCGGCCTCCGAAACTCCCGTCAGACGCTGGTTATGGTTCCTCCTGCCCATGTCCGCTTCAGTCATGCTTCTGGCGACTACCAATCTTTTAACACAGGATGTCGCGCCCATCCCGTTGCTCTGGGTTCTGCCGCTTTGCGTCTACCTGCTCAGCTTTGTCCTCACATTTCATGGACCCTGGTACAGGCGGGCTATCTTTCACCCGCTTTTTGTCATCACCGTCGCGCTCGCCGTGATTTCATTATTCCGTGGGACGGAGATGAGGGTCACTTCGCAGGTTGTTATATACCTTTCGGCTCTTTTCGCCGTTTGCATGGTCTGTCACGGAGAGCTGGCGCGGATCAAACCGCCGGCCCGACATCTCACCTCATTCTACCTCCTGCTCTCGGCCGGCGGGGCCGCCGGGGGCATTTTTGTCGCGATCATCGCTCCCACAATCTTTCCGACCTTTTGGGAATACCAGCTCGGGTTATGGGCGACTGCTGTGCTTCTGATGATAGTTCTTTTCCTGGATCGGAGTTCATGGCTGCATAATTCGAAACCAGACCTCTTGATCCCGGTCGGGTTCCTTACCCTGGTATTGGTGTTGCCGAAATATCTGGCACACGCCCGCCTGATTGCCATCCCACCAAGTTTGCGCCTGGCCTACAACATTGGTTTGGGAGTGATGATATGCGTCTGCGTATGGCTCGCATTTACGGGCGGTCCAAATTGGGCGCGCAGCAGGAAATTTCGCTGGTCCGAAGTAACGCTAGGGTTGGGGTTTGTGCTCTTGAGCGCAGCGCTTTGCTTGCAGCCAGGTGGGCAGGATCCACATCTTCATCGTCTTCATCGTGAACGCAACTTTTATGGGGCCGTGGCCGTCTACGAAGTTTGGGATGAAGCGATGCTCAATTCGTTTTATGAGTTTTTGCATGGACGAATCACGCATGGCAATCAGTCGAAAAGGGACCGCAAAATGCCCGGCTCCTATTACGGCGAAGGTAGTGGGGCGGGGCTGGCCGTCCTGACAAATCCGCGACGTAACATCGGTCCGATGCGGGTAGGGGCCATCGGACTGGGAATCGGAACCCTCGCGGCTTATTCTCGCCCAGGTGACGTTTTCCGATTCTATGAGATCAATCCCGCTGTTATCCGTATCGCTAAGGGGGAGGGTGGATACTTTACCTATTTGAGCGACGCGGCGGCTCGCATTGAGATTGTTCTCGGGGACGCACGCCTTTCATTGGAAGAGGAAGCTGCGCGTCATGATTTTCAAAACTTCGATGTCCTGCTTGTAGATGCATTCAATGGCGATGCCATCCCTGTTCATCTTCTCACCCGCGAGGCGATGAGACTCTACCTTTCACACCTCCGAGGCCCTGATTCCGTTATCGTAGTGCACACGACCAACCTCTTCGTTAATCTGGCTCCGGTGGTTGCCGCACTAGCCGAAACTTATGCCTTAAAGGCAACCTTGATTCGTTCCGCAGAGCGGACCGGAATACTCCAGCCGAGTGTCTTCATCCTGCTGAGCCGGGGCGCTTCCCTGGAAGCGCCCGAAATACGAAAGGCTGGGTACCAGATTCGGTTGGAAGGGCCACGGATAAAGAATGAGCTACCTCTCTGGACGGACGATTACAGCAATGTCGCCACTTTGCTCGCTCGATAGCGAAGATACGCGCGTTGACCCTGAGCTGAATGCCCTCTGCCTTAGGGACAGATGGCACGCAGCGCCAGGTGAGAGTGGATATGCGCGTGGGGAGTCAAACGCTGCGAGCGATCGATTTCAGTTGTTCAATTAAAGAGCTGGACGGAGTGAAGTAGGAGCAGTAACCGGCCGGCTTTCCGAGTCGCGCAGCAGCGACCACGGGGGACCGGCCTTAACCCCAGTCGTCTACTTCTCGCGGAGCTTTTTTATCTGCAGCCACCGCGCTCTGTCTCCGTGTAGCTTGCGCCCAGAACGCGCCGGCAATGCGGGGCAGGTGCGCTAAATGGCCGGACGATATCTCGTGTACAGTAAAGTGGCCGTTCATCGAACGGCCACTTCATTTTGATGTTCTAGGCTGAAAACCTTGTCGCTTCGCGTAGCGTCGCAGCAGGCCCAGGCTGGCAAGAGCCCGAGCAGCATGGCAGTCGTGCCGCTATCTCAGCTTATAAATTTCGACCAAACCTATCCCCGTCCCACCACCGTTGCCCGACAGAATAGCGGTGTAGCGTCCGGCAGCGACTGTTGCAAGAATCGCCGCCTCCAAATCATTCGGCGGCGCCAGTCCGGTTGCCTGAATTGCCGCCTGCTGCGTGTCCTTCCAATTATTGTTGCCTCGGACAATATTCCCGTTGCTGTCCACCAGATTCAATGCGGGGTCAGCCAGAGCGCCTGAGACGCCAAATTGCGTCAGCGTAGGCCCGAGCCCGCGCACCACGACTTCAGTAACGCCGTTACCTCCCGCGGTAATAAAGCCGCCAATCATAACGTTTTGATCAGTGCCAACAAAACCTCGGGTTGAGACATTTGTGAGCTCGGCAAAGGCGGCCGTAGTTATATCGTACACTTCCACCAGCCCCACGCCGGTGGTGTTATTCTTGCCGGATAGAATGGCTGTGTAATTGCCCGGTTGCAAAGCGATGCGGATAGCCGACTCCAAATCGTTGGGCGGCGCAAGCCCAGTGGCCTCAATGCCGGCTTGATTTGTGTCTTTCCAATTATCGTTAATGAAGATCGTCTTTCCAGTGCTATCGACCATTTGCAGCGTTGGATCCGCCAGAGCACCCGAAACTCCAAACTGCGTCAAGGTCGGGCCCAGTCCGCGTACTACAACTTGTTTCAAGTCCGTTCCGGTAAGGATGAATCCGGCGATAGTAACGCTTTGGCCGGTCTGGACGGAGGCGCGGGTCGAGATGTTTGTTAATTGCGCCGTCGGCGGTTCAAAGGCCAGGCCGGAAGGCTGGTTTAGCCCGGAGGCAAAGGTGCTCTTGGCGCCCGCGGGAGTGAATTTGAAGATTGTGCCGCTAGCTTGGTCAGCCTCGAACAGATTGCCAGAGGCGTCGAACGCGAGCCCGGTGGGTGTGTTTAATCCGGATGCGAAGGTGCTCTTGACTCCAGCGGCGGTGAATTTGATGATCGTGCCGCTGCCAGCATCCGACTCGAACAAACTGCCTGCGTCAAAAGTCAGACCGAACGGACCCTGTAGCCCCAAGGCGAAGGTAGTCTTGACTCCGGCGGGAGTGAATTTGAAGATCTTGTTGCTGCCGTGATCGGCTTCAAACAGATTGCCAGAGGCGTCGAACGCGAGCGCGGTCGGCCCATTTAGCCCCGAGGCGAAGGTGCTCTTAACTCCGGCGGGAGTGAATTTGAAGATGATGTTGGCGACGGCATCCGCCGCAAACAGATTGCCCGAGGCGTCAAAGGCGAGAGCGACAGGCCCATTTAGCCCTGAGGCGAAGGTGCTCTTGACTCCGGCGGGAGTGAATTTGAAGATCATGCCGGTGTTAAAGTTCGCCTCGAACACATTTCCGAACCTATCGACAGCCAAACCAAAAGGGCCACCTAGGCCGGTTGCGAAGGTGCTCTTGGCTCCAACGGGGGTGAATTTGAAAATTGTGCTGCTACCTTGGTCGGTCTCGAACAGATCATCGGGCGCAGCGAGGATATTGAGGGGAAGCAGGCCTGGTGTCAGTCCGGCAACGGCGACAAACAGATAGTGGAGAGTGGATTTTTTCATATACGAAATTTCGTCGAAAATCACGCAATGCCTCGAGTCAGGCTTCGGGAATTAAGCCAAGGAGCAGACACGCGAAAAACTATGCACATTATAAGTATTCGAGGCAATCCAAACAAGAACATTCTGAAACAATATTAACTGCGGCACGCGGAATCGTATTGTCTTGCTTCAAAAGATCTTACATGCCGGTAGGAATTCCCGCTTTTGCCAATTATCGCCGGACTGGCGTCCGGGGCGGTGGCAAGCTTTTCCTGAAGGTACAGCAAAGTGGCCGTTCATCGAACGGCCACTTCATTTTTGATTTGGTTCTGGCTGAAACCTTATCGCTTCAGGTAGCGACGCACCAGGCCGAGGCCGGTAAGAGCGCTGCCGAGTAACATGGCAGTCGTGCCGCTATCCGGAACGTGGGTACCCGGCGGGCAAAATTCCCTGATCGACGAGATGCTGTTGGCATTAGCCAAATTGTCGGATGGATCAGGGGATCCGGGTACAGTCACGTTAGTTTCGCCACCGTCGACTCGGAAGAACTCAAGGCTGCCGCCCTTTGGTCCACCGTAGTGGACTACGAGATAAGATCCCGCCATGACGTCGATGTTTTGATCCTGGCCATTAAGTTCCTCGAAATTACCACAGAGCGTGAATCCAGTGGTATCAACGCCAAAATCTGCCAGGGCTTGCAAATTGGTGTCAGGGTTGTTGTCGTGCTGACTGGCAAAGTCAGTGAATCCGAGAAATGTGAGGTGAGCCTGGGCCGACAGGGTGAGTGCACCCATGAGAGCCGCGACTGCGAGGAGGTATTTAAATGATTTCATTGTTTTATAGTTTTTGGACTGCTCTTTCCCTAGTAGCAAAGTTTGGGCCACCGGACAAAAAGCTTTTTAAGGTTATTCTAATTGCTCCAATAAGTATCTGGAGAAAGGCAGTTTAAAATTATTAAAATTCTACTACTTGCTGTAGCGGGCTTTCTCGCAAAAGGGGCGGATTGTAAGAAAATTCGACGCTCTCGTGTTGGCCAACAACGCTGGAGAAGTCACTTATCTCTCGCGATCAAGTCCTTACGAACGGATCCTCGAGAGTGTCGGGATTCTGGCACCGGTAACGCAAAGCGACTGTTCGTCGAACGGCCACTTGAGGTTGATCTGTTAAAGGGTCGAAAACTCTATCGCTTCAGATAGTGTCGCACTCAGGCCCAGGCCTGCCGAGCACTATCACCGTTGTCTCGCTATCAGGTAAGTTGTGGTCCTCCTGGCAGTTAAAATAGTTTGGTGTGCAAAACCGTCTGAAAAATCTAAACTTCACTCTCGCAGCGTTGCGTGCTATTAATTGTTATCGCAAGCTCGGCAACGTGCGTGAAATGCAAAACCGTGTAAATCGGAAGTCATGATGACCGACAGCAAGCGGATAACAAGCGACGATTGGATACTTCGCAAACTGCGCCCGCCGCTACTTTGATGCGGGGCAGTGAGAACATCGAAAAGAACCGGAGCAAGGAAACATTTGGGCAAAATCAACTCGGCGGCGACCGACCTAACGACTAACCGGCTCCCCTTGTAGGAATTAGGAATTGATCGAGAAAACCAGGCATGGCGCGGGAATGCGGGAATAACTAACTTTATGCAAACACGAATCTCTTTACCGATCGTCGCAATGGGCACAATTGCGATCCTTTTCACTGCTTGCACCGCTGCCTCCAGGAAAGCCAGTCATGCGGAGAAAGCGGAACGGGCGCTGAAGGCGGGCGAATATGATAAGGCCAAGATCGAGTATCTGAATGTGATCAAAATCGATCAGGCCGACGCAAATGCATATGCACGCATCGGAGCCATGTGGGTTGAGGAGGGGGTGCCGCTGCGGGCGGCTGCGTTTTTGATCAAGGCGCTCGAGCTGGCCCCGAATGATATCGCCAGCCGCGTGAATATGGCGCGAGTATATTTGGCCGTGGGCCGGACAACAGATGCGCACAAGGAGGCAACAACGGTACTTGAAAAAGCACCCGCTAACGGCGAGGCGTTGCTTGCCTTGGTCGATACATCGCGCACACCGCAAGATATATCAGCGACCGAGGAACAGCTGGCAAAGTTTCCGCAAAAAGACAGTGCCTACTACCATCTTGCGGCGGGGGCGATTGCAGCAAAGAAATCAGATCTTTCCGGGGCCGAAGCTGCCCTGCAGCGGGCGGCGGCAGCCGATCCCAATTTGGCCGCTGTGCACTCCGCGCTCGCGGGGCTGTATCTGTTAAGAAACGAGAAAGACAAAGCCGGCCCAGAGCTGGAGAAGGCGGCGAAACTTGCGAAGGCCCGTTCGGCGGAAACCATTAAGTTCGCACAGTTCAAACTACAGAATGGTGCGCCGGAGGAAGCCAGGGCTTTCCTTGCAAATGTTACCAAACAGGCGCCCGATTTTCTTCCGGCCTGGCCCATCCTTGGGAGGATCGCAAATAGTGAGAAGAAGTATGATGATGCGCTCAAGCTAGTCGAAAATGCGCTGAGCCGCGACCCGGCGAATATCGATGCGCGGTTAGTTCAGGCGGAAAGCTGGATTGGGAAAGGTGAAACGAAGAAGGCGGTAGATTCGATCGAGAATCTGGACCGTAGTTATCCTGAAAGCCCTGTCATAAAATATGCTCTGGCCCGTTTGTACGCGGAGACCAATAACCTAAACCAGGCCATGACAACGGCTGACCAGCTGGTGAGCCTCAGTCCTCGCTTTGTGGACGCCATTTTACTTCGGGCGGAGTTACACCTCAAAAATGGAGATGCACAATCGGTTGTCGATTCTCTCTCGACCGTAGTGAAGGAGTCCCCCGGGCTTTTACGGGCTGAACTGATGCTGGCAGAAGCATATCGCGCCCTTGGCCGGCTGGACGAGGCCAGCGGCGTTGTCCGGGAAGAGATCCGGAGGTCGCCACAGAATGCCGTTTCTTACTTCATGCTCGGCGTTATTTTACAGCAGCAAAACAAAATTAATGAAGCGCGCGAAGCTTTTGAGAAAGCAGCGCAGCTGGCGCCGGATAACCAATCTTCCTTCGAGCACCTCGTCGACCTCGATATTGCGGGCAAAAGCTATCCCGCAGGTCATCGGCAAGTCGATGAATTCCTTCAGAAACAGCCAAATTCCGCTGCTGGATACTACATGCGAGGGAAACTTTACATTGCCGAGGAAAAATTTGATCTGGCGCAAACGGCCCTGCTCAAAGCCATCGATTTGGATTCGAACCTGACCTCCGCCTACGATCTTCTGATGCAAACCTACCAGCACGCCAACAACCAGCCGGAAGCGCTCAAGCAGATGAACGCTGTTTTGGCAAAGAAGCCGAATGATTTACGAGCCTTGCTCGCGACTGGAATGATCTACAGTGAGACGAAGGAGTTCAATAAGGCGCGGGATGCGTATGAAAAGGTTGTAGCGGCAAGTCCAGACTTCGTCCCGGCTTTGAACAATCTTGCATATATCTATGCCGAGAAATTGAATGACCTTAAGCGCGCGAGTGAGCTGGCGCAAAAAGCTCGCTCAATCGCACCAACCAACCCATCGGTTTTGGATACGCTGGGATGGATTACCTATAAACAAGGCGGTTACCAACAGGCTGCCGATCTGCTTAGTCAAAGCGCGGCCAAGAGTCCGGATAACCCAGACATTCAATTTCATCTGGGGATGGCAGACTACATGATGGGCCGGACCGACGCGGCGCGGACTGCCCTCGAGAAGGCAGTCGCATCGGCCACCGACTTTGATGGGAGGGAAGAGGCGCGCCGCCGACTCGCTTCCTTGGGCAAGGAGGGCGGTGCCGGACAGAATCTATCGGCCTCTGAGCTCGAAGCGTCTCTCAAACAACAACCGAATGATCCGGTTGGGTTAGCGCGGCTGGGAGAAGCCTACGAAAAGCAAGGGGCAGTGGCCAAGGCTGCTGACGCTTACGAGCGAGCCCTCAAAGCTAATCCGAAAATGCTAACCGCGGCAATGAAACTAGCGCAGCTAAACGCAGGTCCGCTGAAGAACCCGGACAAAGCGTTCCAGTACGCGAAGAAAGCGCGCGAGCTGGCTCCGGCCGATCCTCGTGCCACAGTGACAGTCGGCGGCATCGCATTTCAACTTGGTAATTACACCTGGGCCTACAGTCTCTTGCAAGAGGGCGGCCGTCAGCTTCCAAATGATCCCGCCGTACTACATGATCTTGCTTGGGCAGCCTACAGTTTGGGCAAGGTGCCGGAAGCGAGGCAAACAATGCAGAGTGTACTGAGCAGTGGATCCGGTTCGCCCCAGAGTACAGACGCTAAGACGTTTCTTTCGATGACGGCGTTGAGCGCCGATGGAAATGGCGTGTCGGCGTCGGAGGCTGAGATTAATTCGGCTCTCACCGCCGACCCAAATTATGTTCCGGCATTAACCGCGCGGGCAGCCCTCCAGGCCAAGCGCGGGGATTCTGCTGGAGCGGAAGCAACTTATAGACAGATCTTGCAGCGTTTTCCCGACTTCGCTCCGGCGCAACGCGATCTGGCTGCAATATTGGTTAACGACCCGACGAAGCGTGACACCGCATACGACCTTGCTACAAAAGCGCGGCGAACAATTCCGGGTGACCCATTAATCTCGATCGTGCTTGGACGCGTTTCCTATGAGCGAAAGGACTTTGGTCGCGCCATCCAGTTGTTCCAGGAAAGCGGTCGCGAAAGGCCTCTCGATGCTAGATCTTTGTACTATCTTGGTATGGCGCATGCGCAAGCCAAACACAATGCGGAAGCGAAAGAAACGCTGAATCGGGCGCTACAGGCCGGGCTGAGCGACGCGGAAGCAAAGGAAGCGAAACAGGCACTTGCAAATATTGGCGGCAGCTAAGAGCTGGGCGAAGAGAAGAGACGCCGCAGAACTTCTCGCAGTTGAAAGCAGTCGGTGCGCCGGCGAATCTCTATGAAAAGCCGTGACCGTCACGGTCCAGAATAATCAAGGAAACGCCGCACAAACTTTTACCTTTACTGGCCTTGGCGGGCCGAACGATTTTGCACGGCAAGGGATTATCTCGCTTGACGGGGAGACGATCCAATCGATCACCCTGAGCAGTGACTTCAAAGAGGTAAAAGCAGATTGAATTTTCCTTTGCTCGAGGGCACGTGGTTCCGGACAGCGGTTCGACGGTGATGCTGCTCGGCGTAGCACTGGGCGCGGCAGAAGTGCTTCGTAGATTGATTCTAAAGAAACGCTGAGCAGCTTAATCTTCATCACGTTTCTGCATTCTGACGCGGCGAGAGTTTGCTCTCACCGCGTCTGTCTTTTTTCTGGGGAGCGCTCGCTTCGCAGGCTGTCGATGCCCGCTGGCATAGCGAATCTTCCATCCAGTATAGCGCGGCGAGGCGTCCTAATAAGCACCCGAGGCGCGTGTCCCACTCCGATTCTTTCGCCACGACGGAAGTAGCTAAGGTTCCCAAAAGCAAAAAGAGCTTGTAAGTTCGCTTGCCAGTGGCTCGTCCCTCGGATAGTTAATGCCTATGAATGGATGGAGTTGCTCGACAAAGATGAAGGGGCCACGATCGCCACGAACATTTTTCCTCACGCTCCAAAGCCTGAGTAATCCGGCCGGTCTCATTAGTATTTTAACTCTTCTCACCCTGGCTGGGGCCGGCTGCCAGACGGATGCAAACAGTACAACACTCTCCGGCCAGGCCGAGCCTCTGAAGAGCGTCGTTCTGGCGCCGGGCGATGTGGTAAAATTAACCTTTTCTTCTGCGCCAGAGCTCAATCAGTCGCAAAAAATCCGCGCGGATGGCAAACTAAGTTTGCCGTTGGTTGGCGAAGTCGATGCTTCCGGCAAGACGGTTGGGCAACTACAAAGCGAGTTAATTGAGATTTATAAACCGCAGCTCAAGACCCCGGAAGTGACCGTGAGTTTGGAAGGCAGCGTCACGGTCGTCACGGTCTCAGGCGCAGTAGCGAAACCGGGCAGAATCACTTTTGAACGGCCGACGACAGTGTTCCAGGCGATCATGCAAGCAGGCGGGCCAAACGAGTATGGGAATCTTCGGCACGTGCGTCTCATTCGCAATGTCAGTGGCGCGGAAAAAAGCCAGGTCTTAAATCTTCAAGGTATTTTTAAGGGCGAACCTACCAAGCCATTTTATGTTCGCGATGGCGATGTAATCCACGTTCCTCAGTCAATGTTCTAGCGCATTTCTAAAAGAGATCAGCTCAATTACCGCGTCAGAAAATGCGTGAGCCAGACGCCGTCGCTTGCCGGTAAATCGCCGTCCCATTGCTGGTTAGGCGTGCCTGGCCAATGACCGTGCGTATACGTTGGGAATCATTACAGCTTTGCCATCTGATTCAGAATTACTCGCAAATTTTCATCGCTTGTTATTATACCTTTGTATTGCGCGTTGAGTGATGTAGCCGCGCCGAACGTTGCCGGAAGGCGGGTCATAGCTGCGGCTCAGCTACTATTGTTGAAACACCCCGACAGAGCGCCGGGGCTACAGCGCAAAGCACTGCAAAAATCGGCGCCGTGGTTGAATGCTCCATGTCGTGGCAAGCCTGAATAATGTTTTATTTTCGAATGACGGGCACTGCCAGGTCGGTGATGGCATTCATCGCCCTCGACCGCTCGCATGTTTTGAGGTAAAATTGCCGGCATTCCCTGATCGGGTGCGTTGGAAATGACTTCATTGCGCGATCTCGCAACCCTTCCGCTGTGACATCGGAATCGACGTTGGCTTTCATTGCTGCGGCATTCAGCGCCGCTCTGGCCGTGGCTGCAGTGTTACGGAATCGGCGCAGTGGCGCTACCTGGTGGTTTGCCCTCGGTATGCTTGGTCTGTCGCTCGACAGCGTGCTAACCGGAATTTGTCTCCCATTGGCCGACCTGGAGAAATTGGCGAACTGGCAAGAGTGGGCGCTGATCTTGAAAGCGTTTCTGATCGCGATCTGGCTCGTTTTTGCCGTTACTTATTCGCGCGGCGATGCCGGCGAATCCTTCCGGCGCTGGCGCATTCTAATTGCGGTCGTGTGTCTCGCGCCGGCGGCAGCCCTCCTCGGATTTCGAGGCCGGCTGGTCGAAGTTTCGTTGCGTCCAAACCTCATCGACCTTTGGATCAGTTTTTTACCTGCCGGCAAGGCAGTTAACGTCATTATTCTCGTCGGGACAGTTCTGGTCTTAATGAATCTCGAGCGCACATTTCGTTCTGCGGTCGGGACAATGCAATGGCGAATCAAGTTCCTGATCCTCGGACTGGCCGTAATATTTGGCGCGCGGATTTATACGCGCAGCCAGGCATTGGTCTTTTCTGGTCACAATAACTCGCTAACGGAAGTTGAGACAATCGGCTTGCTTGTCGGTTGCCTGCTTTTAGGCGTAGGTTACTTCCGCAGCGGATTTCGGGAAATCGACGTTTATCCTTCCCGCGCGATTCTGCAGACCTCGATCACGGTATCGCTAGTTGGCGGTTATCTGTTCGTCATTGGCGTCCTAGCGCAAATCGTCGAGCGCTACGGCGGCGCAACGTCTTTTCAGCTCCAGGCCGTTCTGGTTCTGGTCGCGATCGCTTTGCTCGCAGTCCTGTTGCTCTCGGAAAAGATCCGGCAGAGAATAAGACGTTTCGTCAGTCGCCATTTCAGTCGGCCGCAATATGATTTTCGCCGTGTCTGGACTCAGTTCACTCAATCAACTTCGAGCGCGATTGATGATCCGGCGCTGTGCGGAGCATCAGCCGAACTAATCTCCGAAACCTTTAACGTTCTCTCTGTCGAGATTTGGCTTTTCGATGACGAAAAAAGCAAGCTCAGACTGGAAGCGTCAACTTCGCGTGCGCGCAATTCGATGAGCGACGACACGATCGAGTTTCCGACCATCGATCCCGGCGTAGCCAAGATGCGTAAAGCTTTCGACTTGGAGAAGGTCAGGGACGACTGGGGCGAGACGTTACGGCAAATTAGTGAAACGCAATTTAGGGAGGGCGGAAATCGCGTGGGGGTTCCTTTGTTGGCGGGCGATCGCTATCTTGGGCTGATTATTCTGGCGGATCGGGTCGATGGCGTTCCCTATACCGTGGAAGAGCTCGAGCTGCTCGAATGCATTGGCGATCAAGTGGCCTCCAGCCTGCTCAATCTCCGCCTCGCTAAAGAAATCATGCTCGGTAAAGAGCTGGAAGCGTTTCAAACCATCTCGACTTTTTTTGTGCATGACTTAAAGAACGCCGCTTCCACGCTTAAACTGACACTGCAGAACTTACCGGTGCATTTCGATGATCCAGATTTTCGTCAGGACACACTGCGTTCGATGGGCGCGACGACTAATCGCATCAACCAGATTATCGAGCGGTTGGGGACGCTCGGAAGCAAGTTCGAACTTCGGCCGTCCCCAATAGATTTAAACCTCCTGGTCGAGCAGGCGATTGAGAATGTGAATGGGATACCTGGGATCGAGTTTGCCAAAGAATTTGAGCCTTTGCCCATACTCATGGCGGACAGCGAACAACTTCGGAGCGTTGTTACCAACCTACTTTTGAATGCGCGCGACGCGGTGGGCGAGCGTGGACGAATTGAAATTAGAACCGCCGCCCAGGATGGCTGGGCGGCACTCTCCGTTTCCGATGATGGTTGCGGAATGACATCATCCTTCCTACGCGATTCGTTGTTCCGGCCGTTTAAGACGACAAAAAAGAAAGGATTGGGAATTGGGATGTTTCAAAGTAAGATGATTATCGAAGCGCATCACGGCACTATTCGAGTAAAGAGCGGTCTGGGAAAGGGGACAACCTTTCAGGTGCTTCTGCCGCTTTCCTTTGGCAAGTAATGAATCCCGTTCTGCTTCTTGTCGACGACGACGAAGCGATTCGCACCCAGATGAAATGGGCGCTGAGCGCTGACTACGAGATTGTCTTTGCCGAGGATCGCGTCGGAGCGATTGAGAACTTCAAAAAGAAGAAACCGGCGGTTACATTGCTCGACCTGGGATTACCGCCGCGGCCGGCGGAACCGGACGAAGGTCTCGCGACGCTGGCCGAACTAAAAGCCGTCGATGAGATGGCAAAGGTTATCATTATCTCCGGACAGGGAGAAAAGAAGAACGCAATGGAAGCGGTTGCGGCCGGCGCCTACGATTTTTTGTGCAAACCGGTAGATTCAGATGAGCTAAAGCTGTTGCTGAAGCGTTGCATTTATCTGGCTGACCTCGAACGCGAATACCGAAAAGCAATGGAAGGTCAGCGGGTAACTGTTTTTGAAGACATGCTGGGAACGAGCCCGCAGATGCAGGGGGTTTTCTCCTTTATTCGCAAGGTCGCAACCACGACAGCGCCCGTACTTTTGCTGGGTGAAAGTGGGACTGGGAAAGAAATGGCCGCGGTGGCGATTCATCGGCGCGGCCCCCGTAAGGAGGGACCGTTTGTCCCAATTAATTGTAATGCCATTCCCGAAAACCTGCTTGAAAGCGAACTATTCGGCCATGAGAAAGGTTCGTTCACCGGCGCAACCATGCAGCGAATAGGTTTGGTGGAAACAGCGAAGGGAGGCACTTTGTTCCTCGATGAAATTGGGGAATTGCCCCCCAGCGTCCAGGTCAAGCTGCTTCGCTTTTTACAGGAACAGCGCTTTCAACGAGTAGGTGGGCGACAGGAGTTGGGCAGTGATGCCCGGGTCATCGCGGCGACCAACGCCGATCTGAAAGCCGGGATCAACCAAGGATCGTTTCGCGAAGATCTGTACTTTCGGCTGGCGGTACTGGTAATCAGTCTGCCGCCTTTGCGGGAGCGCGGTGACGATGCCGTCCTCCTGGCACAGGAGTTTCTGCAAAGGTACGCCGCCCAAAACGGCAAGGGCAACATCGCCTTTGCGCCGGAGGCTTTGCGGGCAATTAATCGCCATCCCTGGCCGGGAAATGTCCGGGAGTTGCAAAATAGAACCAAGCGTGCAGTCATTATGGCAGATAGCAAACGAATTACCGAGAAAGACCTCGAGCTATCGACCGGATTAGGTTTTTCCTCTTCCACCACGTTGAAAGAAGCGCGCGAAAACGTGGAACGCGAAATGGTCCAGCGTGCGTTGAAACGCAACCTTGGCCGGATTAGTTCGGCGGCCGCGGAGCTGGGAATAAGCAGGCCGACCTTATATGAGCTAATGGAAAGGCTCGGGGTCTCGCGCGAGTAAGTGGTGGGCGATCGTCTCAAGGGTTAACAAGAAATGTACAAATCATCAATTCAAATCCTCCGCTTACTCGCACAACTGGTCTTAGTAATGTTTACGTGTAGTTGCACCTCTGAGATGAAGAAGTCCCGTTACCTGGCGCGCGCAGAGCGCTACTTCCAAGCCGGGCAGTATGACCAAGCCAAGATTGAATATTTGAAGGTCTTGCGGGTTGATTCAGGAAATGCTGTTGCCTACGCTCGTTGCGGGGCAATGTGGGCGGACGAAGGAGCACCCTTGCGGGCGGCGGTGTTTCTCTTGAAAGCGCGCGAGCTCGCTCCCGAGGATTTGGACAATCGCTCCAAGCTTGCCATGGTCTATCTCCGAGTAGGGCAGGTGAATGAAGCCTTCAAGGAAGCGACCGAGATTTTGCAGCGAGCCCCCGACAACGGACCGGCTCTTGCTACTTTGGCGGAGACGTCTGTTACTGCGGAGCAAAACCAGACGGCAGAACAGGAGCTGCAGAAATTCCCGAAGCACGACAACCCTTACGTTGAAGTGGCTAACGCAGCGCTAGCGATCCGTAAAGGAGACCTGGCCAAAGCCCAAGCGGCATTGAATCACGCTCTGTCCCTTGATCCTAAATGCACGCAGGCGCACATCGGACTGGCCCAGGTATCGCTAATCAAGAAAGATAACCCGCGAGCGGGACAGGAACTTAAAGCCGCGGCAGACCTCAGTCCAGTGCGATCTCGGGAGCGATTGACTTATGCCGAATTCAAAACGCAGACAGGTGACACGGAGGAAGCAAAAAATTACCTTCAAGATCTCACTAAGCAGGCCCGCGATTTCATCGGAGCATGGGTTTTTCAGGCCAGGCTCGCGCAATCGGAAAAGAAGTACGATGAAGTAGCAGCACTGCTCCAAAATGTTTTTAGTCGGGATCCCGATAACATCGAAGGGCGGGTGATCCAGGCGCAAGCCCTGTTAGGCAAGGGCGATCTCGAACAGGGAACCGGGGCGCTTGAGCGCGTTGACAAATCAGTCGAAAACAACCCATTGATTAAGTATCAGCTTGCGCTGGCCTACCTTCAGGGCCGCAACACATCTCAAGCGATAAACGAGCTGGAGCAAGCGATTACGATCGCGCCCAAGTATGTCGAAGCTATTGTCCTCCTGGCCCAACTGCGTCTTCGTGCCGGCGATCCGCAATCTGCCGTCGCACCGCTGGAAGCAGCAGTGCGGCTCAAACCGGATGTCATGCAAGTTAGAACACTTCTGGCCGATGCCTATCAGGCAGTGGGCCGTTCGGAAGACGCCGCTTCTCTAATTCGCGAGCAAATAAAGAAAACGCCGCAAGATTCGCAATCTTATCTGATTCTGGGAGTAATTTTGAAGAAACAGAACAAGAACGACGAAGCGCGCAAAGCATTCGAGAAGGCGCTCGAGCTTAATCCAAAAAATGTGGTCGCGATTAATGAATTGACGGATCTTGACCTTGAAGCCAGGGCATTTTCCACCGTGCATCAACGGGCAGATGCACTCCTGCAAAACGACCCTAAATCCGCCCCTGCTTATTTCATCCATGGCAGAAGCTATGTCGTAGAGAAAAATTTTGCGGCAGCCGAGGCCGCGCTTAGGAAAGCAATTGAGCTCGATCCAAATCTGGGGGCCGCTTACGACCTTCTCGTCGCCATCTATGTAGAGGATAACAAGCTTTCCGAGGCATTGAAGGAACTGGAAACGGTTCTGGCGAAGAATCCGCAGTACTCCCCGGCACTTCTAACCTCTGGAATAATTTATGAGCGAATGGGGGATTTCGCCAAAGCACGCGATAATTACGAAAAGGTCCTGGCTTTGAACCCGAACTTTACTCCAGCATTGAATAACCTGGCCTATATCTACAGCGAGAAGCTCAACAATCTCGATCGAGCGGGTGAACTTGCCCGTAAGGCGCACGAGCTGGCTCCGGCCGAACCGAGCGTCCAAGATACCTTTGGTTGGGTATTGTATCGTCAAGGCAAATATCAGGAGGCGGCGGAGCTATTAGAGCAAAGTGCCTCCAAGTCGCCTGGAAATGGTGAGATTCAATTTCACCTCGGAATGGCAAACTACATGATGGGCCGATTGGACGAGGCCCGTGCCGCGCTCCAAAAGGCAGTTTCGGTTCCGGGCGATTTTTCTGGCAAAGATGAGGCGAAAAGCCGGCTGGCGCTGCTTTCGCAAGCCGGTAATTTGTCGATTCTCGATCTGGAAAAATTTGCAAAGGAGAAATCGAACGATCCCGTCGCCTTGATGCAACTGGGCGCGGCTTACGCAAAAGCGGGTAGAGCAGATAATGCGGCCGAGGCGTACGAGAAGGCGCTCCTGGCTAATCCGAAGTTACTGGAAGCGGTGCTCTCGTTGGCGCAATTGAACGCAGGGCCGTTAAAAAACAATGCCAAGGCGCTAGAGTATGCCAGGAAGGCGCGCGAACTGGCTCCGGCGGACGCGCACGTCACGGCGACTGCGGGTCATATTGCTTATCAGGCTGGAAACTTTCCGTGGGCGTACAGCCTTTTGCAGGATGGCAGCCGCGGTTTGCCCGATGATTTGGCAGTGACGCACGATTTAGCCTGGGCAGCCTACACCACTGGTAAAGCCAATGAGGCGCAGGAAAGGATGCGACGCGTCGCGAATGGACCATCAGCCGGTCCTGAAAAAAGAGAGGCATCGCTTTTCCTAGCAATGGCCGCTCTGGATTCGGACGACGCGATTCCGCCCAATGCTGAGAATGAGGTAACGAAGACGCTGGTTGCTCAGCCGGACTACGTGCCGGCGTTAATGGTAAAAGCAGCTATTCGATTACAAAAAGGGGACGTCGCGGAAGCCGGTGCCATCTACAACAGCGTTCTCCAGAAATGGCCTGATTTTGCGCCAGCGCAAAAACGGCTCGCTTCGATTTACGCGAACGAACCAGCCAACGCGAATAAAGCTTATGAGCTAGCGAACAAAGCGCGCCGCAGCCTGGCCGACGATCCGGACCTGGCCAGAACATTGGGTACTCTAAGTTTCCAGCGGAAAGAATACGCGCGGGCGGTGCAATTTTTTCAGGAAAGTGAGGCGAAGAAGCCGCTCGAAGGAAAATCGCTTTTCATGCTGGGTATGGCAAATTTTCAATTAGGGCACAAGGCCGAGGCCAAAAAGATTCTTGATCGGGCCCTGGCGGCTGGCATTCCGGAGGACCTCGCGACGCACGCGAAAGATGCTATTGCTGAGCTAGATAAGCCCACGGATCAGAAGCGTTAGGCATTCTGGAAAGCGTCGGATTGTTTAATGCCAATAACCAAATAGACAGAGTCCTCGATTTCAGCTACTTAGATATGAGGATCCCCGGGTAAATGAGTAGTACGTCGGAGTTATTTACACACCCACGCTTATTCGCGAAACGGCTGAATTTTTTCTCGCAACTCAAACATCTGATAACAAGATAATTGCGATAATCGTCTAAATCTTGGCACGCCCATTGCTATTACCCCCTGCGTGGAAGACGCACGAAAGGAAAACTTAGGGAATATGAAACTTATTAAAACTCTTATAGCAAGCCTCGCCGCAATGGTTATCGCTGGCGGCTTTGCTCTCTCAGCACAAGCGACACCAATTACAGGCATGTTGAATATCGCCGGCACCGCGACCTACAATGCTCCGATTGCTACGGCGACACAGGTTACACTGTTCAACAACGTCCACACGGAGGGCGCAAATACGGGAGACTTTGCCGGCATCGGTGCAAATGTACCTGTTACAATGGTATCCCCGTACATCTTCAACCCCTCGACGCCTAGCCCGGCCCTATGGTCGGTTGCTGGCTTCACGTTCGACCTGCTTAGCTCGACTATCATCTTTCAGAGCGCTGATGGCCTCTTGATTACGGGAAAAGGGACTATAATGGGGAACGGATTTGACGCGACGCAGGGTGAGTGGTCCTGGAGTCAACAGAAGGGTAGAGGCACAACTTTGAGCTTCTCGGCGACAACCTCCGCCGTGCCGGATGGTGGGATGACTTCAACCCTGTTGGGGCTCGGCCTCGCCGGGCTTGTTGGTGCGGGACGGTTGCACCGCAAATTAGCGAAAGCGTAACGCAATCCGATAACTATTGCGATTCACCGGGTAGGGTCCACGTCCCTACCCGGTTTCGCTTTTCGAGTTTGATCGAGGTTTAGCAAATCAGCGCTTAATCTTCCTCAAAAAAGAGGAAATAGCGCGAGCAGAACTAGCAGATTTGACTGAAAGTATCGCGCTTTTTCATTTCTTATGGTAAATATTTCTCACTGCATTTCGTCTCATTCTGCATTCCAATTATTTGACTAATTCAGCCAGGGAACAAATCGGGGATATCTATGAAAAAATTTGTATTTGCACGCCTTCTACTCTGCACGCTGTTAAATGCAGGTGTCGCTCCACTGGCGGTCCAAGCAGCGGCCGGAGATTTATATGATGGCGGTCTGAATACCCTCGGGCCCCCCGCCAACCCCATCTACAAATTCGATTCGTCCGGCAACCGCACAGTCTTTACCTCCGGAACTTACGTTGATTGGCTCGCTTTTGACAGCAAGGGGAACCTGTTTGCTGGGTCCCCGCCCGCCCACGTTATCCTCAAGATCACCCCCGCCGGAGCAGCAACAAACTTTGCGACAGGTATTACGCCGGCTGGAATCGCCTTCGATGCTGCAGGCAATCTTTTCGCAATCAATACTGCCAATGGCTCGATCGTCAAATATACTCCGCTCGGCGCGATGACTACGTTCGTTTCGAGCTTAGGCGGCGGGCCGACTGGCCTTGCTTTCGATGCGAACGGCAATCTTTACGTGAGCTTCGTTGGAAATCAAATGATTGGCGGTGGCTCCATTGTTAAGTTTGCGCCCAACGGAACCATGAGTCCCTTCGCTTCGGGATTGTTTCTTCCTGAGGGCCTTGCCGTGGATGGCGCCAATAATCTTTATGCGGCCGACTTGGGCAGCGGTTCGATATTCCGATTCACACCCACTGGAACGAAAACAACTTTTACCTCCGGCCTGAATGGGCCGCGCTCGCTCGCTTTCGATTCTAATGGCGTTCTTTACGCCGGCGAATTCGGTAGCCATGACATCGTAAAGTTTCCTGGCGGGGTGAAAACTGCTTTCAGTCACGACGACACGTTCATCGGTGGACTCGCCTTCGAGCAGCCGACGGCGCAATTAACAAACATCTCGACCCGCGCCTCCGTCCAAACCGGCCAAGGCGTTACTATCGCCGGATTCATCCTTACCGGAACGGACTTGAAACAAGTTGTAGTA
>Ga0193750_1000077_pt1 | contig 34300 bp, 28 predicted proteins | sample L1c1metaG_FD_160569 | JGI IMG/M metagenome (GOLD analysis project Ga0193750, IMG submission 160569) | Soil microbial communities from a riparian zone of the East river system, Colorado, United States - L1c1 | ecosystem: Environmental > Terrestrial > Soil > Riparian zone | place: USA: East River... | reverse complement strand
ACCTCGGCAGGCTTGCCGGGGGCCCCGGGAACCGCCACCGCGTAGATGGAAACCGCGGGTATGACGTTGATGAGCCCCATCAAACCGTTGTCCTCGTGGTTGAGGCGATGGCAATGCATCACGTAGAGCCCGGTGAATTCCTCGAACCGGGTGCGGATCGAGAGGATGCCGGGTTGGATCACCGCCTCTTCGGCCCCCATGGTCGGCGCCGGCGCATTGGCATTGTCGATTGCAAACTTGTCGGGGCCCGTCTTGAGACCGGTCGTTGGGTCGAAGTATTCGATTACCTGGATGTCATTGACGTGAACGTGGATCGGATGCTCGTCGTTGTTGTGGTTGACGAATCGCCACTCCTCGACCGAATTGAGCCGGGCCTGGATCAACGGCACATTGGGAAATGCGCCGCCGTCGAACGCATACACGAACGCTTTTGGATCCTCCTTGCTCGCCATGTTGTTGAGAAATCCGCCGGAGATCAGGATCTGCCGCGTGACGTCCGCCGACACTTTGGCGAGGTCGGTAAATGCCGTGTAGGCACCGAGCGTCTGTCCTTCGTCGAACGCGGTTGTCACGCCACCACCTTGCGCGGCGGTCGCTCGCGCCAGCACTTGTGTTGGAAAGACGAAGAATCCATCGGTGTAGCTGATAGCCGCGGGCAGGACACTCAAATTCCCCAGCACGGCCGGAGGATTGTCGGTTCCGTTGCTGGTAGAGAGCACGCCCGGCGCCGACAGAGTCTTCGCACCGCCTCCACGCTCCGGCATTTCGAGCACGAGCTCGCCCTCAGCCGATATCGTCACTGCAATCGCGAACCGGCTCGCGGGTGGAATCAGCAAGCGTGTACCCTTGTCAGTGGGCGGATAGGCGACGGTGGTGTAGGGGTTTCCATCCTGCCCGACGATCGCGATCGGCGGATGCCGCCCGGTCGTGGTTTCCGTGAGCTGGACGTTCATGTAGGCAACGTCGCTCACGTTCGCGAGCACCCAGATCTCGGTCTGTCCGGCCTTGCTCTTGATCACCGGTTGGAACTGGCCGTTAACCGTGAATTGCACGTCCCGCTTGTAGTCGGGGAGCGACGGATCCGCCCGCACATCGCTGTCCGCTTTGCCGCCGGCCGCGGTGAAGCGCTGCAGATTGCTGGGGATGTACTGGAGGAGCCCGCGAGTGTTGTAGATGGAAAGCGACCCCGCGTACCACACCGTGGGGTACTTCGTTCCCGGCTTCGATGCGCTGAAGTTGACCGGCGCGAGCGATGGACGGTAGGTGCCGTTCGCCAGTTCGTCGCCTTTTGGCGGCGTTATCGAATTGACCCATTGGGGCCAGTACGGATTGTTAAGCTGCGCGAGCCCGCCGGCGCGGTCGAAGACGAAGTTGTACTGTAGCGCCATGTTCCGGATCGGAATGTTCTTCTCCGTGACAATGGGCAGGTTGCCGTCCGTGCGCCCGATGGCGAGCAGGCCCACGAGTCCACCATAGACATGCGCCGACGTGAGCCCGTGAAGATGGCTGTGATACCAGTACATTCCCTGCGGCATGTTCCTGGGAATGTCGTAGGTGTAGGTGTTCGACATGCCTGGAGGGATATGCAGCAACACATTGTCGGCATTTCCCTTCGGGCTGACGTGCAGCCCGTGGGTGTGAAGATTCAACGGGGACGAGGTCATCTGCTCCGGGTAGATTGGAACGGGCTGACCCTTGCGTATGTATTGCGGGATGAAGAAATCGCGGATCGTTAGGCCGCTCAAGTCGTTCCCGAAGTGGACGATCAGCTTTTCGCCGGGAAACACCTGCAACGTCGGCGCCGGATAGAGATTGCCGCCCGACCTCTTGCCGTCCGACGCGCTGCCGCGAATCACCTCGTAGTCAAAGAGAAGGAAGTTCTGGACCGGCTTGGCCACCGTATCCAGAGTCGCCTGGCCCTGCCGCGCGATGAGCCGCACTTCGAGTACGCCCTCCTTGCTCGCCAGGGTGACGGGCTCCCGAAATTCCGGCCGAACCGCGAGATCAATTCGTCGCTCGCCGCTCTGCGCCCACGCAGCGGGCCCGGGACATGCCATTACGGCGAGGACGGCGACGGTCCCGAGCATCACCCTTAAATGCCACCCGACCCGATCGACTAACTTGGGTGAGGATGCGACGGCTGCGGTGGAGGGCGACACGCCGAGGATGGTGTCAAAAGATTTGCGCAATGGCAAGCCGGCCGGTTCGGCCAACCCAAAATTCGATCCGGACAGTAGTGAACAAGGAACGAAAGTTCGTGATCACGAGGGCGCGATCACCAGATCGCCGCGGCAACCGATTCCCCCGAATTACGCTGGCGCGCCGCCGAGGGCGCCGGGGAGCGGCGGGGCGACATCGGGAGCGACTACTTGCTTGGGCGGTTTTTCGGGCGCTGGTTTTTTACTAGGGGACCCGCCAATGCCTGGCGGCGGATTGATTAGGCGGCCGTGGTCGATGATCTCTTTGATTTGCGAGCCGTCCAGAGTCTCGTACTCGAGCAGCGCTTTTGCGATTGTTTCGAGCGTGTCGCGATGAGTGATGAGCGTGTGCTTGGCCAATTGATAGGATTCGTCAATGAGCCTTCGCACTTCCTGGTCGATTTGTTCGGCAGTCGCTTCGCTGTAATCGCGCGCACGAGAAATGTCGCGTCCGAGGAAAACGTAATCTTCGTGTTCGCCGTATTCGACCATGCCCATTTTCTCGCTCATGCCCCATTCGCAAACCATGCGACGCGCAATGGCCGTGGCGCCTCTGATGTCGCCGCGCGCGCCGTTGGTAATGTCGCCAAAAATAATTTCTTCCGCGACCCGGCCGCCCATGGAGACTGCAAGACTGGCCAGCAATTCGTTCTTGCGATTGGTGTATTTGTCTTCCTCCGGCAACCACATGGTCGAACCAAGTGACGGTCCCCGCGGGATAATCGTGACCTTGTGCAAGGGTTCGGTGTGCGGGAGAAGGACGAGCAACAGCGCGTGGCCTGCTTCGTGATATGCGGTGTTCTGTTTTTCTTTCTCGCTTAGAGCAAGGCTGCGGCGTTCTTTGCCCCAGCGAACTTTGTCGCGCGCCTCCTCCAGTTCAGCGAGCGTGATGCCTTTTAATCCGCGCCGCGCGGCGAGCAATGCCGCTTCATTGATGACATTGGCCAATTCCGCGCCGGAATAACCGGGTGTGCCGCGCGCGATAACGGCCAAATCGACGCCCTCGGCGAGCTTCACTTTCTTTGCATGCACGCGCAGGATTTCTTCACGGCCTTTGACGTCCGGCAAATTGACGGTGATCTGGCGATCGAAGCGGCCCGGTCGCAACAATGCCGGGTCGAGAACGTCCGGCCGGTTCGTGGCTGCAATGATAATCACGCCTTCCTGCGTGTCGAAGCCGTCCATCTCCACGAGCAGCGCATTTAACGTTTGCTCGCGCTCGTCATGTCCGCCGCCCACGCCATGGCCGCGGTGACGGCCTACCGCGTCAATTTCGTCGATGAAAATGATGCACGGCGCGGATTTCTTTCCTTGCTCAAACATGTCGCGGACGCGTGAGGCGCCGACGCCGACGAACATCTCCACGAAATCCGAGCCGCTGATGGAGAAGAACGGCACGTCAGCTTCACCCGCGATGGCGCGAGCCAGCAGGGTCTTGCCAGTGCCGGGTGGGCCGACCATCAACACGCCCTTGGGAATACGGCCACCGAGTTTCTGAAATTTTTTCGGGTCACGCAGGAACTCGACCAGTTCCTGCACTTCGTCCTTGGCCTCCTCCACCCCCGCAACGTCGCGAAAGGTGATCTTGTTTTTGTCACGGGCGAGCATGCGCGCCTTGGACTTGCCAAAGTTCAACGCGCCCTTACCGGCCATCCGGATCTGCTGGCGAAATAGGAAATAGAGGACCAAGAGAAAAAGCGCGATCGGCAGGAAACCCACCAAAGTCTGCGCAAGCATATTTGATTCTGTTTTGATAGCGGGCTGCATGCCGGCATCAGCCAGTTTCTTCTGCAGATCATTGGTGAAATTCAAATAGACGGTTGTGCGGAACGGCATCGGTTGTGAGGGCGCTGCGCCTGCACCCTGCCGGATGTACGCGCCACGCAGTGTCTGCGTGGGCCGGCCATCCTCGACTACCAGTTGGAGAGGATAATTTTTGTCGCTAACAATCTGCTTGTTATCCAGCAGCTCGAGAAAACGGTTATACGGCACGTCTTCAACCGGTTGCATCCCGCCCCGGTAAAAGAGCATCGCCATAGCGATCAGACTGAAGGCGATGACAATGAGAACGACGCCGCGCCAATTAAAATTCGGTTCGCTTCCGCGGGGTTTGTTATCCCTTTGCGAGTTGCGATCAAGTTGAGGCATAAACCAATTTACGTGGGAAAAAAGTTATCATGAACGACTTCGCAATGCAAAACGACCGACCAAGGTGGCGTACTAGTGTTCGTGAATTGCCAGTCATGCGGTTGGGTCATTGGCTCACCCCGTCCCGAACGGTGACCACTTTGGTTCCGTTGCGAGTGATTGCTCCACCATCTGCTACGGGTCCCGGGGGGTTTGCGCATGTTGTGAAAGTAGATATTCGGTTAGTTCCCATTCCCCTGTCCGGCGTTCGAAATGAGTTGGCCTCAAACCAAGATCCGCGGCCTAACATCGCGTCCACGGCCGTTACTAGCCTGCGTTCAGCGGAATTGTGGCGAAATAATCCCAGCCGGTTACGTCAGTTGCCGCAACGTTTTCTCCAGTTCGGTCAGCCCGTCGATTTCCGCTACTTCACGCTGCAACGACTGCATCGCGGCAGTGACATGCTTGAGGAAATGTTTGTGACCCTTGACCAAGCCTAGAAATCCGTAGGCACCTAACGCTTGCATCAGACGTTGCATGGCGCAGAGCCGCAACTTGAGGTCGAAATCGCCGTTGATCACGATACCGTTTTCAACCTGACGTCCGCGAGAGTATGCGGTCAACTCTGCGCGCTCGTCTTCCGGAAGATCGACATAAGGGTCATAAAGGAGCGACGCGAGATCGTATTCGGCAAGACCGGGTCGCATTCCTTGGAAATCGATCAGGTGCGCCTGACCGTTTCGGATGATGATGTTCTGCGATTGAAAATCGCGGTGCACCAAGACTCTCGAGAACGATGCCAGGCGATCTGCGATTTCCTGCAGCGCAGGTAGGGACGCCAGCTGCACGAGCTTTTCGTTCTCAATTTTGAATAAACGACCGAGGCAATTTTCGAAAAAGTAATTTTGTTCCCACAGGTAAAGCTCAGAATTGAACTCGGCCGGCAAATGCTGCTTCATCTCGATGCAAACCGATTCGGGCAACGCGTGCAACGCCGCGATTTGATCAAGGGCTGATTCGTAGAACGCGCGGCGCACCAGCCAGGTTTCATCGCGATAACTGTAGAGGTCGCGCTCGCCAAGGTCTTCCAGCCAGATCAAGCCTTCGTCCGCGTCGTGAAAGTAAATCTCCGGCACGCGAATTCGGTGCTCGGTAAGAAAATTCGCGATCGTCACGTAATGGCGATTTTCTTCCCGCTCCAGATTGTATTTCACTAAAATGAGCGCCTGCTCCGCCGAGCAACGGATTCGATAGAATTTGCGGTCTGACCCGCCCTTTTGAATTGGTGCGATTTTTATCTCTCCGACGTCCAACCGCGGGAAATGCTTCCGCGTTCGTCGAACAAGCAGGTCGGTTCTCATAAATTCAGATGTCGATGTCGCGATGGATGCCAGTGACCTTTTTCCGGGAGCGGACAATACAAGCCTCCAACTGGCTTTGGGAAGCAATTTCTGCATCCGGCCACAAAATTGTGTCTTTCAGGGTTGCATCCGCGCCGACGCGGCAGTTTCGTCCCACGACTGTGCAGCCGCGCAACTGCGCGCTCGAATCGACAATCGCGCTGCTCGCTTTGCACTCAGGCCATTCGTGCGCTTTGACGAAATCCGGTTTCCAATTTTCTCGCAAGATTGTGCGGTGCACTTCGAGATATTCTTTGCGCGACCCGATGTTGAACCAATTCCCGTCATCTAGTGCAATGCCGCCGATCCTTCCGCCTTGGTTGATCCAATCAATCAAGATGGGGATGAATGAAATTTTCCGGCTGGCGGGAATACGGGCAAAAATTTCCTGGTTCCAGATGGAAATGTTTGCGTAATCGAAGTTTTCCTCGGGATTGGATTCTTTTGAAATCTCGACGATTCGGCTATCGCGCATGACCACGCCAGCGCCGAGGCCGGTGTTCCGCCGAAGGGCGAGTGTCACGTCGTTTCCGCGACGGAAATGTTCGTCGATCAAAGGTTGGAGATTGACGTTGGTCAAAATATCGCCGCTATAAACGATGAATGGTTCTTTCCCAAGAATGCCTTCGACATTTTTGATCCCGCCGCCTGTTTCGAGCAGGTCCGGCTCGTGAACGAGCGTGGTGGGAAAGCCGGCATACTCGCCTAGGGCAAAGAAGTTCTGGAACAATTCCGGATGCCGGTGGGTGTTGATCACGAATCTGTTCACTCCCACGCCTATCAAATGATCGAGCGCGAAAGTCACAAGCGGCTTTTGAAAGATCGGGATGAGCGGTTTCGGGAGTTCGTCCGTTAATGGACGCAAGCGCGTGCCAAGACCAGCAGCTAATACAAATGCCTGTATGATGGCGTTCACGAAGAGAAATATCTGAGATTCCTCGACTTTGCTCGGAATGACATAAGACATGGGCGCAAGCGCGTGCCTGGGCCGGCTGCCAAAACGAATGCCTGAGTGATTTGGTTCACGAGCAGAAAATCGAGAGATTGCTTCCCGCCTAAGCTAAAGCTACGGCGCGGCAGGCGACTTCGTTCACAATGGATACAAACAGGGCGACGTACGCTTCCTATCTCAGATAAAGCGTCCGAGTGCCGAAGTCGATGATGCCATGATGCCGTCGCAGCGTTTCCGCACCGAGCAACCCAGCGACCGGCGGCGATCCTTCCAATAATCCGTCGTGAATGAGTCCTTCAAGGTCTATCACGCCCACGTCCCTGCCTATGATATTGACCGAGCCGACGGTCAGCTTGCGAATGTTCGCCACACGCACGCCGCGCTCTTTGAGATTCACGGCTGAGGAGCTGTATGGCGTCTCGTGAGTGGCAATTCGCATCCGTCGAACGAACGAACGATGCAATAACGTGGTGAACGAGCCCGTATCGACCATGAGTTTCGCCGCTGTTCCGTTCACCGATCCGTTTACAAAAAGGTTGTAACCATCGCTGACCTGGATCGGAACAGCGCGTAAGCCACGTCGATTGAAACCGGGGAAGCTCCCGAGAACATTCGGATCGGTCTTCAGGATCAGTAACTGCTTTTCACAGTCCAGAACAGCTTGTGTCGGGAAAAGAATGTCTGCTCCAATGATCCCGTCGATCTGCGGTTCGTGCGCCATTCGCGCAGCGCGCGCAGAACCGCCGAGATCCACCGTGACAACAGGCTCATCGACGAGACTCAGTCCGCCGATTCGCAGTTCCCGCGCGATCGCTACATTGTTGAATGCGCCGTTGATTTGGACGCGTGCGGGCAAACTTGATTCGGACGTGATCGGTTTGAGCCGAAAATGTTCCCGGCGATTCAGGGCAATGGCGCTCACAGGCGCACCGCTATCGACGGTTAACCAGGCAGGTCTGCCGTTAATGAAGGCACGCAGCAATAAATGATTCTGTCGCGAGCGGACTAGCGGCAATGCTTCAAACTGCGGCGCAGTCCGCGCGAAAACGCCATGCGGCGTAGCAGCCAATTCGATGACCAAACCCAGAGTAGCGCAGCAAACCCACAGCAAGCGTCGTGCGCGCAGCAGATGATTTGAGGTCATCGGTGGCGGGGAGATTACACCCTTCTTTTTTCCCGTAAAATGATTTGAGCAGTTTTTTGGCATTGCTTCACGCACGCGGTTGATGATTAACTCTCCGCCAATCCAAAGGATTCGATATGGCAAGCGCAGTTACTGAAGCACCTGTAGCCGAAGAAAAACTTGTTAGGGGACTCGGGTTATTGGACTCCACGATGCTTGTGGCCGGCTCGATGATCGGCTCGGGAATTTTCATCGTCTCGTCGATCATTGCCCGCCAGGTCGGGTCGCCGGGATGGTTACTCGTTGTTTGGATCGTGACGGGGTTACTGACGCTGACAGCCGCGCTCTCATACGGCGAACTGGCGGCGATGATGCCGAAGGCTGGCGGCCAATACGTGTATCTTCGCGAAGCATTCTCGCCGCTGTGGGGATTTCTCTACGGTTGGACGCTTTTTCTTGTGATTCAGACCGGCACAATTGCAGCGGTCGCAGTTGGATTTGCACGCTACAGCGGCGTGCTTTTGCCGTGGGTGTCGGAAAGTAATTACATTATTGCGCCGATCCGGTTTGGCGGGTACGCGTTGTCGCTTTCGACGGCACAGTTCGTCGGGCTGGCGCTCATTGGATTTCTGACATTCACGAACACCCGCGGTTTGGAAATCGGCAAGCTTATCCAAAATGTTTTTACGACTGCAAAAACTGGCGCGTTGCTCGCGCTGATCGTGCTCGGAATCATAGTTGGGTTGAAGTCTGGTGCAGGCGCGGAAAACTTCAGAGATTTCTGGACGGTGCGGGGGGATCTGCAAGACGTCGGCGCAGGTTTAACCGCTGCGGCCGCGTTCGGGCTCTTTGTCGGAATTTGCGTGGCACAGACGAACTCGTTGTTCTCTGCCGACGCATGGAACAACATCACTTTTACCGCGGGTGAGGTCGTCAATCCGCGGCGCAACGTGCCGCTTTCCCTCGCATTGGGCACGTTTCTGGTGATCGGACTTTATTTGCTCGCGAATGTCGCTTATCTCGCGACCCTGCCATTCAACGCAATCCAGAATGCGCCCAGCGATCGCGTCGCCTCCGAGACAGCGAACGTAATTTTCCCGGGCGCTGGCGCGACAATCATGGCGATTGCGATCATGATCTCGACGTTCGGTTGCAATAATGGACTGATCCTTGCCGGTGCTCGCGCCTACTACGCCATGGCCAAAGACGGGCTTTTCTTTCGCCGCGTCGGCGAGTTAAACAAATGCCGCGTCCCTGCGTGGGCGCTCGTTTTCCAAGGCATTTGGGCCGGCGCACTCGTTCTGCCACGAACGGTTAAAACAGATGCAGCCGGCAGCGTGACCGGCTACGGCAATCTGTATGGCAATTTGCTCGACTACGTTATTTCAGCCGCGTTGATCTTTTACGTCTTAACGATCATTGGCATCTTTCTACTGCGCCGAAAACGGCCGGATGCGGAACGACCCTATAAAGCATTCGGCTATCCAGTCGTTCCCGCTCTGTACATCGTTGGTGCGACTGTCATTCTCGTCGTGCTCTTCGTTTACCAAACGGCAACGACATGGCCTGGGCTGATCATCGTGTTGACCGGTGTTCCGGTTTATTTCTTCTGGAAAAAAGCAAACCAAACTCGAAGCGGAACCGGCCAGCCGCCCGCTAGCTAGCGAAGGAGAACACAACGCATGGCAGGTTTATTCGCAAGAAAACCGTTGGAGCGGCTGATGACCGAGGCGCAGGACGTCGGCGAACATTGCCTCAAACGGTCCCTCGGGCCGGTTAACTTGGTCATGCTGGGCATTGGAGCAATCATCGGCGCGGGTTTGTTCGTGCGAACTGCCGCGGCAATCGCCGATCGTGCGGGTCCTTCCGTGGTGCTCGCCTTCATTGTCGCAGGAATGGGCTGCGCATTTGCCGGCCTGTGTTACGCCGAATTTGCGTCAATGATCCCAGTCGCCGGCAGCGCCTATACTTATTCCTACGCAACGATGGGAGAATTAGTGGCATGGATCATTGGATGGGATCTCATCCTTGAGTACGCGGTCGGCGCGGCGACGGTGGCGATCGCGTGGAGCGAATATGCAAATCGGGTCCTCGACTGGTTCGGCTTGCGCATGCCCTATCAATGGGCGCACTCGCCTTTTGAACACGACATCAACAGCGGTGTTCACGGCATTATGAACATGCCGGCCGTGTTCATCCTGCTGCTACTGACGCTACTGTTGATTCGCGGTACCAAAGAATCGGCATTCGTAAATGGCATCATCGTCGTTTTGAAAGTAAGTATCGTACTGCTTGTGATCGGCATCGGGTGGCACTTTGTGAACCCGGCGAACCACACGCCGCTCATTCCAGCGCCGACCACGTACGTCACACCGCAAGGTATCACCCACGCGTATGGAGGAATTCTCGGCATCCTCGGCGCGGCGGGCGTTGTGTTTTTCGCCTACATCGGGTTTGACGCCGTCAGTACCGCGGCGCAAGAGGCGCGAAACCCTAAACGCGACATGCCGATCGGCATCCTCGGTTCTCTGGTAATCTGCACGATTCTTTATGTGCTCTTCGCGTACGTGTTGAGCGGCGTCGCAACCGTGCAGGACTTCCGCAGCCATGGCCGTGAAGCATCCGTCGCGTTCGCGATCACGAAATACATGCCCGGCTATGAGTGGTTGTCGAAGTCTGTAACAGTCGCGATCCTTGCCGGCTTCTCATCCGTAATTCTCGTGATGCTGCTTGGTCAATCGCGCGTTTTCTATTCGATGAGTCGCGACGGACTTGTCCCGAAAACCTTTTCCGACGTGCACCCGAAATTTAGAACGCCATACAAGTCGAACATTCTTTTCTTTTTGTTCACTGGCGTCTTCGGCGCATTCATTCCGGAAGACATCGTCGGCGAAATGACCAGTATTGGGACGCTGTTTGCATTCATGCTTGTTTGCGCCGGAGTTTGGATCCTACGCGTCTCGCGTCCCGATCTCGAACGTGCATTTCGCGTACCGGCGGTGCCGGTTGTTTCTACGCTCGGCATCATCGTTTGCGGCGCGATGATTTATGGTCTCGGCTGGACGAATTGGATGCGCTTGCTTGTTTGGCTTGTAATTGGACTGATCGTCTATTTTAGTTATGGCAAACGGCACAGCCGTATCGGCGCGCCACCACCGGAAATGCCAGAAGGCATTCAACTAACGCGCTAAGCCATAGCAGAGGCTTAACTCCAGCTACTCTCGCTTCGAATCCACGTGCTGGACTGGTCGCGGCGAATCGAAACCATTGCGCGAGCGCGCCGCGAAAGCTTTTCAGTGTCGATCTTTTTAAAATCGCGCTCTGCGGTTGCTATTTCAGACAGCGAGAGGTTTAGGCTGTGGAGAATTTGAATATCGGATGGTATTGCAGCGTTAAGCTTGTCTCTGCTTAACACCCGCTTTTGAAATTCCGAAACTGAACTTGCCACCGACATGTCGTTAGTCGCTCCGAACAAATTAGCGAGCTGTTGGAAGCTGAGGTGAAACGGAATGGTTGCTACCGCATCACCAAGCTCAACGTTTCCCTGCGGGGGCATTTCAACCTCACCCGAGGTCGCGACAGAATGCCAGGTGTCGAATGGCTGAAAATAACCGATCTCCACGCGGTATGAGTTGTGCAATCCGGATATCGTCACGTAGTGCATCGCGCTCATCGGTTCGACGGTAACTCTTGTTTCTATGACACCCTCCCCCCCAATCACTCGAAGATGGACTTGTCGATCCGCGGGCATCGCCTTTTCAAAGACGGATCGCCAATTAATGTTCCAACTGGCGAAGATGGTGTGTGTATCACGTGCGATGGCGAACAGAAATGGCTGCCCAAACACCCGCGTCGGGTCCATGCGATCATGGACATCCGGCAATGATGCGTCTTCGGCGAGATGCACCATGGGACCCTGGCGGATTTTGAAACCGCGATGGGCCAGTGATCTTCCCGCGTTGCGTTTTGTTTCTCTTTTCGTCATTCTTGGAAGGCCGTTGCGCGAATCAGTTAAAGGCCAACTGCGATTGACGCGCAATCTCAAAATCGGTGAGAAAGAATGAACCCTAAAATCGTTAAGCTTGAGGAGCTTTCCGATCGCTGCGAGAAGCTGCGGTCGGCCGGGAAGAAGATTGTAGCCACCAACGGATGTTTTGATCTGTTACACGTTGGGCATGTGCGGTATTTGCAGGTGGCACGAGCGTTCGGCGATCTTCTGGTTGTTGGCTTGAACGGTGACCGTTCCGTCCACGAGTTAAAAGGAGCAGGGCGCCCGCTCACAACCCAGAGCGATCGCGCGGAGATCCTCGCCGCCTTTGCATGCGTCGACCTCGTCACGATTTTTCCAGACCTCCGGGCCGCGAAGTTTCTCGCTGCGGTCCGCCCTGCTGTTTATGTCAAAGGCGGCGATTACACCCCGCGGACGCTGGAAGAAGAAGAGCTTGCAATATTGAAGAAAATCGAAGCGGCGATTCGCATCATCCCGTTCGAGGCAGGGTATTCAACTTCCGGATTGATCGAGCAAATTTGTAAAGGCAGGAGTTAAACAACGATCGATTTAGAATGAAAAGCCTGCCAATTGGAATTCTCGGATCGGGGAAGGGAAGTAACTGCCGCGCGATCCTCGAGCGCATCCGATCAGGCGATCTTCCCGCGGAAGTGCGCCTGGTGGTTTCGGATGTGTTGGATGCACCGATCCTTGATATCGCGCGGGAATTTGGTGTGGCGAATGCGTATTTGCCCCCGGGTAGATTTCGCACGCGCTTGGAGCCGGCAATAGAAGAGCAGCTCGTGAAAATGTTGCGCGATGCCGGTGTCGAACTTGTCGTTCTGGCAGGTTTCATGCGGATTATCCATGAACCAATGCTGAAGGCGTTCCCCCGTCGCATTATCAATATTCACCCATCGCTCCTGCCCAAATTCCCAGGACTTAGATCGTGGAAACAAGCTCTCGTCGCTGGCGAAACAGTGACCGGGTGCACGGTGCACTACGTCGACGAACAAATCGATCACGGGCGAATCCTCGCACAGAAAGAGGTAAGAATTTTGCCTAACGACACCGCGGAGAGTCTGCATGCTCGGATTCAAGTCCTTGAGCACGAACTTTACCCGGCCGTTGTCGCCGAATTCTGCAAAAGATATGTTGAAGCAAGCCAGCAAGTTGGAGGCTGGCCAGATAAATCGGTCCTTTAAGCTCCGTGGCTACGACTATTCGGGCTTCGGCTCGCGCTTCAGCAGCTCTTCCAAGGCAAGGGCCGGCTTTTTCTCCTTATGTAAGATCGCATATACTTCATCGGTAATAGGCGTCGCGATATTCAAGCGGCGCGCGCATTCCCAGGCGCTTCGCGCGGTCGGAATGCCTTCCGCGACCGTTTTTGTTGAGTCTATGATTACTGGCAACGGTTCACCTCGTCCAAGCCGTTGCCCGACGGTATGATTCCGGCTGCGGTCGCTATAGCACGTCAGTATCAGATCACCTGCGCCGCTTAGGCCATAAAAAGCACTGGCCGTCCCACCCATGGCTACGCCGAACCGAATCAGCTCAGCCAATGACCGAGTGACCAGGGCTGCTTTGGCATTGTCGCCAAGTCCAAGACCATCACTGATCCCCGCGGCGAGGGCGAATACGTTTTTCAACGCACCGCCCAACTCAACCGAGACCACATCCAAGCTGGTATAAACGCGAAAGCGTGAGCTTCCCAATGCGGTTTGCAGTCTCGCGGCGCAATCGCCGTCGTCACACGCAATGACGGTCGCGGTGGGAAGATCTCTGGCGACCTCGGTCGCGAGATTTGGACCGGATAACACGGCTATTTTATTTTCCGGGAAAGTCTCGCGCAGGATCTCCGTCATCCTCATCCCGCTGCCATGTTCAATCCCTTTTGTGCAACTCAGCAATACCGCATGAGTTGGGCCAATCACATTCGCCAAGTGCGCTGCGATGTCGCGTAATGTGGTAGATGGCGTCGCAAGTACAATCAGATCGGCATCGGCGCAATCACCCAGTTCCGAGGTAATGTGCATTGACTCGGGAAGCCGGAGTCTGGGAAGATAATCGCTGTTTTCGCGAGTCTTTTGCATGCGTGCCATCCGATCCGCGTTGTGGCCCCAGAGAACAATTTTTCGACCACCTTTTGCCCACAGATTAGCCAACGCCGTTCCCCAACCGCCAGCCCCTATAATTGCTGTGTTCACAATTCTCGTTTTCGAGGAAAGCGCGGTTCGGTGCCGCGCATCAGTCGCGAAAGATTTGAACGATGACGCCAAATGACAACTGCCGCGACGCAAACGGAAGAATAAACTAACGGTTTTCCGTTGTTTTGATCATGCGACCTGACCACGAGAATAACGATCGGTAGGGCGACCGCAGCTGTAATCGAAGCCAGTGAAACGTACCGGGTCAGCCAAAACACAATTGTCCAAATCGCAACGCCTATGAGCGTCGCTACCGGGGTCAACGCCAGGAGTGCTCCCGCGGAAGTAGCAACGCCTTTTCCTCCCTTGAACTTAAGCCATGGCGGATACAAGTGCCCCAGAACGCAAGACATCGCCGCGACAATTCCAAAAAACTCGGGCAAATTCCACTCCGGCGGCCGTCCGGGCGCCATCAGCATCGAGATCTTTACCGCCCCGAACCCTTTTAAAACATCTAGCGCAAATACCGGGTAACCATATCCCTTGCCCAAGACACGCACCACGTTAGTCGCGCCAACGTTACCACTGCCGGCCTCTCGGATATCAATTCCTCCCAGTCGACCGGCCAAATAGCCGAAAGGGATCGATCCCAAGAGATAACTGCCAATTAAAACCGCGGCCAAGATGACCATCGCAGTGCAGCTATCTTAGCTCTGGAGCGTTCGCGTATCCATCGCGTAAGCTATTCCGGTTAAGCCAAATATGTAGAATAGAAATGTCGGATGGAGTGATTCCGCTGATACGTGCTGCTTGGCCCAGTGACGTCGGCCTCAAGCTTGATAGTTTCTGTCTGGTTTCTGATCTCAGCCCAGCAATTTTATTGTAATCGAGACCATCTGGAATCGTCTGATTTCGTTTGCGGTCGAGTTTTTGATTCTGCTCAGACTGGCGGGCTGCGTATCCTTCGTATTTGAAATCCGTTTGAAGGAGCGCCCAGATCGAAATCGGCACGCACGATAGCATGTGACCAGGCAAGTTTCGCACTTCAAAATCGGGCTGCTTGAGGAGCCGAGAAACAGGGGTTCCGTTTAGCTTGGTTTTGACAGCTCTCATGCGGGCCTGCTCTAGCAGGTGCATTTTCTCTTTGAAACTGTGAAATCTTGCCTCACTGACCAATCCTGTGTCGAAAGCCCGACCGGTCAGGCGCTGGTCAGCGTTGTCGTGTCGCAAAGACAATCGATCTTCAGCGCGGCTGGTAAACATGCGATAGGGTTCTTCTGTGCCTTTACTGACAAGATCATCAATGAGGACGCCGATATAAGCTTCCCTCCTGCTCAACACCAAAGGCGGGCGGTTTTGAATCTTTAAAGCGGCGTTAGCGCCAGCAATCAATCCTTGTGCTGCCGCCTCTTCATACCCCGAGGTGCCATTGACTTGGCCGGCAAAGTAGAGTCCGCTGACAATCTTCGTTTCTAGAGTCGGGAGAAGTTGTGTTGGCGGGAAATAGTCATATTCAACGGCGTAACCAAGCCGCATGATCTGGGCTTGCTCCAGCCCTGGGATCGAATGCAAAAATGCGAGCTGAACTTCATATGGCAGACTCGTGGAGATTCCGTTTACGTAGTACTCGCGTGTGTGGCGTCCTTCCGGTTCGAGGAAAAGCTGATGTGAGGCTTTATCCGAGAATTTGACCACCTTGTCTTCAATCGAGGGGCAATATCGCGGACCAACCCCTTTAATTCGCCCGGCGTACAATGGCGATCTGTGCAAGTTGGCTCGAATGATTTCATGCGTCTTTTGGGTGGTGTGCGTAATCCAGCAGGGCAATTGTTCCACGTGGAACTGACCGCCCCGAACGCGATTCAATGTGAAGATCTCGTCGACGCCAGTACCGATTTCCTCGGGATTGAAGGCGAACCCGAAGGGCGGCTCATCACCGAGTTGAATCGAGCAACGTGTAAAATCAATCGATCGCCCATTGAGGCGGCAAGGCGTGCCAGTCTTGAATCGCCCCACTTGAAAACCCATCCCCTGCAGATCTGCGCTCAGGTTTGAATTGGCGTCCGCCATCCGTCCGCCTGGCTTACTATTCTCGCCGACATGCAAAAACGCTCGCAAGAATGTGCCGGAGGTGATCACAACGCTTCGAGCGGCAATCGCCACGCCCATATCAGTCTCGACGCCAATCACTGCTCCTCCCTCGTCAATAACGCGAGATACAGTTCCTTGTTTAACGTCGAGGTTCTGCGCCTCCTCCAAAATCGCTTTCATCCGAAACTGGTAAGCCTTCTTATCGCATTGAACCCGGGGGGCGCGTACCGATGGGCCCTTTCTCTGGTTCAGCATTCGAAACTGAATTCCGGTTGCATCAGCGTTAAGCCCCATCGCTCCTCCCATGGCGTCGATTTCGCGAACAATATGTCCTTTAGCCAGTCCGCCGATTGCAGGGTTGCACGACATCTGCCCGATGGTATCGAGGTTCTGGGTTAACATCAGTGTGCGGCAACCGATTCGGGCGGCCGCGAGTGCCGCTTCGATTCCGGCATGTCCGCTCCCTACCACGATTACGTCGTAACCTGTCGACAATTTAAACACAACTATCTTATTTCGAGTTCATTATCAAGATGTCACGCTAGGCTCTAACCGTTCCTTCGGGGTTCTGCTGGACCCTGGTGTCTGTGGCGTTTGAATCGCCCGACGCGCGACGCGGCCCAACACAATCAAGAGCAACACGGTTATTATGAACGCGCCGCCCCAGATCCAATACTCGAGCGTTCGCGGGTAACTTTTGCCGCGCATGATGCGCACTGCAAGCTGCCCCAGCGTTCCCATATATGCGTAAAAAAAAAGGCCAGGCATACGACCAATCGAAGCCCAAAACATGTAGGTGCCAAACCGAATTCGTGTCAGCCCATAAAAGTAATTCAGCAGGCTGGTGGGAAACAGCGGATGCAACTGGCTCAGGAGAATGATCTTCCAGCTCTCGCGCTCCACGCCAGGACCGAGTGCCCTCAACGTAGGGTTGGACGAGAGCTTTCGCCGAAACCATCGCCTCGCGACGAAGCGACTCAGCGAAAACGAAATCGCCGTCGAAACGACGTTGCCTACAAACACGATTAAAAATCCCCACCATAGTCCGAAGAAGAAACCGCCTCCCACGGCGAGGACGCCTCCTGGCAGCAGAAGGATATTACAAGCTGCAAACAGCAATGGATAACAAATCCCGGCCCAAGCGCCCCAACTCATCACACGCTCTTGCAAGGCTTCAACGAAACTAACAACTGGAAAGAACCGGCAAAGCGTTATCGCGAGGGCAATCGCAGCCACGACTGCTACACCTTGCCAGAAAATAACGCGGCGGACAGTCAACATCCCGAGAGTGTGCGTACGTCCCGCAGTCTGCGCAAATGTTTACGGCTGTGTATTAAACGCCTCGAATCATGCACAAAAGGCAGGCACGCCGGCGAAAATACAGCCCAATCGATTGCTTCACCTAAGCGCTCGAAGCTTCCAGGTTTCGATGACGCGGAATGCCGAGGCTATCGAAAATCATCCGGGTAGCGTCCGACCGGTTGAGCGTGTAGAAATGAATACCGGCAACATTATTCGCCATAAGATCATGGCATTGTTCCAACGCGTATTGAGTGCCAGCGCACCTGACCATCTCGGGATCATTTTGGCAAGGCTGCAGAGCGCGTAATAGCTTCGCGGGAAAGCGTGCGCCGCCAGCCAGATCGGCCATGCGCTTGAGTCCCCCGATGGAGGTAATCGGCATGATTCCGGCGATAATCGGGATGTGAACGTCCGCGAGCTCGCAGCGTTCCCGGAAATCGAGAAAGTCGCGATTATCAAAAAACAGTTGAGTGACAATGTAGTCAGCGCCGGCGTCGACCTTTGCTTTAAAATAATCCATCTCAACCAATCTATTCGGCGTGGCCGGATGTCCTTCGGGAAAACCAGCGACTCCGATCCCGAAACCACGGCGGTGAGGATGGGCTCCGGATTCATTGAACCGGAAAACAAATTTTACCAGGTCGATCGCGTGTCGGAACGAGTCGCGCGATTTATCGTAAGCCATTCCAGCCGGTCGATCGCCGCCGAGCGCGAGAATATTTCCAATGCTCGACTTTGCATATCGGAGAAGAATCGTTTCGATTTCGTTTTCGTTGTGGCAGACACAGGTAAGATGCGGGATCGGGTCCAGTTTTGTCGTGTGTTGAATGCGCTCGACGAGATCGTGGGTCAACTCACGCGTCGAGCCACCGGCGCCATAAGTCACGCTGACAAAATCCGGCATGTATGACTCAAGATCGCGAATCGTCTGATAGAGCGTCTCCGCGGCCTCTGGCGTCTTTGGGGGAAAGAACTCGAACGAAAACGTAGGAGAACGTCCCCGCATGATTTCGGTGATATGCATGAGTCAGCGCTTATCTTCGTTCCTGCCGCGACTTTCGGTCAACTCATCCCGAAATGCGACACCAGCCACCGCAACTGCCAAAGAGAAGTTGAAGTCGTGAGAGTTGATTGTTTGGATAGCGCTGGGGGATGTCTTTCGAATCTTCTGCGGGACCCGAGCAAGACTCATTATGTTCTGGCGGCACGCGACTGACTCGTTCTCGGCGTCAGGCCGCGCCTGCTGCCGACGTCTCGAGGCCAATGCGTTTCGCCTCGGGAACCGGGATTATTTCGGCGAACGCATGTTGGCGTGGGTTTTGATGTCGTGCCTTTGCTTTTCCACAACGCGACGCAGCTCTCCCTCCATGGTTTTAAATGCGTCGTGGATCACTTTTTTGAGCGGTTCGTGAGTGCCGTTATCCATCTGGCTTTCATCGGCCACAAGCTCGTGCCGCGGCGCCACTGTCACGTCGATCCGGCAGCGGTATGGATTCCCTTTGTGATGGTTGTGATTGGTCTGCTCGATTGCGACATCGCAGCGGTTGATGTGATCACAAAATCTCTCTAGTCTTTCTGCATAATCCAAAACGAGATTGTCGATCTGGTCAGATTTTTCCAGACCCCGATAGGATAGCTTAACAGGCAATTGCATAATTACTGAGATACTACGGCGCTATTCGCCGTTGAGGGAACAAAAAATCGCGGTTCCACTATTTCATTCAAATTTGCCGCAACGATCGGAAATGGTTTATCAATCTGGCTGGTTCGACCTTCACCAAATCCGATTTCACATGTTCGACAATTCGCTGTTGCACATCGCCAGGCAACAAATCTACGATCGCCGCGTGGATTTCCGCAGGCGCTGCAAACGACCAGCCGTCCTTTCCATTTTGCGAAACAATTTTCGCGATTTGGTCGGCCAACTCTTTTTGAATCCGCCGGTCCGTTTCCGTGGCCAACTGCGCGCGCTCGGCAGTTGACGCCGGCCCGCGGTGCGCACCCGCGCCTTCGGTTACCGGGAAGCGCCCGGCCGAGTCGCTCACCTTATCGATGAGTCTTCCGTGCGCGTCAGTCATGTTAAATGCTTGCACGAGCTGCAGGCTCGGTCCGCGCGTCGGCGTTTCGTTTACCCGATAGGCTTTCAAGCTGCCGCGATCAGTAACGATCACAAGAGAACTCGGTGTCATGGCAAATCACTGGCGCCGCGCGCGACTGCGCACATGTCTACTATCCCTATAAATAAAATCTTTGGCCGGTGCAACATCGCGCTTGCTCGAAACTTGTGTGCTCCGCACGTGAGGAGCGCATCGGTTAGCCACTGCGTCTCGCGCGTTCTTCCTCGGCGGTGAATCGGGGGAATTCGACGTGGCGCTTTTTCCAGGATTCTTCGCGCGCCTGAGCTTGGGTGCCGCCAACCAGTTGCAGCAAACAGCAAGCTCGCCCGCCGAGATCAACATCATCACCCGAGGCAAATCTTTTCGGCTCTGCCACAAAACCCGCGGCGTCGCTCGTGTCGAGAACCAATTGCCATTCGAGATGTTCCCGGCCAGGCAAGACAAACGCGATGGGCTCGTGATGCGCGCTGATCAATAGCAGAAACGTCTCGTCACGGACTGATTCGCCCTCGAAGTTGAGCACATCGGTCGCATCGCCACTCAGTAACATGCCGAGACAACGCACGAACGGCGATGTCCATTCTTCCTCCGTCATCTGGTTGCCACCGGGATTGAACCACATCACATCTCGAATCTCCGAGCCGGGGATTCGACGACCTTTTAGGAACTTGGGGCGCCGAAAAACTGGATGTTCTTTTCGGAGCTGTATCAATTTTCGCGTGAACTCAAAAAACTGATTCTGCTTTTCGTCACGTTCCCAGTTAAACCAGCTGATCTCGTTGTCCTGACAATAAGCATTGTTGTTGCCGTCTTGTGTCCGACCCCATTCATCCCCGCCGCAGAGCATCGGCACGCCTTGGGAAAGAAACAGTGTCGTGAGAAAATTGCGGCGCTGCCGATCGCGCAACACGTTAATCTGAGGGTCTTTGGTCGGACCTTCGGCGCCGCAATTCCACGACTGATTATTGTTGTCGCCGTCGCGGTTCTCGTCGCGGTTCAGTTCGTTGTGTTTTTCGTTGTAGCTGACCAAATCGATCAGCGTGAATCCATCATGGGCTGTAACGAAGTTGACGCTCGCGTAGGGCCGTCGGCCGTGATGTTCATAGAGATCGGGGCTTCCGGTGAGTCGATACGCCATCTCACCAATGCGACCTTCATCGCCTTTCCAAAAACTGCGGACCGAGTCGCGATATTTGCCATTCCATTCCGACCAGGGCGGGGGAAATTTGCCCACCTGATAGCCGCCTTCCCCGACGTCCCACGGTTCTGCGATCAGCTTCACCTGCGAGAGCACCGGGTCCTGCTGAATTACTTGGAAAAATGGATGCAGCGTATTGAATCCCGAATGATTGCGCGCTAGCTCGGTTGCGAGATCGAATCGAAATCCGTCCACGTGCATCTCCTCCACCCAGTACCGCAAGCTGTCGGTCACCAATTGTAGCGTCCGCGGATGAACCAGATTCAGGCTGTTACCTGTACCGCTGAAATCCAGATTGAACCGGGGATTCTCAGGGTGCAACCAGTAGTAGGAGAGATTATCGATTCCGCGGAAACAGAGCGTTGGGCCAAAATGATTTCCTTCCCCGGTATGATTGTAAACCACGTCGAGAATCACTTCGATGCCAGCACCGTGCAGGCTCCGCACCATCGCTTTGAACTCGGCGACCTGTTGGCCCATTTGTCCACTGCTGGAATATCCTGCATGCGGAGCGAAAAAGCCGATTGGGTTGTAGCCCCAGTAGTTCGTTAGGTCGTTCTCGACCAAAAGTTTTTCATCGACGTGCGCGTGCACAGGGAGTAATTCGAGCGCGGTCACACCAAGTTTTTTGAAATAGTCGATCGCAGGGGGGCTACCGAGGCCCGCGTAGGTGCCGCGCAATTTCTCAGGCAAGTCGCGCCAAACCTTGCTGAAACCTTTCACGTGCACCTCGTAAATCACGGATTCGTGCAGTGGAATCGCCGGCCTCTTGTCATTCTGCCAGTCGAATCCGGAATCGATCACGAGTGATTTCGGGACGCCCCACGCATCGTCTCGGAAATCCTGGGTTAAATCTTCCTTCTCACTGCCGATGACATAACCGAACATTTCATCTGCCCAGCTCACCGCTCCGACGATCGCTTTCGCGTACGGATCAAGGAGGAGCTTCGAGCTGTTGAAACGCAGGCCCCTCTCTGGCTCGTAAGGGCCGGATACGCGAAAACCGTACGACTGTCCTGGCCGCGCATCGGGCAAAAAGACATGCCACACTTGGTCAGTACACTCCTTGATCGGAATCCGGACGTATTCCTTCGCGTCTTCCACGCTGTCGACCAGGCAAAGCTCAACTCCACTGGCGTGCTCGGAAAAAATCGCAAAGTTCACGCCGTTACCCATCCAGGTTGCGCCCAGCGGATACGGTTGACCGAGAAATGTTCGTACTTGAGTCATAAACGCGCCGCGCATTTATCCGGCATTGGTCCCATGTTAGCAATGAGGAATGGCGCGCGGGATAAATTCTGACGGCGTTGTGTTTGATTGAAACCTAAATCGAACCTCACAACGTGAAGCTCACGATAATATGCGCCGCCTTAATTCTCATTTGTGCTTTGGCGATCTGCCTCTACGCGCATCAGAATTGGAATTTATTGCCAGCCGGAACCACGATCGATCGCATCGTTGTGGAAAAATCAGCGAGGCGATTGTCGGTGTTTCGAAATGGTAATCAGATAAAGACTTATCGAATAGCTTTGGGTCGGAGCCCGCTAGGCGCAAAGCAGGAAGAAGGCGACATGAAAACGCCGGAAGGAATCTACAAGATCGATGGCCGAAATCCGCAAAGCAGTTTCCATCTCGCGCTGCACGTTTCTTATCCATCGGATGAAGACGACAAGCGTGCGGCTGCACACGGAGTTTCGGCGGGTTATGACATCATGATCCACGGAATTCAAAACGGACGCGGCTGGATTGGCGCGTTTCATCGCTGGAACGATTGGACTGCGGGTTGCATCGCGGTTACCGACGAAGAAATCGAGGAACTCTGGCGGGTTACACCAGACGGGACGACAATAGAGATTCGTCCATGAGCGAACAGGCAGGCCCAACGATTTTTCTAAACCTCCTCTAGCATGCGTCGTGCTTTTTCGACATCCGATGGCCGCAGGATGATCAGACCTTTTTCCGCTTCGCGACCGCCGGCGAGATAGGTGTATTCAATATTCACTTCGGCCTCGGCGAGGCGCTCCGCGATCTTTGCCAGAACACCGGGCTCGCTAGCGGTCTCGATAGTGAGCACGTCGGTCTCGAGCGCGAGTACTCCGCCTTCGCCTAACAGCATGAGCGCCTTCGTGGGGTCGCTCACCACCATCCGCACAACGGTGTGATCGACGGTGTCGGAGGTAGCCAACGCGTAAATGTTGATCCCGGCATTGGCCAGCGCCTCACACACGCGGGCGAGTGCGCCGGGACGATTAGCAAGGAAAACTGCCAACTGCCTGGCTGTTTCGACGGAGAGCTTGGGATATGCGTTCATGCTGCTGCAAACTGATGCCTGGAAGCGCTTCTGACAACTGACGAAAGTTCTCGAGCAAAGCATACAACAATGGGACAGCGACTGGAATTGGCTCGCCGTCTTTCGTTCGATCTTCGGCCTTGAACCTTGGATGTTCGGCGTTCTGGAGTAAGAAAGTTGAATAGAATTCCCGACGGATGACCACACTTACCCAGTCTGCTCCTGTTAAGTCTGCACCGCCCAAGCGCACCATCGGCTTTGTAACTGCGTGCTCGATCGTGATCGCCAACATCATTGGCACCGGGATTTTCACAAGCCTCGGCTTTCAACTAAAAGATATTCAGTCCGGATTCGCGCTGGTGATGCTCTGGGTCGTCGGCGGAGTTGCCGCGCTTTGCGGCGCGCTGTGTTACGGTGAACTCGCCGCTGCAATGCCGCGTTCCGGGGGCGAATACCATTTTCTCTCGAAAATTTATCATCCAGCACTCGGGTTCATGGCGGGATTTGTGTCTGCTACGGTTGGATTTGCAGCGCCCGTTGCACTGGCAGCGATAGCCTTCGGGCAATATTTCAACGGAGTTTTCGGCACTGGTTCGCCGGTTGCTCTGTCGTTCGTGGTTGTTTGGATAGTCACGGTTTTTCATGTGGGGAATCTGCGGGTCGGGAGCGCATTTCAGAATGTTTCGACGCTCGTGAAATTGCTTCTTATCGGAGCGCTGATCGGGGCAGGCTTCTTTGTTCCATCAAAACAGCCGATCAGTTTCTTGCCTGCCCCTGGCGACAAAGCAGCGATCCTCAGCGGGGGTTTCGCGGTCGCACTGGTCTATGTGATGTATTCCTACTCGGGCTGGAATGCGTCAGCGTATATCAGTAGCGAGATCAAGCGACCTGAGAAAAACGTCCCGCGCTCACTGCTCGCTGGCACCAGCCTGGTGATCGTGATTTATGTGCTGCTCAACGCCATCTTTCTCGCGGTCACGCCTGCGGAGGAATTGAAAGGCCAGCTCGACGTCGCATTAATCGCAGGTAAACACATTTTTGGCGAAAACGGCGGGCGATTTGCCGGCGCTATCATTTGTCTCGGTCTGGTTGCAGCCATCAGTTCGATGACGTGGATTGGGCCACGCGTGACCATGTCGATGGGCGAAGATCATTGGTTGCTGCGATGGCTCGGCGGCAAAAATAAACATGGCATTCCCACAAATGCCATTTTCCTGCAATTGCTCTTCGTGAACCTACTTCTGCTGACTCAAAGCTTTCAGGAAGTGGTCCGCTACACGCAATTCAGTTTGCTGCTTTGCTCGTTGCTTGCTGTGCTCGGCGTGATCGTGCTTCGTTTCACGCGTCCCGAAATTACGCGACCATACCGGGTTTGGCTTTACCCCATTCCTCCTGTTGTTTTTTCGATAATCACGATTTGGATGATGTTTTATCTATTGCGCTCGCACACTGCGGAGTCGCTGGCCGGTCTGGCGACTGCGCTGTCGGGTCTGCTGCTCTATTTCTGCGCGCAAAAACGCCGTCATCACACGCCATGAAAACAAATCGCACCGCTCTATCGATAGCTCTCGGCCTTGTGAGTGCACTGACGGTTTGCGCGCAGGAAAATCCGGAGGTTGCGCCGCGCGCAATTCCGGTAAACACCGGTCCAAACGACGTCGCGCGCTTTCTCGCCGGAATGCCGGTGCCGGAGAATTCATCGCTCGCGCCGCTGACGCGCGATCCAGCGTGGCAGGCCCATGCCGCATTCTTTGAAGAGCAATTCTCAAAACTACACCTCAGGCAGCTCCAAAAATTGCATGGATGGCAGGCGACATATCTCCCCGAATCAGCTCAACCAAAACCCGTGGTGTTTTACATGTTCGGCGGGCCCGATTTTTTGTATGTGGATCAATTCTTTCCAAGGGCTGCGGTATACGTGCTCTGCGGAAAAGAAGCTCTCGGCCCGCCGCCGGACCCATTGCGCATCGCGAACTTATCCGGCGCGCTGGGAAATCTGGAAAACGCGATGAAGTCCTCGCTCAACACGACGTACTTCATCACAAAAGATATGAAGGTCGATTTGCACGCGCAGAATCTCAACGGCGTCCTACCGATTCTTTACACTTGCATCGCGCGCGCGGACAAATCGATCACGAACGTTTCGTTCGGATCGCTCAACAGCGGCGGCGTATTTGAAGAAGCCGCGCCGAACAGAAAAGGCGGTAGTACTCCCGGAGTGCGTATTCGTTACACCGACAACCAATCCGGCAGTGCACAGATGCTATATTATTTCACCACCGATATTTCTGACGGCGGCATCAAAGCAACTCCCGGTTTCCTGAAATTTTGCCAACGCCTCGGCACCGGCGCGAGCTTTCTAAAATCGCCATCGTATCTATTGTTCGAAAGCGGTTTTGCCACTATTCGCAATTTCATTCTCGATCATAGCAACATGATCGTGCAGGACGATTCAGGCATTCCGCTCGCTTACTTCGATCCTAACAAGTGGAATCTGCGTTTCTTTGGCGTTTATCTCGGCCCCATCGACATGTTCAAACAACATTATCAACCCCGGCTGCACGAACTCTACCAACAAACCAATCCGCCACCGCTCGACTTCGGATTCGGTTACCGATGGAATTACAAGGAAGCGAATTTGAGCGTCGCGACCCGAAAGTAATTCCCGGTTTGTCATTCCGAGCGCAGTCGAGGAACCTCCGGACAAATTTGAGATGTCTCGACTTCGCTCGACATGACATAGACGCGAACCACCACTAAAACCTACGGAACCACGAATAGGGAAAATCGTCGCCTGGGCAATCCGTGGGCCAGCGCGGTGGGTTGATTTCGCGGTGTGGCTTCACCGGTATCGTACCTCTCTCGGTTTTGCCGCAGCGGTCTCGCAGATACCGGATGAGTTCCTCACATGCGTCAAGCTGTGCGCGCGTCGGCTGGTCTCGATTGAAATCGCCTACAAGACAAATGCCCAGCGAGATATTGTTGAGATAATCGCTATGCACATGACCGCCGTTTATCTGGCGCCGCCATCGATCGCCGATCTCGATTTGGCCGTTGCCCGTTGATGTGCCGTTCCCGATAACGAAGTGATAGGCGAGACCGTTCTGCATCCGGCGAACGTGCTTGTGATAATAATCAAACACACGCGCATTGCCCTGCCGTGTACCACTATTGTGCACAACAATGAACTGCCAGCGACGCCGTTTCACCGGCGCGCGCCGGATCGCATCGATGACGGAACTTGTTAGGTAACGGTAGCTGACTGGGCGACTCCATGGCCAGAAACCTCGGCGCGGCGGCGGCGACGGCGGAGGCTCGAACCCTTGGTCCTCCTCGATGCCTGATTTTTCGATCACAACCTGAGCCTGCCCGCCCGCGGAAACGGTGCGAGTGGACTTCGGCTGTGGCGAAGGGGCTGGCGTAGGCGCGGCAATCGCCCGTGGCGGCGACGCTGCCGGTTCGGGCGCGGCACGAGCTTCTTCTACTTGCGTCGTCGGCGTTTTTCGTGGCTTAGGCGTCTCCTCGTTCCGTGCCGACTTCGATTCCGCGCTTTTTTTCGCGCCGGCTTTCTTTTTCGATGTTTTTGGTTTCGGTGTTGGGGTGTGGCGTCGCTTCGATTTCGGCGTTGGAGATTTCTTTGGTTTCGGAGTGGACGCCGAGCGTACCTCGGTCTCCTCGGATTGATCGCGACGTTTTTCTTCGTTGACCTGCGCGCGAAGGACACCCGCGACCAATGCGCCAAATGCGAGCGCAGTTGCAACCCAAATGCGAAAGCGCAACACTCGACGGAGCGTAACAGACCCCGCGATGCGATCAACGTTTAGAGCAGTGATTTGTTAAAAAAGTTACAAAACACAAAGAACTTTGCCTTTTCGCCATAGTTATCGCTCAACTTTCACGTATTCGTCGATGAGACGAGTGGCGCCGCCGGCGCGGGCGCGACAGGCTGCTGGGCGACGCGCATCTTCTGACGCTCGCGCCGGATAATGGCGTTCAATTTGCCTCCGAGCAACAGCAGCAGACAAGTCAGATACATCCACGTGAGCAGCACAATGATCGACGCCAGCGCGAGATAAGTCGGGTTATAACGATCGTATCGTGCTACGTAGAGCTGGAAGAGTTTTGTCGCGATGATCCAGCCGACCGCAAAGAAAATTGCGCCCGGCAGCGCCTGACGAATGGTCAAATAGTTTTCCGGCGTAAGAAGGTAAAGCGCAAGCGCGAGCCCGATCAACGCCAGGCCGGTCAACGGCAGATTCAACCCGGCTATCCACGCCTGGAGCGGAAATGAGAGTTGCCAATTTACCTCTGCAATGCCGGCCAGTTTTTCGCCGAAAACGACGGCGTTAAAGCTAAACACGATGACAATCCCAAACCAGAAAAGCATGAAAAATGAGATGATGTATTTGGACCACCAATGACGATCTTCCCGGACTCCGTGCATATGGCTGAGTGCGCGTGAAACCGTAGCTATGAAAACGGTCCCGAAATAAATTCCAAGGATGATGCCAGCGTTTGCGAGCAATCCGCTCGTGCCTGTCACGACAACGCTCGCGATGGCAGAGTCCAGGATGTCCTGCACTTTTGGATCCGGTGGCATGAAACTCCGCAACAGGACATACATCCGATGCAACTTGGTGGGATCAGTGCCGAACAGGCCCAGCAGGTGCCATAAAAACAGTGTGCCGGGTGCTAGCGCGAAAAGAAGCAGATACGCCATCTGCGCAGCCAGCCCGGTCGTGTTGTCCATTACGGTTTCCCAAACCAGCCGACGCGCAACGCGCCAAATCAATCTGAGATATTTCATCTCCGCAGGAGTTTACTTTGCCGGGCACAAATATCCATTAAAGTCCAAATGCTTTCGCGGCGAGTACCCTCTGCGTGTGTCCTCGATCGCGGTCCATGTCGCCTGACGACTGATGAAGAAGAAAATATTGATTCTCACGGCGGGTTTCGGAGAGGGCCATAATAGCGCCGCAAGAGGAGTGCGCGACGGCTTGGCTCGCATCGCTCCGGATCAGACTACAGTGGAATTGCGGGATCTGTTTGCGGAAGCCTACGGGTCGATCAACGAACTGGTGCGCCGAAGCTATCTGGCGCTGGTGAATTCTGCGCCACGTGCCTGGGGACTCGTCTATCGGTGGCTCGACCGCAAGACAGATTACAACACGGAATTTCGGCGATTGATTCGGCTGAAGGCGCAGTTTGCTCCCGTGCTCGACCGTTTTAAGCCGGACATCGTCGTCTGCTCTTTTCCCGCCTACGCCAATGTGCTCCAGGAGATTTTGGGAGCCAACAGAGTCTGCAAATGTGTGGTGGTCGTCACCGACTCGATCACTATCAACGCATCTTGGTACCGGAGCCCGGCGGATTATTTCCTCGTTGCAAACGAGCAAAGCGCGGACGTGCTGCGGAGCGGCGGCGTCGCGCCCGAAAAAATCAGAATATTTGGCTTTCCGGTCAGTCCGAAGTTTGCAGATTTCGCTGAAGAGCGGCCATGGCCTTCCATCAATTCCAGTCGGCGGGTTTTATACACGATCAATGCCGCGAAGCGTGGCGCGGCAGAACTGGTGCGTATGCTCGCGAAGCTTGATCTGGATCTCACCGTCACGATCGGGCGCAATGATGAACTCCGGGCTGACATTGACGCGGCCGCAGATGGTCATCCAATAAAGATCGTTGGCTGGACGAACGAACTGCCGCGCATGATGCACGAGAACCATTTGCTTATCGGCAAAGCCGGTGGCGCGACGGTGCAGGAAACGATTGCTGCAAAGTGTCCTATGATCATCAACCACGTCGTCGCCGGTCAGGAGGAAGGCAACGCCCGGTTGATCGTCGAAACAAGTTCAGGCGTGATTGCCCAGTCGCCAGGAGAAGTTGTCTCGCAGGTGCAGCGCGCGTTCGATGACGGCGCAAAACAATGGCGAGAATGGGCCGGCAACATCAGCAAGCTCAGCCGTCCACGTGCAGCGCTCGACATCGCAGAATTTCTAATGTCGCTATGACCAGACCTGTCGACCAGCGGCGAAAGTTCGCACGGCTTCTATGTGCGACGAAAGCACAACTAAATCGGCGTCCGCACCGACGGCAAGGCGACCTTTCGTTTCGAGACCGATAGCGCGTGCGGGATTTTCCGTCGCCATCGCGATTGCTTCATTCAACGGAACGTTCACCTCGCGCACCATCGTGCGCACAAGGTCGATCATACGCGCGGCGCTGCCCGCGAGCGCTGAATGATCAGCCAGGAGGCAGACTCCGTTTTCCATGATGCAATCCTTACCGAAGAGCGCGAACCGCGATCCTTCCGGCAATCCGGCACCAGCGGTTGCGTCGGTTACGAGACAGATTCCCTGTGGATCTTTCGCGCGATACAACATTTTCATCAGTGTAGGTGAAACGTGATTACCGTCGGCGATCAGCTCACAACTGATGTCTGGTTCGCTCAATGCAACCTCTAGCAAACCCGCCACCCGAAGAATACCTCGACGGCGGGCGCTCGACATGCAGTTAAACGTATGCGTCACGCTGCGCATACCGCGATCGAATGCCGCCCGCGCGTCTTCATCCCAGGCATCACTATGTCCGCCGCTCACGCTGATCCCTTGAGCATGGAAGACTTCAATCGCTTCAAATGCTCCCGGCAGTTCGGGCGCGATCGTCACACGCTTCAGCACGTCCGCGTGTTCAAGCAACTGCCGCACAGCAGCCGGTGACGGGTCCTGAATGAACTCGACGCGTTGCGCTCCAGCTTTCGCTTTCGAAATGAACGGCCCTTCGACATGAACACCGGCAATCGGACTGATCGCTGATCGAAAATCGCGAACCGATTGCAAGACCTTGACGATTTCCTCGAGAGGCGCTGTCGCGGTCGTGAGCAGAAGTGATGTCGTGCCGCCAGTCGCGTGGAAATCGCAAATAGAGCGAAACGCTTCAGCCGACGCTTCCATCGTGTCGCGGCCGACCGCGCCGTGCACATGGAGATCGATGAAACCGGGCGCAAGATAGTTTCCATCGAGATCAATGACCTCGTGTTTCTGGTGTGCCACGGATCGCTCGTGGATCGCGGCGATTTCCCCTTCTTCCACGACAACTTCCAGCCCGTCGCGAATTCCGTCGGGAAAAATCAAACGCGTGTTGGTGAAGATCATCTCGTGATGCAGACAATCCTGCCTGCACCGTGATGGAGGCTCAATCGAAATAGTCGCTGCGGTCGTGGCAATCGTTCGTAGTACGGACTATCTGCGCCACTCGACGCTCTTGCTCTGGAGCGATGTAGAGGCCATCCTCTTCGAGCGATGAATTTCGATTACGACGTCGTGATCATCGGGGGCGCGTTTTCCGGCGCGGCAACCGCTCTCATGCTGACACGCAAACGCCCCGAAGTACGGGTACTGATCATCGAAAAGACAACTGCGTTCGATCGCAAGGTGGGGGAATCGACGACCGAAGTGAGCAGTTGCTACATGACGCGAATTTTGGGTCTGACGCATTATCTCGGACATCATCAGTTGCCGAAACAGGGATTGCGTCTCTGGTTTTCAAACCGGTCCGATCAGCCCTTTGACGATTGCGTGGAGATCGGCACACGCTACCAGAGCCGGCTGCCCGGTTTTCAAGTGGACCGCGCGAAGCTCGATTCGCACATGCTCGACCTCGCATGCCGATTGGGCTGCGATTTATGGCGACCCGCAAAGGTCACAGGTTTTGAACTAAATGACGGTAATGGACAAACGGTGAACGCCGTTGTCGACGGTGAGGAGCGCACTGCTGCCTGCCGTTGGATCGTCGATGCTACAGGCCGCGCGGCCATGTTTGCGCGAAAGCTCGGATATTTTCGCCCGAACACAGAGCACCCCATCAACGCGGTGTGGGCGCGCTTTAGCGGCGTCAAAGAATGGGACAGCTACGAATGGCGCGAACGTTTTCCCGATTACGCGAACTCTTGTCGAACTGGACGCGAGTGGGCCACGAACCATCTTTTCGGGCGCGGCTGGTGGGTTTGGATCATTCCGTTGCAGGGCGGCGATGTCAGCGCCGGTATCGTTTACGACAGTCGCATCTTCAAATTTCCAGAGGGACCGACTCTGGGACAACGATTGCACGCGCACATTCTGAACAACCCCGTCGGTCGCGAAATCTTCGGCGCAGCAAAAGTGATCGAAGGCGACGTGCACGCGCTTTCGATGCTGGCATATCATAGCGAAAAAGTTTGCGGTGACGGTTGGGCGATGGTGGGCGATGCCGGCGGGTTCATCGATCCGCTTTACAGTCCGGGTCTCGATTTTTGTTCTTACACTTCCTATTACGTGGCGGATTTACTGGCGCGCAGTCTCAAGGGCGAAGATGTCACTGAGCGACTACATCATTACAACCAACAATATCCGGTTACTTACCGTTCGTGGTTCGAGAGTTTGTACAAGGACAAATATTATTACATGGGCGACGCAGACTTAACGTCAGCGGCGCTGCTTCTCGATGTGAGCAGTTACTACACCGGCTTAGTTCGACGAGTCTATCGCGATCCGGAATCCGCGTTTCTTACCCTGCCCTTCACTGGGAAAGGAGGCAGATTCGCCCGCAATGTGATGAACTTTTACAATCGCCGGCTTGTCGCTCTCGCAAATCGCCGATGGGCGACCGGCTATTACGGAAAACGAAACGCCGGCTGGCGTGAACTCTATGACGGGTTCGTTCCCGACAGGCGCATTCGCAAACAAATTTTACGCGGACTGCGTCGCTGGTGTAAGTGCGAGCTAGTTAATCTCGCGTTGATGCTGCGGCGACCTGTGATTCGCGCCGAGCAGGGATCATCGGGAATTCAGGTTTCCCCCGCAACTGCTTCCACTGGCGCAGGCTCTTCCGCGCTCTAATAATCCCGTTGGACTTCGCCTTGTCCAAGTGGCCGGATGTGAAAGCCACCTGACTCGTTAGGCAGTTCCCATAATCCCCAGATTCCTTTTCCCTCGCGAAACCCTCGATAGTAAACGTCGTTTCCGCCGATGTAAGTCTTCCTCCAGTAACATTCACCGTTTGTGCCATCGAACCGCCCGGCAAAAAAGAATCGACCTATGTCGTCGCTGCCGTCGCCCGCGGTCGTAATTGTAAAAACCACTCTACGGCCCGGAAGGGAAATCCATTTCTGACAGTACCTGTCCGAGATTTGCTACCGTCAATCTCTAACGCGCGAGCTCTTTGCGAAGGCTAAGCACGCAATCGCATTATGGGCTAAGCAGTGTTCCGTACCAGTGCAGAACGGTTTCGCCAAAAAACATCCAGGTCAGTGCGCCGAACGCCAGATACGGTCCAAAGGGTAGTTTGGCTGACCAAACCGGTTTTCCGACGACGAGAGTAACCAAGCCGATCACTGAACCGAGAAGTGAGCCAGCAAACAAGCTGAACAACACTGCGCGCCAGCCAAGGAATGCGCCGATCGCGGCAAGAAATTTCAGGTCACCGCGCCCCATTGCCTCGCGCGGGATGACCATCTGGCGGGTAACGCCGGAAATGTGCGTTACATCGTCAAGCATCAGCACGTGGCCATCTGCATTCACGCGATCGTAACGAAAATCCAGCGTCACGTTTCCATATTCGCGATCGTCGATTCGAACTTCATCGCACTCGAGCAGAAGACGATCTTTCTCGCGGGCAAAATATTCGCTCCAAAGACTCTCTTCAGTGCCCACGACGAAATCGGCGTCGTCGTCGCGTTTTTTCCACGTGAAGGTCGTCGGCGCGTCGAATTCGATCCGTTTTCTGCCAAAAGCGATTTTACCCGCTTCGAGTACGATCCAGAGAATCACGTACCCGAGCGCAGCGGCCAGCGCGGCGCGAATACCGGCTGCCATTCGCGAATTGGTCTGCATCAAGGCTGGAACAACAATGCTGCAGGCCATGCCCGCGATTGTTCCACCAATTGTGATGCGGTCCGGGATAATGAAATGCTCAAAATCGATAAAGGTTCCGATGATCAGGAACGAAACGAAAATCCAGTACGCAATCGCCACCTGCCAGGGAAACCTTTGCCACATCGCAAGGAAAAGAAGTGCGGTAAGGAGTTCCACCGCGAAATAGCGGAACGAAATTTTTGCGCCGCAATTTGCGCAGCGGCCGCCAAGCGCGAGCCAACTGATCAACGGAAGGTTGTGATGGGATGGAATCGGTTGTTTGCAGCTCGGACAAAACGAGCGACGCGGTCGGTTGATGGAGAGATCAACCGGCCAGCGGTAGATGCAAACGTTCAAAAACGAGCCGACCGCCGCGCCCAGCACGAACGCGAACGCGCCAAAAAGCAATTCGTGAATCGACTGGTGCACGCGCGGTCAGACATTAGCGCGCGCCCCAGAATTGCAACCTCGAACTCCGCACGCTTTCGGAAGGGCGCGCTTTCCGGTAATCGTCGGTTACAAATAGAAGCGCGATTTGCTTCCAAGTTTGTTTACCGCTCAGCAGCGCTCAAACTATACAAACGCGAAGAGCTTTTAAGGGTGTCGATAGTAAGCTCAGACCCCATTTCGCCCTTAGATTGACGCCGTCGGGCGATGTGCGGGCGTAGGACGAGGCCTCGGCGTCGGAGTGGCTCTGGGGGTGGCGCTTGGCGTGCTTGTTGCGGTAGGCGTCCCGCTCGGGCTCGGTGTTGTTGTTGCGGTAGCCGTTGCCGTAGGTGTTGGAGTGGGCGTACCACCGGTTTGCACTTCAAACGAGCCTTTGTCGATGCGCCCGTTCGCGACGCGAGGATAACCTGCACCACGCTGATCATAGAATGGCGGTGGCGTAAAGCCTGGATCGCCGGTATCGATAGCTGGGCTGCCCGGCAACAACAACGCGTGAGTGAACGTCGGTCCCCCGTTGTTCTGCAACGCATCTAGCATTGGATTCGTGTTGATCTGGTCGCCGGGGCCGGTCAGGTAACCGCCGGCGTTATCGCTGCTGATGTTATAGCCGAGGGAAGTCATTGTGCCTCCATCATTAACAAAATTGCCAGAGACGTTGTGCTTAAAGATCGTGTGGGCGAAGCTCGCTATTGCGTCGCCCATCCCAAACTGGTCGAAGTTATAGATGCTTTCACCCAACGACGATTTAGCCACATTCTCCGCGAAGGTGCTGTTTGTAATGTATACAGTTGCGTTGCCTGCAGTGCCGTGATTGTAGACACCGCCGCCGAAGTTGCTCGCGATGTTGGCGCTGATTGTGCTGTTGAGAAGTTGCACATTTGCCGTGCCATTAGCGCCGAGGTTATAAATGGCGCCTCCATTTGCCGCCGACTCGTTGCCACTCAGTGTGCTGCTGCTGATCTCCAGGGTTGCCGTTCCGAAACTGTCGCCGAGATTGTAGATGCCGCCGCCGCCATTACCGGTGGCTGAGTTT
>Ga0193750_1000076_pt1 | contig 34446 bp, 31 predicted proteins | sample L1c1metaG_FD_160569 | JGI IMG/M metagenome (GOLD analysis project Ga0193750, IMG submission 160569) | Soil microbial communities from a riparian zone of the East river system, Colorado, United States - L1c1 | ecosystem: Environmental > Terrestrial > Soil > Riparian zone | place: USA: East River... | reverse complement strand
GGGGTTGTGACTTCGAAAGATTTTCGAAATCGTTAATTAAGCGACGGGCTTCAATGCCTCTTTCTTTTCTTCGCTTTTCTTTTTGCTGCTTTCTTTCTTTTCTTAGCCATCGACTTCTATTCCCCCCTTTCAATCCGCTTTCGCGGACATTTGTGAAGAGTTGGGAATGACTTCACTTAACGACGAAGTAATCACGCGATTTTTTTTGTCAAACGTTTTTCGCAAACATTTTCAAATATTTTTATGAGCTCGCGCGCCACAATTTTCTTCGGAGCGCGTGATTTTCTTTTAATTTCGCCGTCGCGAAACAAAATTGTCACTTCATTTTGGTCGCTCTCCATTCCCGAATCCGCGCGACTGACATCGTTGGCGACGACGACGTCACAATTTTTCTCCTGAAGTTTCTTACGCGCGTTTGCTTCGACGCTTTCCGTTTCGGCGGCGAAGCCGACGACCACATATTGTCGATCTTGTTTCGGGAGCGACGCGAGAATGTCGCGCGTTGGAACCAGTTCCAGAGAAAGAGTCGCATCGCGCTTTTTGATTTTTGTTTTGGAAACCTGTTTCGGTTTGTAATCGGCAACGGCCGCGCACATCACCAGGACGTCGCAACCGTGCAGATGTTCATGGACGGCATCGAACATTTGGTCGCTGGTTGAAACTGAAACCAGCTCCGCTCCGCGCGGTGGATCGACATCCACCGGTCCGGAAATCAAAACGACGTCGTGGCCCGCTTCAATCGCCGCCTCGGCAATCGCGTAGCCCATTTTTCCGGACGAACGATTACTCAGATAACGGACAGGATCGATCGGCTCGCGAGTCGGCCCGGCCGTGACAAGAAATCTCACGCGATCAGATTTTCCTGGCGGGCGAGAAGAAATTCGGCGCGGAATGCAATGTCGTCGACTTTCCAAAGACGGCCGAGTCCTTCGTAACCGCACGCCAGCATTCCTTCTTCCGGTCCGATAAATTCGACACCGCGCGATTTCAACTTGTCGACGTTTTGGACCGTGGCCGGATGCGACCACATTTTCCCGTTCATGGCCGGCGCGATCAAAATCGGCGCGCGAGTCGCGAGCGCGATCGCAGCGAGCGGATGGCTCGCCAGACCGTGCGCCAGCTCAGCGATGATGTTGGCTGTCGCTGGCGCAATCAAAAGAAGGTTGGCGCGATCCGCCAATTCAATGTGACCCGGCCGCCAATTTTCTTTTTCATCGAAGAAGCTCGTCATGACCGGATTTTTGGAAAGCGTTTGCAAAGTGAGCGGCGTGATGAACTCGGTCGCGTCGTGCGTCATGACAGCAAAAACCTGGTGACCTTGCTTCACGAGCAGACTTGCCAGCTCGGCAGATTTGTAAGCGGCGATGGAGCCGCTGACGCCGAGAACAATTGTCTTCCCAGCGCCGCGCAACCGCACAACATTACGCCCCGCAGTTTTCTCAGATCGCCGGTTGGAATTTTTTCTCATTTAAGATCGACAATTTACTCGCGAATCATTTTCGGAGTTATTTCTGGATCAGGCGCCGGCTCAAATATCGCTCGGCATTCGTGATGTGTCGAAATTTCTGCAAATCTTCTTCCGTCGTCCGGCTGATGATGGTGTAGCGATATTGCGGCCAGGATTCCATTTCACGAATGGCAGTCGCCAGGCGGGCTTCAATTTGCTCGGTTGTTTCGGTGCCACGTTTGGTCAAACGCCGGCGCAATTCCTCGACATCCGGCGGCATAATGAAAACATCTGCGAGTGCGTTCCGGATAAATTCGTCTTTGGAATTGCGGATATTGGCGGCGCCTTGGGTGTCGATGTCGATCAAGACATCACGGCCGCTCTTCAAATTTTCAACAATTGGTTTTAGCAGTGTGCCGTAGTGATGGCCGTGGACTTGGGCATGTTCCAAGAATTCCCCGGCTTTCACACGGGCCGTGAATTCCGCCTCTGCCAGGAATTGATAATCTTCCCCTTCCGCTTCACCGGCTCGCGCCGGGCGCGTGGTGCATGAGACCGAGTAAATGAACTCGGATGTTTTTCGCAAAGCATCGACGAGCGTCGTTTTCCCGGCACCGGATGGCGCGGAAAGGACGAACAGAATTCCGTAACGGCTGAAGCGGCTACTCAAGGTTTTGGATTTGTTCGCGGATTTTTTCGAGCTCGGCTTTGCAAGCGACGACGCGTTGCGAAATGGCGGCATCGTTTGCCTTGGCGCCGAGCGTGTTTAGTTCGCGAAAAATTTCCTGGGTGATGAACTCGAGCGTGCGACCGACCGGTTCGTGCCGGCGGAGGTGATGCGCGAATTGCGCGAGATGACTTTCCACGCGCGTGAGCTCTTCGGAAACGTCAGCGCGATCGGCGAAGAATGTGATTTCTTTTACCAAACGCTCGTCGTCGCTCGAAATCGACAGGCCCGCCTTTTGAATTCGCTCGAGCAGCGCAGCCCGATATTTTTTCACGACTTCGGGGTGCAGGCCGCGGATCTCCTTGATTTGTTTGCGCATCGCTTTGAGGCGCCGGATCAAGTCCTTGGCCAAATGTTTACCTTCGCGCTCGCGCATTTTGATTAATTCATTGAGCGCGGTCCGAAGTGCGCGCTCAATTGCCGGCCACGCGGCGCTGGAGTCAATCGTTTCCTCAGGAGCGCGCATCACGCCCGGCGCCTGCAGGATTGCGCCAATGGTAATTTCGCCCGGCGCATCCAGGTCTTTTTGCAACGCGCGCATCGCATCGTGATAAGAACGCGCCAGCTCGGTATCGAGCGCAAGTTTGCGCGGGACGCCGGAGCCATTGTGATAACTGACGACGACATTGGTTCGTCCTCGCGAAATGTTTTCGTTGATCGTCTGACGAATCCGCGGCTCGAGCTCGGCCAGGTCACGCGGGAGATTGATGACGATGTCGCTTTGCTTCCGGTTCACGGAATTGAGCTCAACACTGAACTTGGTGCCGTTGTCATCGGTCTCGCCGCGACCGTATCCGGTCATCGATCTCATACTTCGAAATTCTCTTTCAATCCGAAGGCTCGCGCCGCCGCATCGACATCTTTATCGCCGCGACCGGAACAATTCACGATGACAATCTCTTCGCGCTTCATATTGGGCGCGTTTTTGATGAGATAAGCAATCGCATGCGCGGTCTCGAGCGCTGGAATGATACCTTCGGTTTCGGATAGAATGCGGAACGCGTTGAGTGCTTCATCGTCAGTTGCGTAAGTATATTCTACGCGCCCGAGATCGCGTAAGTAGGAATGTTCCGGCCCGACGGCGGCGTAGTCGAGACCGGCGGACACTGAATGGGTCAATTCGATTTGCCCTTCTTCGTTGGCGAGTAGAAAAGTTTTTGTTCCCTGAAGCACGCCGAGGCGTCCGCCTTGGAAACGGGCTGCATGTTTGCCGCTGCGAATTCCTTCGCCTCCGGCTTCAACGCCGATCATTCGCACATGTCGATCTTGTAAGAACGGATGAAACAACCCGATGGCGTTGCTGCCACCACCGACGCACGCGACCAGCAAATCCGGCAAGCGCTCTTCGCGCTCGAGAATTTGGCGGCGCGCCTCGACGCCGATGACACTTTGAAAATCGCGCACCATCATCGGGTAAGGATGCGAACCGAGCACCGAGCCCAATATATAATGAGTGGTGCGCACGTTCGTCACCCAATCGCGCATCGCTTCGTTGATCGCTTCCTTGAGCGTGGCCTGGCCAGCGGTGACCGGAACAACTTTCGCGCCGAGAAATTTCATGCGCGCGACGTTCAGCGCTTGCCGTTCCATGTCGATCTTGCCCATATAAATCACACATTCGCAGCCGAAGCGCGCCGCGACGGTGGCAGTGGCAACGCCGTGCTGACCGGCGCCGGTTTCGGCGATGATGCGGCCTTTGCCCATTCGTTGCGCGAGCAGGATCTGTCCGAGGGCATTGTTGATCTTGTGCGCGCCGGTATGGAGCAGGTCTTCACGTTTTAAATAAATCTTGGCGCAGCCTAGTTTCTTGATGAGGCGCTCAGCGAAATAGAGCGGCGTCGGACGACCGGCGAAATCGCGCAACAAGATCGACAATTCGTTTTGAAATGCCGGGTCCTTCTTCGCCCGATCGTATTCGGCGGCGAGTTCATGCACCGCCGACATCAATGTCTCGGGCACAAACATCCCGCCGTACGGTCCAAAATGGCCGCGCGCGTCAGGTAGCGTCTTAGTCGAATGCATAACCAATTCGAGCGGAAAACGTCCAACGTCCAACGCCCAACGTCCAACGCTTAATGCAGCAATGCCATGAGGGCGCGCCGATGCGGGGACGGCATCGGAATAGAATCCAGCTCATGTCGGCTGAACCAGCGTTGGGTCCGTTTGCGGGCTTTGGGTGAGCGCCAGCGAAAGACGCGCAACGTGATGCGGTGATTGGTGAACGGGAAAATAGCTCTGTAAATCGCGCCGTTTCTTTTGGATTTTGAGTTGAGCGGGGGCAAAATCCACATGCCTCCCCAGCGATCGGTGGATTTTTCGAGCAACAGCTTGTCATTTCGAATGATGAACGAATGTTTCTCAACCAACTCCTTTGTTTCAGGACGCGGTCGTTTGATTGGCAACGACTCCGGGTTTTTGGCGCGACAGAATTTTTTGACCGGGCAAATTCCGCATCTCGGTTTGCGCGGCAAGCAGATCAACGCGCCAAGATCGAGAAGCGCCGAATTGTAATGGGCTGCAGATTTTTCCGGAACCAGACTGGCGGCGCGGCTCCACAGCGCGTTCCTTCCAGCCGTCGAATCGATCGGAATTCGCAAATCGAACAGGCGCGATAAAACGCGTGAAGTATTCGCTTCGACAATGGCCACTGACTGATCAAAAGCGAAGGTGGCGACCGCGTGCGCCGTGTACTGGCCCAGACCAGGAAGCTGCTCCATTTGCTCGATCGATTTTGGAAATCGCCCACGATGTCGATCTACCACGCGTTTTGCGGTCGAGTGGAGATTTCGGGCGCGGGCGTAGTAACCAAGACCTTGCCAGGCGTGGAGCACTTCGGCCTCCGAGGCACGAGCTAACGCCGCAAAATTTGGGAATCGCTGCAGCCACTTCTTATAATACGGCAAGACCGTGCTGACTTGGGTTTGCTGAAGCATGAATTCGGAAACGAGAATCGGGTACGGATCGCGTGGTCGGCGCCATGGGAGATCGCGGCCATGGTGACGGTACCAGCGAAGGAGGGTGGAGCGAAAAGCTTTCTCTTTTGTCATGTCGAGCGGAGTCGAGACATCTCTAAATGTTTCCGGAAACAGCAAGAGATTCCTCGACTTCGCTCGGAATGACAAGAAGGTGACACGACGGTGAACTCTTACACTCACCCTCTAAGCGTCGAACAAGTAAAAGCGCTTCGTGCGCTAATCGATGAGCTCGGTTTCGAATTCTCGCCGAAGGAATACACAATTTTTTTTGGTCAAAAAAATAAATTGAGCATCGCCGTTTACGAGAAAGGGCCGAAGGTGCTCATTCAGGGTAAAGGCGTGGAAGAATTCGTCCAGTTCGAGCTCGAGCCGAAAATTCTGGGCGAAGCGAAACTTGGTTATGAAGAAGTGCATGCGCCGGAAATGTTCGAACCGCATTTCGGGGTGGACGAAAGCGGCAAAGGCGATTTTTTCGGACCGCTTGTGATCGCCGGGGTTTTCGTTGATCGCGGGATCGGGCGGAAACTGATCGATGCCGGGGTTCAAGATAGCAAGCGTATAGGTTCGGATGCCAGGATCCGTGCCTTGGCAGATGCGATTCGAAAAAATTCGATGGGTCTCGTCGAAGTCGTATTGATCGGCCCGGCGAAATACAACGAGCTCTACGAAAAGTTCGGGAACTTGAACAAGCTCCTGGCCTGGGGCCATGCACGGGTCATCGAGAACTTGTTGGCAAAGAAGCCGGATTGTCCGCGTTCATTGTCCGACCAATTTGCCGACGCGCGGCTGATCGAACAATCGTTGCTTCGTCACGGGCGCAAGATCGACATCCAACAACGGCCGCGGGCTGAATCCGACATCGCAGTAGCGGCGGCATCAATTTTGGCCCGAGAGGGGTTCATTAATTGGCTTGACCGGGAGGGGAAGAAGCATGGAATGCGACTGGAGCGGGGGGTATCGCCAGCGGTAAAAACTGCTGCCGAAAAGATCGTTAAAGAGAAGGGGCCCGCCGTCCTTCAGCAGTTGGCGAAGGTCCATTTTCGGACGGCGCACGCGGTTGCCCCGGAGCATTTTCCCGAGCCGCCGCCCCGGGAAGAGTGGAGAGGCTAGAGACGCGCCAGGTAAGCGAAACCCGGCAAGGTTCCTGCTGCTATAGGCTTTAACACCTATTTGGGGATTGTGGAAACTAGAGTCCTGACCATAAACGCCGACCCTGTCTTTCAAGACCGGGCGCTCGCCATTCTCGACGAAATTGAGGATTTGGAGACCCACAATGTGCGGAACCTGTCGGAAGCGGTCCAGGCGCTGCTCGAGGAAAATTTCGATGGTCTAATTATCGAGGGCGATGCCGCGCTTGCCCTCGAGCAGGCGACAAATCTGCGGCAACATTTCCCGTCTCTTACTATCGCTTGTTTGCTTCAGAACGGGTGCCGATCAGGCGTCAATCCGACAGCAAGAGAGCAGAATATCGAATTGCTGCCTGGGGCCCGAAGCGATCGACGTTTGCGAGCGACTTTGACCGGTTTTGTCCGGTCGCTGGATTCGCACGCCGGCACAGCGGCGGAAGGGATCGATCCATGCCACTCGCTCATTGGAAATCTCAATCAATTTTCGGCGGCCGAGATTTTGCAAATGAGCTGCTTAAGCCAGCGCAGTGGGCGCTTTACCTTTAAATCGGGTCGTGGGAACAGTGAAATCTATCTCCAACAGGGCTCAGTGCGGCATGCGGTGTTTGGTTCAGTCGTAGGCGAGGCGGCGGTGGCCGAGATTTTCCGGTGGCGTCAGGGCCGCTTCTATTTTGAGGAAGGGATCATTAGCCAGGAGCAAACCGTGAATCGTCCGTGGGCTCATCTTCTCATCGATAACTTGCAGAAGCTTGATGAAACGCTCGAGCTCGTCAGTGTTTGAGGGTCCTTTCGATGCGCGACAAAGATCTCGAGACAAAGCTGCGTTTAGTCACGCTCCAGTTGGAGAACTGGAAAAAACTCCACGATCTCATTACCTACGGCCTGGATAAGGCCAAGCCGATCATATCGACCGAACAAGAACGCCAGTTCACCGAGATCCGCGCCAATCTCTTGCAAGAGATCGAATACGTTCTTCGCGAGTTGAATATTCTGACGGAGTTGTCGGGCAAAGCGATGAGCGTTCTGCAGCGCGGCGTGTCCGTGCGCGGCGTCCGCGATCTTTCCAATGACGAAGTTCGCCGGCTGGAAACGGATTGGAACGGCGTCTTCACGAAACTCGGTTTGATGCAGGGCCAGCTCAAAGCCCGACGCAAGGAATTGGCGGAGCAGCCGGCATTCAATTATTACTTGAACCGTCTTTTGCGGCGGCCGGTGGCTGCGCACTAAGCCACATCAACGGCCTCCCTTAGGCTGTTCAGGCCAAAGAATTTACTTTTCTTCGCCAATTGTGCCCGCGATTGTGCCTTGGCGCACGATTCCTCTTTGAAGTATGGCAAAACTTACCAAACGCGACATCGTGGTTGCGATTAGCAACCAGACCGGAATGGTGCAACACCAGGTCTTCGACATTGTCCAACGCACTCTCGACAAAATTACCGACAGTTTGGCCAACAACGTGCCGGTTGAACTGCGCAATTTTGGAATTTTCCAACCGCGATTGACCAAACCGCGGGTGGGGCGAAATCCAAATCAACCCGGCAGCAGTTTCGTTATTCCATCGCGCGCGACCGTGAAATTCAAGGCCGGCAAAGTGATGCGGCAACGCGTGGAAAAGCTGTCACGCGAATTGAAGGAAGCCGCGGCCAAGAAAGCCCCGGCGGCGGCGACGCGACCCAACGGTCAGTAATTTCTGATAAGATCGACATCTTCGCCGACGGCGACTCAAGATGTCGATTCGAGAAGGTGACGAATGGCCTGTTCGAGCCGGTCGAAATTGATCGGCTTGGTGAGATGCTCTGAAAAGCCGGCGTCACGCGCCTTGTTTACATCGGTTTCCATTCCGAAGCCACTGATCGCGATTCCACGCAGGCCTTTGCTCTGTCGCAATTCGCTCATCAGTTCGTAACCGCTTCGGTCCGGCAAACCGATGTCGCTAATGAGCAAGTCGAAATCCTCTCGCTCTGTTTTTTCGACCGCCTGGCCAGCCGAGTGCGCAACGGTGATGTCATAACCGCGGCGTTCGAGCATCATTTTCATTCCAGTGCAGGTGTCGGCGTGATCGTCCACGACAAGAAGTCGGTGGCGACGCGAAACAGGTTCCTTCTTTTCCGGGATGGTTGGGCGGTCGCCATCAGCCCCATTTTCTGCGCCAACCGGCGCGGCGACTGTTTTCAACTGAACAATAAAGGTGGCGCCTTTATCTTTGCCGGGACTTTCGACCCGAATTTTTCCGCGGTGCGCGTCCACCATCGCCTTGGAAATGGCGAGACCAAGTCCGAGTCCACCAAAGCGGCGCGTGATTGAGGTTTGGCCCTGCTCGAATGCGTTGAAGATTTTTTCGATCTTTTCCTCCTCAATGCCGATTCCGGTGTCGGTGATGCGCACTTCAATTTCGTCTGACGCCGGGTTCGAAGTCGCTATCGTAAGTTGACCGCTGGCGGGCGTAAACTTGACGCTGTTTTTGACGAGATTCCAAAATACTTGCTGCAGTCGCGCCGGATCGCCTTCGACGTGGACGCCTTGAGCATTGAGTTCAAATTTGGCTTCGATCGATTTCTGGGCCATGTCCTCCCGGCAAATTTCGTAGGCCCGCCGAAGAATTTCGTGCACGTCGACGACTTCGAAGGTGAGTTGCAGTTTGCCTTTGGCGATGCGCGTTACGTCCAGCAAGTCGTCAATCAAGCGCGCTTCCAGTTCGACATTGCGTCGAATGACTTCGAGCGCATGCCGCAGCTTGGGTGACCGCGGAGTCGTGGCTTCCAATTCGCCGACCATCGCGATGACGGGCGAGAGTGGGTTGCGCAATTCGTGCGAGAGAAGCGCGAGAAACTGATCCTTGGCAGCATTGGCGTTGATCAGCTCGTGGCGCAGAGTGACGTCGCGAGTTTTGTCTTCCACAAAATAGAGCACGCCTTGAATGGTCTGATCCGCGGCTTGCAAACGCAAAAGCGTGACGTTGACGAAGTGAGTCATGCCGCCTTCGTCCTGGAATGGTTGCTCGGTCAATTGAAACGGCGTGCCGAAAGAAAGCACGCGCTCGATCGCATCCACCGGCGCAATCTTGACATCGTCGTAAGTTGCGTCGGTGATTTCGCGACGGCCGGGCCAACCGCCAAACCGTTGGGCCATTTGGCTAAATGCTTCGTTGGCTTGCGAGAATTTTTTCGAGACTGGATCGACAAAGGCGATGCCGACCGGCATGTTGGCGAGGATTTTCTCGTTGAAAATCACCTCGCGCTCGATCCGGCGGGCGGCTTCTGTTTGGCGACGATAAAAAATTCCACCAAGCCAGGCAAAGAGTGTGGTCAGCACCATCAACCACGCCGCGAGCACGGCCATGCGACCGACCAGATCGTGCACCGGTTTGTAAGCTACATCTTTGGGTTGTTTTACGACGACAGTCCATCCGGTCGATTCCACCGGGCTGAATGAGTAAAGATTGCCGCCGCGCTCGAGATTACCTTTTTTCGTTTGGCTAATCTCCTTCGGTAGGATCGATTCGGGGACTGGAGACGGGCTCGGATTCGGTCGAAAATCGTTCAGGAAAAGCGCGTGTCCGGTCTGATCGAGAACTTGGCAGCTTGATTGATCGGCAAATTCAATCGCGGAAAGACGGCGTCCGATGCGCTCTACCAACACCGAGACGCCGAGATAACCGACGATGTTCTTATCGAGCGTGCGCACCGCACCAGTGATGTCGGTAACAATCCGCTGATCGGAGAACCGCGCGTGGACCGGTGAAACAAATGCGCCCGGAACTTTTTCCGCTTGGGGCCGCCACAAATTAGAATCGAAGTCCTTTCCGATCATCGCCGGGTTGTAAGGAATCGAAGCGATCAATCGTCCATCGCGGCCGGTGAGAAACATGCCGTCGATGCGCGGTTGCGAATAAAAAGTGGAGCCGAGCCATTGCTGACCAGCGGACTGCGGGTTCGATGAACTTAGAATCCGCGAAACGTCCGGAAGCGTTTGATAATAATCGATGACGCCTTCCGTTCGGCTGAGATCGTCACCGACGAGGCGGCTGATCAGCTGCACGAACGTTTGCCGGTCTCGCAAAATGCGCGATTCCAGCATCTTGGTGAGAAAGGTGTAGGAAAACCAAACCGTGAGAATGGAAGGCACCCAACCGGCCAATAGGATCGAGACAACAATATTGAAGCGCTCGAACCGGTCGTGCCGGCCTTTCTTCAGGAGGTATCGAAATGGCATACCGCTGGGTGGCAAAGATAGCATAGCAGCAGAGCGCTTGCCGCTGAGCGCCGGCGGGAGCTAATTATTCGTTCTGCCGAATCACGTCGTTCAACTCGCTCGCTTCCGCGCGAATGGCCTTTGTATCCGCCTGAGTGAGCGCGCCGGACGATTTGCTCAAGATCGCCTGTAACTTCTTTATGCCATCGCGAATCTTTTCGAAGAGCGGCGTGTGCGCGAGCGTCGGCGGGAGCGTTTTCAATTCCGCGCCGAAATAATCTGCCAAATCCGGTTGGGCCAGGATCTTTCCGCGCTCGGGCGAGAATTCGGCTTCCACGGCTCCCGCGGAGATCTCCAACCCGCGCACCCAGCCTCCGAGACTGATCAAGTGCGCCATTTTTTCGTCGCGTAATTCGATCATTGCTTGTTCGACATCGGCTTGCGTGGCGATCAGTTCCTGACGGACTCGCTCCCAATCGCCGCGTCGGGCCAGTTCGGTCAGGCTCGCGCTGTGGCGCATCACACGATCGCCGACACCGAGCGCCCGCGCCTGTTCCATCAAGAGTCGCCCAAAACTTTCGATCAGGTTCTTCTTCTCAGCTTCGACAATCAGAAAGCCATCTGCAATCAATCCGCCAAAGATCAATCCTTTGTGCTCGCGACCGGCGGTGATCGATTGCGGAAGCGCGCGCTTCAGTTGTTCGAATGGCAGCGGTCGAAGTTGATCGAGTTGAGCAAAGATGCGTTCGATCGACGGCGCGGTGTAGGGATTGACGCCGAGTTCTTCGCGTTCGTGCTGCTGATCTTCATTTGTTTCCTCCTGATTCGCGGCGGTTGCGGTCGATATAAACACTGCCGCGATTAAGATCGACATCGGGCGAATTTTGGCGCGCTTTGGTTCCATTTTGCCGAGGCAAGTGGGCCATTTTTGATTTGACGCTGGCAACGGAACCGCCATCATGCGCACCTGCTGTCTTAATAACTGGCAGCCAACCTTATGCAAGGAAGCCTCGGCTATGTGATTTGGACGGCGTGTTACCTCGCCGTGCTCATCGGTCTGTCTGCCTACGGCGTTCACCGGTATTTCATCATTTATCTTTTTCTGAAGAACCGCAAACGGGCCTCCATTCCAGCCGGCCGGTTTCACCAGCTGCCAAAGGTAACGGTCCAGCTCCCGATTTTTAATGAAGTTTACGTGGTGGAGCGCCTTCTGCGTTCGGTCAGCGAACTCGACTACCCGCGCGAGTTGTTGCAAATCCAGGTCCTAGATGATTCTACTGATGACACGCGGGAAGTGACAGCTTTCTGCGCCAAGGAATTACGGCAACGTGGCTTCGATGTTCAGCTCATTCACCGGGTCGACCGAACGGGATTCAAGGCCGGCGCGCTTGCGGTCGGACTTGAATCAGCCAGCGGTGAGTTTGTTTGCATTCTGGATGCCGATTTCGTCGCGCCGCGATATCTGCTTCAACGCACCATTCATTTTTTCACCGATCCAAAGGTCGGCATGATCCAAACGCGCTGGGGGCATTTGAATCGAGGCTATTCGCTCCTCACGAGAATGCAGGCGATGTTTTTGGACGGCCATCTTTTGCTCGAGCAAACGGCGCGCAGCAGAAGCGGACGCTTTTTTAATTTCAACGGCACGGCCGGCCTTTGGCGGCGCACCTGCATTGAGGAAGCCGGCGGCTGGCAACACGACACGCTCTGTGAAGATCTCGATCTGAGTTATCGCGCGCAACTGGCGGGATGGAAGTTCATTTTCCTGCCCGACGTGGTGACGCCGGCCGAATTGCCGGTGGACATGAATGGTTTCAAATCGCAACAGCACCGCTGGACCAAAGGCTCCATTCAAACATGCAAGAAACTGCTGCCGCGGATTTGGCGGAGCGAGCTTCCATTCGCGATTAAAGCTGAAGCGACCGGGCACCTGGTCTCGAATTTCGCGTATTTGCTTCTTGCCTGTTTGTGCGTGCTTTTACATCCCTCCACTGGCGGGCCGCAATCGGGCTGGGTCCGCACTTTTTTGATCGACGTCCCGATTTTTTTTACGGCCTCGGTATCAGTAGCGGTCTTTTACGTTTGCGCGCAACGCGAGCTTCATCCGCGCACTTGGATGAAAGAAATGTTGCTCCTTCCGTGCTTGCTCGCGCTTGGAATCGGTCTCTCGCTGAACAATGCCCGCGCCGTTCTGGAAGCGATCTTTAATCACAAATCGGACTTCACCCGAACGCCGAAGTACGGGATCGAACGACGATCGCAATCTTGGCGAAGTTGTAAGTATCGCGCGCTAAAATCGACTTTGCCGTTCGCGGAGATGGCTTTTGCGATCTATTTCAGCTACTTCGTCTGGTTTGCAATAACGCACGGGCAGTTCCTGTCGGTACCGTTCCTGCTCATGTTCCAAGGCGGTTTTTTTTATGTCTCCCTTTCGTCGCTATTGCCTTGGTCGCCGAAATTCAATTTCGGCGCTTCCCGCTCCGCCTCTCCAATTCCCGCGTGACAAGATGCGTTTTCTGAGTAAGAGAGCGCGGATGTTTCGTTCCTCCGTTCTCGCCGTTGCGCTCAGTTTGTGCGCTTTGCCTCTCCCAGCCGTTACCATACCGGCCCCAACTCTTTCCCCTCGCGTCATTATCAGTGTCCGGGATCAAAAACTAATGCTGATCGAGAACGGGGCGATTGCAGCGACCTATCCGGTTTCGACGTCGAAATACGGCTTGGGCGATGCCTGGGGCAGCCTCGCCACGCCGCTTGGGCTTTTACAGGTCGCGCAAAAGATCGGCGACCACGCCCCGTTTGGAGCAGTCTTCCATAATCGTCGCTGGACCGGCGAGATTCTGCGGCCGAATACTCCCGGTCGCGATCCGGTGATGACGCGCATTATTTGGCTGCGTGGATTGCAAGCCGCGAACGCCCACGCTTTTCAGCGCTGCATTTACATTCACGGAACGAATGAAGAGAAGACGATTGGCCGGCCAGCCAGCTTCGGCTGCATCCGGATGAGATCGAACGATGTGACCGCTCTTTACGACCAGCTTCCGCTCGGCACTCCAGTTGAGATTGTTCAGGATCCATTGCCAAAAGCTTCGAAGATGGCCGATCCCGAAGTTTATGGTTTTGACGCTCCTGCTTCCGGTTTGGGGTTGAGGAAAGATTCTTCGCAGATCAAGATCGCGTCCGCTCCGCGGACCTGATTCAAGATCGACATCTTGACATTTCGGCGGTCTGCGCGAGCGTCCACGCCCCGTAATTTTTCGGAAATAAATCATGGCCAATACCAAATCCGCAGCGAAACGTTCCCGGCAATCGCTCACGCGCTCTAACCAAAACCGGAGCGTGCGGACGCGTTTGCGGACGCTACAAAAGCGTGTTCGCGGTGCGACCAAACCTGACGTGGACCAGATTCGCGGCCTGATTTCCGCGCTCGATAAAGCAGCCAAGCGCGGCATCATTCATCGCAATGCAGCCGATCGCCGCAAAGCGCGACTCAACGCTTTGATCGCCAGCGGCGACACAAAGTAACTTAAGCTCTCCGGAGCCGCGTCACGATCCGCGGGGAATGCACTTTTCAGATCGCGCGGGGCGTTTAAGCTTTCAGTTCCTGTGAATTCTGATTTCTCGCGCCGTCATTTTATTCGCACTGCCGCGCTCGGCTCTGCCGGCATTGCTCTGGCCGCGCGCGTTCAAGCGCAGCCAGCCAAACTTCCGGGCAAACCGAACCTGGTTGTTTTTCTTCCGGATCAATTGCGCGCGGACACGGTTTTTGGTGAGAACGCAAGCGCCGTTCATGCGCCCAATATTCACAAGCTCGCTTCCCAATCGACAATCTTTGAGCGCGCCTATGTCACACATCCAATCTGTGCGCCCTCACGCTCATCATTAATGAGCGGAACCTGGCCGCACGCCAACGGCTGCACGAATAATCAGGCTTCTCTCGCCCATAAATTCAAATGCCTGCCGGAACTCCTCGCCGACTCCGACTATCGCGCTGGTTACTTTGGCAAATGGCACCTTGGCGACGAATTTTCCGTCCAGCGGGGGTTCCACGATTGGGCTTCCATTGAAGAGTCTTTCAAGAGCGCGCTCGGCGCCGGCAAGATCGAAGGTGTCAGCGATTATACGAAGTTTCTCTTATCCAAAGGGCACCAACCTGATCACGGAAAATATTTCAGTCGGACCTACTCGAGAAATGTGCCGTTTGAACTCTCAAAGGCGAAGTTTGTCGAAACCAAAACCTGCGAATTTGTGGAGCGTTACCACGACCAGCCGTTTATCGTCTTCGTCGCCTTCATCGAACCGCATCCGCCTTACACCGGCCCGTTCAACGACGAACATCCGCTGGAATCTGTTTCATTGGACGCCAGCAATAATGACAGGTTTGGCGCGGACATGCCGCTGCACTATCGCTTGCGGGAAGAGCTCTATCGCAATCGACTTCACGACGTTGCGCGCTATCGCGAAATCAAACAAAAATATCTCGGCCTCATCACCGAGATCGACCATTGCATCGGCACAATCTTGTCGAAGTTGGATGAGCTCAGACTGACTGACCGCACAATCGCCGTTTTAACGAGTGACCACGGCGACATGATGACTGCTCACGGCCTGTTGGGTAAACGATTCATGTTCGAGCAATCGGCCGCCGTTCCGTATCTGGTCCGATTGCCAGGCCAACAGCGCTCGTTGCGGGTGTCACAACCAGTCAGCCACATCGATTTTGCGCCCACCATGTTCGATCTCCTTGGCAAAACGCTCGATCCACAATTCGTCGGAAAAAGTAGGGCCGCTTTAATTCGAGGCGAGACTATGCCGACCGAGGCGGTATTTATTGAATGGGCGCCGGGCAAAGAAAAAATCAATAAACACACCAAGCTCGCGAGCAAAGAGCAGATCAAACAGGCATTGGGTGAATCGACGCGGGCCATTGTCACGGCAGACGGCTGGAAACTTTGTCTTCGCGACAAAGACAAGAACGAGCTTTACAACTTGCGGGCCGATCCCGACGAGCGAAAGAACCTTTATTCCGACGCGGGCCAGGGCGATACCGTCAAACGATTAACCGACGAAATTCATCAATGGCAACAGCGGGTCGGCGATACTTTAAAAATTTAAAAATCGCATCCCTTCGACCAAACGCGGAGCGTACGGTCAAACCTGTAAGCTAATTCCCTGCTTTAATTTCGGGCTTGGCCTGTCTTGAGGTTAAGGATCGCGCGCGTACAAGAAACGCGTGCGAAAGGTTTCCCGGCGGGCGTTTCTGCGCACGGCAATTTTTGGATCATCTGTCGTGGCTTGTGGCGTTTCGTTGAATGCGCGATCGGCGCGCGCGGCGACCAAACCGAATCTTCTCGTCTTTCTGCCGGACGAACTTCGCGCTGATCTGATTACCGGAAGTGCGCGTGGGAGCGTCCTTGCGCCGCATCTTCAAAGACTCGCTTCTCAATCTGTTCTCTTCGAACGCGCTTACGTGACGCAGCCAATTTGCACGCCTTCGCGTTCAACCTTGCTGGCCGGGATGTGGCCGCATCAGATCCACTGCACCGACAATAAAGATGTTTTGCCGTTGGGCGTTGCTTGTTTGCCGGAAATGCTTCGAGATGACGCTTATCGGACCGGATACTTTGGTAAGTGGCACTTGGGCGACGAGTTCTCCCCCCAACGAGGATTTCAAGAATGGATCTCGATCGAGGATTCATTCAAGAGAGCGAGGCGAAGTCGCCGGACGCCTGGGAAGAGCGATTACACGCAATTCCTTCTGTCGAATGGCTACAAACCAGATATGCACAATGGAAAGTATTTCAGTATCGATTTTCCCAGCACGCTGCCATTTGAGCTGTCCAAGCCGAAGTTTCTCGAGACCAAAGCCTGCGATTTTCTCGAGCGCCACCGGCATCAACCATTTGTTTTGTTTGTTGCTTTCTTCGAGCCGCATCCTCCTTACAACGGTCCCTTCAATGACGAACATCCTCTTGATGCGGTTCGTCTTGATTCCACCGCGGATAATATTTTCGGCGAGGATATGCCGCTCCGTTATCGTCTCTGGCAGGAATTCTTTCGGAATCAAAATCCAACGGCGGAGCACTACCGCCAGACTAAACAACGATATCTCGGACTGATCGCAGAAATCGACCGCAGTATCGGGGCAATCTTGGACAAGCTCGACGAGCTCGACCTCAGCGATCACACCATCATCGCGCTGACGAGCGACCACGGCGACATGATGAGCGGTCACGGACTTTTGGGTAAGCAATTGATGTTTGAACAATCGGCCAGCGTCCCGTACCTCGTTCGCGTTCCCGAGACGAGTCCGTCACGCGTATCGCAGCAAGTGAGCCACGTCGACTTTGTGCCAACGATGTTAGATCTGTTGGGAAAACCGCCGCATCGGCAATGCGTCGGCCAAAGCAGAGCGAATTTGATTCGCGGTGAGATTGCGGCGCCGGGTTTGGTTTTTCTCGAATGGTCGCCCGGTAAGAACGATGTCGTCCTTACACGGAGTGCATTTGCCAGTAGACGTCAGATTCAGAATTGCCTGCTTGAATCCACCCGCGCCGTTGTTTCACCCGACGGCTGGAAACTTTGTCTCCGTGATAAAGACAAGTGCGAGCTCTACAATCTTCGCGACGACTCTGATGAACGACATAATTTGTATTACACGGACGAATATCCCGACGTCACCGCACGGCTAACCGCTAAAATACATAATTGGCAGCGGCGGGTCGGCGATAGTGTAAAGGTCTGATAAAACGATCAGAAACGCTGGTCGGTGCAGCTGCGAATGAGCTTTGCAACTCTCCCAGGACGGCTAGATTTCTCTCGATGATTCCGGCACTCATTCTTATTTTGGCGGCCGTCGCTTATCGGATCGCGGCCGCACTCTTGATCAACTCCGGTGCGACCTGGTTGTCGAACTTCGCGCCGCTCGCCGCAATTGCGCTTTGCGGCGCGGCCTATTTCCCGCCGAAGTTCAAATTTACCGTCCCACTTGGCGCGCTCTTCGTCTCCGATTTGTTTTTGAATTATTACTACGGCGTCACCCTGATCGAGCCGCAGATCGTCGGGAGTTACCTTGCGCTCGCGCTCGTGGGACTAATCGGACTGACGCTGCAAAACCGCGCTTCGTTCAAGACTCTGCTTCCTGCTTCGGTTCTTGGATCGACTATCTTCTATTTGATCACGAACGCGTTCTCGTGGCTGAGCAATCCGGGTTATGTGAAAAATTTTGCCGGGTTAATCCAAGCGCTCACCGTCGGTTTGCCCGAATACAGCGCGACCCCGACCTGGATGTTTTTCCGTAACTCAATCCTCAGCGATCTGTTCTTCACGCTGCTTTTTGTCGCTTGCATGAACTTCGGGCGAAAGACCAGCCGGGCGCGCGCTGGCGCCGCTTTGCCTCGCGTCGCGTAAATTTCGATGCAGCGGCCCGAGCAACGCGACGAGGTCGAGATGCTCGCGCTGATGCTGCTGATCCGGCGTTTTGAGGAGCGCGCCAGCCAGCAATATCAAGCGCAGAAGATCGGCGGCTTCTGCCATCTTTACATTGGCCAGGAAGCGGTCGTCGCTGGCGCGGTCGCGGCCGTGCGCGACGACGATTACATCATCACGGCCTATCGCGATCACGGGCACGCGCTCGCGCGTGGCACGAGCGCGAATACGTGCATGGCCGAACTTTTCGGAAAGGCGACGGGTTGTTCCAAAGGGCTCGGTGGATCCATGCATTTTTTCGAGAAGAAAAATCACATGTACGGCGGACACGCGATCGTTGGTGCGCACGTTCCGCTCGCCGCGGGAATGGCGTTCGCCTCGAAATATCGCGAAGAAGACCGCGTCACGCTTTGTTTCTTCGGCGACGGCGCGATCAATCAAGGCTCATTCCACGAAGCGTTGAATCTGATCGCGCTTTACAAATTACCAGTGGTTTTGATTTGCGAAAACAATCTCTTCGCCATGGGCACATCGGTAAAAAGATCGACATCGTTGAAGCAAATCGTCGATCGCGCCGAAGGCTACGACATCCCGGGCGATATCGTCGATGGAATGAACTTCCGTGAAGTGCGCGACAAACTGAGCGAGATCGTCACCTCGATTCGCAAAGATCCGCATCCGGCGTTCGTTGAGATTCGGACTTATCGCTATCGTGGTCATTCGATGTCCGATCCGGCCAGTTATCGGACCAAGGAAGAGCTGGAAAAATATCGGCTCGACGATCCGATCATTCGTTTGCGCGCGCAGTTGACCCGCGAAGGCAAGCTGACCAACGAGCAATTCGATGCGCTCGATAAAAAAGCGAAGGAATCGGCGCTCGCTTCGGTGAAATTTGCCGAGAGCAGCCCGGAGTTGCCGGTCGAAAAGGTTTACGACTACGTCTACTTCAACCGAGAAAAAGCGTGAGGGAAATCACTTACCGCCAGGCTCTGAACGAGGCGCTCGCCGAAGAATTGGCGCGCGATCCGAATGTTTTTCTGATGGGCGAGGAAGTCGCGGAATACCAGGGTGCTTACAAAGTGAGCCAGGGCTTGCTCGAACGGTTCGGGCCGAAACGGATCATCGACACTCCGATTAGTGAAAATGGATTCGCCGGACTCGGTGTCGGCGCGGCCATGGTCGGATTGCGGCCAATCATCGAATTCATGACCTTCAGTTTCTCATTCGTTGCATTCGATCAGGTCGTGAACAACGCGCCAAACATGTTCATGATGTCGGGCGGCCAGTTTAATATTCCGATCACATTCCGGGGACCGAACGGACCAGCGCATCAGCTTGGCGCAACGCACTCGCATGCAACCGAGTCGCTTTACGCGAACGCGCCTGGGCTCAAAGTTTGCACGCCAGCGACGCCCCGCGACGCCAAGGGTTTATTGAAAACCGCTGTCCGCGATGACAATCCGGTGCTCGTTCTGGAAGCCGAGCTTCTTTACAGTTCGAAGGGAATGGTCGAGCCACCCGATGAAGAATTGCTTATTCCGCTCGGGCAGGCCGAACTAAAACGCGAAGGCAGCGATGTTTCGATTATTTGCTACGCGCAAACGGTCCCGCTCGCGCTCACAGTCGCCGCCCGGCTCGAAGAGGAAGATATTTCGGCCGAGATTGTCGATCTTCGTTCAATCAAACCTCTGGATGAGATGGCGATCCTTAATTCAGTCGCTAAAACGCATCGAGTCGTAATTGTCGAACAGGACCGTCCCTTCTGCGGCGTCGGTGCGGAAGTCTGTTATCGGATCCAGAAACATGTTTTTGATGAGCTCGATGCGCCGATCATGCGCGTTTCTCAAGAGGATGTGCCGATGCCATACAACGAGCGCCTGGAAAAATTTGTTTTGCCGAATGCGGACAAGTTGATGGCTGCTGTGAAAAAAGTCTGTTACACCTAACGAGTCATGCCCGAGATTCAAATGCCGAAGCTGAGCGACACCATGACGGAGGGGACGCTCGTCTCGTGGAAGAAGAAAAAGGGCGATAAAGTTTCGGCCGGCGAAGTGATCGCTGAAATCGAAACCGACAAGGCGACGATGGAATGGGAATCGTCAGAGGACGGAACGCTCACCGAAATTTACGTTGAAGAAGGCGGGAAGGTGAACGTCGGCGACAAGATCGCGTTCATTGCCGGGGAAGGCGAGGAGGCTCCGAAAAATGAAGAAAAAAAGGAGCCGGAGAAAAAAGAGGAGAAGACTGAAGAGACAAAAGAGAAAAAGCCGCAGTCGGAAACGGAGAAGCCCGCGCCGGCCGAGGAAAAAGAAAAAGAAACCGCCCCGCCGCAGGAGAAAACTGTAGAGGCGGCCGTGCCGGCCGCACGATCAGAGGACAAGAGAAAAACGACGCAGCCAACTGCCAGTCCAGCTCGGACTGAAGAAGCGCGCGTGAAAGCGTCCCCGGTCGCGCGACGAGTCGCCGCTGAGCTCGGTGTGGACCTTTCGGGCGTGAAGGGAACAGGTCCCGACGGTCGTGTCACTGAAACCGATGTCCGAGGGGCTGCAAAATCAAAAGGAACTACGCCAGCGCAAAAAGCGCCAGCGGTGGCTAAACCTTCAGCTCCATCAATCAAAGCTGGTGAGGGCGCCCGGATTCAACTTTCCGGGATACGGAAAATTATCGCGCAGCGCTTGGTCGAAAGTCTCGGGCCGGTGCCGCATTTTTATCTGACCATCGAGATCAACGCGACGCCGCTGATGACCGCTCGTGAGGAATTGAAGTCCGCAGGCGAAGGCGCAGACACGTCAAAAATCACGGTGAACGATTTTGTTTTGAAAGCTGCGGTGCAGGCGGCGGTCAAAGTGCCGCGCGTGAACGCTTCATTCGACGGCGACGCGATCGTTCAATATGCCGATGTCGATCTTGGGATCGCGGTCGCGATCGAAGATGGATTGCTTACGCCGGTAATTCGCGCTGCGCAAAACAAATCACTCCGCGAAATCAGCCAGCAGGTAAAGGACCTCGCCAGTCGCGCGCGCAACAAACGGATGAAGCCGGAAGAATTTCAGGGCGGTACATTCACCGTCTCAAATCTCGGAGGCATGGGCATCGACTCGTTCAGCGCGGTAATTAATCCACCTCAAGGCTTCATTCTCGCCGTCGGCAAAGTCACGAAAGTTCCGGTCATCGACGATTCCGACCAAATCGTCGCCGGTAATCGCATGTCGATTACGATGAGCTGCGATCATCGCGTGGTCGATGGCGCGCTCGGCGCGGAGTATTTAAAAGAACTCCGCCATCTCCTCGAAAATCCGGCGCTGCTCTTGGTTTAACCCAACGATCAGGGCGCGGGCCGGTCGCGCGAAGCGATTTCCCATGTCATAAAGTCGTCGAGCGTCTGCCGTGTCCGTCGGACTGCAAACGCCAAGACAACTGCGTCATCTGCAAAACCGAGGCCGACAATCCAATCGGGAATAAGATCGAATGGATTCAGGATGTAAATAATCGCTGCGACGATCATCACTAGATTTTGCATGGGTATGTTGCGGTATTCGCGCCGGTAGTACGCGCGAATCAAACGCAGCATCGCCTGGAAGTATGCCCAAAGATCCTTGAACTGCTCTCTTGGTATCGTCGGAGCCTTCTTTACTGCTTCCTTAAAGAGTTGACGCAGTCGTTCCGGATCTTTGGCATACGACCGAGCGTTGGTTAGAGCCTGCGAAAAAGCAGGACTGCGAGGCGCCGCCTTTGGAGAGAGATCGTCCTTTTTCAGAGCTGATGTTGATTTCTCCGCTCGTGACTTCGGTTGTCTCGCGCGCCTCATATCTCTTTTATAGTAAGAGCCAGATTTGAGGCAGGAACAAGTGCCTCGGGGGCCGATGCCGCTGCCTATCTATAAGGCGGCGGTTTCCCAAGTCATGAAATCGTCCAGCGCCTGTCGTGCTCTGCGCACCGCTAGCGCCAGAACGGTCGCGTCATCAAGATAACCGAGCGCTGGAAGCGCATCGGGAATGACATCGAGCGGGTTTACGACGTAGATGATGGCCGCGATGATCACGACCAGCGTGCTCTCGGGCACGTCGCGATAGTTGCCCTGAGAATAGGCGCGAATCAAACGGAGCATGGCCTGAAAGTATGGCCACGTTTCATGAAACGGTTCCTTCGGCATCGACGCGGCCTGCTTTGCCGCTTCCTCGAAGAGAGGCTGCAACCGTTGGGGATTTTCCACGTAGGCCTTCGCGCTTATCACCGCCTGCGCGAATTCCGCTTCCAACCGCTCTTTTAGAACGGGACTTTGCTTCTCTCTTGCTTTCGCGGTGGGTTTCTTTTTGCGGGATCCCAACTTCGTCTTCGGTTTTCTCATCCCATGCTATGAAAGCACTGCGCATTGTTCCTGAGAAGTCGATTGTCTTGAATTATTTGAATTGTAAGATCGATAAGTAGCCAGCGCGCGTCGCGGGCAAACTGCTCGATGGAAAATCCGCCCGAGAAAAAAGATTTGGAGACGACATCCTTTGTCGTGCAGGCGACTCGCGGCGTGATTCGGGACCAGAACATGCGGCGTAAAGCGATGCTGTTCCTGCTTGCGCTCGCGCTGTTGTTGCTCATTGCGGGTTTTACATTTTTGCAGCCGGCGTTGAATCCGCAGGAGCATCCGTGGCGCGTGATCTTGTTTTGGATCGTCTGCATCTGGCTCACTTTTACCGCGCTCCTGCTCGCGCTTTTCGATCTGCTTGTACTGCGATTGCAGGCCAGGCGAGCGGAGCGTTCCTTGCGCGAAAAATTTGGCGCGGAGAGATCAACATCAAACAAATGATCCGAGGGTGAAAAACGCCTGGAAAACGCGCGAGGAAATGGAAGCGATCCGCCTTTGCCGAGGCTCCGGCGTGGTTAGGGCAAGATCGAAATCGGAGGAAGATCGGCAGTGAGCGAAGGTTGGAAGACACGCGAGAAAATGGAGGCGACCGAGCGCGCCACGCTTGCGCCGTTCGCGCAAAAATCGGGCGATTCGGCCGGCCGAAAGCATCCGGAGCAAAGCCACCCGTTTCGGACCGAGTTTCAGCGCGACCGCGCCCGCATCATTCATTCCCGCGCGTTTCGACGGCTCGAATACAAGACGCAGGTTTTCTTGAACGGCACCGGCGACCATTTGCGGACGCGATTGACGCATTCGATCGAAGTCGCGTCGATCAGCCGGACGATCGCGCGCGCCCTTGCGCTCAATGAAGATCTCGCGGAAGCGATCGCCCTGGCGCACGATCTCGGGCACGCCCCGTTTGGTCATTCCGGCGAAGAAACTTTGGCCGAGTGCATGCGCGATCACGACGGTTTTGAGCATAACCGGCAAAGCTTGCGAGTGGTTGAATTGCTCGAGAATGCGTATCCGGATTTTCCGGGGCTCAATTTAACTTTCGAAGTGCGCGAAGGTTTGCAAAAGCATCAGGATTTTTACGAGGCGACGTCACCGGGAGGAGAAAAATACAAATGTCCGTCCCTCGAAGCGCAGATCGCAAATCTGGCGGACGAGATTACCTACTACAGTCACGATCTCGACGACGCGGTCGATTTCGAGATTCTGAGCGCAGCGCAACTGGAAGAAAATGCAGTCTGGCAAGGCAGCCAGCGGAGCGTGCTCACGCGTTATCCGGATGCGCGCGAGCCCGAGCTACACAAACTAATCATTCGCGACATCATCGACGTGCAGGTGCAGGACGTGGTGGCGACGAGCGCGGAATCAATTTCCATGGCAAAGGCGCAAAGTCCCGATGACGTGCGAAAGCAACCGGCGCCGCTCATTCGTTACAGCGCAGAGTTGCATCGAGCGAATGCAGCGCTCCGAAAATTTCTGTACTCGAATGTCTATTATCATCCGCGGGTGGCGAAAGTGAATCAGCGCGCGTGTGAAATGTTAAAAAAGGTTTTCGAGAGTTACGTGACCAATCCAAGTCAGCTCGGCGACGTCGCGACCAAGCGGATCGACCAGGAAGGTTTGCATCGCACCGTCTGCGATTATGTGGCCGGAATGACCGACCGGTATTTGATGGAAGAATACGCGCGGATTAATGACGATTGAGGTCAATCACCCCTATCTAAATCGCCGCGCTGCCGATTTCGTCCTGCAAATAAGTAATGAGCAACCGCAGTCGCTGATTCAACAAAGATTCTTCCAGCATCCGTTGTCGCCGCAACGGGTCCTCCACGAAAGTTGAAGCGACGAGATCGCCGAGCATTTCGAGATCGCCGAGTTGAGCAAGGTAGCGATCGACTTTTGGTGGAAGCTGCCGTCCAGCGCGTTTCAGTTTTCGATAAAGCTCGAGAACTTTCTCGCCGAGGGCTTCGCTTTCGACGGTCGCAGTCTTACTGGATTCGACGATGTCGATCTTGGCAATCGGGAACGGTGTCTCCTGTTGGAAACCGGCGAAACGCACACGATGCAAACCTTGGAGAACAAGATTGGAAGTGCCGTCGCCGCGACCGACACAGGCCCGAATGAGCCCGACGGTTGCGAGATGGAAAAAATCTTCAGGCGCATGCCACTCTGGACAATTCGGTTTGATCAGTGTGACGCTGAACATGCGGTCGTGTTGGAGCGCGTGTTCGAGCATCTCGCGGTAGCGCGGTTCGAAAATATAAAGTGGCAGGAGCGCATGCGGAAAAAGGACCGCGCCGGGCAATGGCATCACCGGCACTTCATCAGGCAAATCTACCGACCCATTTTTCACTTTCGATTTCCGTCCCTAGATTAATATCCTTCTGTGAATGCAGTTGCGCGAGGGTTTTAATCTAAATTAGCACACGGCGGTGTGCGCTAGCTGTTTGCGGCGGCTACTAATCTCGGGTGCCCGGCTTCCCTAGCCGCATTCGCTGCCGCTCAGCGGCTCCCGCCGTAAAGTTGGCGCACTTATTATTTGAATGAAAGGAGTGCGCCAACGCCTGAAACAATTTCAACGCCGCAGCGCGGAACGCAACAGGCCGATCGGCAACCCCGAAATAATCGGGGCTCGCGAAGCCTTTCGGAGTTGTCCTTCGACCTGGGATTGGTGGAGCGAGACGTAATTGAGAACGGAGCCGCAGCGGGCGAGTAGGAGACGAGAGATCGCGCCGAGCTTACCGATGCCCATCGCGCTCACCGGAAGATCGACATCTTTGTCCGTCATGAAATCGATAAGTCGAGCGAGTTGGGCCGGTGAATCAGTGCGGCAGGCGACTTTGAAAATGTCCGCGCCGTGCGCTTTCGCCAGCGACGCCTTGGTACGCAAGCTGCGCGTCGATGGTGTGGATTTGAAATTATGGAACGAAAGAATCCGGCGGACATTCTGTTTTCGTGCGCTGGCGAGCAACGATTTGAATGCGCCCGCCGAACGCAACTCGACGTCGATATAACTGGCGCGAGACAGAAAACGCGAGAGCAACTCCTGACGCTGATGGAGCGGGAGATTATTGGCGCCGCCTTCCCGCGGATCGCGCGCGGTGATGATGACCGGCCCGTGCTGGCCACGGCGAGTCCGTCGTTTGGCGGACAAGATCGACATCTTGCGTTCGAGTTGATCGACGACGTCGCGGAGATAATCGAGTCGAAGCTCGAACAAATCGGGCGACTGGCGCACGGTTGCGGCAAAACGGAGATCGGCGAGCGAGGCGATCACACCCACAAGCTGCGGCCGCGATGCTTTGACCGGTTTACGCGTTGTCATATACTTAGTGATTCTGGAAATTATGGAAGAGCGATGATTGCTCGTTTGTAGCATGCTGGCGCGACGACAGGAACTAAACACGCAACTGCAGGTGTTGGTCGACGCCTTCCTGCTGGCGTTCTCGTTATGGGCCGCTTACGCCCTGCGGTATTACAGCACTTTCTGGTTCCGCTTGAGCAAAAGCGTCGATCCACAACGTAATTATTCCTGGCTGCTGATTCCGATCATGGTATTCGGTCCGATCCTGTTGGACTTGCAAGGTTTTTATCAATCGCCGCTCAGCAAAACAAAGTGGCGCTCGATTGTGCAGATCGTGCGCGCGATGATCGGGCTGAGCATCATTGTTAGCGCGTGCGTGATTTTTCTCCGGTTGCCACTGGCGAATCGAACCGTGCCGCTGTTGTTCATGTTGATCGGCACAATCGTCCTGCTGGTGAAGGAACGATTGATCGCCGCACATTTGCGACGAAGAGCGGTTCGCGGGGAGGAACGCGAGCCTGTTTTGCTCGCCGGCTTGCCTCAAGATTTGGCTGCTTTGGAACGATCGTTTACGCCGGAACAAAGATTGTTGATCGACGTCGTCGCGCGGATCGACATCGAGCGGCAACCGATTTCCGATCTGGTCGAAGCGATGCATCGGCACTCAGTCTCACGAGTAATATTTGCCGCTGGTCACAGCCAGTTGAATCGGGTGGAACAAGCCATCAGCGCTTGCGAGGTGGAAGGTGTGCCGGCGTGGCTCGTCGCCGATTTTATTCGGACATCGATCGCCAAGCCGGATTTCGACGCTTTTGCGGGGCGACCGATGCTGGTGTTCCGTTCAACGCCGGAAGTCTCCTGGGCGCTCCTGATCAAAGATATCTTCGACCGCGTGGTCGCTTTTATCGCCTTAGTGCTGATGGCGATTCCGATGGGAATTGTGGCGTTGATTATCCGCGTCACATCGCCGGGTCCGGTTATTTTTCGACAGCGCCGCGCTGGCAAGTACGGCAAACCTTTTGTCATGTACAAGTTTCGGTCGATGACGGACGACGCGGAGATGCGGCGCGCGGAACTGGAGCCGTTCAATCAAATGAGTGGACCGGTGTTCAAGGTGGAATCCGATCCACGAATCACCCCGTTCGGGCGCTGGCTGCGTCGAAGCAGTTTCGACGAATTACCGCAGCTTTGGAATGTCCTGATGGGAAATATGAGTTTGGTCGGACCGCGTCCACTGCCGCTTTACGAAGTGGAAAAATTTGAGAATACAGCGCAGCGACGCCGTTTAAGTGTGAAGCCTGGACTGACCTGTCTGTGGCAAATCAGCGGCCGCAACCAAGTGCGCGATTTTAGAGATTGGGTCAGGCTCGATCTCGATTACATCGACCGTTGGTCGCTGGCGCTGGATTTCAAGATCCTGCTGCGCACGATCCCGGCGGTCATCCTGGGCTTGGGCGCCAAGTAAATTGTACTATATATAGAGTATAGAGCGCGGAATTTAAGCCGTTGGCGGCCGCTCAATCCTGAGGTGCGTAACGCGCAAGCATCCGCTCGACATATTTGGCCAGAATGTCGAACTCGATGTTCACCAAGTCGCCTGTCTCGATATTGTCGATGTTGGTATGCCTTTTCGTGTGCGGTATGATCCAGACCACGAAACTTTTCTCCAATAGCTCTGCAACCGTAAGACTGATGCCGTTGATGGCGACCGAGCCTTTGTAAGCAGCGTAATGCGCGAAATCGGGCGGCAGCTCGACCTTGAGCCGATAATCTTCGCCGGTCCGCTCAAATGAAATGACCTTCGCGCTGCAATCAATGTGACCCTGGACAAAATGACCACCCAGTGGCGCGCCGGCAGCGAGGGCGCGCTCGAGATTCACCGCACTGTCCCGCCGGAGTCGTTTTAGATTGGTGCGTTCCAGTGTTTCTTCGAGGAGATCGAAGGTGACTTGTTCGCCGCGATGCGCGCTGACGGTCAAACAACAACCGTTCACCGCGACACTGTCGCCGACCGCAACCGCGGGCGCGAGCTTGGGCGCTGTCAGCTGCAATTGAGTGCCGCGCTCGGTCAAGCGAAGCCAAAGCACGCGGCCCACTTCTTCGATCAATCCCGTGAACACGCCCTTACTTTTAGCGCCGGAAACGTGTAAGATCGACAACTTGTTTGCGCCCACGGCTCGGCGCACAATTACAAAACTGTGCGCGCCCATCTCGTTTTGAAATTCGCGATTTGCGTCGCCTTGGTCACGATCACCTGGGCGGTGTTTGGGCAAACGCTCGGCCACGACTTCGTCAATTACGACGATAGCAAATACGTTTATGAGAACGCGAACGTTGCGCATGGTTTCACGGTTTCAGGAATACGATGGGCGTTCGGTCATTTCGATAATGACAACTGGCATCCGCTGACCTCGATCTCGCACATGATCGACTGCCAATTGTTCGGCCTAAAACCAGGCGGACACCATTTCACGAACGTGCTGCTACATACCGTCGGGGTGGTCCTTCTGTTTTTCGTCTTGAACCAGATGACAAATGCGCTGTGGCGTAGCGCATTCGTGGCCGCGATCTTCGCGATCCATCCGTTGCACGTGGAATCGGTCGCCTGGATTGCGGAACGCAAGGATGTCTTGAGTGCCCTGTTTTTCATGCTGACTCTGGGCGCCTACGCGTGTTATGCGCGACAACCAAGCCTTGCCCGCTATCTCATTGTCGCGATCATTTTTGCTTGCGGTTTGATGTCCAAAGCGATGCTGGTAACGCTACCAGTCGTTCTTTTCTTTCTCGATTATTGGCCGTTGAATCGATTCGGAAGATCGACCGCTGCGAATCTCGTCCTCGAAAAAATTCCGCTGCTTTTCTTATCGGCCTTGTCGTCCGCGCTCACATTGCTCGCACAACAAAAATGGGAGATCCGATTGGATGAGTTGTCGCTCTCCTGGCGAATGGCCAATGCCGCCTCCGCTTGCGTTGTTTACATCTGGCAAATGCTCTGGCCGGTGCACCTGGCAGTGATTTATCCGCATCAGGAAAAGCTGCCGCTTTGGCAAACCATCGGCGCGACCGCACTGCTGCTTTCAGTCTCGGTGACTGTTTTTGTTTTGCGGAAAAGCAGACCATATCTTGCAACCGGATGGGGTTGGTATCTGATTATGCTCCTGCCAGTGATCGGCTTGATTAAAGTGGGAGGCCTCGCCCACGCCGATCGCTACACCTATCTGCCCCAGATTGGCCTCTACCTCGCTGTGACCTGGGGGATTGTCGATCTTACGCGTTCATGGCCGCGCGACCGCGAGATTCTGGCTGTCGCTGCAACCGCAGTCATCATCCTTTTCGCGTGGCGCAGTTGGGTCCAAACTTCGTTCTGGCGCGGCAGCGAAACACTTTGGAGGCGAACTCTCGCGACCACCAAATCCAACGATCTCGCGCATTTCACGTTGGCTGAATTTCTCTCAAAACATCAGCGGGTGGAGGAAGCGATAATGGAATACCAAAGCGGGTTGAGCATCGACCCCGAGAATTCAGATGCAGAGACAAACCTTGCCAATCTTCTCTTGGAGCGAGGACGAACAGAAGATGCTGTGAAGCACTATGAAAAAGTTGTCCGGCTGGAGCCCGCCAGTGCACTAGCCCATTATAATTTCGCAGTTGGATTGCATCGTCTTGGAAGGCTCCCAGCGGCAATCGCTCATTATAAAGAAACGCTCAGGCTGGAACCCGGCTATCCGGACGCCGATTATTTTTTAGGCGAGGCACTGCTGCAGAACGGCCAGCCGGACGAAGCAAGACTGCACTTGGAAAAACGTTAAGGCCGTTTTGAATTGCGAATGGTGAGCATCAAACAATCGCGTTTGGCCGGGTGCGGCATCAGTATTTTTTTACTCGCGATCACGTGGGCGGTGTTCGGCCAGACTTTTGGCCATCAGTTCATCAATTATGACGATCCACTTTACGTGCTCGAGAACGCGCACGTTCGCGCGGGATTGACCTGGCGCGGGATCGCGTGGGCATTTACCCACGTCCATTCCCAGAACTGGCATCCGCTGACGACGATCTCGCACATGCTCGACTGCCAATTGTTTGGACTGAATCCAGGCGCGCATCACTTGGTCAATGTGTTTCTCCACAGCATTGCGGCGGTGCTGCTTTTTATTTTGCTCGCGCAAATTACGGGCGGGCCGAGCTCGCCACGGGACGAGTCCGTCCGGCTGGCGGACCGGACTGGCGGTATTTGGCTGAGCGGCTTCGTCGCGGCCGTTTTCGCCATTCATCCGTTGCGCGTCGAATCGGTCGCATGGATCGCGGAGCGCAAAGACGTGCTCAGCGGCGTGTTTTTCATGCTGACGCTGATTGCGTACGTCGCTTACACGCGGAAGCAATCGATCGGCCGCTACCTGACAATGTCGATCCTGTTCGCCTGCGGTCTGATGTCGAAACCGATGTTAATCACAACGCCGATCGTGCTGCTGCTGCTCGATTATTGGCCGCTGGATCGTTTTACAAAATCGACAACGAGCAAGCTGGTGATCGAAAAGATTCCTTTGTTTGCATTGTCCGTCGGCTCATGTGTGGCGACTTTATGGGCACAGAACTTTGCCCTCGGTTCGACTCAATTCCTGCCGCTGCAGTGGCGGATCACCAACGCGCTCTTCAGTTATTTTGAATACGTCCGGCAAATGTTTTGGCCGGTCGATCTCATTCCGTTTTATGTCCATCCCGAAAATCGGCTGGAACTCTGGCGGCTCCTCATCGCCGTCATGGTTTTAATTACCTTGACCACCATGGCATTCGTCCGGCGCCGAAAAAATCCGTATCTAATCGTCGGCTGGTTTTGGTACCTGGTGATGTTGATTCCGGTTATTGGAATTGTGCAGGTTGGGCTGCAGGGCCACGCCGATCGTTATACCTATCTTCCACAAATCGGATTATACATCGCGCTCGTCTGGCTGATTTGGGATCTGACCAAGTCGTGCCTGTCGCGCCGGAGCGATTCTGCGAAGGCGGAGCGACAGCGAAGAATTATTTTGAGCGGAGCGGGCGCGTTTGTTGTTGGCACGTTGTCGATCTTGTCCTGGAAACAGACGACCCATTGGCGCGACACTGAAACATTGTGGCGACATACTTTGGCGATAACGCCGGACAGCGATGTGGCGCACGCCGGACTCGCCGGAATCTTATTCGTGCGCGGACAAATTGATGAGGCGATCGACCATTATGAAAGTGCGTTGCGTTTGCGCGACGGCAATACAGCGGCCCATTTCGGTCTGGGCCGGGCGCTGGCGGCAAAACAGAAAACTGATGCCGCGATTTTCCATTTTCAAAAAGCGCTCAGCCTTCAGCCGGATTATATCGGGGCGAGCAACGATCTGGGCGCTCTCTTCGCCAGCAAAGGTGAGATCAAGGAAGCGATTGCGGCCTGGGAACAAAGTTTATCATTTGATTCGGATAATCCCGATGCGGCGAATGACATCGCGTGGGTGCGCGCCACAGCCGCTGACGCGGATTTGCGCAACGGCAGGGAAGCACTCGAGCTGGCTCAGCGGGCACTCCGAAGTGGAGGAGAGAATGCGGTCGTGTTGCGAACGCTTGCCGCCGCCCAAGCTGAGAACGGTCGGTTCGCCGAAGCGATCGCGACTTGCCAGCGCGGAGAAGAATTAGCGCGGAGAAACGGCGACCCCGCGATGGTCGAGAGTTTCCGTAATTGCGTAGAATCGTTCCGCCGCGGGGAACCTTTGCGCGGGACCCAGGTTTCGCATTAAGATTGCAACTTTGGGTTTTGTGAATTGAGCCACGCCGGGGCCGCCGGCGGTCAATCGAATGACGTGCCTCCGCGTCCCGTTACCCGGGCAAAAATTCTTTAATTTTTTTCTAGGCAGCGGCCTCGAAATCCGATAGAACGCCCAAAAACGGGGATCGGGCCGGACAACCGGCTGGTCGTGCCCGTTCAAAAAAGTTTCAAAAAACTGAAAAAAAACCTTGTCAGTTCGACGATTCTTCAATAATGCCTAGCGCAAACCTAACCAAACCCATGGAGAAACCAATGACTAGAAACGTGCAAAAAACGTTGGGAATTCGCGTGGCTCTTGTAGCCGCCGCCGCATTTCCATTAATCATCGCGATGAGCGCGCGCGCTCAAGAGCCAGCGCCAGCACCGCCTACGACCGGATCAAATGTCGCTCCGGCCGGCGGGGCAGCCGCAACGGAGGCCACCGCCGAACGCGTGGTCGTCACCGGTTCGAACATTCCGACCGCGGAAGAAGTCGGCCCGAACCCGGTCGACACTTATCGCCGGGATGACATCACCCGGTTAGGTGTGCGAACTCCGACCGACCTGGTGCTGCGACTTCCGGCATCGACTGGATCGAACACGACCGAAAACAATACCAACGGTGGTGACGGTAGCACGCGTATCAGTCTGCGTGGTATCGATCCGAAAGAAACCCTCGTTTTGGAGGACGGCAGACGTCTTGCCAACGCGGGCGCGGCATCGATCGACTTCAACCAGTTCCCACTGGGTTTGATTGATCACATCGACATCCTGAAAGACGGTGCGTCACCGGTTTACGGCACCGAGGCGGTCGCTGGTGTGGTCAACGTGTTTTTGATTCATAAATTCCGTGGGTTGGAGGTTTACGCCAGCTATGGCAACACGAATCTTGGTTTCGCCAACGACATGGGTGAAGAATCGGCCTACCTGCTCGCAGGTACCGGCGATGACAAAACAAACATCGTCGTTTACGCGGGCCTGTACAACGGCGCAGAGATTAGATCGAGCGATGTTAATGTTTCTCACGATCCGGACAAGTCAGCGTTTGGCTCATTCGATCTCCGCAGCGGTAACATGCCGGGAAAAATCAACGGCGATGGGACCAGGTTTTTCTTGGGACTCGCGAAGGAGCCTTTCACGCTCAACTTGAGAACGCCAACGCCGCACAGCAGCGCGAACCAGTTTGACAACACCCAATTCACCTCTGCCGGCGCCGCCAACGGGCTCCCGGCCGAGCGCACTGCGTTTAACTTTGCGGACAACACGCCGGATATTGCGGCAACCGATCGCGAATACCTCTATGGTTCGTTCGACCGCGATCTTTGCGACAAATACCTGACTGTGTTTGCCGACTTCAAATACTTCCGCCAATTCTGGGATGGCGCTTTGGCGCCGACACCGTTTACTCCTGATATCTTTACGGATATCAATCACCCGTTTGGAATCAGTCCCGGCGGTCTCAGTTTCAGCGTGCCGATCCAGAATGCGTTCAACCCATTCACAGTGGCGGACTATTCCTCGCCCGGTGGGTTTACCAGTACTACTCCAATCTTCTCGCAACCCAGCGCCGCGCCTCCGGGCACGCTATTTACCACTGGGGTGAGGTACCGCTCATTGGAAGCCGGATTGCGGACCTTTAAAGTCACCAGTAACAACTATGAATTTACTGGCGGCTTGAAAGGCAATCTGGGCGAATTCGCCAATGCCTGGGACCAGCTTAAGACCTGGGAATGGGAGTTCGGTCTCCGTTACAACGAAAGCAACCGTGTCGTCAATTTCGGAGGCATTGTGAACAACAACGCGTTTCGTGCTAGGTTGCTCGACACCGATCCGGCCACCGCGTTCGACCCATTCGGTCTGGGCTTCAACAGCAAGACCGTGATCAGCCAAGTCTTCGTCACCACCCACGACGTCGAAGACTCGGTTCTGTTGACCGAAGACTTCACTCTGCGGGGTGACCTGTTTAATCTGCCCGGCGGCGCCGTTCGTTTCGCGATCGGTGGTGCGCACGAGGGCGATACCTTTCACGATCAGCCAGATCCGTTGACCATAACTGGGCAAACGACGGGCTCGACCAATGGCCAAGCGACCCGGGGCAGTCGCGACTCGTGGTCGATATTCTGGGAAGCACGGGTGCCGGTTACGGGGCCGACCTGGAATTTCCCCGGCGCCTACAGTTTGGAATTCGGTTACGCCGAGCGTTTTGAGAGCTATAGCGACTTCGGTCAGACCGAGCGTCCCAAGTTCGACGTTCGCTGGCAGCCGATCGACCAATCTCTGACGTTGCGTGCTGGTTATATCGAGGCATTTCACGCTCCGACATTGTTCGAATTGTTCTCCGGGACGACTCAAAGCTTCCCGTCGGTGCAGGATACCTGCGCCTGCGGCACCGAGGTCCAGGTGGAGCAGCACATCTTGGGTAACAAGGATTTGAAGCCGGAAATCGCCTATGAGTACACTTACGGTGGCGTGCTGACCCCGGGTAAATGGTGGAGTCCGCTGCAAGGGCTTACGCTCTCAGCCGATTTCATTCATATCGATATCCGTGGGTTCACCACCGTGCTCGATCCGGAAACACTCGTCCAGAAAGCTGGACCGCAGGATGCCAACGGTACCCAAACGCTGGGTGTTTCGGAGATATTCCGCAGTGGTGCCAATGGCCCGATTACTCTATTGATAACGCCGTTCCAGAACCTGGGAGCCGAAGTCCTCAGTGCGTGGGACTTCGAAGTGGTTGAGATATTCGACACCACTCGGCTTGGCCACGGCGACTGGGGAACGTTTACCGCAACCTGGAACGAAACTTACATGGCTGACGTGGACGTCACGTTCCTTCCGGGTGGCAAACGCCATACTGCGGTCGGCATGTTCGGTGGCGGCTTCCAAGGCACAAACGGCGGCGGTTCCTTTACTCACAATCGCTGGTACGCGAGCCTCTATTATGACGGCCCATCGGGCTCCTGGATGCAAGGCATCGATGCCGGCGCTGTTGTCCACTATGTCGGCCAATACTGGGACAATAAGTTCTTCACGCCCAATGACCCTCCAGCCGGGTTCGGCCGCAAGGTGCGCGAATGGACTACCGTCGACCTGATCGTCAACTACACGTTCAACCTGCCACCGCCCGCG
>Ga0193750_1000075_pt1 | contig 34486 bp, 31 predicted proteins | sample L1c1metaG_FD_160569 | JGI IMG/M metagenome (GOLD analysis project Ga0193750, IMG submission 160569) | Soil microbial communities from a riparian zone of the East river system, Colorado, United States - L1c1 | ecosystem: Environmental > Terrestrial > Soil > Riparian zone | place: USA: East River... | reverse complement strand
ACCAGATTCCCTCGCGCCAGGCGCAGATCAAAGCCGGCATTCCCAAGGAGGTCTCGTCGGAGACGATCAATAAGGTCTGCGCCTCGGGGCTGCGCGCGTCGGTGATCCTCGACCAGGCCATCCGCGCGGGCGACGTGCAGGTCGGCGTCGGCGGCGGCATGGAGTCGATGTCCAAGGCGCCCTACCTGCTGCCCCAAGCGCGCTTCGGCTATCGCATGGGCGACGCCAAGATGCTCGACGCGATGGTCCACGACGGTCTCACCAACCCGTTCTCGGGCAAGCAGATGTTCGTCGAGGCGACCGAGATCGGCGACGAGCTGGAGATGACGCGCGCCGACCTCGACCGCTGGGCGCTGCGCTCGCACGAGCGCGCGCTGGCGGCGATCGACGAGGGGCGCATGTCCGACGAGACCGTCTCGGTGACGATCAAGGGCCGTAAGGGCGACACGGTCGTCGAGGTGGACGAGGGCCCGCGCCGCGACACCTCGCTGGAGGCGCTGGCCAAGCTGCCGGGCCTGGTCGGCAAGGAGGGCTCGCACACGGCCGGCAACTCGCCTGGCGTCAACGACGGCGGCGGCGCGCTGGTGCTCTCCTCCGCGGAGTGGGCAGAGAGCAACGGCAAGGAGGCGCTGGCGGAGATCGTCGCGCACGCGCAAAGCGCCAACGACTTCGCCTACCTGGCGACAACGCCGGCGAGCGCCGCCAAGAAGGCGCTGGAGAAAGCCGGACTGCAGCCCGGCGACATCGACCTGTGGGAGATCAACGAGGCGTTCGCATCGGTCACGCTGAACTCGATTCGCATGCTCGGCATCGACGAGCAGCGCGTCAACGTCAACGGCGGAGCGGTCGCGCTCGGACATCCGATCGGCGCCTCGGGCGCGCGCATCCTCGGCAGCCTGCTGCACGAGCTGCGCAGGCGCGGCGGCGGCTACGGCTGCGCGGCGATCTGCTCGGGCGGCGGTCAGGGCGACGCGGTGATCCTGAAGGTCTGAGAGCGCTCGATGGCTACGGAGGTCGAGGTTGCTGCCGCGCAGACGACCGGCGACGGTCGCGCCGCGGCGTTCTTCGACCTGGACAAGACGCTGATGGCCGGCTCGTCGGGCATCTTCTTCGCCCGTGCGGCCTATGAGACGGGGATGATCACGCGCGGGCGACTGGCGCGCGACGCCTACGAGAACCTGCGCTTTCGCCTGCGCGGCTCGACCGACGACCGCGCCGACGACGTGCGCAAGCGCGTCGGCGAGATGATCGCGGGCGTGGCGGTGCGCGACCTGCAGCGGTTGTCGCCGCGTGTGCTCGCCGGTGTGCTTCCGCGGCTGTACCCGCAGATGCTGCAGCGCGCCTACGCCCACCAGGACGCCGGCGTGCCCGTGTACATCCTCACGGCGGCTTCGCAGGAGATGGCAGACCTGCTCGCGCACGTGCTGGCCTTCGACGGCGGCCTGGGCTCGCGCTCGGAGATCGTCGACGGGCGCTATACCGGCCGGCCGGCCGGCCCGTTCAACTACCGCGAGGGCAAGGTCGCCTCGATGCAGGAGCTCGCCGGGCGCGAGGCGATCGACCTCGATGCCTCCTTCGCCTACTCCGATTCGGAGTCTGACCTGCCGATGCTCCGGGCCGTCGGCAAGCCGGTCGTCGTCAACCCCGACGCAGAGCTGCGGCGGATCGCTGCGCAGGAAGGCTGGGAGGTGCTGCGGTTGGACCGGCTCGGGCAGCGCCTGAAGGTGATCGCGGCGTTCGGCGCGGTAGCGGCGCTCGGCGGCCTGGGCGGGCGGGCGCGAGGGCACGTGGCAGCGCGCTCGACGCGCCGCGCATAGGCTGCGGAGCAGATGTCCAGACAGGCTCAAGGCAAGATTCGCGTCGTCGTGGCCAAGCCCGGCCTCGACGGTCACGACCGCGGAGCGAAGATCATCGCGCGCGCACTGCGCGACGCCGGCATGGAGGTCATCTACACGGGCCTGCACCAGACGCCCGAACAGATCGTCGAGACGGTCATCCAAGAGGACGCAGACGCGGTCGGGCTGTCGATCCTGTCCGGTGCGCATATGACGCTCGTTCCGCGCGTCGTCGAGCTGCTGCACGCGCAGGACATCGACGACGTGGTCGTCACCGTCGGCGGGACGATCCCCGCCGAGGACATCCCGGAGCTGAAGGATCTGGGCGTGGCCGAGGTCTTCACGCCCGGCGCGCCGACGCAGGCAATCGTCGATTTCATTCGCCAGGCGACCGCCGAGCGCGACTGATTGACTCGTCAGTCAACCGGGTAAACAAGTAGAATCTCCCTCAACAGAACCCAAGGAGTTACCTGAGAATGAAGATATGCGTCCTGGTGAAGGAGGTCCCGGACGCCGCCGTCGAGAAGAAAATCAATACCTCGACGGGGCGCATGGACCGCAGTGGGGAGAAGAACCTCAATCCCTATGACACGCACGCCATCGAGGCGGCGATGCAGATCAAAGAGGGCGGCGCGGTGCCCGTCGAGGAGATCGTCGCGGTGACGATGGGCCCGGAGAGCGCCGTACGCGCGCTGCACAAGGCCGTCTCGCTGGGCGCCGACCGCTCGGTGCATCTGTCAGACGAGGTCGTCGCCGGCTCGGACGTCGCCGCGACCGGCTACGCGCTGGCCAAGACGCTGCAGCGGGAGAGCCCCGACCTGGTGCTCTTGGGACAGCAGTCAGACGACGGCGAGTGCTACACGATCGGCGCGGTCGTGGCAGAGCACCTGGGCATGCCGTCGCTGACGCAGGTGATCAAGATGGACGTCGAGCCCGACGCGCTGCGCTGCGAGCGCCAGGCCGAGTACGGCTACGACACGGTGCAGGTCAAGCTGCCGGCCGTGATCTCGGTCGGCGACGCGATCAACGAGCCGCGCTACCCGTCGCTGAAGGCGATCATGGGCGCCAAGAAGAAGCCGCTGGACAGCGTCACCGCCGGCGACGTGGAGATCGACGCGAGCAAGGTCGGCGGCGAGAACTCGGCCGCCCAATGGGTCGCCGCGAAGGCTCCGCCGGCGAAGGCGGCGGGCGAGATCATCGAGGACGAGGACACCGGCGAGACGGTCGAGAAGATCGTGGCCTGGCTCGACGAGAGGAAGCTGATCTAGATGGCAAACATCCTGGTTTACGCGCTGCACTACGACGGCGCGATCAACAAGAACTCCCTAGGCGCGGTCTCTGAGGGCGCCAAGCTGGCCGCCGAGCTGGGTGGCGAGGCTCACGCGATCCTGCTCGGCGAGAACGTGCCGCAGGACCTCGCGGCCTCGCTGGGCTCCTACGGCGCCAAGAAGGTGCTCGTGGCGGAGGGGCCCGAAGGCCTCGCGCAGCCGCTCGTCGACGCGATGGCGGCGGCGATCTCAGGCGGTGACTACTCCTACGCGTTGTTCGGCGGCGGGCTGCTCGGATTCGAGATCGGCGCCGGTCTGGCCGCGCGGCTCGGCGCGGGCGTGGCGATGGAGGTCACGGCCGTGCGCGCGGAGGGTGGCGAGCTCGTAGCGGAGCGCCCGATCCTCGGCGACTCGGCGATCTCCGAGATCAAATATCGCTCGGACGTCGGCATCATCATCGGCCGTCTGAACGCGTTCGAGCTGAAGGAGAGCGGCGACGGCGACGCGCCTGTGGAGAAGCTGGCCTTCGAGCTCAGCCCGCACGCCTCGCAGGCGACGATGCTCACGCGCGGAGAACAGCGCGGCGCCGATGTCGACATCGAGGGCGCGGACATCCTCGTGGCCGGCGGTCGCGGCCTGGGCAAGGCCGAGGGCTTCGAGCTGGCCGAGGAGCTGGCCAAGGCGTTCGGCGGCAACAGCGCCGTGGCGGCCACGCGCGCCGTTGTCGACGCCGGCTGGTACCCCTACGCGGCGCAGATCGGCCAGACGGGCAAGACGGTCGCGCCGAAGCTGTACCTCGCGGCGGGCATCTCCGGCGCGATCCAGCACAAGGTCGGCATGCAGGCCTCGGAGAACATCGTCGCGATCAACAAGGACGCCAACGCGCCGATCTTCGAATTCTCCGATCTCGGCATCGTCGGCGATCTGAACAAGATCCTGCCGAAGCTGACCGAGGCCGTGAAGGCCAAGAAGGCCGGCTAACGAAATGAGCGCAAAGCGCGAATGGTCAAGCGAGGCTGGAAGCCCGCCTCGCTATGCTCGCGCTCCGTCACCAGGACGCGGGGCAGAATGCGCCGCGGAGGGCTTCTAATGCACAACGGGAAGGTCGCGCCCGCCGCGTTCCCGCCGCCGGTGAACTCGCAGAAGGAGTTCATCAAGCGGGGGCTGGACGACGAGGACGAGCTGATCGAGGTGGGCGTCGCAATCGTCGGCGGCGGCACGGCCGGCCTGGCCTGCGCCAACCGCCTGCTGCAGCTGCTCGGCGACGACGCCGAGACGATGGAGCGCTTGGGAGAAGTGCCGGTCGCGGTGATCGAGAAGGCCAAGACGTGCGGTGGGCACAACCTGTCCGGCGCCGTCATGCGCCCGGGGCCGCTGCAGGAGCTGTTCGCAGACCTCACGCGCGAGCAGTGGCGCGAGCTTGGCTTCGCCTTCGGCGAAGTCACCAAGGAGGCCGTCTACCTGACGCCGACATCGAAGCTCTCCGTGCGCATCCCCACGCCGCCGCCCTTCAAGAACCACGGCAACGAGGTCATATCGGTGTCCGCGCTTGCGCGCTATCAGCAGCAGCAGGCCGAGGAGGGCGGCGCATACATCCTCACGGAGACCTCGGCGACCCAGCTGGTCGTGCAGGATGGCCGTGTGGTCGGCGTGCGCTCCGGCGACAAGGGTCGTGGCAAGGACGGCGAGCCGCTGGGCAACTTCGAGCCGGGGACCGACATCAAGGCCAAGGCGACGGTGCTGGCCGAGGGCTGCTGGGGGCACCTGACGGGAGCGGCGATCCGCGAGTTCGACCTCGCCAAGGATCGCGAGCCGCAGGTCTGGGAGCTCGGCGTCAAGGAGGTCTGGAAGGTCCCCAAGCCGCTTGATCGCCTGATCCACACCATGGGCCCGTGGCCGCTGAAGATCTCGTCGAAGTACGGCCAGATCGGCGGCACGTGGATCTACCCGATGAAGAACGCAAGCGGCGAAGACCTCGTCTCGATCGGCTTCGTCGTGGAGCTGGAGTACGCCGACGCGACGACATCCCCGCACGACCTGCTGCAGACCTTCAAGACGCACCCGCTGGTGCGCAAGATCCTCGAGGGCGGCGAGCGCATCGCCTGGGGCGCCAAGGCGCTGCCGGGCGGCGGCTACTGGTCGATGCCCAAGCTCTCGATGCCTGGAGCGGTGCTCGTCGGCGACTCCGGCGGGATGGTCGACACGATGGCGCTCAAGGGCGTGCACCACTGCATCAAGTCGGGCATGCTCGCGGCGGAGTCGATCTACGCGGCGCTCAAGCGTGGCAGCCACGACCTCTCCGACTACGAGCAGGCGATCGACGACTCGTCGGTGGGACGCGAGCTGTGGGAGGTGCGAAACGCCCGCCAGCCGCTGCAGAAGGGCCTGCTCGTCGGCGGTGCGCTCAGCGGCCTGCAGCAGATCAGCAAGGGCAAGCTGCCCGGGCGCGCGGACTGGCACCGCAACGACGAGAAGCCGATGTTCGTCGGCGACACCAAGGACGTCTATGTCAAGCCCGACGGCAAATACACCTTCGACAAGCTCTCCTCGGTGTTCATCACCGGCAACGCCACGCGCGACGATGCGCCCAACCACATCCGCGTGCAGAAACGCGTTCCGCGCGAGGTGGCCGAGACGTGGCGCTGGATGTGTCCGGCGGGCGTCTACGAGATTCCCGAGGATGCCCCCGAGCACGGTGTAGTTGACGTGATCGTCAACTACACCAACTGCGTGCAGTGCGGCGCGATCACCGCCAAGGGCGGTCGCCTGACGACGCCCGAGGGCGGCGACGGACCGCTCTACCAGATTCTCTAGGCGCAACCCACCCGCGGCGCCCGGCCGGGCGCGAAACATCGGCCGCGAGCGCGTGTTAGAGAGGTGTCATGAAGACGCTGTCTCTCACCCCTGACCGCGCTCGGCGAACGGTCGCGCGTTCGGGCGTCTGGATCGCGTGCACGCTGGCTTTGGTTCTGACGCTCGCCGCAGCGACGAGCGTGCAGGCGGCTCAGAGGGGGGCAAAGGCAGACGCGGGCACGGTCACCGCGACGCTCGAACAGTGCGGCACCTCGGTCGCGCAGGCCGAACGCTCGGCCACGTTCGCCGGCGAAATGACCGCGATCGCCGGCACGGCGAAGATGGCCATGCGCATCGACCTCGAGGAGCGCATGCCGGGCGAGCTCGAGTATCACACGGTCAGCGCCGCGGGCCTGGGCGCGTGGCGCGCGGCAGACCCGAAGGTGAAGGTCTACAAGTACCTCAAGCAGGTCACCAACCTGTCCGCGCCGGCGTCCTATCGCGGCTATGTGCGCTTTCGCTGGCTGAACGCCAAAGGCCACGTGATCAAGCGCGCCGAACGCTTCACCACGCGATGCCTGCAGCCGCCTCCTCCCGTGGAACCGCCGGGCCCCGCCACGCCGGCGAGCGAAGCGGCCACGCCGGCCGCCGCGCCCGCTGCGCCGTTCGCGTGAGATGCCCACGCGTCTGACCGCGCGCCACGGGACCGCTAGAATGGACCCACGATGAAGGCCGGCCTCCACCCCACCTACACGCAGGCTCGCGTGCACTGCACGTGCGGCAACGAGTTCATCACCCGCGCCACGCAGGACGAGTTGCGCGTGGAGGTCTGCTCCAACTGCCATCCGTTCTACACGGGCCGCCAGAAGCTCGTGGACAGCGGCGGGCGCGTGGAGCGCTTCCAGCGCCGCGTGGCCAAGGGGCGCATGCACTCCGCCCAAACTCGGTCCGCTTAGCAGTCCGATGCCCCCGCGCGTAGCCGCCGGTTCCACGACGGTTGCGCCGCGAGACCGGCCCGGCGATGTTCGCGGGTCCGACGGTGCGGCCGCGACCGATGGGGCGCTGATCTCCGCGCCCGGCGACGCCGACGCCGACGCTGACGGTCAGCTCAACGCACGCCGCGATGCTCCCGTCGGCGGCCAGGCGGTGCTGGAGGGCGTGATGATGCGGGGCGTCTCCAATTGGGCGGTCGCCGTGCGCAAGCCGACCGCCGAGCAGCTTGCCGAGGGCGAGCGCTCGCCGGAGGAGGCGGCGCTCGGCGAGATCGAGGTCACGGCCTTCCCCCTGGACTCCGCGCTCAGGCGCCATCGCCTGCTGCGCCTGCCGATCGTGCGCGGTGTGGTCGCTTTGGGCGGATCGCTGGCGATCGGCTTTCGCGCGCTGGAGGTCTCGGCCAACGCCCAGCTGCCACCCGGCGAGCAGGACGGCTCGGTGGAAGAGATTCCCAAGGGTGTCTGGGCGGGCACGGTCGTCGTCGCGCTGGTCGTAGCGATCGTGCTGTTCTTTTTGATTCCCGTCGGGCTGACGAGCCTGATCAAGGACCAGCTCGGGTCCTCGTTTTTGTTCTGGCTGATCGAGGGCGTGCTGCGCACGAGCATCTTCCTCGGCTACATGCTGCTGCTTTCGCGGATACGCGACCTGCGCCGCGTTTTCGAGTACCACGGCGCCGAGCACAAGACGATCTCCTGCTTCGAGGCAGGGCTGCCGCTGACGCCGGTCAACGCCCAGCGCTTCTCGCGCCTGCACCCGCGGTGCGGGACGAGCTTTCTGCTCGTGGTGATGATCGTCGCGATCTTCGTGTTCGCGCCGATCGGCCTGCCCGCTTGGTACTGGCTGGTGGCCACGCGCATCCTCGGCGTTCCGCTGATCGCCGGCATCTCCTTCGAGCTGATCAAGTTCGCCGGACGCAATCGAAGCCGCCGCTGGGTGCGCGCGGTCATGTGGCCGGGTCTCAAGCTTCAGCTGCTGACCACGCGCGAGCCCGATCTCGACCAGCTCGCCGTCGCGATCGCCGCGCTGCGCGCGGTGCTCGACCGCGAGACGCCCGGCGAGCTGTCGGCGGCGGATCTGGTCGGCGTTGAGGTCGTGGCCTAGCGGGCGTCTCGAACTGGTGCCCTGGCGGGCTGGCTACGCAGAATCGCCAAGAGAGATTTGTTCAGAGGACTTGGCCTCTTGACGTGCCTTACCGAGCGCATCGCGAATCTGCTCCACGGCGACTTCTGCCTCGGTGATCGTCATCGGCGAGAGCGAGCCCTCGGAAGACTCAAATACACGAACGCCCGTCACACCCAACTTGGATCGAGCCGCCTCCACCAGCTTGGCGTTGTGGACGCTTGCCGAGTCGCTGTAAGCCATAAGACAACTGTAGCAATGAGCGACGACGTGCTTGGTCAGCGAACACGCCCGGCCCAGGTTCTGATTAGGGCTAGCGACATGAGTAGTGCGATGACGAATAGCGATCCGATGACGATGCGCAGAACGTGTTCGTGGTAGCCCGCGAAGAGAACCAGAGCACCCGCGTAGGATGTGCCGGCTGAGGTCATCGCGATAAGTCGGAGGCCTGTCAGAAAGCTTGTCAGCAGAGCATGCTCGGAAGGTCGAGCGACGTAGCCGACCAACAGGCCTGGTATCACCAACAGTGTCGCTACTACCGCGTCGATCCCGTTCTCGTTGACGAACTCGCTCAGACGAAGGAACACGAACAGGAGTACGAGCGCGTTGAGCGCGGAGAACAGGGCGGCCCCTCCGAGTAGGTCGCGGCTGTGAGCCCTTAGCAGCACGGTGACGAGCCCGCTGCTTCGGTCGAGCCCGGAAAGATTGAAGTGCGCGCGGCGTGTGGGCGAGGAAATGAAGTCCTGGACCGAGTCGCCGTTCTGCGTGCCGTCGAACGTGCCACTGGTCACTTCCATTTCCGGAGGGGCCTCAACCTCAAAGTGGTAGCTCCCGCAGTAGCCGGCCAAAGGGACTTCGAAGCTGTCCGGGACGTCGCGCCAACCTAGTCGAGCCGTCAATCCCTTAGGGTCAACCGCGGGCCGGGGAGCCTCAAAAGCAAGCTTGATGATTCTTCTGGCACCCGAATCCCATGCGCCGATCGGCATATAGAGAATAAAGTTGTTCCGGACCTCGGTCGCGAGCGTCTTCAGCCAGGATATTTCGAGCAGCCGGTCTCCGACGGGACCGTCTGGAGGGAAGATCCGTCGCCAGGCGAACTCTCGCTCGTCTGGCGTGCCTCCAACCAGCTTGGGGATGTACTTCTCGGTTATCGAGTCGACGTCGTCTCCGCCAACGCGGCGGGCAACGGCCAGCAGAAGCGAGCTCGACAGTCGCTCGTTGTGCTCCGCGGTCAGCATCGGCAGGGCAGAGCCGGAAGCATCCCGCAAGTCGAAGTTGACGAGCTTGTGCTTCGCCAACTGAGCCACGGGTACATACGGCAGGCTCTCAGACCCATCCTCGAACCTCGGCACCGTGAAATCGATCGTGATGCGACGTCGCACCGTCTTCTCATCGAGATAGCCGACTTGCTCGACGCGACGGTTGATCCACGAGCGCGGCTCGAGCACGAGCAAGGCGAGATTGAGGGCCGAGACGTCTGATATGTCCTCGTGCTGGGTCGTATCCATAAGGCCATGGGTCGAGTGTGGGGCGACAGGATGTCAGACCGATCTCAAGAAAGGGAATCCGATGGCTGGGTACGTGGAATCTGGTACGGTCGGCGCAACCGGAATGGCCTGCTCGGCGCACGCCGATGGCGAAGTAGTCTCACCGTGTGATCGAAGACCTCGTCAAGCAGATCGAGAGCCGTTTCGCCGAGCTCGGCGAGCAGATGACCGATGCCGAGGTCATCTCAGACCGCGAACGCTACGCGGTGGTCGGACGCGCCTATCGCCAGCTGGAGCCGGCGGCAAAGCTCGCGACGCAGTGGCGCGAAGCGCAGAGCACGGCCGATGGCGCGGAGGAACTGCTGACACAGGAGGGCGAGGACCCCGAGCTGCGCGACGAGCTGACGCGCGCACGCGAGCGCATCGAAGAGCTCGAGGAGGGGATTCGCATGGCGATGGTCGAGCGCGACCCCAACGACGACAAGAGCGTGATCGTCGAAATCCAGGGCGGCGCCGGCGGCGACGAGGCGGGGCTGTGGGCCGGCGACCTCTACCGGATGCTCGGCAAGTACACGTTCGCGATCAAGGGCGGCGGCGCCTACTCGGTGTTCAAGTTCGAGGGGGGCACGCACCGCGTGCAGCGCGTTCCACAGACCGAGTCACAAGGTCGCGTGCACACCTCCACGGCGACCGTCGCGGTGCTGCCGGAGGCCGAGGAGGTCGACGTGCACGTCGACCCCAACGACCTGCAGATCGACGTCTATCGCTCGTCCGGGCCCGGCGGACAGTCGGTCAACACGACCGACTCGGCCGTGCGCGTGACGCACAAGCCGACCGGCATCATCGTCTCCATGCAGGACGAGAAGTCCCAGCTGCAGAACCGCGACAAGGCGCTGCGCGTGCTGCGCGCGCGGATCTACGATCGCGCGCTGGCCGAGCAGCAGGCCGAGCTCGCCGCCGACCGCCGCTCGCAGGTCGGCACCGGCGACCGCGCGGAGAAGATTCGCACCTACAACTACGGCGAGCGGCGCGTGACAGACCACCGCATCAAGCTGACCGTGCACAATCTAGACGACGTCCTGGAGGGCCAGCTCGACGAGATCACCGCAGCGCTGCAGGCCGACGAGAAGCGCCAGCGCCTGCAGGCACAGGCCGCCGCGTGATCGCGCCGCAGGCCGATCCTCCAAGGCGCGTGCGCGGCACGAGCGCACGCGACGCGCTCGACGGCGCCGTCACGGCGATCGCGGCGGCCGGGTGCGACACACCGCGCCTGGACGCCGAACTGCTGCTCGCGCACGTGCTCGGCGTCGCGCGCGAGCGCCTGCTGATCGATCGTGAGCTCGTCGTCGCCGGCGCGCACGTGCACGCCTTCCAGGACGTTGTGCGCCGTCGCGCCGTGCAGCGCGAGCCCCTCGCCTACATCGTCGGGCGCCGAGGCTTTCGCCGGTTGGAGCTGCACGTCGATCGCCGCGCGCTCGTGCCGCGCCCGGAGAGCGAGCTGCTGGTCGAATGCGCGCTGGAGCTCGGGCGCGGCGCCAGCCTGCTCGACGTGGGAACGGGCAGCGGCGCGATCGCGTTGGCCTGCAAGGACGAGCGTCCCGACCTGGAGGTCGCCGGCAGCGACTCCAGCGAGGACGCGCTGGCGCTCGCCTGCGCCAACGGCGAGCGGTTGGGCCTGGACGTTCGCTGGCTGCACGCCGACCTGCTGGCGGGCCTTGACGAAGGCTACGATGCCGTCGTGGCGAACCTGCCGTATGTCGCCGACTCCGAGCGGGCTCGGCTGGCGCCGGAGATTCTGCGCCACGAGCCGCCCGCGGCGCTGTTCGCCGGAGCCGACGGCCTGTCGCGGATTCGCGCGCTGCTCGACCAGCTGGCGCGGCGATCGCGGGTGCGCACGGTCGCGCTGGAGATCGGCGCCGGGCAGGCGCCACCGGTCCGCGAGCTGGTCGCCGCGGCCGGTTTTGCAAATCAGGAATGCATCCGCGACTTGGCGGGTATGGAGCGTGTGGTGATTGGAGTGCGCCCGTGACGAGCACCCCGCCGCTGGACGATGAAGACGCCGAGCGCCTGCGCGCATGCGTCGCCGACGGTGGCGTCGCCGTGTTCCCGACCGACACCGTCTATGGCGTGTGCTGCGATGTCGACGACGCCGAGGCCGCGCAGCGACTGTACCGCCTGAAGGGACGCCCGGCGGCGCGTCCGGCCGCGGTCATGTTCTTCGCGCTCGAACACGCACTGCAGGCGCTGCCCGAGCTCAGCGCCTTCGAGCGCGGGGCGCTGGAAGCGATGCTGCCCGGGCCGGTCACCGTCCTGCTGGAGAACCGCTCGGCGCGGTTTCTCGACGCGTGCAGGACCGACCCCGCGACGGTGGGCCTGCGCGTGCCGTGGCTGCCCGAGAGCCTGCACGCCCTGTGCGCGATCGCCGAGCCGGTCATGCAGTCGAGCGCCAACATCTCCGGCCAGGCCGACGCGCGCACGCTCGCGGACGTGCCCGCCAGCCTGCGCGAGGGCGCCGACCTGGTGCTCGACGGGGGCACCCTGCCGGGGACCCCTTCAACGGTCGTGGACTTGCGCGACTACGAGCAGAGCGGCGCCTGGCACGTCCTGCGCGAGGGCGCGCTCGCGACGACGGCGGTCGGCGCGCTGCTGGAAGCGGCGCGCTGAGGCCCGCCGACGAGCCTCGTGCTAGCCTCGTGAAAGCTGCCGCGACTGGCGCCTGAGGTGGGATCGACCACCGGGAAGCGGCCAGCTCAATCGCCGCGCGCCTGGGCACCAACAGTCACCGCCTGATCGAGGAGGTCGCCGTGTCCGAGCTGAGCCCCGACTACTTCAACCGCCCGCTGAGCGAGGTCGACCCCGAGATCGCCGAGGTGCTGCGCGGCGAGCTGGCGCGCGAGCAGCGCACGCTGGAGGCGATCGCCTCGGAGAACTTCGTGCCGCGCGCCGTGCTCGAGTGCCAGGGCTCGGTGCTCACGAACAAGTACGCCGAGGGCTATCCCGGTCGCCGCTACTACGGCGGCTGCGAGTGGGTCGACGTCTCCGAGCAGCTGGCCATCGACCGCGCCAAGGCGCTGTTCGGCGCCGAGCACGCCAACGTCCAGCCGCACTCCGGCGCGCAGGCCAACGCGGCCGTCTATCACGCGCTGCTGCAACCCGGCGACACGATCATGGGCCTGTCGCTCGCCCACGGCGGGCACCTCACGCACGGGATGAAGATCAACGTGTCCGGCCGGCTGTATGACATCGCGCCGTACGAGGTCGACCGCCAGAGCAGCCTGATCGACATGGACGAGGTCGCGCGCATCGCGCGCGAGCGACGCCCCAAGCTCCTGCTCGCCGGCTGGTCGGCCTACCCGCGCCAGCTCGACTTCGCGCGCTTTCGCGAGATCGCCGACGAGGTCGGCGCGCTGCTGATGGTCGACATGGCCCACTTCGCCGGGCTCGTCGCAGCGGGACTGCATCCCAATCCGGTCGATTTCGCCGACGTCGTTACGACGACCACTCACAAGACGCTCGGCGGCCCGCGCGCGGGCGTGATCCTGTGCAGGACCGAGCACGCCAAGAAGATCGACTCGGCGGTCTTCCCCGGCCAGCAGGGGGGGCCGCTGGAGCACGTGATCGCGGCCAAGGCGGTGGCTTTCAAGATCGCCGCCTCAGAGCTGTTCGCCGAGCGCCAACGGCGCACGCTCGACGGCGCGCGCGCGTGGGCGCAGGAGCTGCTCGGCACCGGGCACGGCGTCAATGTGCTGACCGGCGGGACCGACGTGCACCTCGTGCTCGTCGACCTGCGCGACGCCGAGCCGGCCTTGACCGGCAAGCAGGCCGAGGACCGCCTGCATGCGGTCGATATAACGGTCAACCGCAACGCCGTGCCGTTTGACCCGCGCCCGCCGATGGAGGCGTCGGGGCTGCGAATCGGCACGCCGGCGCTGGCCACGCGCGGCTTGCGGCACGACGACTTCGTCGAGGTCGGACAGATCATGTCGATCGCGCTGACGCCCGAGTACGAGGCGCGCGCCAGCGAGCTGACCGACCGCGTGCGCGAGATCGCCGAGCGCCACCCGCTGTACGAGCAGATCGCCGAGGCGGGCGTGCGCGCGGCCCTCTGAGCGCGCCACGCCTCGCGTCGCGGGTGTGTGCGACCCCGATGCCTGCGATGCTCTTGCGGACCAGATGGGGCATCTGACCGAGCTCGACGCGCTCTATGCGTTTCTCGTGGCCGCCGCCGTGACGGCGCTGCTCACGCCGCTTACGATGCGCTTCGCCAGGGCCGTCGGCGCGATCGACGAACCGCGCGAGCGCGGGCTGTCGGAGAGCCCGACGCCGCTGCTGGGAGGGCTCGCGATCTTCGCCGGCACGCTCACCGCCGGGCTGATCTGGCTGCCCGGCGGCTACGCCTCAGAACACGAGCTGTGGCACGGCGTGCTGCTGGCCGCGGCGGTGATCACGCTCGTAGGCGCGCTCGACGACCGCTTCGAAATGCCGCCCGTGGTGAAGCTCGCCGGGCAGGTCGTGTCCGCCGTGATCGTCGTGCACTTCGGCGTGGCCGTTAAGGCGATAACGCTGCCGTTCATCGGCACGCTCGCGTTTCCCAACGCCGGCGTGACGAATGCCGGTCCGGTGCTGACCGTGCTGGGGCTGGTGGCGATGATGAACGTGGTGAACTTCTCCGACGGCGTCGACGGGCTGGCCGCGGGCGTCTGCACGATCATCGCCGGCGCGATGACCGTGATCGCCTTCGACCTCGGGCGCCAGCAGCCCGGCGTGCTGGCAGCGATCACGGCGGGCGCGGCGCTCGGCTTTCTGCTGCACAACTTCCCGCCCGCGTCGAGCTTCATGGGCGACTGCGGCGCCAACCTGCTCGGGCTGATGATGGGCGTGATCACGGTCGAGGCGGCGGTGAAGACGGCGGCCGTGGTGTCCTTCGTGCTGCCGTTGATCCTGCTCGCCGTGCCGTTCCTGGACACGACGTTTGTGGTGCTCAAGCGCCTGAAGTACCGACAGCCGATCTACCGACCCGACAGCGAGCACTTTCACCATCGCATGGCGCGCATCGGCTTCTCCAGCAGGCGCACGATCGCCTACCTGTACGCGTGGACGCTGATGCTCGCGGGCCTCGCGCTGGCGCTGCGCTTCGTTCCCTACAGCGATCACAAAGGCCATCTGCACACCGGCTGGACGCTGGTGATGATCGGCCTGGGCCTGATCGCGGCCGCGGCGAGCGTCTATCTCGTCTACGTGCTGGAGATCCTCAAGTTCCGCCGCCTGGATGCGATGCGCTTGCGCCTGCTTCGCCCCGACGCGTCAGCGACCGAGATCGAGCAGCGGGTCGTGCACGACCTGGAAACGGGCGAGATCGACGCGATCTCGGTGCACGACCAGGACGGGCTTGTGAATGCGCGGCCGCGCGGGGACGAGCAGCGGATCGGCGAGCGGCAGGTGGATCAGGACGGCGTAGGCGCAGAACAGCAACGTCGCGGCGCGCAGCCGCCGATCGCCGCCGACCGCGGCTAGCGGCAGCAGCCAGATCGCATACCACGGCAACAGCCAGGCCGTGGACAGCAGCAGCGCCAGCGTCGCCCAGCCAGCGGCCACACGCCAGTCCGCGCCGCGGGCGGTGCGCCACAGCGAGTAGGCGAGCACGAGCACGAACAGGCCGGCGAAGATGTTGCGCCACCAGTCCGGCGTCCCATGCAGCCCGAGCAGGCGCGCGGTCTCGGCGGGCACGCTGTGCACGGCGACGAGCTGCTGCTGCTCGCCGACCGCGTTGAGGAAGCCGAGCGCGTGCGAGCCGAAGCCGATCAGCCCGACAGCGCCGAGCGCGAGCAGGCTGAGCGCGGCGGCGGCGGCGACCTGCCGGCGTTCGCGCCAGCGCCCGGGTGCGAGCACGAGAAACGCCAGCACCAGGCCGGCCGTGACCTTGATGCCGACGCCCACCACCAGCGTCGCGGCGGCCGTGCGGAAGCGGGGGCTTGCCCCGGCGGTGAGCGCCAGCGCCGCGGCGAGCAGCATCATCAGCAGCGTGTCGTTGTGGGCGCCGCCGACAGCGAGCACGAGCAGCACGGGGTTCAGCCCGACGAACGCGGCCGCCCAGCGGCGGGAGTGCCCGAGCTTGCCGGCGGCGCGCGCGACGAGGGCGATCGCGGCGAGGCTGGAGGCGACCGCGACGGCCTTGAACGCCCACAGGCCGCCGGCCAGCCCGAGCGGCGCCGTGGCGTAGCTGGCCAGCGTGAACAGGGGCCCGTAGGGGGAGTGCTGGTAGGGCCAGCCGACGAACCAGAAGACTTCGTCGCCCGGCGCCTGCGCGGCCACGTGCGTGTAGGGGTCCAGGCCGTGCAGTGCTCCCAGGCGGGCGAAGCCCAGGTAGCCGAACACGTCCTGTGAGATCAGCGGCGGTCCGAGCAGCAGGATCGCGTGTGCGACCACGATCGTCGCGACGATCGCCCACATCGGCAGCGTGCGCGCGAGCGCCAGCACGAGCAGGTAGCTCGCGCACATGATCAGCGTCAGCGTCTGAAAGCCGCCGGAGCCGATGCTCATGTGCAGGCCTTCCAGCGGGCCGGCCAGCCAGGGCGGCCAGCCGCCGCTGCGGCCCGGCACGTACTGCGACGGTTCGCCGGCGGCGCCGGCGCAGGTCAAGAAGACCGTCACGCCGACGCCCAGCAGGCCGAGCAGGCCGAGCGCGCGGGGCAGCGCCTGAGCACGCCGCGCCGGCCGGCGACGGGCGGCGCTCACGCGGGCCTGCGAGCGGCGAGCGGCGTCGCTCGGCGCGCTGGGCAGGGCCGGGGCGGACGGCATCGGCCCATTGTTACGTCTGGGCCTCGGGCAGGCGTGTGACAGGGAATGTAGAATCCCCGTGCAGCCGCAAGCTCGCGTGCCCCGGGGGACCGATCGGTGTACGTGTGTGCGGCACTTCAGGGCGCCCAGGTCAGGGCGCGCGCTGCCTTCTACATGCGACTTCGCCGCCGCAAACCGATATCCAGCCGGGCTTCAGGGCCCCGTCGCGTACTGATTCTCTCCGCCGACGTCGGAGAGGGGCACGCGGCCGCCGCGCGCGCGCTGGCCGCGCAGCTGAAAGACACGCCGCAGCCCACGCAGGTCACCGTGATCGACGGGCTGGCCGCGATGGGGCGCGTGCTCAAGCCAGTCGTGGAGGACGGCTACCGCATGCAGCTGCGCTTCGTGCCGTGGACGTACACGATCGTCTATGGACTGCTCAACCACGTCCCGCCGATCCGCGCGCTGGCGACGCGCCTGCTCTGCCTGTTCGGCTCGCGCCCGCTCGCCGCGACGATCGCCGAGCACGACCCCGACGTTGTCGTCTCGACCTACCCGGCGGTGACGGTCGTGCTCGCGCGGCTGCGGCGCACGGGCGAGGTGGTCTGCCCCACCGTGGCCACGATCACAGATTTGACGGGGCTGTTCTTCTGGGCGCAGCCGGGCATCGACATGCACATGGTCATGTATGGCGAGTCGATGTCGCCGGTCGAGCGCATCGCCGGGCGCGACAGCGTGCGCCTGGTGGCGCCGCTGATCTCCGAGGAGTTCCTGCAGCCCCGCTGCCCGCTGCAGGCGCGTCGCATGCTGGGCCTGCCCGAGCGGGGGCGCATGGTCGTCGTCTCCGGCGGCGGTTGGGGGGTGGGCGACGTCGAGGGCGCCGTGCGCGAGTTCACGCGCGTGCCCGAGGCCTCGAGCATCGTCGTGCTCGCCGGGCGAAACGAACCGCTCGCGCAGAAGCTTCGCCGCAGCTTCGCCGGCGAGCCGCGCGTCCACGTATACGAGTTCACCGACAAGATGCCCGAGCTGCTGGCGGCCGCCGACGTGCTCGTTCACTCCACCGGCGGCGTCACCTGCCTGGAGGCGATGGCCGCAGGCACGCCCGTCGTCTCCTACGGCCTGCCCGTCGGCCATGCGCGCGTCAACACGCGCGCGATGGCGGCGCTGGATTTGGTGCGCCTGGCCAACGACACGACCGAGCTGCGCGAGCACGTGCGCGCGAGCTTCGCCGGCGAGCCGGAGGCCCAGCAGGCGCTCGCCGGCGAGTCCGACGCCGGCGGGGGCGCAAACGACCTGGTCGCAGCAGACGTGGTGCTGCAGGCGCCGCATCGCGTGCGTGTCATCCCGCGTTGGCGGCTGCGCACGGTCGCGCTTGCGATGCAGTTGACGCTGCTGCTCGGCGTCGGCACGTGGATGATGTCGACCGACGAGGTCACGGCGCTGGCCTCGAAGATCCTGCGCGTCCATGCGCTGGCGCAGGTCAAGACCAACCAGCCAGAGGTCGGCCTGATCGTGCACGTTCCGTCCGGCGACGTCTCGCAGGTGGCCACGGAACTCGCGCGACGTGGCATTCACGCCTCCTTCGCAGACGACGGCGGCGTGCCCTCGCCGGTGATGGTCGCCAAGCTGCGCGCGCTCGGCGATGAGGTCGTCCCCGAAGTGCCCGGCTCGTCGGCCTTTCGCTGGGTGCGCACGCGCGCGCTGCTTCATGCGCAGGCGCGCGCGCTCGGTCTGCGTCACCGTTTCTATTTCCTGCAGCCGCCCGGCGGCCTCACCGTCGGTCAGCTGGTGCTCGCGCGCACCGACGACGCCACGCCGGTGTGCGGCGCCCAGCGCCTGAAAGCCGACGGAGGGCTGCCTCAGCGCTCCACGCGTGCGGGCGACGTGCTCGTGGTCGAGCTCGACGGCTCAGCCGAGTCGGTCACCGGGCTGGGGCGGATCATCTCCTCGCTCGGCGACAAAGGGCTCGGCGCGGAGCCGCTGGGGTGGCTGACGCGCTCGCCCTCCATCAGCGCCACCAGCAGCGGCGAGCGCGCGAGCAGCGCCGCGCCGGCGACGAGCAGCGCCAGCGACGCCGACAGCGGCACGCCGCCCAGCGGCGTGTCGGCGAAGCTCTCGCCGAACAGCAGCGGCGCGACGACGATCGGGATCACCGTCTGAGTCACGAACACGACCGGCGCCACCTGGATCGCCGGTCGCTCCTGCAGCGCGCTCATCTCGCTCAGCACGCCGATTCCCGAAGCCGCCGCCGTCGACAGGCCCCACAGGGCGGCGAGCGCGAGGTGTCCCTGGGCGAGATCGTCGGAGGCCAGCTTCGTCGCCACGCCGCTCCAGCCGCCGGCCAGCCCGGCGCCGACCATGGTCACGGCAGCCGGTGGATGCGCGAGCAGGCGCAGCGCGTAGGGGAGCAGCGCAGCGATGGCCAGCCCGACCAGCACGATCGTGATCGCGAGGCTCTCCGAGCCGTGGCCGGTGTGGCGTGGGGGCGCCGCCAGGCCCGCGCCGACGACGCCGACGACGATCGCCGCCATCGCGATGTACTCCATGCGCCCTGCGTGCTCGTGCAGCATGCGCTGCGCGAGGAACATCAGCACGAGCAGGCCGGCCGCCAGCGCCGGCTGCACGACGACCAGCGGCGCCAGCAGCAGGGCGACGAGCTGCAGCGGCCAGCCGATGATCGACAGGCCCGTCCCCAGCAGCCAGCGCGTGCGGCGCACCAGGCGCCAGGCGAGCGCCAGGCGCAGGTGCTCTTCGTGGGGCGCCTCCTTGGCGTCCATCGCCTGCAGGGCGATCCCTAGGCTGTAGAGGGTGGACGCGCCCACGGCCGCCCCTATGCCGAGCACCAGATCGACCATGTCTGCACTCGATCATCGCAGCAGCGCCCCCCCGACCGCCGGCGCGCTGGGCGCGATCGCGATCGCCGGCTATTTGCTGCCGGGACTCGCCGGCGCGGTGCCGGCGCTGCGCCGCCCGCTGGGAATCGAGGACCGCACGGCCAGCGGGCTCGGCTACGCGCTGACGTTCGACGACGGGCCGCACGCGCAGGGCACGCCGGCAGTGCTCGAGCTGCTGGCCGGCGCGGGCGTGCGGGCGACGTTCTTCCTCGTCGGCGAGCAGATCGAGCGCAACCCCACGCTGGCGCGCGAGATCGTCTCGGCGGGGCATCTCGTCGGTCCGCCCTGCGCTTGGCCAACGCGCGCGGCTGGCGCACGCTGCTGTGGACTCAATGGGGGCGCGACTGGGAGCGGCGCGCGACGGCCGAGTCGATCGCCGCGCGCGTCACGCAGGGCGCCGGCGAGGGCTCGGTGCTGCTGCTGCACGACGCCGACGACTACTCGGCGCCCGGCTCGTGGCGGCGCACCGTCGCGGCGCTGCCGCGGGTGCTCGCGACGCTCGCCGATCGCGGCCTGCAGCCGGTCGCGCCGTGAGCTCGCGCGCTTGCGCTTGCAGCGCTCGGCGGCGCTGACGCTCGGGGTAACATCGATCGCTTGTCCAGCGCGGTTTCGATCGACCCGGGCGGCTCGTCGGCCGCCATGCTCCCGCTGCCTGCGCAGGCTCGCGCGGTTGCGCGCTCGCGCTGGTGGGTCGAGCTGCTGACGATCGGATGGCTGCTGTTCCTGTATGACGCGGTGACCAATCTCGCGCCGCTGCGGCTCTCGACGGCGCTGGGCAACGCGCGCGGGATCCTGCACGTCGAGCGCGTGCTGCACGTCGACCCCGAGCTCTCGCTGGACCGCTGGCTGACCTCCCACCACTCGCTCGGGCTGATCCTCTCCGACTACTACGACAACGCGCACTTCGTCGTCACGCTCGGCGTGCTCGCGTGGCTGTGGTGGCGCCGCGCCGAGCTGTACCGCCCTCTGCGCAACTCGCTGGTGCTCGTCAACGTGATCGGCTTCATCGTCTTCTGGCGCTTTCCCGTGGCGCCGCCGCGAATGCTCGACGGCTTCACCGACGTGGTCGCCTCGACGCACGCCTTCGGCTCGTGGCACACGGGCGCGCTGGCCTCGGCGGCCAACCAGCTCGCGGCGATGCCATCCCTGCACATGGCCTGGGCCGCGTGGTGCACGCTGGCGCTGTGGCAGGCTAGCCGGCGCGCGGTCGTGCGGGCGCTCGCCGTCGCCTACCCCTGCCTGACGGGGCTTGCGGTATTGGCGACCGGCAACCACTTCCTGCTGGACATCGTCGGCGGTCTGGCCGCGCTGGCGCTCGCGGTGCTGCTCGTCGGCTGGCTCAGCGGGGTGACCGGCCACCACGCTCCGGCATGGCCGGCGAGATGGCGTGTGCGGCGCCGGCACGCGGAGCCCGGCAGGCCGGCGTTGCGTATGTCACAAACTTGTTACGAAGTCCAAGACACGGTAGAGTGATGGCGCTGCCCCGGACGCTCTGAAAGCGCTCTGGAAGTAGGGAAAAGGCGCTTCGACGGGTCCGCCGCAATTGGGCGTGCGGACTTTTTGTCGGGTCTGTAGGGTGGCTCCACGCACATGCCAGACTTCGATGCCAACGACGATCCACTGCGCCTGAGCGCCGCCGGCGAGGACGACTCGCTCGACCTGCCCAGGCTCGTCGCGCGCCTGACGCCACGCGCGCGCCAGCTCGCCGAGCGGCGCTGCTACGGACGCAGCGCCCAGCCCGCTCGCCGTTTGTCGCCTGCGCTGCTGGCGCACGGCCGGCGCGCAGCGCGCAACAGCTGCGGACAGCGCATCGCGCTCTTGGCAACCCCGCCGCGCCGCCGCCGGCGTCTGTGGACGAAATGCCACGGACGGCCCCCGGGACCCGTCAGCTGACGTGTTCACCCTGCGCTACCTCGACGTGTGCCTGGTGCTCGCGACGGCTCCGTTCGTGTTCGCGGGCAACCTGCCGATCGACGGCTACCTGATCGGCGCCGGCGCCTGGGTGCTGACGCGCCTGGGAGCGGCGTGGCTGCAGTCGCGAGCGCGGCGGGCGAGCGATGTGCGACTGCGCGCCGGGATGCAGGTCGCGGGCATGATGGGCCGGGTGTGGATCGTCGCGCTGGCGGTGATCCTCGCCCGTGTAGCGGGCGGGCGCGACGACGGCATCATGGCGGCGGCGCTCGTGCTGGCGGCGTTCACCGTGTACTTCGCCATGTCCTTCGTGACGCGCGACGGCCCCACGCGTGCCGGGCCCACGGGGGCCGGCAGGACCGCGCCTGGGGGGCCGAGCACGTCATGAGCACGAGCACGATGGGGACGGGGGGTGTGCCGCCGGCCGACACGACCGTCGATTCGCCCGCGGACGCCGCCGCGCCCGCGCCGCGGCGTCCCGCGCCCGGAGCGGGCGACCTCCATGAGCCGAAGAAGGGCATGAAAGGCAAGCTGCTGCTCGCCGGCGGCGTGTGGATCGGCGGCGTGGTCGCGCTCGTGGCGATCTACGGCTTCAAAGGCACGCGCAACACCAGCTTTGAGCCGCAGAACGAGTTCAAGCTCGACAGCTGGGTCCACCTCGGCGTCTTCTCGATCAACAAGGCCGTGCTGTACCTGTTCATCGCCGCCGTCGCTACGTGCGTGAGCATGATCTGGATCGCGCGGCGCATGCAGGAACGCCCGAACAAGGTGCAGGCCGCCGTGGAGGCGCTGTTCGTGCTGATGCGCGACAACATCGCCGGCGGCGGGATGGAGGAGAAGCAGGCCGCCAAGTGGTTCCCGTTCATCGGCGCGCTGTTCTTGTTCATCTTCTTCTCCAACCTCGTCGGCTACATACCGCTGCCGACGAACACCGAGCACAAGATCGACGTGCTCGGCCTGCACATCCCGTCCTTCTCGCTGTACGCAGCCACCGCCAACCTCTCGATCCCGCTCGTGCTGGCGCTGGTCGTGTTCTTCTCCTACACCTATGAAGGCGTGCGCGCGAAGGGGCCGATCGGCTATCTCAAGGGCCTGATCCCCGGCGGCGTGGAAGGCGGGATGGCCGTGTTCATCTTCTTCCTCGAGCTGCTCTCCAACCTGATGCGGATCCTCTCGTTGACGATCCGTCTGTTCGCCAACATCCTCGCGGGCCACCTGATCATCCTGTTCATGGCGGGAGCGCTCGCCGTGATCCTCGGCGTCGCCTGGCTGGGCTGGTTCACGATCCCGTTTGGGATTGCGCTGTTCGCGTTCGAGGTCGGGCTTGTGGCGGCCCTGCAGGCGTTCATCTTTGCCACGCTCACCGCTATCTACCTCGGCGGCGCGGTCGCCGAAGACCACTAAAGGAGCCAACTGTCGTGCACATAGCTTTGATCACCTTTCTGGCGGCCGCAACCGAAGAAACCGCCAAGGCCGGCAAGTCGATCGGCCTCGGCGTCGGCGGAGGCCTCGGCGCCGTCGGCGCCGGCGTCGGCATCGGCCTGATCTTCGGCAAGGCCATCGAAGCGATCACGCGCCAGCCCGAGATGCGTGACGAGATCACGCAGCTGCAGTGGCTCGGCTTCGCGCTTACCGAGGCCTGCTTCTTCTACGGCCTCGTGGCGGGCCTGCTCGCCGCGTTCATCGTCTGAGCATGCTCGGCGCTATCGCACAACCGGCGGTGCTCGCCGCCTCCAAGGGCAGCTTCCTGATCAAGCCGGGCATCGGCCTGATGGTGTGGACGCTGCTCGTGTTCGTCGTCACGATGGTGCTGCTTTCGCGGCTGGCCTTCCCGCGCATCTCCGAGGCGCTGGAACGGCGCAAGCGCAACATCGAAGAATCGATCGACACGGCCGAGCGCACGCGCAAGGAGGCCGACGAGCTGCTGGCCGAATACCGCGAGCGCCTGAAGGAGGCGCGTACGCAGGCCGAAGAGATCGTCCAGCGCGCGCGCCAGGCCGCGGACACGCACGAGCACGAGGCCAAAGATCGCGGCCAGGAGATCCTCGCCGAGGCCGCCAAGCGCGCCGAGCGCGACATCGAGGCGGCGAGCAAACGCGCGCTCGACGACATCCGCAAAGAGGTCGCCAACCTGACGGTGATGGCCACCGAGAAGGTCACGCGCAAGACGCTGGACACCGACGATCAGAAGCGGCTCGTGCAGGAGGCGCTGAGCGAGCTCGACTTCTCGACGATCTCCTCGGGAAGCTCGAACAACTGATGGACGAGCTCGCCGAGGTCTACGCCCGCTCGCTGTTCGAGGTCGCGCGCGAAAGCGGCAAGCTCGACGAGCTGCGCGAGCAGCTCGGCCAGTTCGCCGACGCGCTCGACTCCAACCGCGAACTGGCGGTCTTCTTCTTCTCGCCGTACTTCTCCACGAAGGAGAAGCAGGAAGGGCTGGCGCGCATGCTCGACGGCGCAGACGAGACCTTTCTGAACTTCCTCAAGCTGCTGATCGAAAACCACCGCATGCCGGTGATCTTCCGCACGCGCCAGCAGTACGAGCGCATGTGGGAGCGCGAGAACGAGCTTCTGCCCGTCGACATCACGAGCGCCATCGAGCTCGACGCCGAGACGACGGAGGGCCTTGGGCGCTCGATCGGCGAGCGCGCCGGACGCAAGGTGAAGTTGGCCGCGCACGTCGACCCGGACATCCTCGGCGGGATCGTGCTGAGAGTTGGTAACTCGATACTCGACGCCTCTATACGCAACCGACTGGAGCAGCTGCGCAGGCACGTTGCCCAAGGAGCTTCCTAGGAAAAGACATGCAGATCAACCCTGACGAGATCACAAGCATCCTCAAGAGCCGCATCGAGGGACTCGACGGCGGCAGCGCCGAGCTGACGGAGGTCGGCACCGTGCTGTCGGTCGCCGACGGAATCGCGCGCCTGCACGGCCTGGAGAACTGCATGTCCTTCGAGCTGCTGGAGCTGCCCCACGGCGTCACCGGCCTCGCGCTCAACCTGGAGTCAGACAACGTCGGCGCCGTGCTGTTCGGCGAATGGGAGCACGTCTCCGAGGGCGACACGGTCAAGCGCACCGGTCGCCTGCTCGACATCCCCGTCGGCGAGGGCCTGCTCGGTCGCATCGTCGACCCTCTCGGGCGCCCGCTGGACGGCAAGGGCGACATCGAGACCTCCGAGCGCCGCCCGGCCGAGTTCAAGGCGCCGGGCGTCGTGCAGCGCCAGCCGGTCAAGGAACCTATGCAGATCGGCCTGAAGGCGATCGACGCGATGATCCCGATCGGCCGCGGTCAGCGAGAGCTGATCATCGGCGACCGCCAGACGGGCAAGACGGCGATCGCGATCGACGCGATCATCAACAACAAGGACACCGGCGTCGTGTCCGTGTACGTGGCGATCGGCCAGCGCATGTCGACGGTCGTCGCGCTCGCGCAGACGCTCGACGAGAACAACGCGCTGGAGAACACGATCATCGTCGCCGCACCGGCCGACGAGGCCGCGCCGATCAAGTTCATGGCGCCATACGCGGGCTGCGCGATGGGCGAGCACTTCCTCTACAACGGCAAGCACGCGCTGGTGGTCTATGACGACCTGACCAAGCACGCCTACGCCTACCGCCAGATGTCGCTGCTGCTGCGCCGCCCGCCCGGCCGCGAGGCCTACCCGGGCGACGTCTTCTACCTGCACTCGCGCCTGCTCGAGCGCGCGGTCAAGCTCAACGACGAGCTCGGCGGCGGCTCGCTGACGGCGCTGCCCGTGATCGAGACGCAGGCCGGCGACGTCTCCGCCTACATCCCCACGAACGTCATCTCGATCACCGACGGGCAGATCTTCCTGGAGTCCAAGCTGTTCAACTCCGGCGTGCGCCCGGCGATCAACGTCGGCATCTCCGTGTCGCGCGTCGGCGGCAACGCGCAGATCTCGCCGATGAAGAAGGTCGCCGGCCGCATCAAGCTCGAGCTCTCGCAGTACCGCGACCTCGAGGCGTTCGCGCAGTTCGGCTCAGACCTCGACGCCGACACGCAGAAAACGCTCGCGCGCGGCGAACGACTGGTGACGACGCTCAACCAGCACGAGCGCGAGCCGCTGGCCGTCGAGGACCAGGTCGTGCAGATCTTCGCCGCGACCAACGGCTTCCTCGACCGGCTGAAGGCCGAGCGCGTGGGCGAGTTCCTGGCCGAGCTGACCGAACGGATGCACGCGCAGCACAAAGACGTGCGCGAGAAGATCGCCGGCGGCGACTGGTCAGACGACATTCAGAAGGCCGTCAAGGACGCGGTCGACGCCTTCGCGCAGGACTTCGGCTACGACCTCGACGAGGAGGGCCAGGCGCTGGACGACGACGCGCCGCCGGAGGCCGCCCGCGCATCCGCCGCCGACGCCTCCGAGCAGCAGCGTGAGGAGGAGCCCCAGCCGGCCTAGCGCCGGCTGTCGCAAAACGCCATGGCATCTCAGCGCGACGTCAAGAACAGGATCTCCTCGGTGAAGAACATCCAGAAGATCACGCGAGCGATGGAGATGGTGGCCGCGGCGCGGCTGCGCCGCGCCGAGCAGCGCATCGCCGCGCTGCGCCCGTACGCCGATGCGCTGCGCCGCATGACGCGCCAGGCGGCACAGGCCGCCGGGGCGGAGGCGACCCGCCTGCCGCTGCTGTCAGAGCACGAGTCCACGGACAGGATCGGCCTGCTGCTGGTGACCGGCGATCGCGGGCTGGCCGGCGGCTTCAACTCGCAGATCATCCGCGCCGGCGTGCGCATCGGCGACGAGTACGCCGAGCAGGGCGCGCAGGCGGCGTGGTATGCGACCGGACGCCGCGGCGTGTCCTCGCTGACCTTCCGCGGGCGCGAGCTCGCCGGCAGCTACACCGGCTTCGCCGACAAACCGGCCTACGCCGACGCGCGCTCGATCGCCGACGACCTGATGACCGGCTACATCGACGGCGACCTGGACCGCGTGGAGATCGTCTACAACGCCTACATCTCCCCGCTCACCCAGCAGGTCAAGCGCGAAACGCTGCTGCCGCTGTCGGCCGCCACGATCGCCGCCGAGGCCGATGACGACGGCGAGGCCGGCGACGACGCCGGACAGCCCGCCGGCCCGCGCGCGCTCGTCGCCTATGAGCCCGACCCCGAGGAGATCCTCAAGCGCCTGGTACCGGACTACGTCGAGATCTCGATCTACCGCTCGCTAGTGGAGTCCACCGCGGGCTTCTTCGGCGCTCAGATGACGGCCATGCGCAGCGCGTCCGACAACGCGGGCGAAATCATCACCGACCTGACGCTGCAGATGAACCGCGCGCGCCAGGCTGAGATCACGCAGGAGATCATGGAGGTCGTCGCAGGCGCAGAGGGGCTGACGTGAGCCGCGACGATCACCACATCGAACGACTAAATCTTAATAATTAAAAGGATTAAAGAGGAGAACCAAGAGCAAATGGACGCGAGCATCGCCACCGAGCCCGCCAGCACGCAAGCCTCCGGCAACGGAGACGCCGCCAAGCTGAACGTCGGGCGCATCGAGGAGATCCAGGGCGTCGTCATCGAGGCCGTCTTCAGTGAGCGCCTGCCCGAGATCAACCACGCGATCACGATCGCGCGTCCGGCCGCCGCCGCGGAGGAGGAGGCCGAGGGCATCAGCCCTGGCGCCGGCGAGGGCGTGCTCGTGTGCGAGGTTCAGCAGCACCTCGGCGACGACCGCGTGCGCGCCGTCGCCATGGACACGACCGACGGTCTTGCGCGCGGCGCCGAGGTGATCGACACCGGCGCCCCGATCACCGTCCCCGTCGGCGAGGTCACGCTGGGCCGCATCTTCAACCTGCTCGGCGAGCCGATCGACCTCGGCGAGCCGCTGCCGGCGGACACGCCGCGCCGCGGCATCCACCAGGACGCACCGCGCGTCGAGGATCTAACGCCGACGACCGAGATGTTCGAGACCGGCATCAAGGTCGTCGACCTGCTCGCGCCCTACGCCAAGGGCGGCAAGGTCGGCCTGTTCGGTGGCGCCGGCGTCGGTAAGACGGTGCTGATCCAGGAGCTCATCCACAACCTCGCCAAGGAGCACGGCGGGCTGTCGGCGTTCTGCGGCGTGGGCGAGCGCTCGCGCGAGGGCAACGACCTGTGGCTGGAGATGAAGGAGTCGGGCGTGCTCGACAAGACCATGCTCGTGTTCGGCCAGATGAACGAGCCGCCCGGCGCGCGCATGCGCGTCGCCCTTTCGGGCCTGACGATGGCCGAACACTTTCGCGACCAGGGCCAGGACGTGCTGCTGTTCATCGACAACATCTTCCGCTTCGTGCAGGCCGGCTCCGAGGTCTCGGCGCTGCTCGGGCGCATGCCCTCGCAGGTCGGCTACCAGCCGACGTTGGAGACCGAGATGGGCGGACTGCAGGAGCGCATCACCTCGACCAAGAACGGCTCCGTCACGTCGATCCAGGCGATCTACGTGCCGGCCGACGACTACACCGACCCTGCGCCGGCCTCGGTGTTCGCGCACCTCAACGCCACGACCGCGCTGTCGCGCGCGATCTCCGAAAAAGGCATCTACCCGGCGGTCGACCCACTGGAGTCGACCTCGACGATCCTCAAGGCCGACATCCTCGGCGAGGACCACTTCCGCGTGGCCAACGAAGTCAAGGAAATCCTGCAGCGCTACAAGGAGCTGCAGGACATCATCGCGATCCTCGGCATCGACGAGCTCTCCGACGAGGACAAGCTGACGGTGCAGCGCGCCCGCAAGATCGAGCGCTTCCTCTCCCAGCCGTTCTTCGTCGCCGAAGAGTTCACCGGCACGCCCGGCGCCTACGTGCCGATCGCCGAGACCATCCGCGGCTTCGCCGAGATCATCGAGGGCAAGCACGACGAGGTGCCTGAGAGCGCGTTCTTCTTGAAGGGCACGATCGACGAGGTAGTAGAGGCCGCGAAGAAATAATGGCCCGCTCGAAGTTCCCCGTCGAAGTGCTGACGCCCGAGGGCGAGGTGTTCTCCGAGGAGGTGGAGATGCTCTCGACGCGCACGTCCGTCGGCTCGATCGGCGTGCTGGCCAACCACGAGCCGGTGCTGGCGATGCTCGAACCGACCGAGCTGCGGCTGTATCGCTCGGAGTCGGACATCGTGCGCTTCGCGCAGGCCGAGGGCTATCTGCAGTTCGCCGACAATCACGCGCTGGTGCTCGTGGAGGAGGCGATCGCGCCCGACGCGCTGGACCGCCAGACCTTCCAGACGCGCTTGGACGAGGCGCGCAAAGGGGCCGAGAGCGCCGAAGAGGGCACCGAGCAGCAGGCCCGCGCGCTGCGCGACATACGCCGCTACGAGGCGTTTCTCGCAGTCGGAGAGTAGGGCTCCGCGGACGCCCGCCGCCGTCGTTAGCCTTCCCCGCCGATGAACGACTCGCGACAGCCAATCGGCGTGATCGGCACCGGCTATGTCGGGCTCGTCACCGCCGCCGGATTCGCCGAGCTCGGCAGCGAGGTGTGGTGCGTCGACATCGACGCCGAGAAGATCGAGCGGCTGCGCGCCGGCGAGGTGCCGATCTACGAGCCCGGCCTGGAGCAGATGCTGGCGCGAAACGCCCAGCGACTGCACTTCTCCACGTCGCTGGCAGACGCGCTCGAGCATGCACGACTGCTGTTCGTGGCCGTCGGCACGCCGCCGACGTACTCCGGCGACGCCGACCTGTCGGCCGTCAACGCCGTCATCGACGCGATTCCCGCGTCAGACGACCATGCGCTGGTGATGAAGTCGACCGTGCCGTCGGGCACGGGCGCTTCGGTCAGGCGCGTGTTCGAGAAGCAGGGCAAGGGCGGCCTGGCCTATGTGTCATGCCCGGAGTTCCTCAAGGAGGGCTCGGCGATCAAGGACTTCATGCACCCCGACCGCGTGGTCGTCGGCGACGTCGGCGACTGGGCCGGCGAGGCCGTCGTCGAGCTGTACGCGCCGCTGGACGCCGAGCTCGTGCGCACGGACATCGCCAGCGCGGAGATGGTCAAGCTCGCCTCAAACGCCTTCCTGGCGACGAAGATCTCGTTCATCAACGAGATCGCCAACGTCTGCGAGGAGACCGGCGCGGACGTCGTCGAGGTCGCTCGCGGCATGGGCCTGGACGACCGCATCGGGCCGAAGTTCCTGCAGGCCGGCATCGGCTTCGGCGGCAGCTGCTTCCCCAAGGACGTCGACGCGCTCAAGCAGCTCGCCGGCAACTCCGGCTATCACTTCCAGCTGCTCACGTCGGTCATCGAGGTCAACGAACTGCAGAAGCGCCGTGTGATCGGCAAGCTGCAGAAGCATCTCGGCGGCCTCGTCGGCAAGCGCGTCGCGCTGTTCGGGCTGGCCTTCAAGCCGAACACCGACGACATGCGCGAGGCGTCCTCGCTGGTGCTCTCCGCGCGCCTGAACGCCGACGGCGCCGACGTCGTCGCCTACGACCCTGTCGCCGAGGAGCAGGCGCGCAAGCTCGTCAGCGGCATCGCCTTCGCCGCTTCGCCGCTGGAGGCCGCCGCCGGCGCCGACGCGGTCGTGCTGGTCACCGAGTGGCCGGAGTTCCTGCAGCTCGACTGGCAGGCGGTCGCCTCCAAGATGCGCGGCAACCTCGTCATCGACGGGCGCAACGCGCTGGACGCGGACGCCCTGCGCGCCGCCGGCCTGGTCTACGAGGGCGTCGGGCGTGGCGGCGCGCGGCACGGGTCCGGCGGCTGATGCAGGCGGTGATCCTGGTCGGCGGCGAGGGTACGCGGCTGCGGCCGTTGACCTCGACCGTGCCCAAGCCGGTCGTGCCGCTGGTCGACCGCCCGTTCATCTCGTTCATGCTCGAGTGGCTCGGGCAGCACGGTATCGACGACGTGATCATGTCCTGCGGCTTCCTCGCCACCAGCGTGCGCAACGTGCTCGGCGACGGCTCCGGGCTGGGCATTCGCCTGCGCTTCGTCGAGGAGCCCGACCCGCGCGGCACGGCGGGCGCGCTGAAGTTCGCCGAGTCGATGCTCGACGAGCGCTTCTTGATGCTCAACGGCGACGTGCTGACGGACATCGACCTGACCGCGCAGATCGCCCAGCACGAGGCGACCGGCGCGAAGGCCACGCTGGCGCTCGTGCCGGTCGCCGACCCCAGCGCCTATGGCCTTGTGCACCTCGAGGAGGATCGCTCGGTGCGCGACTTCGTCGAGAAGCCCAGTCCGGACGCGATCGACACGAACCTGATCAGCGCCGGCGCCTACGTGCTGCAGCGCGAGATTCTCGATCTCGTGCCAGCCGACCGCAACGTGTCGATCGAGCGGGAGGTCTGGCCGCTGCTGATCGGCGCCGGCCTGTACGGCTTCCCCTCGGAGAGCTACTGGCTGGACATCGGCTCGCCCGAGCGCTACCTGCAGGGCACGTTCGACATCATCGAGGGCAACGTGCAGACGGCCGTCGGCGAGCGCCTCGGCGGCGACTGGCTTGCGATCGACGACGGCGCGCAGGTCGCCGGCCGCGCGATCCCGCCGGCCGTGCTCGAGCGCGGCGTGCGCGTCGCCGCCGGCGCGCACGTCGGCAGCCTCGTCGTGCTCGGCGAAGACGTCTCGATCGCCGCGGGCGCGACCGTCGAGCGCTCGGTTATCCTCAAGGGAGCGCAGATCGGCGAGGATTGCCGCCTGCGCGACTGCATCGTCGCCGCCGGCTGTCGCATCGGCGCGCGCACCGTCGTGACCGGCGGTGCGGTGCTCGGAGAGGGCGTCACGATCGGGGCAGACAACGTGATCGCCCACGGGGCGCGTATCTTCCCGGGTGTGTCGTTGCCCGACGGCGCGATCAAGTTCTAACGAGAGTCCGACCACAGGAGAGCAGCAGATGAGCGAAGGCGCCGCCAGCGCCGCATCCACCGCCGAGGCGCTGTCGCGCGAGGCGGTCGCGCGCGTCGACCTGTCCGACCAGCTCGGCGACGTGCTCGCGCTGCCCGAGCACCTGCGCGACGCCCTGTGGCGGGTGGAGTCGGCGATCATGCAGGACTTCGACACCTCTGCCGGGCTCGTCGTCGCCGGCATGGGCGGCTCGGCGATCGGCGGCGCGCTCGCGCGCGCGGCGCTTTCAGACCACGCCACGCGGCCGATCTTCGTGACGCGCGCATACGGCCTGCCGCCGTGGACGACGCCCGACACGATGGTGCTGTGCGCCAGCTACTCGGGCGACACCGAGGAGACGCTTGCCTGCTACGAGTCCGCCGGAGCGCTCGGAGCGCGGCGCACCGTGGCGACCACCGGCGGGCGCCTGGCCGAGATGGCGCGCGCCGACGGCGTGCCGGTGATCCCGCTGCCGGGCGGCTTTCAGCCGCGCGCCGCCGTCGCCTACATGACCGTGGCGGCGCTCGAGGTCGCCGCGCTGTGCGGCGCCGGGCCGCGCCTGACCTCGGAGATCGACGTGGCGGCCTCGCACACCGAGCAGCTCGTCGCCGAGTGGGGCCCCGACGCGCCCGAGGACTCGCTGGCCAAGGATGTCGCGCGCAGCCTGCTCGGCACGACGCCGGTGATCGCCGGCGCCGGGCTGACGACACCGATCGCCTACCGTTGGAAGACGCAGATCAACGAGAACGCCAAGCAGCCCGCGTTCTGGAACGAACTGCCCGAGCTCGACCACAACGAGATCGCCGGCTGGGAAGGCGCACAGGACGCCGGGCGTTTCGCCGCCGTGTTCCTCGACGACTCCGATGCCCACCCGCGCGTGAAGGAGCGCATGGACCTGACCGAGCAGACGATCGCCGCCAACGCAGTCGCCTGCTTCCGCCTGGAGACGCGCGGCGAAACGACGATCGAGCGCGTCATCTCGCTCGTGCTGCTCGGCGACCTCGTATCGATCTACCTCGCGACGCTGCGCGGCGTCGACCCCGGTCCCGTGAAGGTGATCGACGATCTCAAGGACGCGCTCACGCAACGCTGAGCTGGGCCGACGGTGTGATACCTTCGGGGCCGGTCGAGGAGCGCTGCGACGGGCATCCAACCGCCACGCTCGACCGTTCTCTGCAGCAAGGGCGCTCTCCTAAGCAGACAGGAGGCTTCGTCATGTCCGCAATGACCCCGACCGCCGTCGCCACAGACACCGACTTCAAGGTCGCCGATCTCTCGCTCGCCGAGTTCGGCCGCAAGGAGATCGTGCTCGCCGAGCACGAGATGCCCGGACTGATGTCGCTCCGCGCGGAGTACGCCGACGCGCAGCCGCTGAAAGGCGCGCGCATCACCGGCTCGCTGCACATGACCATCCAGACGGCCGTGCTGATCGAGACGCTGACGGCGCTCGGCGCCGAGGTGCGCTGGTGCAGCTGCAACATCTTCTCCACGCAGGACCACGCCGCCGCGGCGGTCGCGGTTGGCCCGGAAGGTACGCCCGATGACCCGCAGGGCGTTCCGGTGTACGCCTGGAAGGGCGAGACGCTCGAGGAGTACTGGTGGTGCACCGAGCAGGCGCTCAACTGGCCGGAGGGCGAGGACGGCTCGGTCGGTCCGAACATGATCCTCGACGACGGCGGCGACGCGACGCTGCTCGTGCACAAGGGAACCGAGTACGAGAGCGCGAGCGCCGTGCCCGACCCGGCGAGCGCCGACTCGGAGGAGCTGCAGGTGATCCTCAGCACGCTCACGCGCTCGCTCGGAGAGGACCCACAACGCTGGACGCGCATCGGCGAAGGCATCAAAGGCGTCACGGAGGAGACCACCACCGGCGTGCACCGCCTGTATGAGATGGTCGAGAGCGGCGAGCTGCTGTTCCCGGCGATCAACGTCAACGACTCGGTCACCAAGTCCAAGTTCGACAACCTGTATGGCTGCCGCCACTCGCTGATCGACGGCATCAACCGCGCGACTGACGTGATGATCGGCGGCAAGGTCGCAGTCGTGTGCGGCTTCGGCGACGTCGGCAAGGGCTGCGCCGAATCGCTGCGCGGCCAGGGCGCGCGCGTGATCGTCACCGAGATCGACCCGATCTGCGCGCTGCAGGCGGCGATGCAGGGCTACGAGGTCAAAACGCTGCACGACGTCATCGACAGTGCCGACATCTTCATCACGACGACTGGCAATAAGGACATCATCACGGCAGCCGACATGGGCCGCATGAAGCACCAGGCGATCGTCGGCAACATCGGCCACTTCGACAACGAGATCGACATCGCCGGCCTTTCGCGCGTAGCGGGCATCGAGCGCGTGAACATCAAGCCGCAGGTCGACAAGTGGCTCTTCCCGGACGGCCACGCGATCATCATGCTGTCCGAGGGCCGCCTGCTGAACCTGGGCAACGCGACGGGGCACCCGAGCTTCGTGATGAGCAACTCCTTCTCCAACCAGACGATCGCGCAGATCGAGCTGTTCACCAAGAACGACGAGTACGACAAGAAGGTCTACGTGCTGCCCAAGCACCTCGACGAGAAGGTCGCGCGGCTGCACCTCGACGCGCTCGGCGCGAAGCTCACCAAGCTCTCCGACGAGCAGGCCGCGTACATCGGGGTTCCGGTCGAGGGGCCGTATAAGCCCGACCACTACCGGTACTAGTCGAGCGAGCAGGGGCGGGCGCGGTCTGATGAAGGCGATGGTTTTGGCGGCCGGACTCGGCACGCGCCTGCGCCCGCTGACGTACGAGATCACCAAGCCGATGGTGCCGGTGCTCGACAGGCCGGTGATGGAGCACATACTCGACCTGATCGAGCACCACTCCTTCGACGCGGTGATCGCCAACCTGCACTACTTCCCCGAGACGATCCGCGACTACTTCGGAGAGAGGATCTCCTATCGCTTCGAGGAGGAGCTGCTGGGCACGGCCGGGGGAGTGCGCGCGTGCGCGGAGTTCTTCGGCGACGAGCCGTTTCTCGTGATCTCCGGCGACGCGCTGACGGACATCGACCTGACGGCCTTCGCCGCCAGACATCGCGAGGTCGGCGGGATCGCCACGCTGGCCGTCAAGAAGGTCGCCGACACGCGCGAGTACGGCGTGGTGCTGCACGACCGGCTTGGGCGCATCACGGGCTTTCAGGAGAAGCCCAAGCCCGACGAGGCGCTGTCTGACCTCGGCAACTGCGGCATCTACATGTTCGAGCCGGGCATCTTCGACTACTTCCCCGACCGGCCTTTCGTCGACTGGGCCAAAGACGTGTTCCCGGCGCTGCTGGAGAACGACGTGCCCTTTCACATCCACGAGGTGCGCGAGTACTGGAACGACGTGGGCTCGCTGGCCGAGCTGCGCCAGGGGACGTTCGACGCGCTCAACGGCCAGCTGCGCCTGGAGATGCAGGGGGCCGAGGTCCGGCCGGGCGTGACCGTGGCCGGCTCGTCGCCGCTGCGCGAGGACACTGAGGTCGACGGCACGGTGTGGATCGGGCGTGACGTGCGGATCGGCGCGAACGTGCGGCTGATGGGTCCGATCGTGCTGGGCGACGGCGCGCTGATCGGCGACGGCGCGT
>Ga0193750_1000074_pt1 | contig 34535 bp, 31 predicted proteins | sample L1c1metaG_FD_160569 | JGI IMG/M metagenome (GOLD analysis project Ga0193750, IMG submission 160569) | Soil microbial communities from a riparian zone of the East river system, Colorado, United States - L1c1 | ecosystem: Environmental > Terrestrial > Soil > Riparian zone | place: USA: East River... | reverse complement strand
ATCCTGGCGCTTCAACGCGAATCCAAACTGGAGGTTCTGCGCGCGCCAGGTACCGTTCTCAGTTACCTGGCGTTCAACCTGCGCGATCCGATCCTGAGGGAGGTGCGGGTACGGCAAGCCCTGGCATTCGCCATTGATCGCCGTCCGATGTTGCAATATCTGAGCCGCGGATTTGCCCGTCCCGCCGACAGTGTTCTTCCCCCCGAGAGTTGGGCCTACAACGCGGAGGTCGCACATTATCCTTACGATCCGGAGCGCTCGCGGCAACTGCTGGAGCAAGCCGGATACTCGCCAGTCAACGGCGTCCGGTTTCATCTCACGATGAAGACCTCCACCGAGGAAAGCACACGGCTGATGGCTGCGGTATTGCAGCAACAATTACGTGACGTGGGAATCGTGCTCGATATTCGCACTTTCGAGTTTGCCACTTTCTTTTCTGACGTTACGCGAGGAGCCTTCGAGCTCTATTCCTTACGCTGGATCGGCGGAAATGAAGATCCAGATATTTTTGAGTACGTTTTCCACTCTGCCCGCTTCCCTCCGCAGGGTGCCAATCGCGGCTACTATGCCAATCCTCGGGTGGATGCGCTGATCGATCAGGCGCGCAGCCAACTCGATCAAGATACTCGCAAGCGGCTCTATGCTGAGCTGCAGAGCATTTTGGCGCAGCAGTTGCCTTACATCAATTTGTGGTATCAGGACAACGTCTTGGTGCACTCCAAACGAGTGCGGAACTTGACCTTGAATCCCTCGGGAAACTACGATTTTCTGAAGACAGCGGAACTGGATGGCTCACTCGTTGCTCGTCAATGATCTCTGCCTGGGCCCTAACTCCAGACAAAAAACCAGCGTGTTAACATCGAAGTTTAGGAAGCAGGAACGCGTGCGCATTCTTTTTATTGGCGACATCTTTGGCCGGCCGGGACGAACCATTGTCAAAGACCGGCTCCCCGGATTGGTACGGGAACATGCTATCGATCTGGTCATCGCCAACGGAGAAAACTCTGCAGCCGGCTTCGGTATCACGCCACCGTTAGCGGAAGATTTGTTTGAGCTGGGCATCGATGTCATCACTACCGGCAATCACGTCTGGGATAAGCGCGAGATCGTGGACTACTTTCAGAATGCAGATGGAAATCAGCACAGCATGGCACGCCGGCTCCTGCGGCCCGCCAACTATCACTCGGATTTACCCGGCTGGGGCGTGTACGAGGGCAAGAAGAAAGATGTCCCTTACGCAGTGATTAACTTGCAGGGACGAGTGTTCATGGCAGCGAATGACGATCCCTTCCGCGTCGCCGACCAATTGCTCGGTCAACTTAAAGCCAAAATCGTATTTGTAGATATCCATGCTGAGGCGACTTCGGAAAAAATATCGATGGGTTGGTATCTCGATGGCCGCGTTACTGCGGTCGTCGGCACACACACTCACGTCCCGACCGCGGATGAACGCGTATTGCCGGGCGGCACGGCTTACATCACCGACGTCGGCATGACTGGGCCCTATGACAGCGTCATCGGAGTGAAAAAAGAACAAATCATGGCTCGTTTCTTGAACAACATGCCGGTGCGATTTGAAGCTGCGACCGGCGATGTGCGGTTGAGTGGTGTGGTGGTGGACTGCGACGAAGCGACCGGCCATGCGCGGAAAATCCAGCGCATCATGGTCAGTTGAAGCAGGTGAGTTGATATTTCTTGACGATATCTTCTATGACAGCTACCCAAAATCAGGCAATCCCATTGAACGGCTTCCGCTGGATGGACGCGGACGCCTATCTATTCGACATCGATGGAACTCTGCTGGTCACGCGCGATCTGGTGCATCGAAATGCTCTGCATCGCGCGATGCGCGACGTGTATGGCGTTGACACCACGATCGATGGTATCGCGTATCACGGCAAGACCGATCTAGGAATTCTGCGCGCCGCACTTGAAAGGATGGGAATCTCCGGCAAAGTCTTCGGGGCAAAACTACCAGACGCATTAAATGTCGTGTGCCGGGATGTGGAAGCTAATGCGAATCGAATCGTGGCAAATGTTTGCGAGGGAATTCCGGAGGTGCTTGCCCAGCTAAAGGCGGCCGGAAAATTGCTAGGCGTGGCTTCGGGAAATCTGGAAGCCGTAGGCTGGCACAAAGTCGCAGCCGCTGGATTGCGGCAGTACTTCACCTTTGGTTGCTTTAGCGACCATTGCGAAATGAGAGTCGAGATCTTCCGCCAGGGAACGGTAGAGGCGCGGCGGAGACTCGGTGACGATGCCGCCGTCTGCTTCATTGGCGACACGCCCGAAGATATCCGGGCGGCTCGAGGCGTAAGCGCCCAAGTGGTCGCGGTCTGCACCGGTATTTTCAAAAATGATGAACTGGCTTGCCATGCGCCGGATGCTTGCGTCAGTTCATGCCTGGAATTGCTGGCAGATTGATCTTTCACCTCTGATCGACTAGCCAGCCAGAAGCTTTCCTAGTTCTTTGCGGTTTCGAGCAGGCAAATACTGCAGTGCGGCCCGCGCCAGGGCCATATAAACTTCCTTCGCTCTGGGAACCTTCTTCAACGCCCGCAAGTGCTTCCGCACAATCGGCACATCGCCGCGCACAATCGGCCCGCTAAACGCACCACTCGGACCCAAGGCGCTGTAGTTCGCCAGGGTTTGTTTCACAATCGGAAGCATTATTTTTCGAGCTTGGGTGGTGGAGAGTCCCGCTGCTCGAGCCACCTGCTCGGCGGTCACCAGCATTGCTACCAGCAGGGGCGAGCTGAATCCTCCCCACGCGTGATACGCAATCTTGCTGCTCTTGGAGATGGAAAACGCCTCTCCTCCCAGGTCGCGGGTCACCCTTCGTGCGACACGAATCGCCTTCGCATCGCCTTCCAACGCGAATGCCACTCCTTTGAGTGATGGAATAGAGCCGCGCACAAACGTCATCATCGGATGCACCGAAGCTACCGCCGCTCCACGCCGCCGCAAGACATTCAGTTCGTCGCTGGCCAACGCTCCGCTGGAATGAAAAGCAACTTTGCCTTTCCACTTCGCCGACCGAATCAGCGCGCGAGCCGCTACGGCGATCTCACGGTCGGGGACACAGAACCAGATCAGATCGGAATCCAGATTCGCTGTTTTTAGAGTAGTGGAAAAAGATCGTGTGCTCCTGGCAATCTCCCGCGCTCTCTTCTGGGAGCTGAGAGTGTCGCGCGAAATGACTTCGTTGACCCGGTATCCTGCTTTGGTGAGCGCTACCGACAGGGCGCTGCCCAATCTTCCTGGTCCGACGATCGCGATCTGCGGCTTGGGCGGCATCGCGGCAGAATATCAGGCCTTTTCGCACGAAACCAAGATTCACTTTCCCTGCTCTTGGCCAAGCACCGCTCGACAAGTCTATTCGCATATATTGTCTTCATGTCAAAAACAGCCCGCCGTCCAAAAAAAGCTCGTGTGCTCTCGTCGCGCGTTGTCTATCGGGGCCCGGTTTTCTGGGTCACCAAGGACTCGGTGATTGAACCCGGAGGCGTGCGTGTCCGCCGCGACGTGGTTCGCCATTCCGGTTCTGTCGTGATACTGGCCGTGGATGAGCGTGGCTCTCAGCCTTATGTTCTGCTAGAACGACAATACCGGCATGCTGCGGGGGACCATTTGTGGGAACTACCTGCCGGACGCATCGACAAAGGCGAAAAGCCGCTAGCCGCCGCCAAACGAGAACTTCTGGAAGAGACCGGTTACACCGCCGCTCGCTGGAAACGCATTCTGAAGTTCTATGCCAGTCCCGGCTTCGTAGCCGAGACCATGAACGTTTATCTGGCGCGTGGGCTGCGCGCTGGAACGGCGCAACCCGAAGCCGACGAACTGATTCAGCAGCGCCTGGTCCCGCTGGCGTCCGCTGTGCGTTGGGTAATGAATCGAACAATCCGCGACGCTAAAACGATCTCTGGCGTGCTCTGGCTGAGCCGGCAAAGAAACTCATCCAAGGCGCATCGGTAGGCACTTTTCAGCAGGCAAAGCCTTGACAGACCCCTTCCCCGGAAGCACAATGGCAGCAAATTACGAGGCGCGTCCTGTGAAACAAAATACGTGCCAAGGGGGCGAACGTGGATCGTTTGCAAGGTACGGTGAAGTGGTTTAACAATGCCAAAGGGTACGGCTTCATCGGGCGTGAGGATGGGCCGGATGTTTTTGTGCATTACAGCGCAATCACATCCGAGGGATACAAAAGCTTGCAAGAAGGCGACAAAGTCGAGTTTGAAATAACTCAGGGGCAGAAAGGACCGCAAGCATCCAACGTCAGCAAGTTGTCATAACTGTTCAAGACTCTCGAATCTTCCAACCGTTATTGCCGTCGGCAAGCAGCAGGGCCGCTCGCGCCCTAGTCTAGTTTATTAGCTGCGCATCTGGCCGTCCCGCGCAAATTTGTTTAATCTTTACCTCTGCATGGATAACAAAGCCATCGCCGGCATTCTTTATGAGACTGCCGACCTGCTTGAGATTGACGGTCAGGATTCCTTCCGCATCCGTTCTTACCGGAACGCTGCTCAGGCCATCGAGGCTCTGCCACAGCAAATCGCGGATCTGATTGCTGAACCCAAAAAAGTGCTCGAAATACCGGGCATCGGAAAAGGCATGTTGCTTAATTTGCAGGAAATGTTCAAGGAAGGCCGGTTGCAGCTGCACACCGATTTGCTCAAGAGATATCAGCCCACCATGCTTGATTTGCTGAAAATTCAAGGACTGGGTCCGAAAACTATTTCCTTGATCTGGAGCGCTTACCAGGTCTCTGATCTTGAAGGCGTGGAGAAATTAGCGCGCGAAGGCAAGATTCAGATCTTGCCCCGCATGGGTGAGAAGCAGGAACAGAAACTACTCAAGGCCATCCAAGATTATCGGAGAATCGCCGGCCGTTTTCTTCTCGACGTGGCGGAGAATGAGGCCACGAAAATCGCTGACCATTTGCGCAATTTTCCTGGAGTGGAAAAAGTCACTCCCGCCGGATCGCTTCGTCGCGGACGCGAGACCGTGGGTGACCTCGACGTTCTGGTGACCGGCAAGGCCTGCATCGATGACACCAAGCGGGAACTATGCATCGATCACATCATCAAGCTTCCCGGCCTGATGGAGATCATCGCTCGCGGTGAAAACAAGGTCAGCTTCCGTTTACGTGGAGGAATGCAGGTGGACGTCCGCTTTCTTTCGCCCGATTCCTTTGGCGCTGCTTTGCAATACTTCACCGGATCAAAAGCCCACAATGTCGCTCTGCGCCAACGCGCTTTGAAGATGGGTTACACGTTGAGCGAATACAGTCTGGCGCGCCTAGACAACGAAAAACCCGTAGCCGGAAAAACTGAAGAAGATATCTACGCCAAACTCAAGCTCGATTACATCCCACCAGAGTTGCGGGAAAATCAGGGCGAAATCGACGCGGCGGAAAAGCACACTCTGCCCACTCTTATCACGCAAACCGACTTGCAGGGCGATGTCCACATGCATACCGTCGAAACCGACGGCCGAAAGACTATCGAAGAAATGGCGGAGGCTGCCATCGAGCATGGATACAAATACATGGCCATTACCGACCATTCCAAGAATCTGGCCTTCGCCAACGGTCTAGATGACAAGCGGGCGGTGGAACATATCCAATGCATCCGAGCTGCAGATAAGAAAATCGAGGGCATCAAGATTTTTGCCGGAATCGAGGTGGACATTCTGGGCGACGGCGCACTTGATCTCTCAGACTCAGTTTTGCAGCAGATGGATCTGGTTATCGCCAGCGTGCATTCTCACTTTAACCAAAGCCCGGCGGAGATGACGAACCGGCTGATTAAGGCTGTCGAAAATCCAAATACATCTTTCATCGGTCATCCCACAGGACGGATGCTGCTTCGCCGTGACGCCTACCAGTTCGATATGGACGCAATCCTGAAGGCGGCGGCAAAGAATAAAGTTGCCATGGAATTAAACTCTTATCCGGATCGCCTGGACCTTTGCGATCGCCACTTGCGACTGGCAAAACAGTACGGCGTGAAGATTGTGATCAACACAGACTCTCACCATACCTCTCATCTGGATAAGATTCGTTATGGCATATTGCAGGCTCGCCGTGCCTGGCTTACACGGGAGGACGTGCTCAATACCCTGCCGCCACAGCAATTCGCGAAGGCAATGAAGCATGTGTGGCCGTGATGAGGAGTAAAATCTCTCGCGGGACTCCCTATGCCAGAAGAAAAACCACCTGTGCCTTCCACACCGCCTTCAACACCGGCTAATCCACCCGAGTCCGGCGCCAGCTTCGACATCAGCGAAGAATACGGTACGGCGGCCAAAAATTTGCCGCCCGGCAAGGTAGTAGCGATAGGTATCGGTCTTATCGTCGCCATCGCCGTGATTGTTAGCCTGGCGCAACGCCCGCAAGGTTCGGCATCCGGCTCAATCGACGATGTGACATCCGTCGAGATGCCCAACCAGAACTCAGTAATGGTGGCAATGGCTATCTCGATCAAGAATCACGGCAAGAAACCGTTTTACATTCACAACATTCAGGCCGAGCTTGAAACCGGAAGCGATAAATTCACCGATGAGGCGGCTTCAGGGGTTGACTTCGAACGGTACTTCCAGGCTTTCCCCGCATTAAAGGAACATGCACTCGCCCCGTTGAAACCGGAGACGATGATCGAACCCGGAGGCGAGATTAAAGGAACCATCATCGTGAGCTTTCCGGTTACCGCGGATACCTTTGCCAACCGGAAATCCATCAAGGTGACGATCCGGCCCTATGATCAGCCAGTGCCGCTAGTGCTGACCAAGTAGTGCGTCTATTTGTTATTGTTTCTTTAGGAATCTTCTGTGGGCGTGGGTTTCGGCGCCAGGCTTGATGTCGTCATACTTTAGGCAACTAATCGAGCCATCCACTTCCAGCACTCCTAACGCTACATCGTGATAGCTAGAGATGCCATGCGCGCGCAGCGCACGCTGCAATTCATCCATACTGACATGCTCTTTTGCCATGTGTGCCGAGATGATTTCACCATCATGAATCAGCAGAGAGGGCTGTCCTTGAACAAATTTGCGGAAGCGCCGATTGATGCCCGATAGTTCAGCCACGGCGTAGTTCAAAACCAGCAATGTGGAGGCGGCGATGACCCCACCCAGAAGAGACGTATCCGGTCCAGTCATCGCGTTCTGTACTGCGTTGCTGATAAGAAGCAGAAGGGTAAGATCGAAGGGCGTCATCTGCCCCACTTCTCGCTTACCGCTCAGGCGAACCCCCAGGAGCACAACGCCGTAGATAACGGCCGTGCGGAGCGTGATCTCGAGCAGAACACGCCCGCCAGGAAACATCGCGCCCGACACTAGTTGGCCGTCACCGAGACCGGCGCATTCTTGGGCGTGCTTAGATAACCGGTAGCTTTATTCTTGTCCACTGCCCAAACCACGAGTTCGTAGAGCATGTGGTCGCGTCCAGAGTAAAACTGGATGGGCTCGCTGACAGTGCGGTCTTTCTTTTCGATAGTCCTATCGTCAGAGGTTACGTTGAGAGTGTACTTGCCCTTCTTCTGATCCGCCTTCTTGAGTTGCAGACTGACCGTAGAGACCGGCTGCGGCTTCGCTCCCTTGAGCAGGGTGAATTCAAAGTAGCTTCGATCACCACGATGCTTGAGCACTTCGAGATCATCTCTGGTTCTGGCAATCAGTCCGCTCTGCAGCCCCAGATCGCCGATCGTGCGTTCTAACTTCGCGCGCGTGGCCTCTAACTCAGACCTGGCAGCGGCGACATCGGTTCTGACTCCGCCTACTTCGGTTTTCACGCCAGCCACTTCTCCGCTGACCTGGGTGATCTGTTGTTTCTGCTGTTCGGCGATTCGCGCTTCCGCGGCCCGTAATTCCGACCTGATGCGCCAGAGTCTCATCATTGGCTTCGGCGGACTGTATGCGCCTGGTCAGCTCCGCGATCTCCACCTTGCTGACAGCGTAATCTTTGCTCAGCCGATCGAGATGAGCGCGCAGGCTTAATGTGAGAAAAAGTGATCCCGCCACATAGATAATCGCCAGGGCCAGCAGGAGCCACTTGCCCGTATTGTTTTCGCGCTCGATGTGAACTTCTGAAACTGGTTCGCCCATTTCGGGCATAATTCCTCCACTATTTGTCATGAGATGTTGAAGTAATTGTTGAATATCGCGAACAGCGTGTCAATTGCAATAATGGGCCATCCTTCCACTGCACCTCCGTTACTAGTACTGACACCAATAGAGGAAGGTGAGTTCCTACAGTTGGACCTTCCTCAATCGCAGTGAGTTAGTAATCACTGAAACTGAACTGAAGCTCATTGCCGCAGCCGCGATAATCGGACTCAGCAGCCATCCGAAAAACGGGTACAACACACCCGCTGCAACCGGTACCCCGAGCGAGTTGTAAATAAACGCGAAGAACAGGTTCTGGCGGATGTTGCGCATGGTTGCTCTACTAAGCCTCCGGGCACGGACAATGCCGGTGAGGTCGCCTTTCACCAAGGTGATGCTGCCGCTCTCGATGGCGACGTCCGTGCCAGTGGCCATGGCAATACCCACGTTCGCTTGAGCCAGGGCGGGAGCATCATTGATGCCGTCGCCGGCCACAGCGACAATGCGTCCCTCATTTTGCAGGCGACGCACCACACCGGCTTTGTGCTCGGGCAAAACACCAGCTTCGAACTCATCAATTCCCAGTTGCTTTGCGACGACTTCGGCGGTGGCGCGGTTATCACCGGTCAGCATCACGAGACGCAGGCCCTCAGTCTTCAAATCGCGGAGGGCTTGGGGAGTCGATGCTTTGACTGGATCGGAGATCGTGATTACCGCTGCAAGACGACCATCCACAGCGACCAATACTAATGTCTGTCCGCTACGGCGCAGTTCGCCCGCTTGTTGTGGCAATCGTCCTACCGGCAGCTTAAATTCTTCAAAAAGTTTGTCGTTCCCCGCAATCACTGCGTGACCGTCCACTTTGCCGGTAACTCCAAGTCCCGGTTGATAGCGGAACTCATGGCTTTCAGCCAACGCTAGCCCGCGATCCTTCGCAGCGGCGAGGACGGCTGCCGCGAGCGGGTGCTCGCTTCCCTGCTCCAGGCTGGCTACAAGTCGCAGCAGTTCGGTCTCGTCTACGCCAGGAGCAGGCACCACCGACGTGACCCGCGGCTTTCCTTCCGTCAGTGTGCCAGTCTTGTCCAACACAAGGGTGTCTACTTTTTCCAGGATTTCTAATGCTTCGGCGTTCTTGATCAAAACCCCGGCGGTCGCACCGCGTCCCGTGCCTACCATTACCGCTATCGGTGTCGCCAATCCCAAGGCACACGGACAGGCGATGATCAGCACAGCGACAGCATTGACCAAGCCATGGGCGAAACGCGGTTCGGGTCCGAAAAAACTCCAGACAATGAACGTGATAACCGCAATTGCAATCACCGCTGGCACGAACCATGCTGCAACCCGGTCCGCTAACCGTTGAATCGGCGCCCGGCTACGCTGCGCCTGGCTGACCTGCCGCACAATCTGCGCCAGCACAGTCTCAGTGCCCACCCGCTCGGCCCGCATCACGAACGAGCCGGTTCCGTTCACGGTGCCGCCAATCACGTGGCTGCCCGATTCCTTTTCTACTGGCATTGATTCACCTGTGATCATGGACTCATCAATGGCGCTAGCCCCCTCAATGACGACTCCATCCACGGGTATTCTTTCGCCGGGACGCACCCGCAGTCGATCTCCAGAATGCACCTGCTCCAGAGGAACATCTTCTTCTCTGCCGTCTCGCAACACGCGGGCAGTTTTCGGTGTCAGATCAAGCAGTGCGCGAATCGCCGATCCAGTGCGGCTGCGCGCCCGCAGTTCCAGCACCTGTCCCAGCAGCACCAGTGTGACGATCGCGGCTGCAGCTTCGAAGTAGACCGGTGGAGTCCCGCTCATGTCGCGGAAGGATGCAGGAAAGATTTGCGGGAAGAGAGTTGCAACCAGGCTGTAGGAGTAAGCGACGCCGGTGCCCATCGCGATCAAGGTAAACATGTTGGTTGAGCGGTTGACGATCGAGGTCCAGCCCCGCTGAAAGAACGGCCATCCGCCCCACAAGACCACAGGCGTACTCAACAACAGCTCGATCCATGGTAGCCAGGCCGGCAGCGCATGCTGAAGCGGCATGCCGGGCAACATGTCAACCATGGCGATGCCCAGCAGAGGCACAGTCAATGCCAGGCTGATCCAAAATCGGCGCGTCATATCGCGCAGCTCAGGATTCTCCTGCTCAACGGCGGTTACAGTGCGCGGCTCAAGCGCCATGCCGCAGATCGGACACGTCCCCGGTCCAGAACGCACAATCTGCGGATGCATGGGGCAGGTGTATTCAATCCGGCTGGAAGGAACCGGGGTTTCCGGTTCGAGCGCCATCCCACATTTCGGGCACGGCCCAGGTTTGTTCTGCCGTACTTCCGGACACATCGGACAAACGTAGCTAGTGTCCGAAAATGCGGATGCATCGCGCTTGACCTGTGCGCCGGCGGCAGGCTTGGGCGTGGCCGGGGAAACTGACGTTCCCAGCGTCACCAGGCCGGAATGATTGGTAATGCTCTTTTGTTTCCCTGTTTCGTACTTTGCTGGATCGGCTTTGAACTTCTCCGCGCAGTGGGCACAACAAAAGTAATAAGTCTTCCCGGCGTGCTCGACCTTGTATCGAGCTGTGGCCGGATCGACGGACATGCCACAAACAGGGTCCGTCACAGCAGTCGCAGAATTGGCGGCATTTTCCATGTTTGAGAAGCGAGATGAGTCGAACGCGACAAATATTAGATTGTCCCGACCCACGAGTCGATCCTACGTGTTAGATGTTGTATCTTTGCAATCGGAGACAGTGCATCCGATGACGCAATTGGAAGTCGCTTATCGTTACGGAAATCCTCCCACCGAGGCGGAAATGCGTGCCATCAGCGCCCTCCGCGAGGTTTACGGAATTCGGCGCATCACTTTTGATCCCAAGGCGCGGACTGTCCGGGTGGAATTTGACGCTTCCCGCTTTAAAGAACCCGTGATTGCCTCCTTGTTGCGGGAGGCTGGGTTGGATGTGCAGGAAAAGCTGGTGCTTGCCTAAGCAGCTCTGCAAATAGATTTCTAGGGGTTTACCGCAGGAGGCTAAAGAAAAAGCAAGGGGCGCCCAAGAAAACCTCTGGCCGAAGTTTATTCTCAGGGGCGCCCCGTTGCGCGCCACTTCGTCTGTGGTTTCCTGTTGCATCCTCCATGCCATCTCTAACTATATGAAACTATAGGTGCCGCGCGGCTCTCGGGGCGGTAGGAATTGCCAGAGGCGGGAAAGATTTACTTTCGCAGCGAAGATGCACGACCTTTGCCGAAGCCGCTGTTGAAAACTTCCCGGGGTTCGGTAAACCAGCAGGAACTCAGGATCCTTCCGAAATAAGCGATTCCGCTAGTCCGATTCAATCGAGCGGCGCTCAGAACGGAAAAAATGGCGACCCCGGAGGGAGTCGAACCCCCAACCCTCAGATCCGAAGTCTGATGCTCTATCCAGTTGAGCTACGGGGCCAAGCTGTTCTAACGAAAGTTTCCGGTTACCCGGATACAGTCTATACGTCGACGTGGCACGTTTTCTACTGCCGTGCACCAAGATCCCAGAAATCGCGTATCGTGTCCGCCCAAAAAGTACGAGGCATCCTGAACTCATGTTCCGCTATTGAGGTAAGAACCGAAGCTTCTTCTAACGGTGAGGATCGAATTTGGACACTAGAGCCGAGACTCACCTTGATGTACATTAAGCGCGATGCCTCGAATCTTCGCGCTGTGCTTGGCATTGACGACCGCGCTGGCCCAGGACGCAGCACCGCAATCGAATCAGACACAGAAGACAACCCCGAAAAACGCGATCCGGGTCAGCGTAAATCTCGTGCAGGTGGATGCTGTCGTCACCGATTCCAAAGGCAAGCAAGTTACTGACCTGAAGGCCGAGGATTTCGAGGTTCTTCAAGACGGCAAGCCACAAATCATCACTCGTCTCTCATACATCACGACCTCGCCAGGAAGCGTTCCATCAGGGCCATCGTCGCTTGCCACGCAGGGGAAGGGCGTGCCGCTTCCTCCCCCTTCAAAACTTAGGCTGACGGACGTGCGACGTACCATCGCGCTTGTTGTCGATGACTTGGGACTATCGTTTGAAAGCACAGTCTACGTTCGGCAAGCACTGAAGAAATTTATCGATGGGCAGATGCAGCCGGGTGACCTGGTCGCCATAGTCCGTACGGGCGCCGGAATCGGTGCTCTCCAGCAGTTCACCACTGATAAGCGTCTGCTTCATGCAGCCGCGGATCGGGTAAGGTTCAATCCGTTCGGGCGGCGGGGCGTGGGTAGCTTTGCGCCAGTTGAGCCGAGCTTACCTGCGCAGGGCTCGAATCCACGTGGAGTGGACACCGCCGAGTTCGACGAGGCCCGACAACAGGCTTTTACGGTTGGAACTCTCGGCGCGATCACATATGTGGTGAGCGGCTTGAGAGAATTGCCTGGCCGAAAATCAGTGGTCCTGTTTTCTGAGAGCATGCAGATACTTTATGGCGGCGGAATGGATCCTCTGGTACTCGAGGGGTTGCAGCGCCTTACAGACGCGGCCGACCGTGCTTCGGTGGTGATCTACGGCATTGACCCGCGCGGGGTGCAAACCTACCAGCTGACCGCAGCCGATAGTACTTCTGAAATGAGCGCTCAGGAAATTTCCCAGGTTCCGATGGATCGGTCAACGCAGGCTTTCAACTCCAATCAAGGAATGGAGATCCTGACCAGCCAAACCGGCGGACTCTTCATCCATAGCGACAATGATATCGACGGAGCCCTACGTCGAGTGATCGACGATTCCGGGAGCTACTACCTGATTGGCTACCGTCCCGACCCCAGCACTTTTGACCGAAAGACCGGGCGACCGCAGTTTCACCGGCTTCAGGTGCGAATGAAACGGCCCCATTTGCGCGTCCGTTCCCGCTCCGGTTTTTTCGGCATGTCGGATGACGAACAGCAGTTGAGCGGACACGCGGGCGAAGGACAGCTTAAGCGTGCCATCTTCTCGCCGTTCGATTCTGGCTCAATCCATGTGCGCCTGACGGCGCTGTTTGGGATAGTGCCGAAGTTAGGCCCGGTTCTGGACTACATGCTCTACATCGACGCCCGGGACGTGAAGTTCACCAACGAACCCGACGGCTCCCATAAGACCGCGTTCGATTTACTAGCCATCACATTTGGCGATAACGGGCAGGCAGTGGACGCCGACGCCCGTAGGTTCACGCTTCAAATGAAAGATGACGGGTACCAGCGTACTCTCAGGGACGGACTAATCTACGTCCGTCATCACCCTATAAAAAAGCCGGGTGCTTACCAGCTTCGGATCGCGTTGCAGGACACCGCGTCCCAGGAAATCGGCTCTGCAAGCCAATTCATCGAAGTGCCTGATCTGCGGAAGGACCGTTTGACGCTTTCTTCTCTGCTGCTCATAGAGGACGCACCAAAGCTTGCCATGCCAACTCAGGGACAGTCCGAAGAACAAGTTGACCGCGATCCCAGTCGCAGCGCCGCCACACGTACGTTCAAACCCGGCGCGGCACTGACTTATACGTATCAGGTTCTTAATGCGCGCATGAATTCGAGCCATCAGCCCAATCTGGAAGTACAAAGCCGCTTATTTCGCGAAGGGCAGCAGATTTTCTCCAGCGATCGTGTGGCGCTGAATATCACGGGACAGACCGATTTCAAACGGCTGATCGCAGGCGGAACGGTACACTTGGGCAGCAAAATGTTACCGGGAGATTACGTGCTGCAATTAATCGTAACCGACAAGCTGGCAAAGCAGAAATATGGGGTGGTCTCGCAATCGGTGGATTTCGAGGTGCAGCCGTAAGTGGCAATTCATTCCGGCGCTCAGCGGCTTTTCAGACTCAGTGGAGTTACGGGGCCAAGCAATTCTCTAAAACGAATGGTACGCCCTCGTAACAGATTACTATTTTCCCATTTTGCCTGAGTTTCGCCCTGTCAAAAGTCTCCGGGCGGCTTCTCCGTAAAAATTTCGCATCGCCGTCATCCGGATACGAGTAGTATTCCGCTTCGTTGGTTATCGAGGAGGTTCCAATGAAGCGCTATGAGATTTTCCGAGGATTGCTGGTCGCGCTGGCGCTCGGTCTGATTGCCATAACCGCGCAGGCTGCTCCGATCGTCGTCGATCCCGCTGCCACGCCGTGCATTAACCCTTCTGTCCACTTCACCACCATCCAAGACGCGGTGAATGCCGCGCCTTCAGGTGCCTTTATCCAAGTCTGTCCCGCAACTTACCCCGAGCAGGTGGAAATTACGAAACCACTCACCCTCAAGGGTGTGAACACTCTGGGGGTTGCGGTGGTAGCTTCACCTCCTGGAGGCCTGATAGTGCCCCCTGGAGGATTCACTTCCACCGCCCCGCAGGTTTTTGTTCATGATACTGCTGGTCCGGTGACCATCACCGGGATAACCGTAGATGGCAGCAATAACCAAATCACACCCTGTACGCTCCTGATTGAGGGAGTCTATTTCAAGAATGCCTCTGGGAGTATTAAGAATGTCGTAACTCGCAACCAGCTCGTGGGCACGCTGGGCGCTTGTTTCGGTACCGGGTACGGAATCCGAGCGTTGGCTGACGTCAGTGCCTCATTCGTGACCATTCAGAACAACAGCGTGCGTTCCTATGACTGGGCTGGCATCTCTATCGAACGGGTGCTGACAACTGCGAGTGTCCTGAATAACTCAATCGTCGGGCCGGGGAGTATTCCCATTAACGCCAATGGCATTTTTGTCGGTGCTGGTGCCGCTGTGACTGTCTCCGGAAACTCCGCAATCAATAACTCAAGTGGCAATCCGGGAGTCTTCGTCTATGGCAGTCACGGTGCGATAATTTCTGGGAATATTCTGGGGAACAACACCTTCGGGATTTATGTGGAACCCGACAATAGCTCTAACGATTCGGATAGCGCGACCATTACCAAAAACAATGTGTCGGGAAGCGGGGCGGATGGCATCACGGTTTGCAGCAACAATAACCTGGTCCAGTCCAACGTAGTCGCTGCCAGTGGAACTACGTTTGGGGGTAGCGGGATAGTGCTACCAAATTTCGGTTACTGCAGCACAAACAACACCGCCGTCACGAAGAACTTGGTCAACGAGGCTTGTGTCGGAGTCCTGTTCGACCCCAGCGAGGTCGGTAACACGATCAGTTCGAACGCTATCTACAATGCGATACTACCAACGGGAACTGCTTGTCCCGCATCCGGTCCCAAGTCAGGCCGCCCCCTAGTAACAGCAACACGCAACTAAGCTAAACCACGCTGAGGGGCGGCCATGCCGCCCCATTCTTCTGCGTAAAGGATGGTCGGACGGTGGTGAGCACAATCTTGAACATCCTGGAAGAAATGGAGCCGGTGAGATCGAGCTGAAAACATCTGCTCATGACCGGAAAGTAGATGAAATAAATGGTGCGCCCTGAGAGATTCGAACTCCCGACCTTCTGGTTCGTAGCCAGACGCTCTATCCAACTGAGCTAAGGGCGCGATGGATGATAATCAGCGGCGAGCTTTAGATTATAAACCACACTTTGCCGCTGTCAGAAATCCTCAGCCCCGCATTTGCATCCGCTGGATCTTTGTAGCGCCGGCGTCCCGGCTGCCGGCGGAGGAACAAAAATTGGCCAGAGCCGGCGGGACGCCGGCGCTACTTTTTGATCAAAGTAGTGTGACTTGCAATACATTGCCATTTGCTGTTTTGGTGAATCCAGGAATCGGTGAATCGGCCGAAGTGCTCGAACGGCTTGCCCTTATAGACGCCTTTGGTGTGATACCTCCCAATGACGATAGCTACATTCTCATAGGGAAAGACTCTCATGTTGTCATTGGTGATCAAGCTCGCACGGTAGTTCGGATCGCGCAAATCTGCCATGAATTGTGCCTTGTTCATCACCGTTCCGTCATAGTCGGTGTAGACGAACGAGGATGAAACCAGGTCATTCAGAGCCTTGGGATCGCGGTGCAGCTGCGCTTGATTCCACGCGTTCTCCAGAGCAATGAGCCTGTCGACATCCGGATTTGAATCGTTCGCTGGACTCTGGCTATGTCCGATCACGTTGGTAAGGCAGATCAGGCAAACAATACAAATAGTTTTCATGCCATTCCTTTTTCGGAGACACTTTCTTTTTTCCCTCGATCGAGCAAGACCACGTTTAGGCAGAGGCGAGACAGTATAGCCGACGGAAGGAGGATGCCACTTGGCCACACGCGCGAAATTCAGCATCAAAAAATCGATGCCGAAAACTACAGCCATCAAACCCAGGAAGAAGGGGAACACGGTCAAGGTCAAAGCCGGCGCTGTTCCGCCGGAAGAATTGGTTCAGCCCTTCCCTTCCATCGATCTACCGATCCAACCGCCGTATCCGCCGGCGGATGCCAAATCGGTGAGCGAGATTCCCCGCGGCAGCGGCTGGCTCTATGAGCCCAAGTGGGACGGGTTTCGCTGTCTTGCCTTTCGCAATGGAAAAGAAGTGCTGCTGCAATCGAAAGCGGGACAACCCTTGGGCCGATATTTTCCGGAACTGGTTGCCGCACTCGCGGATTTGCCCGAACGCCGCTTTACGCTAGACGGTGAAATCGTAATTTTTTCCGGCGGACATCTGTCATTCGACGATCTGCTGTTGCGTATTCATCCTGCTGAATCGCGCATTCGCAAGTTGTCCGCGGAATCTCCTGCCACGTTCATGTGCTTCGATCTGCTGCTGGATAACAAAGGCCAAGTCCTCACACATTTGCCTCTCGAACAACGGCGCGAGAAGCTCATGCAATTGTTTCGGCGGTTTCGGGCGAAAGGGACGGTGCGTCTTTCTCCATCGTCAACGGATCGGAAACAGGCGGAGCACTGGATGCGCGAGCTGGGAACACTAGGTCTGGATGGAATTGTTGCCAAGCGGTTGGACGAACCCTATCGTTCCGGAGAGCGCACCGGCATGGTGAAGATCAAGCGCATTCGCACCGCGGATTGTGTGGTTGGAGGTTTTCGCTACGCGGAAAAAGGCGGCGGTATCGGTTCGCTCTTACTGGGTCTCTACAACGATCAGGGTTTGCTGGATCATGTGGGATTCACGTCCAGCTTTAACGCTGAGCAGCGAACCGAGCTGAAGAAGATTGTCGAACCGTTGATTGGTGGTTCCGGATTTACCGGACACGCACCCGGGGGTCCGAGCCGGTGGAGTACCAAGCGTTCATCCGAATGGCAACCACTAAAACCCAAACTGGTGTGCGAAGTAAGTTACGATCATTTCTCGGGATCACGTTTCCGTCACGGGACGAAGTTCTTGCGCTGGCGTCCGGAGAAAAAACCAGATCAGTGCACATTTGAACAGGTACGGCCGAGCGTGAAAGCAGCGCGACAAATCTCCGGCCAATCGTTTCCGCCGGAGTTTGCTGCTTAGCAAAGAAGTTGGGTTTGCTGCTTTGGTTAGGCGCTCTTCCTCTCCGACTCTCTAGCTTCGCATTCCTTGCGGATCTGCTCGTATTGAGAGGAAAGTCTTTCCAGTTCCTCATCCGAGAGTTTCTCGATATCAATCATCTCATTGTGCGCGGGATTGATGGAGCGGATGATTTCATCCAGTTTGAGGTGAATTGCCTTGGCATCCCGATTCTGTGTGTTCTGGATCAGGAAGACGATGAGAAATGTAACAACGGTAGTTGCGGTATTCACAACCAATTGCCAGGTATCGGAGTAGCGGAAATAAGGTCCGGCAACCGCCCAGGCAATAATCAACGCAATAGCTGCGGCAAATGCCCATTTTGTTCCGACCACATACGATGCCTTGGTCGCAAAAAACTGAAACCCGTTGCCCCAGCCACCATTTCTGGGATTTTCCTTTGCCATTGTTTCGCCTCTCCCGAGTGTCGTGGATTAGATGCAAACGACGGAAACCCGGAAGCCTGCGCTGGCCGGAACGAAACCCGGAACCACGGACAAAGGTTCGGAGGCGAACAGTTCAGCCTGCGGCCACTGAAACAGATTTCAGTATCAATTCGACATTAACCCGTGAATCGAAACTGCGGTCGGTCAAGCAGCTTTTGCCCGGCTTGGAACTGCCTGCTGAATATCGAGCGGAATATGGGCTTGCATCAGCGAAGCGCCTCCATCCACGTCGATTACCTGACCAGTGATCCAGTTGGCGTCCTCTGAGCAAAGCAGTGCGACCGCATTGCCAATGTCCGCCGGCGTTCCCAGCCGGCCCATTGGTGTCCAGCCGCCCTGATTCCAGTCGCGCACGCTTTTCTGTACGGCTTCCGGCAAGCTATTCAGCACGCTGTCCTCAACCCAGCCCGGACTCAGCGCATTGACCGTGATTCCGCGGCCAGCCAGCGCCACGGCGAAATAACGACACAGAACTTCCAAGCCGGCTTTAGCAGCGCCCATCGCAACCCAGGGCTGCCAGCTTCCATACTTTCCGCCTGGCGCGTAAGTGATGGCGATGACCCTGCCGTGGTCTGGCATCAACCTGGCCGCTTCGCGAACTCCCACCAGAAATGCCTTAGCCTGTGAGTCGACCGCGGTGTCCCATTTATCGAGAGTTATCTGCATGGTAGGTTGATAAAAAGTCGCCGCCTCCGTGCGCGCGTTATGCACGAATATATCCAGCTTGCCGAACTCCGATTCGACTTGCTGAAAGATGCGACTCACTTCTTCGTGATGACAAACGTCGCACTGCACCACGAAACCATCGGAACCCCGCTCCCGAATTTTGGCTAACGTATCCTTGGCTGCGGCTTCGTTCTGATAGTAATGAACCGCGATCTTGGCTCCTTGTTCTGCCAACTTCAACGCAATCCCTCGACCGATACCACGCGAACTTCCTGTGATCAGCGCACACTTTCCGGCTAGCGACATAAGTTGCCTCCAAATGCTGCGCGGCATATTAGTGCTGACTGCAAGAGCCGTCAATGTATTCTGCGTTGCTCTCGCGCCGGGAGATCAGAACTTGACACCATCTCTCCCGCCAAGCAGAATGCGCTCTGCTTAAGGTGCCCGATGTCTTTCGCAACCCGAGCTGTTCTCACGGTTGTTCTACTGATTCCCGTTGCCCTCGCCCAGGACCGTTCTCACGCGCGCTCTATGGTGGTCACGCGCTACGGAATCGTGGCCACTAGTCACGTGCAAGCTTCGCAAGCCGGTGCGCAGATTCTGGCTAAGGGCGGTTCTGCCGCGGACGCTGCCATCGCCGCCAACGCCGTGCTCGGCGTCACCGAACCCATGATGAATGGGATTGGCGGAGATTTATTCGCCCTCTATTGGGACGCTAAAACCGGAAAGCTCTATGGCTTGAACGCCAGCGGATGGGCGCCGCAGGGCCTTACCATCGGCCACCTCAAGGCCAAAGACGTGACGTCCATGCCACAGTCGGGTATTGATACTGTCACTGTGCCCGGCGCGGTCGCGGGATGGAATGCATTGCACGACAAATTTGGGCGCCTTCCCTGGAAGGACATTTTTCAGTCTGCGATTTTCTATGCCGAAGAGGGATATCCCGTCCCGGAATTGATTCACGGATTTTGGGAAGATTCGACCGACGCTTTACTTCGGGACAGCGAAAGCCGTCGAGTGTTTCTCCACAACGATAAGCCTCCGGCCTTAGGGGAAATTTTCCAGAACCATGATCTGGCTAAGGCGCTGCGATTAATTGCTCAACAAGGCGCAAATTCTTTTTACCGAGGGGAGATTGCGCAAGCCATTCTCCGCACGTCGCAGGAGCTCGGGGGAACGATGTTGGCGGCAGATCTCGCTGACTTCGCACCGGAGTGGGTGGATCCGATCTCGGTCACCTATCGCGATTGGACGATATACGAGCTCCCTCCCAATGGCCAAGGCATGGCAGCACTCGAGATGCTGAACATCATGCAAGTGTCGCCGGCATCTTCCGAAGGCCCAGTGAGCGCCGCTGAGTTGCACAAGAAAATCGAAGCGATGAAATTGGCCTATGCCGATCTATATCGCTACAACGCTGATCCTCGCTCTGCCAAGATTCCGGTCAAAGGACTTCTTTCCCAGGACTACGCTAAAGAGCGCGCCAAACTTATTAATCCAAATAAGGCTGCCTGCGATGTCGCTTCCGGTGAGCCCCCTTCGAGTGACACTACGTATCTTTCCGTCGTCGATCGCGAAGGCAACATCGTTTCATTGATTCAGAGTAATTACGCTGCATTCGGGTCGGGCATCACGGTTCGAGGAATGGGATTTGCGTTGCAGAATCGGGGTGCGCTCTTTTCCCTCGATCCTTCCCACCCCAACGCCTTGGCGCCTCGTAAGCGTCCATTCCACACCATCATTCCGGCCTTCATGGAGCGCGGTAATCAGCACATCGGATTCGGAATCATGGGAGGACCGAATCAGCCCCTTGCTCACGCCCAGTTTGTCTCGAATGTTGTGGACTACGGAATGAACATACAAGCCGCTCTCGAAGCGGCTCGCTTCACGGTGAGTTCGCGGCGCGGATGCAACATATTGATCGAGTCCCGGGTCAAATCAGAAACGCTGCGGCAGTTGTCGAGGATGGGGCATCAGCTGGAGATGCGCCGAGAATATTCCACCGCTATGGGCCGTGGGCAGGCAGTACTGCATGACTCACAATCGCATGTAAACTACGGCGCCTCCGATGCTCGCGCAGATGGCTCGGCTGAACCCGAACCGCCGCCATTGAAGTAGGCCCTCTTTGGACGCTACATGGTATCCAGCCGTCCTTCTACATTAAGAGCTGTATGGCCGTGAGTAGGTGATCTAGTCCATCTTCTACTCTCGGCTTGTTCAATGCCGGGGCTTTGCCTGGTAGTGTCAGACGGTATCGGAATCCCGCAGCCGCACGTGTCCACCGGCGAGGTCTGGATGGGGAAACAAATGAGTTCTCTCCGGATACTCATCGCCGATGATCACGAAGTGGTGCGGCGAGGTGTGCGGTCTCTGCTGGCATCGCGGAAAGAGTGGGACGTTTGTGGCGAAGCGGTGGACGGCCGGGATGCTGTCAACAAGGCTAAAGAACTCAAGCCCGATGTGGTCGTGCTGGATATCAGCATGCCTCATCTAAATGGTTTTGAAGCCGCCCGCCTGATTCGTAAGGAGGTTCCCCAATCCAAGATTCTAATTTTAAGCCAGCACAATGTTTCAGAGATGCTGCAACCCGCGCTGGACGTCGGGGCGCGAGGTTACGTATCAAAATCCGAGGTCTCCCGGGACCTTCTTCCGGCAATTGAAGCCATCATCCATAACCGGTCACCTTTCATTTCCCAAACCGAAAACAACGACGGCAGGCCGTCTACAAGCGCCCACCCGGCGTTGTCAGTGGGCACGAAGACTGGCGCTCCTCACCTGGGTGAGCTCGACCTCCTGGCCGAGCGTAACCATCTGCGCGAGCTTTTCATGCAGCTTCCCGCCGCGATTGGCGTCATGAGCGGCCCCGAGCATCGTTGGACCTTCGTTAATCCGGCTTATGTCCGAGCGGTCGGCCGCAAATCGGACAAGGCTCTGCTGGGGAAAACCATTCGCGAAAGCTTGCCTGAGCTAGAGGGCCAAGGTTTTTTCGAACTCCTGGATGAGGTCTACCGTGGCGGCGTGCCATTTGTGGGCACGGAGATGAAGGTCAACCTGGATCGCGGCGCCTCCGGTCAGCCGGAAGAGGCTTTCTTCAATTTCATTTATCAGCCGGTTCGAAACGCCGGAGGAGCGGTCGAAGGGATTTTTGTACACGCGGTAGAAGTTACCGACCACGTCCTGGCACGCCGGACCATGGAAAAGAATGAAACTCGCCTCCGCCTGGCCCAAACAGCAGCGCAAATCGGCACCTGGGAATGGGATCCGGCGGGAAAGAACAACTCGTTGTCCAGCGAACTTCACCACATGTTCGGAACTGAGGCCAGTGATCCCGAACGTGTCCAAAAGTGGATGTCCCGCGTCTTCCCCGAAGATATGCCGAAAGTTCAGGCCGCCATGCAAGAGAGCCTGAAGACTGGCTTCCAGGAATTCGAATATCGCTATCAGGACCCACAGCGTGGGCTTCGCTGGTTCTACTGCAAGGGTCGCAAATTTTCCCAGGATGAAAGCCGCCTGTTCGGTATCGTGCTGGACATCACTGAGCGCAAACAAATAGCGGAGGCATTACGGAATGCCCACGACGAGTTGGAGTCGCGGGTTCAAGAGCGCACAGCTGAGCTGCAACGCCGAACTGAGGAAGTATCGGCACAGGCGGATCTTCTGAACCTGGCCAACGATGCGATTTTCGTGCGCACGCTGGACGACAAGATCACCTATTGGAACCAGGGAGCGGAACGGCTCTATGGCTGGAAGCGGGAGGAAGTCCTGGAGAAGGCCCCGCGCCAAATCGTACAAACTGAGTTCCCACAGCCGTTTGAAGAAATCAAAGCACAACTGCTGCGCGATGGACAATGGCAGGGAGAGCTTGCCCAGTCCAAACGTGACGGCAGCCGAATAATCGTTGCCAGCCGATGGTCCATGTGGCGGGATCCCGATGGCAAACCGTTGGGCTTTCTGGAAGTGAACAGCGATATCACAGAACGTAAGCGGGCTGAGGAAGGCCTTCGCACCATCTCCGGCCGGTTATTACAGCTGCAGGACGACGAACGTCGGCGCATTGCCCGTGAACTGCACGACAGCGCGGGGCAGACCTTGGTCGCGCTGGATATGAATCTCTCGTCCATGCAGAGAGACGGTAAGCATCTTAGTCAAGAAGCGCTCAAGACTTGCAGCGAAAGCCTGGTGTTGGTGAAGGAGCTATCAAGGGAACTTCGTACTATTTCTCACCTGCTGCACCCGCCATTACTTGACGAGGCAGGACTCCTCTCTGCCGTGCGCTGGTACGTGGAAGGATTTGCGGAACGAAGCAAGATCCCCGTCGATCTGGATCTGGATGCAGACCTGGGGCGGCTCTCTTCGGAAGCCGAGACTGCCATCTTTCGCATCGTGCAGGAATGTCTCACTAACATCCATCGCCATTCCGGAAGTCCCACGGCCGCGATTCGCATTAGCCGCGGTCCCCGGGAGGTGAGAGTCGAAGTACGTGATCAAGGCAAAGGAATTTCGGTCCCGAAACAACGGAGTGCTGGATCGATGAAGCGTGGCGTTGGAATTCAGGGGATGCAAGAGAGAATGAGGCAATTGGGTGGGCGGTTCGGAATCCGTTCCGGAAAAGGGGGCACTGCAGTGATCGCGATTCTACCGACGGAGAGCCGGTCGAGCGATAGTCTCGCCCCTGCGGTTGAGATTACTTCCGTGAGATTAAATTGATCGATTTCGGAAAAAAGCGAGGTCGCTGGGTGAGGTCCAAAAATAAGAAGCGCCCCTTGACTCTTTCGAGTCCAGGGACGCCCGAACAGCCCTCCCCCAGAACTGCTCAAGCTCAAGATAATGTTCTCGCGGGAGTATGTAAATTCCACCTTCGTGCTAGCCCCTGGCACAACCCGGCTACTCTTGGGCTTGCCGGACTAAAGGAGGGTGCGGCTGTGGAACACTTTCCCGTTGAATTGGTGTATTGTGAGTCTCTGGCGCAAGGGCTTTATGAAAGTGTGCAGCACTTTGCACTCCGGAGCTTCGATCTGGTGCGTGAGATATCACGTAAACTGCGTATATTCAACCATATCGGATTCACTTTGCTTTGGAAGTCAACATGCACCCTATAGGGGTGGCGGTTTCGGCGTTTTTGACGAGTTCGGTCTAGCGGAGTTGTAAGCAGTTAGGTTCGAGTGGTCTAGGAGGAAGTCTCATGAGGCGAATAGTGTTGTTGGCTGTATTAGCTCTGGCCTTGCCGATGGCAGCTTTTGCCAGCAGTAGTGTGGATTTCAGTAATAGTGGTGGCACGCTAGCCGGTACCAATGCCGGCTTGACCCTAACAGGCTCAACCCTCATTGCCGTAAATGGTCTCAACGGCGGGGGATTGATTACAGGCAACCTGGGCACGGTCACTTTGAGTACCGGCGCCCTGGCCAGCGGCGATTTGCAAAATGGTGGCACTTTCGCCGCGGGTGGCAGCTTCACCATCACCGGAAATGGCAGCAACGGGATACCCAACGGGGTTATCTTCAATGGCGCTTTCAGTGGCCCCACGGCGTGGACGCTGGTTACTCTGCCCGACGGCACGCATAACTACACTCTCAGTGGTGTAGTGAGCGGGTCTCTGGAAGGATTCAACACGAGCGGCGTGACGGTCCAATTGACCATCAACACCGGTAAGGGATTCTTTAACGGTTCTACTCAGATCGCGAGCGGCGATACCAACATCGTTGTTCCGGAGCCGGGCACTCTTGGCCTGCTGGGAACGGGTTTGGTGGGTATCGCTGGACTGGTTCGTCGTAAGCTCAAGATAGGATAGTCGCCTCATCTGAGCTTGCCAGCAAACCACTTCGACTCATAAAGGGCCTCGCATAAGCGGGGCCTTTCGTGTCTCTGCACACGATCATGCCGACCAACTCGCGGGCCTGCTGCCGCACCGTTGTGTCGCACTCAATTCATCCAAATCCTGAGGTTTCATGCGCCTGCGTATGCAGGACCCCAAGTTACCCACGTAATATGCCCAACTTGGTTTGCGGTTGACGCTCCTCATCTTCCTCTTTAGATTCAACGGGAGGGGGGTGTATGAAAGACATTCACGAGGTGTTGCGCCGAAAGCAAGCCAGATACACGCAGCTAGCCAAACAGATCGAGATGCTGCAACAGGCAGCGGAAAAGCTGCGGGAAGTTGCCCCTCTGTTGACCGAGAACGACGAAGACGACAGCGCCATTCTCGCCGAGGTGGACGATGACATTGTCCAGCCCAGCGTCATGGCCGCAAAGGCTGCAAGCTCGAGTAATCAGGCTGCCCCCGCCAAGCCAGTGCGGGCCCCCCGTTGGCCCTGATCCTCCACACACCGCTGGCCCGATAGCCATGGCATATGACACTCCAGGCATTGTTGGTTTCCCAAGACGACGAAACATCAGCCCTCCTCGGTTCAGTTCTCTGCGAGTTTGGCCTTCGAGTGCAATGCTGTAGCTATCTGGACGCTATCTGTAGGCTCACCGAGCAGAAGTTTGACGCCGTGATCGTCGACTACGACGACCCCCACAGTGCCGCCCTGGTGCTGCAGAACGCCTCTCAGGCATTTTCAGGAAACAGCTCTGTGACCGTTGCCCTGCTGAACGACAAGACCAAGGTGCGCAATGTTTTTGGTGCGGGCGCAAACTTTGTCCTGTACAAGCCAATTTCTGTATCGCAAGCGCACGCAAGCCTGCGAGCCGCCACTGCTTTGCTCAAGCGCGAACGCCGGCGCGCCTTCCGCGTTCCGCTGCAGGTACCGGTTGAGGTCCGAGTGCAGAATGGGGCGGAGATGGAAGGCATCTTGTTGGATTTGAGTGAAGACGGCATGGACGTCTTGACTGCGCAATCCCTCTATCCATCCGCACCCATCAGCGCCCGCTTCGTTCTCCCCAATACTGACACCGAGATCGAGCCTCGCGGCGAGGTGGCTTGGGCCAACCCGAATGGTCAGTCTGGGGTGCGATTTGTGGATCTTCCGGAAAACCTGCGGGCCATTCTGAAAACATGGGTCGCCGCCAACTCGCCTGAACTTCCTCCCGAGGATCCCGAGCCAGTTTCGCATTGTAAGTTGACCGATTTGAGCCTGGGCGGATGTTATGTAGAAACCGAGTCGCCCTTCCCGGAACGCGCCGGAATTGTGCTCTGCCTGAAAGCTGAAGAGATCGAAGTTAAGGCTGACGCCACCGTACGGGTAATGCACCCGGAATTCGGTATGGGAATTGAGTTTGCATCGCGGACGGCGGAACAACGGGAGGCGGTTGGAAATTTCATCGATTTCCTGACCACCCGGCCGGGAACGTGTCCGGAACTATTAGTGGCTCCGCGAGCTCTCATGGCGAGAGAGGATTTCGATCATCCCTCGACCCCGCTCACCGACGAAACTGAAGATTCCTTGCTTGCACTTCTGCGCAACCACGAATCCTTTACGCAGGAAGAATTTCTGGACGAACTGCGCAGGCAACGGCGTGCAGAAAAAGTGACCTCATAGTAGCTCGGGACTCACGCTGAGCTCATTCACCCAGCTTCCAAGACACTAAGACTGCTAAATCGCGGTTTAGGTTCTCCGTTTGCCCATTTCCCCCGATTGGGCAACAATCTTTCTCAGTAACATTGGAGAAGCACCATTCCAGCGCCGGCAAAACCTGTGAATCCTGGCAACATTGCTGGCAGCTCGCCCTGTCCCGTGCAACCCACGGAACACTCACTCTTTTCTTCGTCGCTTCTTGTCATTATGGCCGTGGCTTTCGCGGTTATCCTGCCATTCGCCTTCTGGGGACTTCCCTCCGGCCACGACTTTGAGTTCCACGTCAACTCGTGGATGGAAGTGCTCCGTCAATGGAAACACGGAATCATCTATCCCCGATGGGCGGCACTGGCGCACTACGGATACGGCGAAGCGCGTTTTATTTTCTATCCGCCGGCTTCGTGGATGCTAGGAGCTACGCTGGGCGCGCTCCTGCCCTGGAAGGTCGTACCCGGCACTTATGTCTGGATAGTGCTCACCTTATCTGGCTGTTCGATGTTCCTGCTGGCACGAAGCTGGCTCAATCGAAGAGACGCCCTGTTTGCAGCGGCTCTATACGCTGCCAACCCCTATTACATCGTAATCGTGTATTGGCGCAGCGCTTTTGCCGAACTGCTCGCGGGAGCGCTATTGCCGCTGCTTCTTCTGTTTGTGCTTCGGCTGGAGGAACGCGGCCGAAGAGCAATTATTCCACTGGCACTGATCATTGCCGCCGCGTGGCTGACTAACGCTCCCTCCGCCGTAATGGTGAACTACTCTGTGGCATTGCTCGTAATCGCAGTCGCAATTACCGGGCGTTCTTGGCGGACTCTGCTCTATGGAAGCGTAGCCGTGTTGCTCGGAGCAGCTCTGGCTGCGTTTTATATTTCTCCGGCAGCCTACGAAGCAAAATGGGTAAATATCTCTGAGGTGCTGGCGCCAGGCGTGCGACCGCAAGATAATTTTCTTTTCACCACTATCAATGATGCCGATCACAATCGTTTCAATCTACTGGTCTCTTTAGTGGCCATCGCGGAAATCATTGTGCTGGCGGTTGCCACATTTTTCTCTCGCCGATGGCATCGCCTTTCGCCGGTCTGGTGGATGGTCGTCGCCTGGGGAACTGCGGCCACGCTCCTCATGTTCTCGCTGACGGCACCGGCCTGGGACCACTTCCCAAAACTCCGTTTTGTGCAGCTTCCCTGGCGCTGGCTGCTGTGTTTAAACGTTGTCTTCGCGTTGCTGGTGATCATGGCCTTCCGACGCTGGTGGACGCGGTTGCTATTGTGTGTTGTCCTGCTGGGAGTGGTGGCTTTCGGCTGGCATCGGGTCCAGCCTCCCTGGTGGGATACTGCCGCCGACATTAACGAGATGCTGGATAATCAGCAGGAAGGATCGGGATACGAAGGCGTCGACGAGTACGTCCCTGCCAACGCCGACGCTTCGGAGATCAAACAGGATGCCCCTCTCGTCGCCGCAGAAGGCAGTCCCAGAGTGCAAGTCAGAGTGCAGCATTGGGATCCAGAATTGAAAGCCTTTACTGCGGACACGCGCGAGCCGGGAAAACTGGTTCTCCGTCTGTTCAACTATCCCGCCTGGAACGTCCAGGTCAACGGCCGCGTAGCTTCCACGGAAACGCAGGAGATTACTGGACAAATGATCATTCCGGTCGACGCCGGCGAAAATCGTGTGGAGATCAGGTTTGTCCGAACCTGGGACCGCACTCTGGGCGGAGTAATTTCTGGAATAACACTCTTGCTAACGTTGGCCGTTGCCGGACTCTCGCGTAAAAGATTTGGCTCTATATCCCCTCAGTGAGTTGCGAACGAATGCGACGTATTTTAATCGCCACTTCGAATCCCGGTAAGCTGCGCGATTTCGCCGGCGCCGCAGCGCCCCACGACGTCGAGATTGCCTCCCTGGCAAACTTCGCTTCCCTTCCCGAAGTAAAAGAGGACGGGGATACTTTCGAGGCGAACGCTCGCAAGAAAGCCGAGCATTACAGCCGCTACGCGGCGGGTGACATCGTCCTGGCGGATGACTCAGGCCTCGAAGTGGATGCGCTCGGTGGCGCACCCGGCGTGCATTCGGCACGCTACGCCGCCGACCAACCCCACTTGCTTACGAACAATACCGATGACCAAGCCAACAACGCGCGCCTGCTCCGCGAACTGAAGAAAGTTCTTCCTGAGAAACGCACCGGGCGTTTCGTATGTGTGATTGCCGCAGCACGCGATGGAGAGACCTTGGCCGTGTTTCGCGGACAAGCAGAAGGCCTTATCCTCGATCGCCCACGTGGCTCGAACGGCTTCGGCTACGATCCCTTGTTTTATTTTCCCCAGCTTCAAAAAACCTTCGCCGAACTAACCCCGGAAGAAAAAGCCAGCTACAGCCACCGTGGCGAAGCCTTCCGAAAATTTATTTCGTGGTCGATGTAGCACAATTAGTGAAATTGCGCTGGGAACTGAGAACCGAGAACGTAGAACTGCGATTACACCACTTAAGACGACAGATAGTGACTCTGAACCATTACCGTTCCTTCCTTGACTTCAGTTCTCCCGCAACAACATAATAAAAGGTTCCTGTCTCACATCTGAACTCATAAGGAGTTTCGTGGCATCAACGGCCAGCCCTCCATCCATCCGTACCACGCGCGGCAGAGCTCCCTTGCGTGCCGGTCAAGGCTACTCGTTTTTGCTTCGCCGGCTGCACTCGCTTAGCGGAATTATTCCGATTGGATTGTTTCTGATCGAACATTTTGTATCCAACGCCTTCGCCACCAAGGGTCCTGGCGCGTATACCAAACAAGTTGAGCTGCTGACTGGATTCCCTTTCGTCGTCGGGCTCGAACTCTTCGGGATATGGCTGCCGATTCTGTTTCACTCTCTTTACGGCTTCTATATCTGGTATCGCGGAGATTCCAACGCCTCCGATTACCCCTGGATGGGCAACTGGATGTACACCGCGCAACGCTGGACCGGCGCCATTACCTTCGTCTACATGGCGTGGCACACCTGGCATCTGCGCTTCAGCGGCATTCACCTGTTGACTCATCCCGCTTCCGCCTTTGGCAAGGTGCAATTGGAATTTCAAAGTCCCTGGGCAGTGGCCTTCTACGCCGTGGGAATTGTTTGCGCCTCATGGCATTTCGCATACGGGCTGTGGCTGTTCGCGGCCAAGTGGGGTATCACAACTGGTGATCGCGCCCGGCGCAGATTTGGTTATGTCTGTTTTGCGATTGGATTGCTCTTTGTCCTGGTGGGAGCAGTCACCATGCGCGCGTTTTTGAAAACGCCACTTCAGCCGCTGGAACCGTTTGGTTCCGAACCGCAATCTCTTGTGATGCGCTAACGTCCGCGCACCACATGCACAATCGGAAATTCGAGGAGAGATGGCAGCAAATCCGAAAATCATAGTCATCGGGGGCGGACTCGCCGGCCTTGCAGCCGCGATCAAGATCGCGGAGATGGGCGGACACGTCGATCTATTTTCCATCGTCCCCGTGAAGCGTTCTCACTCGGTTTGTGCCCAGGGCGGCATCAACGCAGCGAAAAATCTAAAGGGAGAAGGCGATTCCACCTGGCAGCATTTTGACGACACCATTTACGGTGGCGACTTTCTTGCCAACCAACCTCTGGTGAAGGCCATGTGCGATGCCGCTCCGGGCATCATCGACCTACTTGATCGCATGGGAGTTACTTTCAACCGCACCCCCGAAGGATTGCTGGACTTCCGGCGTTTCGGCGGAACTCTCTACAATCGCACAGCATTTGCCGGCGCCACTACCGGGCAACAGCTTCTATACGCGCTCGACGAGCAAGTGCGCCGCTACGAATCAGAAGGAAAAGTCACGAAGTACGAGCATTGGGAATTTCTTTCCGCGGTGCTCGACGGCAACCGCGTCTGCCGCGGCATCTGCGCTATGGATTTACGGTCCATGGAAGTTCGCGTCTTCCCTGCCGACGCCATCATCATCGCCACCGGCGGTATTGGCGCTATCTTTGGCAAATCCACGAACTCGGTGGTGTGCACCGGATCCGCACAATCGGCCCTCTACCAGCAAGGTTGCTACTACGCCAACGGTGAGTTCATCCAGGTACATCCCACCTCTATTCCGGGGGAGGATAAATTGCGGCTCATGTCGGAATCGGCACGCGGCGAAGGCGGCCGCGTCTGGGTTCCGAAGACAGCTGGCGACAATCGCGATCCCAAAAGTATTCCGGAAAGCGAGCGCTGGTACTTTCTCGAAGACTGGTATCCCAAATATGGCAACCTCGTGCCTCGAGACGTTGCCACGCGGGCCATCCACAAAGTGGTCTACGAGCACCAACTCGGCATCGATGGCAAACCCATGGTCTATCTTGACCTGACCCACATCGATCGCAAAGTGCTCGATCGCAAGCTGGAAGGGATTTTAGAAATTTATCAGAAGTTCGTAGGGGACGATCCGCGCGATACTCCCATGAAGATTTTCCCTGGCATGCACTACACCATGGGTGGCTTATGGGTGGATTTTACCCAGGCCACGAATGTTCCCGGCATCTATGCCGCCGGCGAATGTGACTACCAATACCATGGAGCCAACCGCCTGGGGGCAAACTCGCTGGTGTCATGTATTTTTGGTGGATTCATTGCCGGACCAGCCGCTCTGCAATACGCGCGCAACCAGAAGTCAGCTGCGGCTAACGGCTCTTTCGACGCCGAACGCAAGCGTCAGCAGGAATTGAATGCGCGGATGATGCGATCGGATGGAAATGAAAATCCGTTTCTGCTGTGGCGTGAGCTGGGCGAGTTAATGACCCGGAATTGTACGGTCATCCGTTACAACAAAAATCTGCAGGCGACCGACTCCAAGCTTTGCGAACTGCTGGAGCGTTTCCAGCACATCAATCTGAGTGACCGTTCGCAATGGGCAAACACCACCATCGCTTTTGCTCGCCAGCTTTACAACATGTTGCAGTTGGCACGCGTAATCGCACAAGGCGCAGCCCTACGAGATGAATCGCGAGGAGCTCATTACAAGCCGGATTTTCCCGATCGCGACGACAAAAACTGGCTGAAGACGACAAAGGCATACTTCGCCGCGGACGCGGATGAGCCGCGCTTTGAATTCGAGCCGGTGGATATTTCACTGATTCCGCCGCGCCCAAGGAAGTACTGAGCGCGATGACAGTTGAATGCGTCTTCGCCGACGCTGGATTCGTGAAAACCGGAGGGGAGATTTCGGCTTGCGAATCAGTGCTGCAGGTTAATCAGCGGCTTGCCAAAATACAAAACGTACGTGTTGCTCACGACTACCCACAGAAAGAAGGCAATCATGATCCCGAGAACAACGGCGACCGCTGTGTTCCAACGGCTCTTCTTTTTGCTCGGCAATGCGGGCATGGTTTCAATTCCCAGATTCGACATAGTTACTCCTCAACAAGGTATAAGCATTGTGGGTTGCGCCGGGCAACGTGTCAAGATGAAGTGTTTTGCACATGAGTAGGGAAATAATGTTCTTTCGCGAAAATATTGTTCATTTGACGATCCAGCATCCAAAATAGCCGAAACGATATCCATGCCGAATAAGAAAACTGTTCTCTTCAAGATAAAGCGACAGGCCACCCCTAAAGACAAGCCTCAGTGGGAGGAATTCGAACTTCCCTGGAAACCAGGCATGAACGTCATCTCGTCGCTCATGGAGATCGCCGCCAACCCCATCACTCGACAAGGCAAGCCAACTACCCCCATCACTTATGACTCCAACTGCCTGGAGGAGGTCTGCGGCTCCTGCGCCATGCTGATCAATGGCCGCGCCAGGATGGCCTGCTCCGCCCTGGTTGACCAGCTTGACCAGCCCATTCGCCTCGAACCCTTCTCCAAGTTTCCCGTCGTTCGCGACTTGGCTGTCGACCGAAGCGTGTTGTTTGAGAATCTGAAAGCCGTAAAGGCATGGGTGCCAATTGACGGCACTTACGACTTGGGCGCCGGTCCTCGCCTGACTATGGTGGACCAGGAAGCCGCCTATCCTCTGTCCCGCTGTATCTCCTGTTGCTGCTGCATGGAGGCTTGTCCTCAATTCAACGAGAATACCGGCTTCGTAGGCGCGGCCGCCATTTCGCAGGTACGGCTCTTCAATACGCACCCTACCGGGAAGTCGCTGAAACGCGAGCGATTGGCCGCTCTGATGGGCGATGGCGGCATTCACGAGTGCGGCTACGCTCAGAATTGTGTTGAAGTTTGCCCCAAGGATATTCCTCTCACCCAGTCCATTGCCGAGGTCGGAGGCGAAGTCATGAAACAAGCTCTCGGTGACTTGTTCAGAAAGTGACCGCGCCTGCGAGGCGTCCGAGCCTCGCGCGGTCATCCTGAACGAAGTGAAGGATCTGGCGGCAGCTTTCGAATGTCAGCCGCTGCAAAGCCGCTCGAAGCGTGACACGGTCATACATAAGAAGTTACTGTAATCCTGGAAAACTGTTTGTTGCTGGATTGCATCTTGTTGTTGTCGTTACGTGTAAGCCGCCAGGGACGGGCGTTTCCAGCGATTGGGGTAACCAAGGGTAACCTAACTGTGAACTCCTGCGTAACGGGTCCAATGTCGAATGTGCTCTTGTTTTGGTGCAATATCAGTTTAGAATGACGGCATCCTACAAGATTAGGCACGATCAGATCCGAGGCCATTTGGTGGATAAGAAGACTCGACGAAATGCCGTTCTTCTAATGCTGCTGACCTTCGCGGTATGCGGTCAAGCGCTCGGCTTGCACCACAACATCGTTCGGCGTCCGCAAAAAACTGGTATTCGTCGTGCCCACCTGCGCCGCCTGCGCTGGAATCCTCTTTTCCGCCCCTCGCGCGATTCCCTGTTGCGCCAGAATGAGGAAATTGACCGCCTCGAGTTGCCGCGTATCCAGGATGATGATGAGCTCGAGAACTTGAAGGCCAGTGAAGAACTGGTCCCCATTATCGCCAATCAATCCTTACGGTTCGATCCCCGTCTTGATCCCGACCGGCGCTATTGTCGTCCCTGGACACGCGAGTTTTTAGAGGACCTGAGCCAGGCCTACTACAAAGAGTTTCGTAACCAGATCCAGGTTAATTCCGCAGTGCGCACCGTGAAGATCCAAAAGAAGCTAAGACGCCATAACCGCAATGCGGCACCCGAAACCGGCGAGACTGCGTCATCCCATCTGGCTGGTGTCACGGTGGACATCCAACGCCGGGGCATGAGCAAGCCGCAGATCAAGTGGATGCAGCAATACATGCTTCCTCTCAAGAATCTGGGTTTGATCGAACCGGAAGAGGAACGCCATCAGTGGGTATTTCACGTGATGGTTTCCGACCGCTACACCGATTGGCGGGAATCCAGAATGCTCGCGGGTGAGCCCCCGGAGCAGGCCGAAAGCGAAGTCATACCCGGTGCTGCGGCCGGCGGAAATTCTCAATAGTTTCTTGACCAGGCTTTAGCGTATACAATCCATCCCTTGCATCGCCTGCTAACCTTCATCCCTATGAAATCGATCTTTGTCGGTACCTTTTTGGTTTGTACTTTGGCTGCTGCCGGCCAGAGCGACGCCCCTCCCAGACCGAGCGCTCTCGCGATCCACAACTCATCTATCGTTGTGGATACGCATGCTGATACCCCTCAGCGTTTTTTGGATGAGAACTTCGATATTGGCAACAGCGATCCAAAAGATGTGGGGCACGTCAGTCTTAACAAAGCCCGCAACGGCAACCTGGGTGCGGAATTTTTCTCTATCTGGGTGGAACCTTCGTTCAAAGGTCAATACGCTCACCGCGCATTAGATCTGATCGATTCGGTATACCAGCAGGCAGAGCGACATCCCGATCGCATGATGATGGCCTTCAGTGTCGCCGATATCGAGCGTGCCCATCAACAGAGAAAACTGGCTGCGCTCATGGGAATTGAAGGCGGCCATGCCATCGAAAACGATTTACGTCTCCTAGACAATTTCTATCGCCTGGGCGTGCGCTACATGACGCTCACCTGGTCCAATACGAACGAGTGGGCCGATTCCTCGGGCGATGTTGAAGATCCCAAAATCGAACATCACAATGGCCTGACCGATTTCGGCAAGCAAGTGGTCCTGGAGATGAACCGCCTGGGCATGATGGTGGACATCTCCCACGTGTCCGATAAAACCTTTTACGACGCTGTAGCCACCAGCCGTGCTCCCGTGATCGCGTCACATTCCTGCGCGCGGGCGCTGAGCGACCATCCTCGCAACATGACGGACGACATGCTCCGCGAAGTGACTAAAAATAACGGGGTCGTCATGGTCAACTTCTATTCGGCGTTCGTCGACGAGAATTACCGTAAGGCCGCCGACGCGCAAAAGAAAGATCGTGACGCTGCAGTAGATGCCTTTGTGGCCGAGCGCAAAGCACAAGGCAAACCAGTCGCATACGCGGAGTATGATCAG
>Ga0193750_1000073_pt1 | contig 34546 bp, 30 predicted proteins | sample L1c1metaG_FD_160569 | JGI IMG/M metagenome (GOLD analysis project Ga0193750, IMG submission 160569) | Soil microbial communities from a riparian zone of the East river system, Colorado, United States - L1c1 | ecosystem: Environmental > Terrestrial > Soil > Riparian zone | place: USA: East River... | reverse complement strand
CCGGCGCCAACCATGGGCGCCGAGGAGGCGGTGGTCCAACCCGGCATTCTCTCCATCCGCACCCGGTTCGAGGAATTCACCGGGCTCTACGTGATGCATTGCCATCGCCTCAACCATGAGGACAACGGATTGATGGGGCTCATCAACGTCATACCGGCGGTTTCCATCTACGCGGTGGCAGTTCCCGGGGCTCCTGGCAAGCCTGCCGAGGTTCGTTTGTACGACGGCAACGGCGACCGGTTTTTGGCGACGGTGATTCCGTTTCCCGGATTCGAAGGCACGGTCAACGTCGCGATGGGAGACGTCGACGGCGACGGTGTGCTCGACCTGATCGTTGGCGCCGGCAAGGACCACGCCGCGGACGTCGTTGCGTTTACCGGGGCACCGAGAGCGGGCAGAGGCGCGTTCGTCACCGAAATCGCGCACTTCCAGGCATTCGACGCGGGACGCGGCGGCGTTAGCGTGGCCGCTGCGCAGATCGACGGGACGACCGTTGACAATATCGTCGTGGCATCGGGTCCCGGCATCCCGAGCGAGGTGAAGGTGTATCGGTCCGCGCTGCCGCCCGCGGCCGATGTCGCGCCGCCGCTCTTCTCGACATTCAAGCCTTATGGCGATGATCGCGGCGGCGTGAGCATCGCCACCGGCTTCGTCGATTTCTCGACAGGACGCGAGAGCATCGTCACCGCAACCGGTCCGGGCAGCCCGGCCGAGGTCAAGGTGTTCGTCTTCCCGCTGCTTAAGCCTATTGGCCCGGCTGCGCCAGGGGCGGGAACCGAGCAACCGGTGACTACCACCTCATTCCTTCCGTTCGGCAACGACTATCGCGGTGGCGTTTCGCTGGCGACCGGTTGGCTCGCGGGCACGCTCGGCGGCGCCAAGCGAATCGTTGTCAGCCAGCTCGCCGGCGACGGTGCCGTCAAGATTTTCTCGAGCGGCTCGGCATTGGACGGCGGGCCGTCGCTTTACCTGCAAAGTCCCATGCACCATGGTCACGGCGCGCAATTCCGCGAGATCGCCGGCTTCAAGCCCTTCGAAGGGTTTGCCGGTACGCGCGTTGCCACCACTAGCACGACTAAAGGGGCGCGCCTGCTCGTCAGCGGCGTCCAATCCGGAGGTGCGGACGCTAGCGTCGTGAAATATGATTTGGTAAGGCCGGAGGCTCAGGCGACGACGCTGCAGGCCGTGCGTCTTGGTCAAGTGTGGACCGGAAAAGCGTCGCAGCCAGCTTTGCTCGGCGGAGATTAAGGCAGATCTATCCTGGTGGCCACCGGATCGGGGAGCGCACCCGCATAGTCCACCGCGTTCAGATGCATAGTGAAGAAATTGGCGCACTTGCCGGCTCCTAATCTCGGATGCGACGTCAATGACTTAACAATTCGATGGAGCTGACCGCGAGCCGGCGTTATAACTAGTTTCTCATGAATTCGTTTCCTGATCCTGCAGCCATGCGCGCTCTCGCTTGCGGAGGTTTGTCTTTATCTCGTTAGGCGGCGTATGAAACTGCTCTTGGCTGTATTAGCACTAATCAGCGTGGGCCCAGCTGTCGCTGATTGCCCGAAGGCCGCAGATTGGGTGCGCTTTCTACTCCCAGAACTATTCCTTTTATGCCGACCCATCAGATCGTGTCTTGCAGTTCGCCACGCCAGAGTTTGGAGCGTTGCTCAAAAGGGAATGGGCCTATTCGAACGGAGAGATCGGGCGCCTAGATTACGACCCCTGGCTTGGAGGCCAGGATGGGGAAATTGGCAAGCCGGTTCGCTTCTCCGTCGAAACGGAGTCGCCGGATACGGCAATTGTCTCCATGTCATATCCGTTGGTGCTTGACTCCAAGCCACCGCCAGAACGCCACACGGTGCACTTGGTATTGCGCAAGCGAGAACACGGGTGCTGGCAGCTTCAAGATTTCATCACTCCGCGCGGCGACTCGCTGTCATATGTATACTCACTTCCGCAGCCCTAACCAATCGCTCCAGCCGACGGGTGCCTCGGCGCGCTCCGCAGCTGACTTTGGTCGTTAGGCGACATGAAAGTCTCGTCTTCGGCAACTCTGTCTTAGGCGGCATGAGTGAAATTCTCGCGGGCAAGGTTCAGTCTGGTCTAGGCGATTGGTTTGATACGCGGTACGAAGCTCACAGAATTTGGTTCGGCCGAGAGGAGTATGGCGGCGAGCGCGACATACTGCTGCTTCCCTGCGAACTGGTGAGTCTCGATCGTCGAAGAGCGTTCTTGTGGACGCCGACGACTGCGGCAAAGGATCGACGAGATCCCTGGGTGGTCGAGATCGTCGCTGACGTCAATCTGAGAGATCATTTCGGCTTGCAGGATGGCGATGTGGTCGAGGTCAGGGTGCCCATTAGTGGCGTGTACTCGCGATGAGGCCGTATCACGAACGGTTTCCAGTTGGCACGGCTGTTCGTATTGCTGAGCATCCTGACTTGGACCGATTCCGACGCGAATTGCATTTCGATAACAAGCTCGAAGCGGAGCAGCTCTCTTGCGCTGGCCGCACGCCGCGAGTGAGAGATGTTGGCTTTATCATGGAGGTTATGCGCTCTATCATCTCGAAGGCGTTCCCGGTATCTGCCACGAGGTTTGTCTTCACGCTGTCGAATAATTCCATCCGCGCGATCTAATCCGACGCTCGATTTGAGCTACTTGTGGTTTCGGCTGATGGTCATTGGGCCTTGAACATCCAGCGTATCGATGACTGAACAAAGCATTGCGGCCTACGACGTATCGCAGCGTGTGAAAACGTACGACGCCGATATGGAGTTGATGCACCCGAATCGATCAAAGATGGTCCAAGTCGCTATTGAGGTGTTGCCGTTTCCACCGACAGCAGCTCTTCGCGCGATCGATTTAGGAATCGGTACTGGTTATTTTACCGAGCAATTTCTCAACCACTTTCCGAACAGCAAGGTTCTCGGCATCGACGGCGCTCAAGCCATGGTTGAACTCGCAAAGGCGCGCTTAAGATCTTTAGCGTCGCGAGTCCAATTCGTCATCGGCGATTTTCGACAATTGCAACAACTGGCTCCCGGCGCCGGCACGGCCGATGTCGTGTTTTCTGCGTACGCGCTTCACCACCTTGGCAGGTCCGACAAGGAGAAGGTGTTAAAAGAGGTGGTTGAGGTTCTTGTGCCAGGCGGTTGGTTCATCGACGCGGACCTGATTGTCGCCGATTCACCGGAACTGGAGAGCCGGTTGCAGGAACTCCGTGTCGCTGGAATTGTGGAACGCGCGGGTGGCTCCGACAATCGATTCGCTGATTCAGCATCCACACGCCGGTTTCTAGCTGATCTCGAAAAGAACGAACGTGATCAACCACTCACCCTTGCTGAGGATTTAGCGCTCCTTCGGAGTTCTGGTCTGAAAAACGTCTCCGCGTTTTGGCTTGAATACCGCGAGTTGGTAAGCGGCGGACAGAAATGACGTTCGCGATTAAAGCCGAGGTTACGGACCTCTTAGCAGAGATATTCGCGTTCAGCGCGCAGAAGACGATGTATGGAGGCAAGGGCGTCGCCAAAGGCGATGCTATTTTCGTCTTCGCCAGTGAGAACGAAGGCGGGCCAGGTCTTGTTGCGAGCGGCGTCGTCACCTCCGCCAAAGCGATCGCGAAGAAACGCGGAGTCGCCCGGCAAACGCCGCGGGTCAGCATCACTATTAGACGCTCCGCGCTCGCCAAACGGCGCCTCGGGCGCAGCGAGCTGAAACGTTTTTGCGACTGGAACGACGATCGACCCGAAACCGAACTCAATTTCAAATTCTATCGCCAGGCAACGAACAAAATCGTAGGCATCTCGGATAAAGCAGCAGCATTCCTGCGCGGGTTCTTTTAGGCGGTCGATTTCGGACACGATTCGCCAACTGTCCCGTGTTATGCATAATCCCGCTGTAATTCAGCGGGCTTCATGAACGGCGATAAGCACAAGTTTCTTTTCGTTTCGATCACCGGACTCATCAGTGACATCGCCTGGCAGGTGGCGAAAGAAGGCCACGAAGTGCGCTATTGCATTGAGGACGAAAAAGAGCGCGATATCGCCGACGGTTTCGTGCCAAAAGTGCGCGACTGGCAGCGCGAGGTGGATTGGGCCGACGTCGTCGTTTTCGATGACACGCTCGGCCAGGGCCAGAAGGCTCAGGCGCTGCGCGCGAAGGGCAAGCTCGTGGTAGGAGGCACGCCGTACACGGACCGGCTCGAGGATGATCGCTCCTTCGGCCAGGAGGAACTCAAGAAGGAGGGCATCAATATCGTGTCCTACCGCGATTTCGATAACTTCGACGACGCGATCGCATACGTGAAGCAAAATCCGGAGCGCTACGTCATCAAGCCTTCAGGGACGGCCGCTAATGTGAAACGTCGCCTGTTCGTTGGTGATGAGGACGACGGGCAGGACGTGATCCGCGTGCTCGAGGCATACAAGAAATCTTTTCCGGACGAGATCAGGCAATTCCAACTGCAGCGGCGCATGACCGGCGTAGAGGTCGCAGTCGGCGCGTTCTTCAACGGAAAGGAATTCATCTATCCGCTCAACGTAAATTTCGAGCACAAGAAGCTCTTTCCCGGCAACATCGGTCCGTCAACGGGCGAAATGGGCACGGCGATGTTCTGGAGCGGCCCTAACAAGTTGTTCAATTCCACGCTCAAAAAGATGGAGGCAAAGCTCGCCTCCGAAGGTTACGTCGGCTACATCGATCTCAACTGCATCGTCAACGGCAACGGTATCTACCCGCTAGAGTTCACTGCGCGCTTCGGCTATCCGACGATCAGCATCCAGCAGGAGGGCATGACTACGCCGATTGGGCAGTTCCTCGCAGATCTCGCCGCAGGCGCGAATCCGAAGCTGAAAGTGAAGAGCGGCTTCCAGATCGGAGTGCGCGTGGTCGTTTCACCGTTCCCGTTCGACGATGACGCCACGTTCCTCTCAGTGTCGAAGCATGCGGCGATCCTTTTCAAGAAAGGCATCCCCGAAGAGGTGCACATCGAGGACGTCATGCAGGTGAACGGACAGTGGTACGTGGCCGGGACCTCGGGTGTGGTGCTGGTGGTCTGCGGACTCGGGCAGACGATGCAGCAAGCCCAGGCACAGGCCTATTCACGCATCCGAAACATCATGATTCCAGACATGTACTACCGCGATGACATCGGCGAGCGGTGGCTCGAGGACCACGACAAGCTGCATACTTGGGGGTACCTACGAGAGGTTTGAGTTAAAAAACGCCAAGCCTAACATGGGAACAAGGACGATTGCCGTGCTGGTCACGATTGCATTCAGCGTGATCGGTGTATTGGGGGATTACTTCCTCAAGCTCGCCAGCGCGCGTGAGCAGCCGCTGCGGACGACTTGGTTTTACCTTGGCTTCGCCCTCTACGCTTCGACCGCCTTTGGCTGGGTGTTCGTAATGAAACACCTTAAGCTGGCTACCATTAGCGTGCTTTACTCTGTGTCGCTGGTGCTGCTCCTTACCGCGATCGGCGTTGTGTTATTCCGAGAGTCACTGAACTACTTTGAGGGGATAGGGATCGTGTTGGCTGTGATATCGCTCGCGCTATTGATGCGCTTCGCCTAGCGATTCCTCGACGACGCTTTCGCAGAGACCTAATCAAACGATGAAACCAAGCCGGCACTTTGTAGTAAGCTGTTGATCGATGCGTCGCCGAGTTACCAAACTGCTGAGTGGTTTATCTCTTTCTCGTTAGATGTCACAAAAGAAGCGCCGCCTCCGATGAAAACAACTACATTGTCCTTGCTAGTCAGCCTTGCACTAATTCTCTGATTGGCACAGAACGTCACCGAGACAGTCGAGCCTCAAACCGCAACGAAAGCGACGTACTTAGTCTTATATCGTCCCGGCCCCGCGTGGCTGACAGGTAAGTCCGTAATGGAGCAACCACTCAAAGAACACGGGAAATACATGCTGAGTCTTTACATCAAAGGTTCCATGAAGCTGGCGGGGCCACTCACCGATAACGCGGGCGGAGCCGTCTTATTGGACGTTTCGAATGAGGCAGAGGCGCGGGCGATCGTGGCGAACGACCCTGCGGTACAATCCGGGATCTTCGTTTATGAAATGCACCCGTGGAAACTCCAGCCATGGGACGAGCTTGCAAAGAAAGCTCAAGGTGCGGGCCAACAAATGACTCCGGCTGACCGGCCAGTTGCTTCGCCGAGGCGCCCGCCCGACGGCTGATTTCCGGCATTAGGTCTCATGAGAATGTTTCTCACAATGCTGGCGATGCTGTTATTCGCCAATTCTGTGCACTCTGCCGACACAGACCGGGAACGGCTCGACGAGGAATCTTTGCGTGGTTACATGTCTGGAGAGTATGATGTCATCGGACGCAAATCCGATTCGACTGCGACTTATACCGGCCATGTCACGCTTCGAGAAGAGAAAGGAGTTCTAGAAGTCACACGAACGATCGACGGTAACACCGACAAATGTGTTGCTAGATTTGACACCATCGAAGGTACCGATCGTATTCCCGTACTGCGAATGCATTTTCATTTCGACGGGAAGGAGTATGACGCTACTTACCGCTGGCAATCTGATCCCGACAATTACCCACGATTTACCGGCTACCTTTATCTTTCCGGTACCAAATCGCCTGGTCTCGAAGCGTTTTTTCCAATCCATGACTGATCGCAAGGAAATGCGAAAAGTTGATTTTGATTTTACGTGCGAGTTTTCGATGTTGAGTGGCGGAATGAACAGCGAGCAGATAGCGGTCATTCTAAAATCCTTCGATGCTCCGGACGAAGTGCGCGTGATGCAGAAAGGGAAATTCGAGTTGGTCAACCTCGGCGGAATCACAATTGGTCGTGCGACGTATGAGCCGGGGTGGAAATGCAGCGAGCACGTCGGCCCGAGTGTTGGCGCGATGCGTTGTCTGGTTGAACACGTCGGGCTTGTTCTCTCGGGAACCGCAACAGTTGCATTCGATGATGATCGCGCAATTGAGCTTCACGCAGGCGATCTGTTTTACGTTCCGCCCGTTCCACACGACAGTTGGGTCATTGGCGATGAGCCGTATGTGTCGCTGCACTTTCTCGGCGCCGAGAAGTACGCGATTGAAAGCTGTTGAAACGGCTAATGCCGCTCTTCTCGCACTCTCACCGGGCTGAAGCCCGGTGTTAATCAGCGCGCGAGACCGGACACTGTCCTCCGGCGACACTGACGCTACCAATCTCATTAACACCGGCTTTCAAGCCGGTGTCACAAAACGTTGAAACATGGAAGCTGTTTCAACAGCTTTATTAGCTTTAGCGTTTCTGTTCGCGTCGTGCAGGGCCTCGAGTGGGACTGGACGACGCGACGGCCTTTGTCTAAAACCGTCGCATGAACAAGTTGGTCCCAATACTTTTGCTCGCAACGGTGACGCCATTTTGCGCACGAGGACAGCAGCCCGGCGGCACACTCACTGCTACGCTTGCCAGCCAGGGACTTGCCGGCGCGAAATTGGAGCGCCGATACGGCAATCATCTGTTGGTTCCGGTTTCAATAAATAATCGGCGCGGCGCGCTGATGATCGATACCGGATCGCCGTACACGCTCATCGATCGGAACAGCGTAAATACGTTCGGTCTTACTGTGGAAAAGACTGACTCAAGTGTCGGCGGTTTGTTTGGCCGTGCCTGGGAACGTTACGGGACGAGCAAAGTGAAAAGCATCGCCATGGGCAATTGCATGGTGACAAATGTTCCCGTGGCAATCGCCGATTTGTCCAGTATGAATCCCGACCGCGACGCTACCGCGACCGGATCCCACATCTCCGATTCCAAAGCGATGGCACATCTGAACGGGGTGCTGGGCGCGCGCGAGATGGGCAAGTTTGGGATGATCATCGATTGCACCCGGCAAATGCTTTACATCAATCCTAACGGTGCAAGCTCAGCGGTGAGCCAGAGTCTCGCGAGTTTCCTGGCCGGTCGCGGTTTTACGCGAGTCCCGATGCGACTTAACGCGAATGCTCACTTCGATGTTGAAGGCGCGCTGAACGGACACGTGACGCGGTTTCTCCTGGACACCGGCTCGGCAACGACGCTGATCGACACGCAAGTCGCGGTGAAATCTGGAAGCGGCGTCACCGCGCTTGCGGGCTACGGCGCGGGAGGGGCCGGCGGCTTGGTGGAAGGAGTGAATCGCGCCAGTGTGAAGGAATTGGCGATCGGGAATTTTAAACTGGTAAATGCCGAGGTGGTCGTGGCGCACGTATCGGGCGACGTTCTGCTCTCGAAATCGGTGGCGGAATCCAATGCCGGCGTTCTAGGTCAGGATTATCTGGCGACCAATTTCGCGGTGATCGACATGGGTGGCAAAGCGCTCTACCTGCGCCGCCCCGATTCGCGCTAGGTTCATTTGTCAGTTGGACGAAGCGCTGCAACGAAATGCGATGCATGAGGCCAGGCTTTCAAACATCTTTGGCTAGCTCTTAGCAGATTAGCGCAGCAGATAATCAGAGATTCTTCGCTTCGCTCAGAATGACAGAGAGCTCTGCTGCTGGGCGTTTAGCGCCCGACCAGTTTCGGAACGGTCGCCTTTGCGAGGCTCGTGAACGCTGCCACCGCGGTATTGGCTGCTGAGTCGCTCAGTCGCAATAGCCCAATATCCAATCCGAGATTTTTGCCGCGCAACCGGATGGCTCTTAACTTCAGATTTTCACGGCCGCGCAACGCGATCTTTGGCATCAACGCTGCGGCTTGGGATGGACCAAGCGAGCGAAGAAGCGTTTCGATAGCGTTGATCTCAGCAATCACATGCGGGCGGACCATATGTTTTCGACAAATTTCGTCCGACATTCTGCGCATCACAAAGCTGTCCGGCAATTGAAGCAGGCGTTGCTGGTGCAATTTTGAAAAATCAAGCACGCGCCGATTTGCCCACGGGTGGTTCTGCGCCACGATCAACGCGAATTGGTCCGTGCAAAGACGCTCATAACGCAAATTTGGAGAGTGGCGGGTCAGAAAACCCAAGCCAACATCCATGCGGCCTTCTTCGAGTGCCGTCTCGATCTCAGTGGAAGAGATTTCCTCGACCGTGACGCTGATTGCCGGATGATCGGCAACAAATGCGCCGAGGAGTTGCGGGACCAGCGGTACATTCAACACAGGAATAACACCCAACCGCAATGCGCCGCGTAATTCTCCGGGTTCACCGTTCAGTTCGTGGAGAAGATTCTCCACCTGATGAAGAAGTGCCCGAGCGTGCTCCTGAAAAATCAAACCGCGTGGCGTGAGCAAAATCCGTTTCCCACGGCGCTGGAACAGAGGGACACGAAGACCCGCTTCCAAATCCCGCATTTGCTGCGAAACACTCGGTTGCGAAATTCCGAGCCGGTCAGCCGCGCGGCTAAAGCTTCCCGCTTCGGCAACCGCGAGAAAATACCGGAGGTGGCGAATGTCCAATGGCTCCGACATGGGAAAAGGAATATTGTTCGGTGGACCTGGGAAATGCAATCAGGAGCTTGACCCCGAAAGCGTCCGGGGTTGATTGCGGGCGAGAATTCTGCTTGCATAGGCAAAACTTATCGCGCTATTTCAAAAACCTTCGAATACTACAATGACCTCGAAGCTTTTCCTCGTTGCCATTTCGCTGACTCTTTTGGCGCTGGCAGGCTGTAACAAGAAGTCCGGTTCGACCGTTCAGAATTCGAACAAAGTCCGCGTCGGTTATATCGGTTTGACTTGCGAGGCTCCGATCTACGCAGCTTATGAGAAGGGGTTCTTCAAGGAAGAGGGACTCAAGCCCGAACTGGTAAAATGCAGCTGGTCAACCTACAAGGATGCGCTGGCACTTGGCAGCTATGACATCACTCATCATCTGGTGATGTACTTTCTGAAGCCGATCGAGCAGGGCTTGGATGTCAGATTTTTGGCAGGAATCCACCGCGGGTGTTTGCGCGTTCAAGCGGGCGTGAAAACGAATATTCACACGATTGAGGACCTGAAGGGCAAGCGCATTGGCGTGCCAGGAATGGGGACGCCCCCATTTGTCTTCGCGAATCGTGTCTTTGGAGTCCACGGGATCGATGCGGGGAAAGATATCACCTGGAAAGTTTACCCGGCGGGTGAATTAGGTCTGGCGATCGACAAAGGCGAAGTGGACGCGGTCGCCAACGCGGAACCCATCGGGAGTCTTCTTATCGCAGAAGGTAAAGTAAGGAACATTGCCGACCAGATAATGGATGCGCCCTACAAGGATGAATATTGCTGCGAAGTGATCGCGAACGGCAAATGGGTGGACGCTAATCCCGACACCGCGGCTAGAGCAACGCGTGCCCTGTTAAAAGGCGCCAAATGGGTCGAGACTAACCCAAGGGCTGCCGCCGTTATGGCGGTAGAGAAAAAATACCTCGCTTCCACGCCCGAACTGAACACTGTCGCGCTCGCGCGCCTGCGCTACGTACCCAGTGTACAATTGGCCGAAGAGTCCGTACATACTGCAGGCCGCGAAATGAAGGTCGCCAAGATGCTTTCTCCAGAGACTGACACCGAAGCGCTGGCGAAACGCGCTTTCATGCATCTTCCCGGCGTTACGGACGAGTGGATTAAGACCCTCGAGGTCGAAAAAATTGCGGGAGCGCAGGTTTCACCCGATGAGGATATCCGGCTAATCGCGGCGTTGATCCAAAAGGACAGCGGAGATTCGTGCTGCCGAAGAAAAATGTTCGATCAACCGGACCAGGATGCACCGAACCTTGCCGACCCCGACGCGCCGTGTCTTGAGAAAAACACGGTCGCTGCGCAGAAATAAGCGGACGGCGGGAGAACGACTGACAATCGTGCTGTCATGTTGAGCGGAGCGCTGCAACGAAATGCGACGCATGAGGCCAGGCTTTCAAACATCTCTGTCTATTTCTGCGCGAACGTGGCGGGAAATGATCCGAGATTCTTCGCTTCGCTCAGAATGACATCGATCAGATAACTAATGAACGCGGATGCCGCGGTTACCCACAAACGATCGACATTGCCCTGGCCGATGCAGCTGGCTGTTCCGGTCGCGAGTCTAATCACGTTCGGAACACACCTGCTGATCGCACAAAAAGCTCCGCCGCTCGAGACGCGTTCTTATATGCTTCTCTTTTGGGAAATCGTTGGCGTCTCAATTGTTCTCGCAATCGCGCAAAGATTCTGGCCTGCGTTGCGCAAATGGATGCGGCACATTTGGCCGATTTTTACGGCTGCCATCCTGTTAATCGGTGTCTGGGACGTGATCACGGCAGGCTTACACTTGCTTCCGCTGCCGTACTTTCCCGGCCCCGCGGTGATCTTGCGCAGCTTAATTAGCGATCGTGCGCTTTTGTTCGATAGCACGTGGCACTCGCTCGTTTTGCTCCTGAGTGGCTACATACTCGGCGTGATCGTCGGACTCATTAGCGGCGTGTGCATCGGCTGGTCGAGTTCGGTGCGCTATTGGGGGATGCCAGTGCTGAAAGTTGTCGGCCCGATTCCAGCAACAGCATGGATTCCTCTGGCGATGGTGGTTGCTCCTTCGTCGACCGTGTCTGCGGTAGGATTGATTGCGCTCGCGGTATGGTTCCCTGTCACGATGTTAACTGCCTCTGGGATTTCCAATACGCGCGCATCGTACCTTGACGTGGCTCGGACGCTCGGCGCAGGACCCTTCTATCTGATCTTTCGAGTCGCGATACCAGCCGCAGTTCCAAATATCTTTATCGGTTTGTTCATGGGACTAGGTGCCTCGTTTCTAACTCTGGTGGTCGCCGAGTCTGTGGGAGTTAAGTCCGGTCTCGGTTGGTATCTTAGTTGGGCACAAGGCTGGGCCGAATACGGCAAAGTTTTCGCCGCGCTCATCATTATGGCAGGCTTCTTCTCTACAGTGATGACTTTGCTGTTCAAACTGCGCGATCGAGTCCTGGTCTGGCAGAAGGGAATAATCAAGTGGTGATCACGAATATTGTGGCCGCGTCAGGCGTTCGCGTTCACGAAATCTACAAAAGTTTTCCGGTGCCAGACGCACCCGGCACAAGCCGACTCGCTCTCGGCGGCATATCGTTTTCCATCGCCGCAGGCGAGCTTGTTTCGTTAGTCGGACCGAGCGGTTGTGGAAAGTCGACGTTGCTTCGACTTGTCGCGGGTCTCGATTTTCCTGATACCGGCGAGCTGCTCGTCGGCGAAGAAAGAATCGTCGGACCGAGCGCAGAACGTGGTCTCGTTTTTCAAGATCCGAATCTGTTTCCGTGGCTCACCGTTCGCCGCAACATCGAGGCTGGCTTGGTTGCGCGCGGTGTGTTGCGCGAAAAACGAAGCGAAGTGGACGAATTCATGCGGCTGGTCGCACTCGAAGCGTTTGCGAATGCGTATCCGCATCATCTTTCCGGCGGCATGGCCCAACGTGTTGCTTTGGCACGGGCACTCATTAATCACCCTAAAGTTCTCCTACTCGATGAACCGCTGGGCGCGCTCGACGCTTTCACCCGCATGCGAATGCAGGACGAAGTGCTGTGCCTGTGGGAGAATCGTCGCACCACGATGCTGCTCGTCACCCATGACATTGATGAATCAATCTACATGAGCGATCGCATCCTCATCATGACCCAGGCGCCCGGGCAGATCGATCGCGAGATTGATATCGACCTCGCGCGACCACGTGATCGCACTAGCGATTCGTTTCTACGCTTCCGCAGCGAGATTCTCGAACATCTGCATTTCGCTGGCAAAGCCGCCGACCTTCCGGCCTGATCAAAAGGTCTTCGAAGGGAGGATGTTATTGAATAGCAGCTGGGCGTCTGTCTAGAAAAGTAACAGAAATGTCTCTTTTATCGCTGCAAATTCGTTTGAAAGATAACAGGAAACATAAAACGTATGGAAGCCATGTATCCCAAACAGAGGAGCCTGGAGCTGCCGGCCGGCCACGACCTTTACGAGGTTCGTCCGCGCAAAGACAGAGAAGGCTTTGATCTAATCAATCAGCTGTTTCGATACGGCCCGATCTGGTATGCAGGGCCCGATGCGGTCCGTAACGCGATCGCGTACGCAAAGTATCGCTCCCATTTCCGGTCCCAGCGGGCAATTATCCGCGTGTTGGACGACTCCGGCGCTGTAGTCCAAATGCACGCATAGAGGATGGCCTTCCTCTAGTGGTCAAACGCCGTTGTCACCGATGATCTCCCTGTAATTCATGGGTCTTAGTGGAGATCGCGCACATCAAGCTGATCATCCCGCAGTTTTTGGATATTTCTGCACACCGGCACCATTGTTTGAATGACGACGCAACTGCGTAGCGTTGCCGCTCCTTGCCATTTCGCTGATGCGTTTGCAAGTCGTTGAATCTCGCCGTCATCGAGCGGCTTATGTTTCCCTCGGTTTGTGGCGGTGGGGTCTGCTTCCCTTGCTGCGGGATAGCTTCGCCATCGTCGTAACGCGGCCAGGACCGTGCCACGTTCTCGTTCAGTGAGTTTGACTACCATTGTGTTTGAAACGCGAGTTTCTATCAGACACTGCGATCTTGTCACGCAATTGTAACATTTGCGCATTGGCCGCAAGAATCAGATGGCGAGCACGATACAAGACATCACTTCCTCCAAACGTTTGTACCTGGCTGGGGCCAGACATCTTTTTCACGTGTGCTTCCAAACACCGCCGTGTAGCCTCGCGATTTCCGGGGAGGGAACTAGGATGCCAAAAAAAATCATCTTCTTCAGTGCGATCGCACTTGCGGTCACAGCCCAATCAATATCAATCGCGGCTTCAGATACGGAATGGGATCGAACTATTCTACCGCGTCTGCCGCAGCCATTTGAAGGCGTTACGAAACGGACGCTCGAAGGATCCGTAGCGTCGTATACCCAGCCGGTTAAGGCGCCATCAGATGCGCCGAACATCCTGCTGGTGTTGATCGATGATGCGGGGTTCGGAAATCCCTCCACATTCGGCGGGCCTGTCGCTGCGCCGACATTCGACAAACTGGCAGCCGAAGGACTGCGTTATAATCGCTTCCACGTCACAGCACTTTGTTCCCCGACGCGCGCGGCGTTGTTGTCGGGACGGAATCATCATTCGGTGGGATTCGGGTCGATTTGTGAATTGGCTGGCGGTTGGCCGGGTTACAGCACGAACTGGCCGACAAGCGCCGCGTCAATCGCCAAGACTCTTCAGCTTAACGGCTACAACACCGCTGCAATCGGCAAATGGCATCTTACGCCGGATGCGCAGCAGGGACCGGCCGGGCCTTTCGATCGTTGGCCGAACGCGCTCGGATTCGATTATTTCTGGGGCTTTCTTGGAGGCGAAACCGGCCAGTTCGATCCGGTTCTGACTGAAAACAACAGCATCGTCGGCGTGCCGAAAGACAAAAATTTTTATTTCAATGACGCGATGGTCGACCACTCGATTAACTGGATTCGCGATCAGAAAGCACAGGCGCCGGACAAACCGTTCTTTCTTTATTTTTCAACCGGCGCGACCCACGCCCCACACCAAGTGCCAAAGCAATGGAGCGACAAATACAAAGGCAAATTTGATCAGGGCTGGGACAAGTTGCGCGAAGAAACGTTCGCACGTCAGAAGCAGCTCGGGGTAATTCCCGCGACCGCGAAACTGACGCCGCGTGACCCAGCGTTCCCCGCGTGGGACAGCGTTCCGCCCGACGTGAAGAAAGTATATGCGCACCAGATGGAAGTTTATGCCGGCTACCAGGAAAACACGGATAACGCTGTCGGTCACGTGGTGAAAGCGATCAACGATATGGGACTCACTGATAACACGCTGATCTTCTACATCTTCGGCGACAACGGCGCGAGCATGGAAGGAACAGAGACCGGGACATTCAACGAAATGACTACGTTGAACGGCGTCCCGCTCACGGCGGACCAACAGTTGAAAGCCATCAAAGCGTACGGCGGGCTCGAAAAATGGGGCGGCCCCGACATGGCTCCGCACTACGCAGCGGCGTGGGCGTGGGCTGGCAACACACCCTTTCAATGGGGAAAGCAGGTGGCCTCTGCTCTCGGCGGCATCCGTAATCCGATGGTGATCGCGTGGCCGAAACGCATCAAGGACAAAGGCGGTCTGCGCAGTCAGTTCACTCATTGCACTGATATTGCACCGACTATACTTGAAGCGACGGGCTTGCCTGCGCCAAAGCAAGTCAATGGTGTTCCACAAATGCCCATGCACGGCGTGAGTTTCGCTTTCACGTTCGATGATGCCAAAGCGCCCTCCCGGCACACGCAGCAGTATTTCGAGATTTTGGGAAACCGCGCGATGTACAAGGACGGCTGGCTCGCAAGCTGGCGACTGGACCGAATCCCATGGAAGATCGATCCCGAAACACTTAAGCGATTTGCGCCTGGCAAGTGGAACCCCGATCAAGACAAATGCGAGTTGTACAATCTGGACGAGGATTTTTCGCAGGCCGACAACGTTGCAGATAAGTATCCTGAAAAAGTACAGGAGCTGACTGCGCTCTTTTGGTCAGAGGCAGAGAAGTACCAGGTGTTGCCGTTACTCGGGGAGATGGCAGCGATCTGGGGTTTTCCAAAAGGTTTACCGGACCAAACGAAATTCATTTACTACAACGGCACCGAAAACATTTCGTCCGGGATGATTCCGCCGATCTACAATCGTTCCTACAGCATCAGCGCCGATCTCGATAACCCTGGACGATCAGGCCTTGGATTGCGACCGGGAATCGCAGGTGTGATTGTGGCGGAGTCTAGTTTTCTCGGCGGCTTTTCCCTCTATGTGGAAAATGGTTACCTAAAGCACACCTACAGCTTGTTAGGCTTAAAACTCGACACTATCAGTTCGCGCGACTCCATTCCGGCAGGCAAAGTCAACGTGCGCTATGAGTTCACTGCCGACAAACCCGGCGAGTTCGGCACCGGCGGCACGAGCAAGCTTTTCATCAACGGTAAACAACAAGCCGAATTAAAAATGGAGCACAGCGTGCCGTTCCGGTTCGCCTCGTACGAAGGCATGGATATTGGAACCGACAACGGTCTTCCTGTCGTCCCGAAATTAGAATATGCGAAAATACTTCCGAAATATTTCCGGGGCACGATCGAAAAAGTGGAATTCGATCTCGGCCCAGCAAAACTAAGCGCCGAAGATCTACGACGCATTTATCTCCAACGCTTCGCCACGGCAGTTCGCAATTAAAGCCGGCCAACCCGGCGAACTGTATCGAGAGTCGGCAACCTGCCCGCCGTAGCTTCAGCGAAGGCGGATCGCCATTCGCAAATTGAATGAGCCGGCAGTCGGATTCGAACCGACGACCTGCTGATTACAAATCAGCTGCTCTAACCAACTGAGCTATGCCGGCGATGCCCATATGAAAGCCGGTTTAGCGAGTTCATCAAGAGTTCGTCGATGATCGTAACGCATGACGAATAACTGTTAGATTCATCACAAGTAATTAGCAGACGTTGAACGAAACGCGCGCAAGCGCACGAAGACCTGCGCTATCGTCTTTGCCGGTTGCTATCTTCTTGATCTCCGCATTGCGACTGCTCTCCTATGCAGTGCGGATCGAATGATTCGATTTGATTACTGTCGCGTGCGGATTCCGATTGGCTTGTCCGTGGTTTAGACAACGCCAAAATCTCCAGCAGGATTTCTACGAGCCGTTCCGGTGGCTCGGGTGGCATGCTCATCTATGTTACAGACGCCGCCGATTTAATATTGTGTCTGCTGTTACGCTTTTTTTTCTGACGAAGGAAACCGGTGCTGCACGCCACATCGTTCCGCCCGGCGATTTCGGGTTACTCGCGTGCGCGTGAGTAAGCGGAAAGCGGACCCGCGGTTTCCAAGTTTTTGATAACCGTGCTGAGGTAGACCGATTCGGGATAAAACGCTTTGTATTTGGTGATCTCTGCCCGATTCAAAACCTTGAAGCCGTAACGTTCGAACATTTTTTCGCCGCGCCGGCTCTCGAACGTGACTATCTGGCCACAGACGCGCTTTTCGCCGGAGCGATAAAGATAACTCAGATATGCACTCATTAGCGCACGCGTCGTCGAAACTTTTCGCGCCTCCGGCAGGAGATTGATGTGAAAATGCGGTACGTGGCGCGGCTGGGCGGGCACTTCGCGCCAGCCGTACGCGAGTATCCAGCGAATGAAACGACGCGAGCGCTGGTTGTAACGGAAGTAGCGGGTCAGCGCGCGGAAGAACAGCCAGACATTTTGATAAAGCGCGTAGAGCTGATTTTGCAGCGGCTTGCGCGAGCCGAGCAGGTACCCGGAGATTTCGCCGTCCACCTCCAGGAGAAAACAGGATTCCGGTTCGTGATCGGTGTAATACGTGGTGAGAAAATCGGCGAACAATTCTCGATCCTGATACACGGGATCAATCGGCTCGCCGAGGAAGCCGGTCTCGCAGCAGAGTTTTCTTACCGCTTCGCGATCTGATGCACGGTAGCCACGAATGAGGAACGGCTGGTGGTCATCGGTCAGCATTTAAAATCGGCGATATTTTGAGCGAAGCTCGCGATAAATGCAAAACAGTTCGTCAAACACACGCGGCCAGCTGTACAGGCTCCGCGCAACGCGTGCAGCGTTCCTCCCCATAACCGATAATTTCCTGTCGCTGCATTCTTCGATCGCGTTCACCAGCGCGTCGGGGCTGTTTTCGATCGCCCACGATTCCTGATCATGGCAAATCACGTTGTCCATGTAGCTACCGCGAATTCCCACTACCGGCGTCCCGCACGCCTGGCATTCCAGGGCCGCGAGGCCAAATGTTTCCTGAACACCGGGATGAACGAAAAGATCGGACGCACGATAAAACGCGGCAAGCTCGCAAGGATCGGCGCAGTAGCGAATCCATGACACGTTCTCAGTTCGTAATTGCAGTTTACGGAGTTGCGTCCGGTCAGGCCCATCGCCGATCACGAGCAAATGAAATTCGTTCGGCCGGCGTCGTTGCAAAGTTTTGAAAGCGCGAAGCAAAGTCGTTGTGTTCTTCTCTTTCGCCAGCCTGCCTACGTAAAGGAGCAGGTGTTGACCCGAACTAACCCCAAGCGAGCGTCGTATTGCTTCGGTTCCGGATCCGTCGGGGCGGAAGATTTCCGGGTTAACACCAAGACTAAGCACGCGCACGTTGTGAACGCCCCAGTCACGCAGCACGCGGCCCAGCAGGTCTGATGCGACGACCGTGGCGGCGTGCTGATTGTAGAGTTTACGAACGTATGCGCGGGAAAGCTTCATCACGCGATGCGTCGCCGTTTTCCCGAGGAGCATTGCGCTCTTTCGCACGTACGCTTCTGGAAAATGCGAGTGATAAAATCCGACCACGGGTACGCGCAGAGCGCGCCCAACCTTCAAAGCTTTCCAGCCGAGCTGATACGGATCGGCAGACTCGATCACATCCGGCCGTTCCCGGTCCAAAATTTCTTCCACTGCTCGAAGATTCAGCAGCGCTCGGTATTGCGCCGTCCGCGACACAATAGGAGAACGAATCGTGTAAACACGCGAACGCCCGTTTGCTTTCAGCTTTGTCTTCGCGCCAGGAACAATGAGAACATGTTCGTTTCGGTGCGCGTGGCTATCGATGTAACCAATTTTCTCGTGAAGATATCGCTTCACGCCCCCGCTTACCGGCGAATAAAACTGAGTAAGGTCACAGATCTTCATCGAATTGCCGATTTCCGATTGCCAATTGCCGATTTGCGCGAAGCGGCCATGATCGCAACCAATTCCCCAGCCTCGCCTAGCAGGGGACGAATTCTTTCTTCAGTAAGCAAGCCTGAATCGATGATCAACTCTAACCAAAAAGAGGTTTCGTCTGCTTCTTCTACGACTCCGATTTTGGCAAAGAATTCAGCTCGCGAGCGAGCTCGGCAGGCCGCCCGATAATTGGCGGCCACTGATGTTGCACTTCGAATAATCTGATTTGCTATGGCCCGGCCTTGAATTGTACGAGGCACGGCGTCCAAGAGTTTTATCACCCGTAATGCAAACCGCTTCGTTCGCGCCTTTAGATCCGCTGTGCGAACGACTTTCTCAGATTCGGCAATCGGCATTCGGCAATCGGAATTCAGCCCTCGTCCCTGCTTAAATACTTCTCCGCCTGCAATGCCGCAGCACAACCCATCCCCGCAGCGGTAATGGCCTGTTTGTAAACGCGGTCAGCCACGTCGCCTGCGATGAAAACGCCGGGAACTTTACTCTCGACCCCGTTTTTCGGGAGCAGATAGCCCTCAGCGTCCACATCGAGTTTGCCTCGGTACGCTTTCGTGTTGGGGTCATGCCCGATCGCGACGAAGACGCACGCCACATCCAGTTCGCGTTCCTCGTTTGTTTTCACATTGCGTAACCGGACGGCGCGCATCTCACCCTTTTCATCGGCAACGTATTGTGTGACGACCGTGTTCCAGATCGGCTCGATCTTCTTGTTCGCGAAAACGCGCTCCTGCATGATCTTGGAAGCCCGCAGTTTGTCACGGCGATGAATGAGATAAACCTTTGATGCGAACCGGGTGAGAAAAAGTGATTCCTCCGCCGCGGAATCGCCGCCGCCCACGACGCAAACCGGCACGTTTTTGTAAAATGCGCCGTCGCAAGTCGCGCAGGACGTCAAACCATGGCCGACCAATTTCTCTTCACCGTCCAGTCCGAGATATCGGGCCGCGGCGCCGCTGGCGATGATCAGCGCGCGCGTATCCAACCATTCATCGTCCGCTTTGATCCGGATATGCTTGTTGCTCGGATCGAAATCGGTCACTTCCGCGTATGAAAACCGGGCGCCAAATTTCTCGGCCTGTCTGTGCATGTTCAGAATCAGCTCCGGCCCGTCGATTCCGTCGGGAAATCCGGGATAATTTTCTACCAGCGTCGTCGTAGAGAGCTGCCCACCAGGCTGCCGGCCTTCCAGCACCAACGGACTAAGGTTTGCCCGCGCCGCGTAAATAGCAGCAGTCAGCCCCGCGCAACCGCTCCCAACAATGATCACTTTCTCCATCGGTAAAATTTAGCACAACGCGCAAGTTGCACAGCGCGCGAACCATTACTGTAGCGGCGCTCTGTGAGCGCCGAAACCGACCTCCACAAGTTTGGCCGGCGGTCAAGACCGCCGCTACAGGCTGCGCGCCCAATCTCACGCGGTGACGCGCACGTTGATTTTGTGAAGCCCACTCGTGCCAGAAAACGGGCCGCGATCTTCTTCCAATTCCTGGACGTCGCCTTCGCCGTCGGTGGCACGAACGACCAGGCTGTAATCAACGGCCGCGGTGGGGCTCCACTGCGCTTTCCAGAGTGACCACGCCAGATTGCCGCCGGAATAATAAATCTCCGCGTCACTCCAAGTCTGGCCATCATCGAAACTGAGCTCCACGCGCGAGATGCCGCGGTCGCCGCCGAACGCGATGCCTTTCACTCCGATCGGAGCGGTTAGTTTGCTTAACGACACAAACACCCAATCATCCGGCACATCGATTCTCGATCGTATGGGCACAATGAAATCGGGTCCCCATCCTTGCGCCTCATAAAATCCTTTCGCGTTCGCGTCGGTCACTTCAACTCTCGTGAGCCATTTCACGTTCTTTTCGCCGAAGTAGCCCGGCACGATCACCCGCAAGGGATAACCGTGCCGATCCGGCAGCGGCGCGCCGTTCATCTCGTAAGCGAGCAACGTTGTTGGTTCCATCGCTTTCTCCAGCGGGATCGTGTCAGTGTAATTGTCGACGCCCTGCAGGCGGACACGCGCGGCGCCGGAAAGCACGCCAGCCTGGTCAAGCAAATCGCGCAGCGGAAGGCCTTTCCACACGGCATTGCTGATCAGGCCCGCGTCCAAACCATTGCTGATGCACATTAGCGTTGTCTCCTGAGTGGTCGGCTTGAATCCTGCAAGATCCTGGAATCGCCAGGTCGCCGGGTTTTGCACGAGCCCGCCAATTTCAAGATGCCACAGGTCGATGTTCACCTTGGGATCGATAACGTTCTTGGTGACACAGTAGAACAAATCGTTAGGCGTGATCGGCTGAACGATGCTGCCTTTGTATTGCGTGCCATCGTAGCTGAACGTCGCGGCGCGATACAGTTTGCGCGCCAGTGCAGCTCCGCCGCCAGCCGCTGCGAGACCAATAGTGCCCAGCACGAATGCACGGCGTCCGATCGCTGGAGTGAACTCATAATCCTGCTTGTCTATTCTTTCCGTGGTCAGAAATCGGAACCCTGTTGCTAGCGTTCGTTCGAACAAAAGGACGCACAGTATGAACCCGATGAGTGTGACGAGACGCCCGACCTGAATAGGGAGGCCGATGTAGCTCGTGCCCAACACCGGCCATAGTGCGATTGCAAATACCACCACCGGCAGAAGGACAAATATTGCCATTGTCCAAACCGAGGGTACGCTCCATGCTATACGTGAATCACGTATAGCATTGCCGCTCGAGCGTGAGCGTTCTTCGGTCGGACGGTTCAGTAACGCGTAAAACGCTCCACCGATCGCGCCGACCACAAGTTGACCGGCAATCGTCGATCCAACGCCAAGTTGCTTGAGATGATTGTAACCCCCGACCTTGCCCATGAGCGAAAGAAACGGACCCGGTGGAATGAAGACCGAAAGGCGATCGCCGATAATTACGAGCGGTGTCGCCACCCCAAACGTCGCGAGCAACAACATCGCGGTCGTCATCACGATCCCAGCCACGAGTCCGGCGAGCAACCCGGCGGAAATCGCTTTTGCTCGTGTCACAATAGCTGATGATGTTACGAGCTAAACGCCGCAAGGGAATCAAATTGCACACGCGGCGAAAAAGCGATGCGAAGACGCATCGCACTCCAAAAGCACTGAGTGCGAAATTCTCCATAACCGCTTTCTCCATCACCGCTGTCTTCGTTTCGCGAAGCTTTGGGCATGCGCACGCGTCCTCGCGTCGCTTTTGTCGAGCTGTAGTGTCCGCTGTACTCAGCGGATTTTGTTACGGCGCCAAGCGGTCCTGCGCTGAGGACAGCGCACGCTACAGTTTTGCCCCCGCGAGAATCTTCCGTGCGCGCTCCACGACCATCTCGGACGTGACCTGCTTCATGCAGGCGTGATCGAACGGGCATTGGCTCAGGCGTCTGTAATTGCAGGGCGAACACGGCAGATCGACGCGCACAACCGATTCCGGCCTTTCGTACGGGCCGATATGAACCGGATTCGTCGGGCCGAAAACGCTCACCATCGGTTTACCCAAAGACGCGGCGACGTGCATCGACCCCGAGTCGTTCGTGACTGCTACTTCGGCGCGTTTGATCAATCCCGCCAGATCTGCTGGAGTAGTTTTACCGCAAAGATTAATCGTCCCCGGCGCGGCCGCTGCGATTTGTTGGCAGCGCGCGTCATCGCGTTTCGTACCCGCGAGAGCAACAGCAAATCCTTCGCCAATAAACTCGCGTGCGACGCCTGCAAATCCTTCGATGGTCCAGTGCTTTGTTTGCCAAATCGTTCCGGGCACAAGAACAACAAGCGGTTTGCCAGCAGGCACACCGTGCTCATCGAGCAATCGGTCGACGTTGTGGATTGTTTCCGATGAGAGGTGGATTGCCAGGTCCGGCGGTTCATCATCGAAACCAAGCAACGATCCAACCCACAGGTAACGATCTATCGCGTGAACATCGAGCGTTGGAATGGGAATGCGGTGCGTGTACGCGACCCAGGAACCTTCACGGGCGCCGCGCCAGCCGCGATTCGGGACGTTCTTGAGATCGTGCTCGGCAGAAATTGTGCGCGAGAATTCGATCGGCCGATCAAACCCGATGCGCACTCGCGCACCGCTGACGAGCGCGAACAAAGCCGAACGCACCTGGCCATGCATGTCGACCACCAGATCATATTTCGCGCGCCGGATTTGTTTGAGCAGATCAAAAAAGCCGAGCGTAGCGCGCCATCTCTGTCCGGGTTTCGAGAATTCGCGTCGCGCGAAGAGAACCACATTCGAGAGCGCGGGATGATGGCGGACGACTTCCGCGTTCTCTGGCGTGATCAGCCAGTCAATTCGCGCACGCGGATAACGCGCGCGCAGTTTTACTAGCACCGGGATCGTATGCACGACATCGCCGAGCGCTGAAGGCTTGATCAGCAAAATGCGCGAGAACTCGGCAGTTTGAAGCCCGAACCTGTCCCGGTTCTTAATCTGTGTGTTCTCGATCTGCCTGTTCAATTTGCGAAAGATAAGTCAGCACGAGTGATGCCGCTGGTAAAATTGCGAAGCGCCACAAGAAGCGGTCATGTCTTCCTGTTCGCTTGGGGCTCTCTGTTTTAGATAAAGAGGGAATATCTTCTGGAGACGGCCCGCCCTCGGGCCGGCTTCCCCGTGCGGAGCGAAGCCATGCTGGTTTCATACGCGACGAGGGCGTCGCGTCTCCATCTCTCTTCTTGAGAAGCGACCCGACCTACGCCGCCTTTTTCTCGCCCGACAACGCACCGCGGATTTTTTTCATCCACGCCGAAAATCGATGGCGGTTTTGCTCGCGGCGCACCACCGCCTCACTGGTGACCCAGTTAAACTGAATCACTCGACGCGGACCCGAGAACGGCTTGTGGCCGTGCCACGAATTATTGCTGCGGCGGAACGCCAGCAGCGTCCCTTCCGTCGGCGGGACTTCGAGAATCATGTCGTCAAGATTGTTTCCGGAACGCAACAACCGAAGCCGGCCACCAGCGGACTCCCAGCCCGCATTCATGTAGATCAGGATCGTGATGATTTTCGTCTCCGAGTCAGTGTGGATTTTGCCGTCCTTTTCGCTGCAACGGCCGCGCACGGTGATCATGTCGGGCCGATTCGTCAGGTCGATGCCGAACTTTTCCTCAAACGCATTACGAAACTCATCGCTTCGCATTTGCTCAACGAGCGTTGCAAAGGCTGATCCGTAACTGACTTCACCCAGGGGAAAACTACCAGGCCGGTCTACTTCGGGATAATCGTTGTGTATCGCCGAGCGCGCATCGGCCTTCACAAATTCCGGAACAATCAAGAATTCGAACGGTTCGCGGGTGAGCGGCGTGGCGCGGAACCTTTCCAAATCGAGCATTGAAACCATCGGCGACGCTACATTGCGAACGCCGGAATCGCCAGATGGGATTTCGCGCTGGAGACCGCCCGCCCTCGGGCCGTTTCGGCCGCTCTGTAGCGGTGCGGGGGCGCACCGGCTCCATTGGACGTGCTACTGGAGCGCAACGCGGAAGAGCGTCGCGATGATGCGAGTGCCGGCGACAAACGTGCCACGCAACGTGCCTGAAACTTTCGATTCGCCACCCGTGCGGCGCCGGTGATTCACTGGGATTTCGAGGATGCGCAGCCCAGCGCGAGCGGCTTTCATCTGCATCTCCAAGTTCCAGCCGTAAGTTTCCTCGCGCATATCAAGTTTTGCGAGCGCATCATGTCGGATGGCGCGAAACGGGCACATGTCTGTATAACGAACGCCGTAGAGTAGTTGCATTATCCATCCGGCAATTCGCCCCGATAAAATCTGCTGGAAATTCATGCTGCCGGCTTCCCGTTGCCCGCGCGTGCGCGAGCCGATGACGAAATCGTGCGTTCCTCTTGTGATCGGCTCGACGAGCTGCGGTATGAACGCTGGAATGTCGCTGCCATCGCCATCGAGAAAAACCATGATGTCATCCAGCGACTGCGGGATCGAAACGGCGCGAGCGCCTGCCGCGCACGCTCGCCCGTAACCACGCGGCGCAGTTATGACGCGCGCGCCGACTTCACGCGCCCGCTCGGCCGTGCGATCGGTGCTGCCATTATCAACGACAATCACTTCGGCTGGCACGCCGGTGGCGAGGCATTCGCGAACCACGCCAGGGATCGGTTCTTCCTCGTTTAGCGCAGGGATGACAACGGACACCTTGCTCATCGCAAAACGAGCGACGCGCTTGTGAAGTAAATCCCCAGCGCTATGAAGTCGGCCAACACCAGCGTGACAGGACCCGCGGCAATTTTGGGGTCGAGCTTCAATCGATGCAGAAGCGAGGGCACCGCCAAACCAAATGCGCATGCCGTCACCAGCGAGACCGCAATGCTTCCGCCGATGACAATGGCCGCGCGCAGATCGTCGCGCCACAGCCAGGCGATGACGCAGACAACAAACCCGCAAGAAACGCCGAGAAGCACTGCCGTTGCCAGTTCACGACGAAACGCAGGCGCGAGCCAATCCCAGGTCACGCTCACTGAGCGCAACGCATGAATCGTCACGCTCATCGATTGCATGCTGACGCTTTCGTTTAATCCCAGCACCATCGTGAGAAAAAACGCAATGATCAGACTGCCGGCCAGTGTTGCCTCGAAAAAGCCCGCCAGAATGGCCGAGAGCGTTCCGCCTGCTACCGTGACGAGCAGCCACGGGAAGCGGAATCGAAAAGCGCGCCACGCCGATGCACCGCGGATTTGTTCGAGGCGAAAACCGAGCGCCTCAAAAAACTCCACACCGACTGGCACAGTCTCGCGACTGCGGGATCGATCCTGAGTATCTCCTGCTTCCAAAATTTCCTCGGCAAACAAGTTCGCATCGATGATTCCAACCACGCGGCGTTGGTCGTCCACGACCGGGAATGCGAGAAATTTGTAAAGCACGAAGAACTCGCACGCGTCGAGCACCGTTGCCTTCGCCGGAACAGCCACGACGCGCCGCACCATCACTTCGCGCAGCGCGGTTTCCAGTGGCGCGGTCAGCAGACGCCGGGTCGGCACGACGCCCACGAGTCGCTTCTCTTCATCGATCGCATAAAAGTAAATTACGCGCTCGCCCACGCCCTCGCGCCGGATCCGCTCCAGCGCTTCGCCAACCGACATGTCCGCGTCCAGTAGCGGAAAATCCTTCCGCGCATGCTGGAGGACCGGTGCGTCAAAATCTGGAATGGTGCTGGCAAGGTTCATCTGGCTACGCGATGAACAATGCCTTTGTTCTTCAAGATGTCGCTCGCTTCGCTGAAGTAATCGCGAATGTCCGACTGCTTTCTGATCCAGTCGATGTAACGCGAGATGCCTTTGTTGAGATCGACGGTTGGTTTGTAACCGGCGGCCCGCGCCAGCGTGGTGTCGCTCGTGAGGTGGCGCATTTCGCCGGGGCGAAATTCGCCGTTGAGCTCCGGCGCGATTTCAATTTTCAGGATGTCGGCAAGTTGTTCCGCGATTTCGCGAATCGGTGTGCCGCAAGCGCTGCCGATGTTTACAGGTAAGCCATCGAGCTGGTCGGTTTGTGCCGCGAGCAAATTCGCGCGCGCGATGTCTTCTACGAAGGAAAAGTCGCGCGTTTGCTCGCCGTCTTCGTACAACACCGGCGGCAAATTGTTCAGCAGACGTGTGCAAAAAATTGCAATCACACCGGTGTATGGATTGAAGATCGATTGGCGCGGTCCGTATGTGCAAGAGTATCGCAGGGCGACTGTGGGAATACCGATCTGCTTTCCCCAGAGGAGGACGAGCCGCTCCTGATCAACTTTCGTCAGCCCGTAAACGGTTTCGCCACCGACGGGCGCGTTCTCGGGCGTGGGAGCGCTTTTTGTGATCGCTCCGCAAATTGGGCAGTGCACTTGCCAATCGCCGCGACGCAATTGCTCGATCGGGCGCACGCTTGGAAAGACCAATCCGTGCTTCGAACATTCACCCGCGCCTTCACTGTAAACGGCCTGCGAACTAGCAACGACGATCTTTTTGATTGGGAGATTTTTCTCGCGAATGACTTCAAGCATCTGTGCTGTGCCGAGCGAATTTACATGCACGAATTTCACAATTTCCGGCATGTACCCGCCGTACGCGGCCTGGTGAAAAACAACGTCGATCCCATTGAGCGCGGCAGTAATCGCATCGCGATTGCGCATGTCGCCCTGAATGAATTCGGCGTTGGGATTTATCCATGCTGGCTTTCCGCGACGGTGCGTTTGCGGCTCGAGATTATCCAGAGCGCGCACCTGCCAACCTTCGCGCACAAGAAGATCGACAACGTGCGAGCCGATCAGACCCGCGGCGCCAGTGACGAGTGCGCGCTTCATTGGTGTAGGGGCGTTCGTGTCAAACGCTTCTTAGATTCGGCGCTCGGCACGAGCGCCGCTACAACAAAATCGTTCGGCAGGCGAGCGCCTGCCCTACAATTTCTTCTGCACAACCAACCCTCCCAAGAACTTGCGTGTACTTGGAGCAACGCTGTCGTCCCCCTGTTCACCAAGTAATTCGTTGCACAAACGGCGCAAGCTCGCGTCGTCATCAACATCATACCCGGTCGGTAGCAGTTTGACTTCAGTTCCGATCTCGGTTGCGCGCAGCATCGTCTGGTTGAGCACGCGTTCGGTGCTCCAATCGATTTGCTCGAACAAGTGCCGGTGCGGTTTCCTCACTCCAATCAGGTAATACCCCCCGTCGTGGCTCGGACCGAGCACAACGTGATCCTTGTTCGTGCTTAGCAGTTCAACAGCTTCTGCAAAGTTTTCCGCGGGCACAGTTGGGCTGTCGGAATCGATCAGACACACCGATCCAAAACCGCATTTGAATAAATCCTCGACTGCGGAATAGAGCCGTTCTCCGAATTTATCGCCGCGTTGCGGCAACAAGCTGAAAGCGGTCGGAAGAATATCGTTGTAGGTCGACTCAGCGCCGACTGGTGTGTAAACCGCAATTCCACACGCCGCTCTAGCCGCTTCGCTGTGCGAAGCGCCGGCGTGTTCGAATTGCACGTCGCCCGCAGGGCGACGGCCACAGGCGGTCGAAATCGCAGCCGCTGTGTCGCGCAGAAAACATTTATTCAGTTCCGCGGCTTCTTCCGGCGTTAGAGGTGGAACCAATCGCGTTTTCACTCGTCCAGGTTGTGGCGCTTTGGTCATGACCGCCAATGCGCAAAGACTGCGTGCGCCCTGATCGGGAAGATTTGGATCGAGAACACTAAACGGTTTCATCCGTTATCGAGAAAGTTCTTCACAGCACAAGAAGATGATTTGAATATTTTATTTAGAGAATCTCTTCTTCTTAGCTGCGTGAATAACACGAATCTGTCTCGGCGGTTGCCCTCGCAAATTTGGATGCAAATGAACTGTTCATAATATCTGTGCGCTGCAACGACAAAAGGTCGTTCTTGAAAAGAGATCCGCGGTTATTCAAGGTTATTCAAACTTATTAGCGAATTGCTCCGAAATGCTTTAACAAAGTCGAATGCGGAACGAGACCTCGGTAAAGCGATGCGAGGACGCGTCGCAATTCTATAGCGTTTCGCGCAAAACTGAACCGCGATCATTTTGTTTCGGGAAGCTTTTGGAGTGCGTGCGCGTCTTCGCGCCGCTTTTGCTTTTGGTGAGTTCATCGGTGTGCGGTGCCGATGATAAACCGCTTTGGAAAATTCAGAAGGTGCTCGCGTCGAAGAAATACGTCGATCTTACGCACGAGTTTGCGCCGGGAATTCCGCGCTGGCCCGGTTTTCCGGATGAAACGCGCAAGACAATTTACTGGTACGATCCGCCAAAGGACGGATCCGCCGTGGCGGACAAGCGTCCCGAAACGATGGGCTCCGGTTTTTTCTCGGAACTCTTCACGCACGTCGGCCAATGGGGCACGCACGTAGATCCGCCGGCACATTTTATTAAAGGCCTGCGCACCGTCGACCAGATCGACCCTAAAGAAATGCTCCTGCCGCTGGTTGTTATCGATGTGCATGAGGAAGCGGCGAAAAATCCTGATTACACGCTCTCGCTCGACCGCGTGAAAAAGTGGGAGAAAGAGCATGGCCAAATTCCCGCAGGCGCTTTCGTCGCGATGCGCACGGACTGGTCCAAGCGTTGGCCTGACGCTGCAAAGATGGAAAACAAAGATGCAACCGGCGTTGCCCATTATCCCGGCTGGAGCCTCCCCGCGCTGAAATATCTCTACGCGGATCGCAAGATCACTGCGTCAGGCCACGAAACCACTGACACCGATCCGGGGATCGCCGCGAGTAAAGACGATTATTCGCTGGAGACTTACATCCTGAGTACGAACCATTATCAAATCGAGCTGCTCACGAATCTTGATCAAGTTCCCGAAGCCGGCGCGCTGGTCGTGGTCAGTTTTCCCAAACCGAAAGGCGGGTCCGGTTTTCCCGCGCGTGTATTTGCGATCGTGCCCTGAGCGGCAACACATCGTCGGACTGCAAAATCGCGCTCGACTCAGCGAATGTGCTGCGGCCAAAATCGGCACATGAGGCTGGTTGCATTGCCCGTTTCACCATCAGCTGCGCTCGTGTTGATAGCGGTTATCTCACTCATCCCGAACAGCACGCTGGCGGCGGAGTCGTCAAGCTCGCTACCGGACTTCACATTGACCATTCCCGCATCTTTCAACACATCCGTCACCGTGAAACATTATCGGAAGGGCGAGGACATTCTCAATTCTCCGCCATTCCATTTGATCACAACTGCTGCGATGACGGAATATCACGGGTGGTATGGGCCGCGGACTGCCGACCTATCACGTATTCACCCTTGGAACGTGCGTGTTTACGCGGCACGCAATTTGAAGGTGGTCGGCGGCTACGCCAAAGCACGCGACGGCTTCAAAGCGGATCTAAACGAAGGAAAAGAGTTCTTTAGTTTAGGGCCACTTGGCGACTTTCGAAACGTTCGCACGATTTACGCGGAATCATTTTCGTTGGGGCGACGCGGTTTCATTTCTTCACTCAGAGTACCAGGATGGACTAGACGGCGGCGCTATTTATGTTCCTGACAACGGCCATTTGAATTACGAGGTGTGGGGAGTGACGCGAGGTCGGCAGTATACTGTCGTCGCGTCGATGCGGCTGAGTCATCCAAAGCTTACCGAGTGGGGCCCAGATGTGCGAGTCGTGAAGAGTATCGACGCCCTGAAGCAAGATCGGGATTACAAGCACATCGAGACTTGTAGCCCTGAAGAATTCGAGCCAAGTCTCACTTCATTCAATCAACTAATCGATTCGCTGAAAATACGGTAAACGCGCTGAAATACCGGCGTGCGTCTGGAACCGTTTGTTGCGGCCGGAAAAGTTGGCGATCGCGAGGCCGCGATGTCGCCGCGTCGACTGCTTCCCGGATTACAGCAACTGATATGGATCGACGTCGACAGTAACGGTCACGTCTTCGGGGAATGGAAGTTTGTCGAGGGTTTCACGCACAAGGCGGCTCAGGCGCACGATGGCTTCGCCGCGGATCAAAATGTGGAAACGAAATTGTCCTTGTAACTTTTCCAGCGGCGCGGGAGCTGAATCGCCCAATATGAACTCTTCAGTCAACGCTTCGCTTAAGCGACGCTTCAAAGTTTCGGCTGAAAGTTTCGCACGGCCTTCGTGAGCAGAACGCACGGTGATCAGGACCGCGTGTTTGAATGGCGGAAAATCGCAGCGTTCGCGGAACTCGAGCTCCTGCTGGAAATACCCGGTGAAATCATGGTGGCGCGCAAACTGAATCGAGGGACTGAACGGCGTGTAAGTTTGCACGAAAACTTCGCCGTGTGTCTCGCCGCGTCCGGCGCGTCCGGCCACCTGCGTAAGAAGTTGGAAAGTGCGTTCGCCGGCGCGGAAATCGGGAAGATGCAGGGCGAGATCGGCGTTGATGATACCGACAAGCGTTACGTTCGGGAAATGCAGACCTTTCGCGATCATTTGTGTGCCTACGAGAATATCGATCTTGCCAGTACGAAAATTTCGTAGCGTTTCGCGATACGCTTCTTTGCGGGTCATCGAATCGGCGTCCATTCGGCGCACCACGGCTTTGGGGAAAATTTGAGCGACTGTTGATTCCACTTTCTCGGTGCCGAAGCCGTGATAAATCAACGCATCTTGTCCGCACGCCGGACATTTCTTTGGAACGGCGGCGGTATGCCCGCACAAATGACAGCTCAACCGTCCCGCGACCGCAGGCTGTCGATGAAACGTGAGCGCGACACTGCAATTCGGACAATTGCGCGCTTCACCGCAATTGCTGCACAGCAGCGAGGTAGAAAACCCTCGCCGGTTCAAAAACAAAATCGTCTGCTCTCGTTTCTCGAGACGATCGGCAATGGCTTGCGACAATCTCTCGGACAGAATAGCGGCTTTCTTTTCCCTTCGTCGTTCCTGGCGCAGGTCGACGACACGGATGAGCGGCATCTGCTTTTGGTCGACGCGCTGAGTGAGCGTAACGAGCCGGTATTTTTCGATCGTCGTGTTGTGATAACTCTCGAGCGACGGCGTGGCGCTGCCTAAAACGACGAGGCATTTCTCGATCTTAGCGCGCACAACTGCGACATCGCGCGCGTGATAGCGGGGCGCTTCTTCCTGTTTGTAAGTTGTTTCGTGTTCTTCATCGACAACGATGAGTCCGAGGTTCTTTAGAGGCGCGAAAACAGCGCTGCGCGCGCCGATCACGATGCGAGCGCGACCGGAATGAATCTTGTGCCATTCATCGTGGCGTTCGCCCTCGGACAAATGACTGTGCAAAACGGCGACGTCGTCCTGTGCCTCGGCGAAGCGGCCTTTGAAGCGTTCCACCGTTTGCGGCGTAAGGGAGATTTCGGGGACGAGAACAATTGCCGTGCGTCCGCGGTCGAGCGTCGCGCGGATGGCCTGCAGATAAATTTCTGTTTTGCCGGAACCCGTCACACCGTGGAGTAAAATCGGACGCGCGTTTTCAGGTGCGTCGAGTGCTAGCACGACTTCATTCAATGCGTGCGTTTGCTCCTCGTTCAGAACGAGATTCGACGTTGCGATGAACTGTTCGTCGCCATGAGGATCGCGCACCACCGCTTCTTCACGCAACTCGGCGAGACCGCGCTTTACCAGCGCGCGCAACGTCTGGTTATCGAGCGCAGTTTGCCGCAGGAGCTCTGCCGCGCGTATCGGTTTTTCCAGCTTCGAAATTGCCTCCAAGAGTTCGGCCTGACGCGGCGCGCGTCTTCGCAACTTTTCGATTTCACCGGGGTCGATCTTGCTCGCGGGTTGCACGAACAGCTGTTTTTTCCAGCCGACTTCAGCGCGCCGGATCACTTGTGGCAGCATACTGCGCATCACTGTTTCGATCGGGCAGCAATAGTAGGTGCCAATCCACCGCGCCAGTTCGAGCAACTGCTCGCTCAAGACCGGCGCATCTCCGATGATCGCTTCGATGGGCCGGATGCCTTTGGCTTCGCTCTGCTCGGGGATCGCCACGACTGTTGCCAGCGCCGATTTATCCCGGAACGGCACCCGCACGCGCGAGCCGACTCCGACGCGCGCGGCTAAATTTTCCGGTAGCGAATAATCGAGCTCGCGATGAATTGCCCGATCAACGATGACGCGAACGTAGCGCGTCTCATGGTCTTGATTCATGCTCGTGCTCGTGCCCTAACTTTGTAATCGGCTATTGTAGCATGAGTTAAATGATACAAATCCTTTTCAAATTGATTCTCTGCGTATTGCTGGCAATCGCTGCGGCCTTTGCTTATGTCGCAATGAAATCGGGGGATCCGCTGTACGCGTTTTACGAATGGATGAGCCCGGCCCGATTTCATCAGTACGACCGGCTTATCCGCAGCGTCGCGTTAGAACATCATTTGGATCCGATGCTGGTGAAAGCCATCGTCTGGCGTGAGAGCCGTTTCGATTCAACAAAGCGTGGCACTCATGGAGAGCGCGGCCTGATGCAGGTGAGCGAAGTAGCGGCCAACGAGTGGGCGCGCGAAAATAAGATTGCCGGTTTCAATCCGGATCAACTTTTCGAACCAAAGACAAATCTGGAGGCGGGCACGTGGTATTTGCATCGCGCCATGGAACACTGGAACCATCAATCCGATCCAACTCCTTTCGCCTTGGCGGAGTACAACGCCGGGGCCACTCGTGCCCGGCGCTGGAGCGGTGGAAACGGCGTTGCCGAGATACCGGAACGCCAGTTTCTGCAAAAGATCGATTTCCCCGCAACTCGCAGATACGTCGAGTCGATTATCGACCGCTACAAATTCTATCAGCGCCGCGGGCGGATGTGACGGAGAGACAGCGGTGCAAAATTGCGGGATCGGGTGCGTCTCGTTTTTCGACTTGTGCAGTAAGAATGTGCTGACTAGAGTTCGCGACCTTTGTTGAGGCGGAATGCGACGCATGTCTTACATAAGACTCTCTACTTTTGTTTGCGTCGTCCTCGGACTGGCTGGCGTTGCGGGAGACCACAGGTTGTCAGGCCAGACGGCTGCGCCGGACTCATCGCAGTTCGAAATTGGAGCGGTCAGGCATGAGACCCGCGCGGAATCGCAGACTTGGTTGGAGCTTCCAACCACGAACGAATTTCCATCGGAGAATGAACCGGTTTCGCGGCCGCCGCCCACCCGAAGCAGCTTTATGGCTACGTGGCTCGGTGTAACGCGGGCGAAAGGATACTTACTAGATGTGTCCACGAGCAGCTCGTTTGACAGTTTTGTCCACGGGTATCACGATCTCGACGTGGGTGCCGTGACCGGGCGAGTAGTGACTGGGTTGGGCCGGGGCACGACGTATTACTACCGGGTTCGCGCTTACGATGCCGTTGGTGCGGGCAATTACTCAGATGTGATGACAGCTATGACTGTTCCGACAGTGGGATTAGTTATTGATCCGACATTCGACAGTTCGATTACAAACAACCCGAATGCGGCGGCCATTCAGGCGATGATTAGCCGAGCCATTTCATTTCACGAATTATTATTCACCGATCCGATTACAATTCAGATTCGTTTCCGCTATTCCACCACTGCTCCTAACGGGACGCCTCTGCCAATGAGAACTCTGGCGCGAACTGACATCCTGCTTTACCTGGTTCCATGGAGCAGTTACATCAGCGCGCTGAGAGCGGATGCAACGACCAGCAACGACACACAAGCGAACGCAAGTCTGCCCGGCACCGCACTCTCCGCTAACATCAGACCATCCAGCGCAGGCGGCAGGGCAGTGGGACTGGACACGCCGCCAGCGATGTTTGCAGACGGTAGCATTGGTCACGGCGGGCCGTATGACGCGATCGTGACCCTCAATTCTGCAGCGCCATTTCAGTTCAGCCGGCCCCCCGGCCCAAGCAACTTCGACGCTCAACGTTCAATCGAACACGAAGTTGATGAGGCGATCGGTCTCGGTTCGCGCCTCGGCGGAAATGGCAACGACCTTCGGCCTCAGGACTTGTTCAGTTGGTCTTCACCTGGCAACAGAAATATCAGTACTTCCGGCACACGGTATTTCTCGATCGATGGCGGCGTGAGTAACATAGTCAATTTCAGTCAAGATCCGGACGGAGATCTCGGCGATTGGTTCAGCGAGCAGTGTCCTCAAACGCATCCATACGTGCAAAATGCTTTTGGCTGTGCCGGGCAGTATTCCGACATCTCGGCGACATCGCCGGAAGGGATCAATCTCGACGTCATTGGTTACGATTTGGTTCAGACAAGTCTTGGTAACATCAGCACCCGCAGCCTTGTTCAAACGGGCGAGCATGTGATGATTGGTGGTTTTATTGTCCAAGGTACTGGGTCAAAGAGAGTAATCATTCGTGCCATTGGCCCCGAGCTCACGCAGTATGGGATAGCCGATGTGTTGAGTAATCCGAGATTGGAACTGCACAACGGGACCGGAGCATTGATTGCTTCCAATGATGACTGGCAGACCACGATACTCGGCGGGATTATT